>Ga0137380_10006478_pt1 | contig 10450 bp, 14 predicted proteins | sample SagtaG_17_FD_104809 | JGI IMG/M metagenome (GOLD analysis project Ga0137380, IMG submission 104809) | Vadose zone soil microbial communities from Sagehorn Ranch, Mendocino, California, USA - Sage2_L_100_16 metaG | ecosystem: Environmental > Terrestrial > Soil > Vadose zone | place: USA... | reverse complement strand
TACGTCGAGTTTGGTCGCAGGCGTAGCTTCCGGTGCTATGATGCCCACAGGAACCAGTACCCAGAATCGCTTACCGCACCGCGCGAGTAAAAGGAGCGGAGCAGCATGAACACCAGCGCGATCTTCTTGGTAGTCGTCGCGCTGCTCTCTGCGAACTGCGGCCCGGCGACCGCCGGGCCGCGCAGCGGGGAACGGCCTGTAGCGTCCACACCCTCAGCCATGCCCACCCAGGAACAAGGGATAACCACGGAAGGGCAGATCTTTCCCGAAAAGGGCGAGTTTCCTTCTGGTCCCAAGCTGACTCCTGAGGAGCATGAGCGACTCCTGCAAGGCACTAGGAGAAGGGTCCCGGACGCTTCAGGCTCCGACGCGGACCGTTCCAACCCACCCCCCATCCAGTAGCCCATTAGGACAGCAGGTCGCCGTGTCGAGGAAATCCTTGATAGTGTGGGCTGCGCTCGCGTTGACCTTCTCGCTTATCCTGGCGGGTCCATCGGGAGGGCAGGCCGAGGATAGGAGCACGGTGGCGCTTGAGGTCCGGGGTGAGCGCCTCACGCTGCGGGCCGAAGACGCCCCCCTAGCTGTCATTTTGCAGCGACTGGCCAAGGCAGCGGGGTTTGTCGTCTACTTCAAGCAACCGGTTGAGGAGCGGGTCAGCGCGGATCTTGCCGATGTTGACCTTGAAGAGGAACTCCAACGCCTCTTGAACCATTGGAACACTATGTTCCTCTACGACAAAGACCGGAGAGCGCCTGCGGCCGTCTACGTGTTTGGACCACGCGGGGGCACAGTCGCGCCGGGGATCTCCGAACGGGCAGAGGGGCCCTTGTCGGCCTCCGAACCAGTTGGAGATGATGAGATCGACATTGAGGCAGAGGCGTCCAAAGCCGCTTTGAAGCTCGAAGCCCTCGATGAGGAGTTGCGCGCCGTGTCGGTAGTGGAGTCAGAAGGGGTGTCCCGCCTCCTGCAGAACCTGATGGCTGATCCTGAGTCCTCTGTGCGCATCACCGCGCTCCATTGGCTCGCCGGCAGGCAGGAAATGGGGATCGACGCCTTGGCAACGGCCTTAGAGGATAGCAATCCCCTCGTGCAAAATGTAGCCATGCAGATCATCCTCGATCGCGGGGTTGATGACCGAGCGGTCGAGGAAGTGATGGCGGCCGCCCAGGAGGGGGATGAAGCTACCGTCCGGCAGATGCTCAGTACCCTCCTCGCCCAGCGATAGCAATTTGCGTTGCCTAATATGGGGGTCCGATAAGCCCTTACACAGTCTTGCCAAGATCCAATATACTGTACGAAACACAACTCGGTATGGGGGAGTAGCCGTACATTACGCAACCTCTTGGCTAAAGGAGAACAATGATCAGCCGATGAAAAACAACAAGGCAGTTGTACCATGCCTGACAAAGGCAAACCACCTAAAAGGGTGGGGCGCAAAGCCACTGGCCTAAGTCCCGCATTCTCGGGATAGGGTCGCAGGGTCGCCGGGCGAGTCCAGCGTTTCCTTCGGGCTGTCAATCGCAGACAGTCCCGTGAAGGAGGTGGGGGGAGGAGTTCTTGAGAGGAGAGGTACGATGAAAGTCGCCGACATGGGGCCCGCTGTTATCAACATCTTACAGCTCATGAAGAGAGATCAGGACGCCTTCTGCGCTTCAGGCACAAGGGGCAAGCAGGAGGTCGAGCGCGCAGGAGCGAACGCCCAGGTTTCTCTGTCCACCGAAGGCCACAAGTTGCAGCAAGTGACCGCCTTGGCCGAGCAGAGCAACGAGTTGCAGGCGGAAAAAGTGAAGCGGCTCAAGGAGCAGATTGAGCAAGGGACATACCACGTCGAGGCCGCGGATGTGGCCAAAGCGGTCGCCCGGAGCGCAATCGCGCGGCTGCTGGATAAAGGCCACTCACCCCCTCACCGAGCTGATTGCCGTGCGAGAAGAGGCGGTGCAAGCCGGGGAGGAACTCCTCCTCAACCTGGCCGCTCACAAGCCCGCTATTTTCGCGTAAGACCTCCTACCCTGCTGAAACCGTAAGGGCCAGCCTGCTGGGGACCTTCCTGGCGGTCTGTTAAGCCGAGTTTCCTGGGTTGTAGTAACGACTTTAGTCGCTCGTCGGGCGGCGGGATGACTGAAGTCGTCACTACCAACCCTGAAATTTACCCCTGACAGACTACTGACGCAGCTTCAGACCATCTCTTGGGCAGCCACGCAAGGCTGCTCCTCCTACTCCCCAAAAGGTTTCCTGAGCGTGCACCAGGATCTATCACGGCGGCGCTCTGTTCCTTCGCCCCTCCCCTGGTTCCCCTTCACACAGAGAAGAGCACGCCCACCTCGTTGCGTCCGGCGCTAGGGCTGGTACAACAATCCAGGAGGAGAGCGATGAACATTCTCGCGATCGGTGCCCATCCAGATGACATTGAATTGGGCTGCGGCGGCACCCTGGCCAGGTACCATACACAAGGGGCGAAGAGTTATCTGCTGGTAATGACCAAGGGAGAAGAGGGCGGAGCAGCTGAGGTCAGGCAGAAAGAGCAGATGGCCTCGCTCGCTATCCTTGGTGGTCAAACGGTGTTCTTTGCTGACTATGCAGACACACGGATTCCTCTAGACAAAGAGCTCATTGAGCGAATTGAGACCGTTTTGCAGGAAGTACAGCCTCACTTGATCTTTGCCCACTATCCTGATGACACGCATCAGGACCACCGGACGGTGGCAGCGGCAACGATATCCGCCACCCGCCACGCCAGGAATGTCCTTTTTTATGAAGTACAGACGACTCAGCACTTCACCCCCACCGTCTTCGGAGACATTGGCTCGCAGCTAGAAACCAAGATCGCTGCCCTTGAGGCGCACGCCTCACAGACGATGAAGACCAACAGTCAGGGGCTCTCTATGGCTGAGGTTGCCCGGGCCTTGGCAACGTTTCGGGGTATTCAGGCACGGGTCAAACACGCGGAGGGATTTGTTCCCCTGCGCCTACTCATCGGTGAGTAGAGGGCGAGGTCCTCTGAGGCGCTCCGCAATGACAGGGCAATCGCCATACCACTGATCAACAAAGGAGGGTTATGAAAGCATTGGTCGTAGGAGGGACAGGGCCAACGGGACCGTTTTTGGTCAACGGCCTGTTACACCGGGGCTACGCAGTGACTATGCTGCATCGCGGCACCCATGAAATTCCTGAGATTCCACCCGCAGTAGAACACCTGCACGCGGACCCGCATTTCCGTGAAACGCTCGATGCGGCGCTCGCCGGGCGCAGCTTTGATCTGGTCATCGCCACCTATGGTCGCATCCGTTTCGTAGCCGAGGCGCTAGTGGGGAAAACGCCCCGGTTTATCGGGATTGGCGGGGTCGCCAGCTACCGGGGGTACGCGGTGCCCCAGGCGAACTTCCCGACTGGTCTGAAAGTACCAACTCCAGAAACTGCTCCGGTCGTGACAAACGAGGAGGAAGCCCGCTTTTCCTATCTGATCGCCATGACCGAAGAGGCGGTGATGCGCGTGCATCGCCAGGGGCACTATAATGCGACCTTCTTTCGCTACCCGTATGTGTACGGCCCCTATCAACTGGTCCCGCGCGAGTGGTGCGTGATCCGGCGCATCCTCGACAAACGTCCCTTTATCATTTTGCCCGACGGCGGGCTGGCCCTGATGACGCATGGGTATGCGGCCAATCTGGCGCAGGCGGTGTTGCTGGCCGTCGATCAGCCGGAAGCATCTGCTGGACAGATTTACAACTGTGGTGACGAGCAGGTCCTCACTCTCCATCAATGGGTGGAGGTCATCACGCGGACGATGAACTACGACTGGGAGACCGTCTGCCTGCCCAATGCGGTGGCCTATCCGGCGCGGCCTTTTGCTTTACACGAGACTTCGGCTCACCGGGTTATGGATCTCGCCAAGCTTAAAAACGAACTAGGCTACAAAGACCTGATTCCGACCGAAGAAGCTCTGGCCAGAACCGTGCAGTGGTATCTGGAACACCTACCCGAGCGCGGTGGCGAAATCGAGAGACGGTTGCAAGACCCGTTCAATTATCCGGCCGAGGATCAGTTGGTTACGATTTTTAAAGAGAGCCTGCAGCGCATGGCAGCGATTCCCTTTGCGATAGAGTCAACCCGTCCTCACCCCTACGCCCATCCGAAGGTGCCGGGTCAGGAACGGGACCACCGGGACCGGTGAGGGTTTGGTGACTCGGGATAGTGGTAGTATTCCCCCCACAGACATGACAGGAGTAGCTTCATGACGCTCGGTAATGTCGGGGATGTGGTGGAAAAGTGAAAAAGGCGTCATCATCCGAGGCAGTTAACCCCTAACTGCAACAAGCCCCCGTCTGACAACGGGTGCCGGAGGAGGACGCCATGTGGAGAGATAGCAAGCAGGAGCTGGGAACGGAAGAGGCCGAACGGTTTGGTCTGGACACCATTGAAGAGGTGATGCGCGAGCGGGTGCGGGCCACGATTGAGGCGATTGTAGAGGAAGAACTGGAAGCCGCCTTAGGTGCCGGGCGTGGGGCGCGGGTGGGTGAGCAGCGCCAGGGGTATCGCCATGGGGTGCGCGCGCGCAGGCTGACGACCAGTTTAGGGCCGACGCAACTCACCGTTCCGCGTGCGCGCCTCCAGCGGGGAGGCGGCAAGCGCGTGGAGTGGCAGAGCCGGGGAGTCCCGCGCTATCAGCGGCGGACGCAGCGGGTCGATGAAGCCATTCTCGGCGTGTCCCTCAGTGGGACGAACAGTCGGCGGCTGAAAGGGGCGCTGGCCCCGTTGCTGCGGGGCGGGCCGTTATCGAAGGATGCGGTGTCGCGCTTAGTGGGGCGCTTGAAGAGTGATTTTGAGGAGTGGCGGCAACGGGATCTGAGCCAGGAGGCGATTGGCTACTTGATGCTGGATGGGTGGTATCCACGGGTACGCATTGGCCGGCGCCGGGTGCGGGTGCCGGTGTTGGTGACGTTAGGGATCAAAGCCGAGGGGCAGCGGGTGGTGCTGGATCTGCGGGTTAGTGGGCAGGAAACCACCCGGGCGTGGCAAGAGGTCATTGACAAGGTAGTGGAGCGGCACGTGGGCGTGCCGCTGTTAGCCCTCATCGATGGCAACCCGGGGCTGCACGCAGCGCTGCGGGCGCAGTGGCCGCACCTCCCAATCCAGCGCTGTACGGCGCACAAGCTGCGCAATCTGGTGAGCCGCGCCCCAGCCCATCTGCGGGAAGAAGTCGCGGAGGACTAGCGGCGGATGATTTAGGGGCAGAGTCGGGAGGCAGTAGAGAAAGCGCGCCACAGCTTTCTCAAGAAGTGGCGGCTGCGCTGTCCAGTCGTAGCCGCCAGCCTAGAGGAAGCTGGAGAGGAACTGTTTACCTTCTTGGCCTTTCCCTCCTCCCAGTGGAAGGGCTTACGGACCACCAATGCCCTCGAACGCATTAATGAGGAGTTTCGCCGTCGCACCAAAACCCAGGCCTCGTTACCCAACGAGGACGCGGTAGTGCTCTTGCTGTTTGGGTTACTGCGCAGTGGCCAGGTGACCTTGCGGCGGTTGGCTGGTTGGAAGGAGATGCCCTCTGCTTCACCCCTTAGCCAGAGGCAGGTGGCATAGAGGACTATCACAAGTGATGAACGGCCTGGGATGATGCCAGAGCAATTTCTACCACTTGACCGACACTACCGGGTGCTACACCAATGGGTTCTAGAAAAAATTCAGGAGTTTGAAACACAGGAGCACGCGTAATTATAATAGGGACGGATTTACGGACCCTTCGTTGCCGCTGGAGATGAGCGCGTGAGCCACCCATTGATTAGCCACCCCAAATAGGCGAATTTTTGAGCAAGGGTGTTATGGACTATACGAGTTACTTAAGCCTCACGGATAAAAAAGAAGAAGACCTGATCCTGGCTGAGATCGTCCGCCGACTGGTCGAGGTGTTCCACCCCGAGCGTATCTACCTCTTCGGTTCCCACGCGCGAGGTGAGGCTGGACCGGATAGCGACTATGATCTGCTAGTTGTGGTGCCAGACTCTGCCCCGCCAGAGCGTCGGAGCAGCCGCCTGGCCTACGAGGTGCTCTGGGGAACGGGCGCAGCCGCCGATGTTCTTATATGGACCCGAGAAGCCTTTAAGAGCCGGCTCCACCTCCAGGCTTCGCTCCCATCCACCGTGCTGTCCGAGGGGAGGTTGCTCTATGCCGCATGATCCAGTGCGGGAGGCAGACACGCGAGCGTGGCTCGTCAAGGCGAACAAGGATCTGCGCGGCGCTGAAATCGATCTGGCCGCTGTGCCTCCTCTGCTAGAAGATGTTATGTTCCATTGCCAGCAAGCGGTAGAGAAGGTGCTGAAAGCATTTCTCACCTGGCATGACCGCCGCTTCCGCAAGACCCACGACTTGGTTGAAGTAGGCGGCCAGTGTGTGGAAATTGACCCGACACTGGAGCCCCTTCTGCGCCGGGCCGCCCCGCTGACAGAGTACGCATGGAAGTTCCGATACCCCGGCGAGGTTCCTGAGCCAACGCAAGCAGAGGCGCAGGATGCCTTGGCACTAACCCGAGAGGTCATAGACGCCGTACTCGCGCGACTGCCGACAGAGGTGCAACCCTGAAGAGATCCCGCAGACTGAACATGAACTGCATCCTCATTCTCAAAACCGGTGAACTGCCGCGGCGGGTGACCGATAGCCTCGGTCCTTACGAGCGGGCGTTCTTGAACGTGCTCGGTGACGAGCGGTTCGTGGTTGTGGACGCACGCACAGACGCGCTGCCTGAGCCGGACTGGGCCGGCGTCATCGTGACTGGTTCGCCCGCGTCGGTTTATGACGGCGACGTGTGGATCGCTCGCAGCGAAGATTTTCTTAGACGAGCAGCGGACCGCTCGGTCCCCCTTTATGGAGTCTGCTTCGGCCACCAACTCCTCGCCCAGGCGTTTGGCGGCAAGGTCGAGAAGTGCCGCCACGGCTGGGAGTTAGGAACGGTGACCCTTACATTGACGAGTGTGGGGAGAGCTGACCCCCTGTTCTCCGCAATGCCACCATCCTTCACCGCTCAGCAGAGCCACAGAGATGTAGTGGTCGAACTTCCTCCGGGGGCAGTCTCCTTGGCACGAAACGATCACTGTGCCTACCAGGCGTTCAGGCTCGAAGACCATATCTGGGGCACGCAATTCCACCCCGAATTTACCCCGGCGATCATGGCGGACATGATCCACGCTCTTACGCCCGTGCTGCCGCCGCAGGTCTTTCCCCGCTGGCAGCCCGACACCCAGCCGCTGCGCGATTGGCTGCTTGCCACCGTGCGTGCCGCACCGGCGGCGCAACGCTGCCTGGAGAATTTCGTCACCATCGTGGAGAGCCGGTCAGGGTCGCAAGTATGACAGGCGCACCTGCCCGGAGATGATCGCCTGGGTCGCCCGTGCCATGTCCTCAGCACTATCGACGACCATCCACGAGCCAGTATAAATAAAGCCGTAGAGTGGCTCGCTAGCGCGGAGCATCTGTGGGTAGGTGTCACGTGTCGTGCTAAAAGGCTTGCCTTCGGGCATGAAGTCAAAGATGCGCGGCTCCAGCACTTGTAATCCAGTAAACATAAACGGCGAAAGCAGCTCACTCACCTCAGCGGGCTGACCCAGAAACCGGCGGATACGTCCATAAGCATCGGTCTCCAGAATGCCGTAGCGGGCCGCCTCGGGGCCAGGCCGCAGAACCAACGTGGCTGCAGCATGGTTGCGGCGGTGCGCAGCCAGCAGCGCGCCAAGGTCGAGGTCCAGAATCGTGTCGCAGTTGAGCACGATAAAGGTCCCACCATCGAGGAATGCCTGCACCTTCTTGATGCCACCGCCAGTATCGAGGATTGGGTCTTCCGGCGAATAGGTGAGGCGCAGGCCGTAGAGACTCCCATCGCCTAGTGCTGCAGAAATCTCCTCACCCAGATGGTGCAAGTTGATGACCACTTCTTCTATGCCCTGAGCTTTCAAAAACAGCAGCCCGTACTCGATCAGCGGCCGGCCGGCGACTGGCACGAGTGCCTTTGGCACGGTGTTGGTCAGCGGCCGCAGCCTGGTCCCCCGGCCAGCGGCAAGGATCATGGCGCGCATGCCTACTCCGGGAAATGCGTCGTCAGGATTTCCCGCAGCCGCCCATATTGCGGCAGCCGTCCTAACACTCGGCGGATGGTCGCCAGCGTCGGCGGAATATAGCGCAAGTACCCTGACTTGCCTTTCCCCAGTTCCAGGTAATAGAAGCGGCCAACCACCTTGCACGCCTTCTGCAGCAGACACAGGTTGTACTCTTCCCACAGGAGGTCAGGCGCGAAGGGGTCGCCGCCGCGCTGATGCCAGGCGGTGTGATAATAGTCCACCAGGGGTTGCTCCAGAGCCGGAGCAATCACTTCCGGGGTGTCACGGTCATTTAACAATGTAGCCAGGTCATACGGCGCTGGCGCCAACAGCGCATCCTGAAAGTCGATAACGCGGATCTCGCCATTGTGCACGAACAGGTTCCAGCTATGGTAGTCCCGGTGGTTCAGGAAGCAGGGGGCCCGGTCAAGACGCGAAGCGATCTGCTCGAAGATGGTCCGGAGCGCCTGGCCCTCAATCGGCGCGAGCGCTCGCCCTGCGCGCTTTTCCAGGCCCCACTCGATGAAGTGCTCGAACTCCCACAGGAACAGCCGCTGGTCAAAGCGCTGCTGAAAAGCGATACAGGAGGGATCACGACGGCGCGTGCCGTCAATTTGCAGCAGTACGAGTTGATCAATCGCTCGCCGGTACAGGCGCTCGACCTCCACCGCCGGCAACTGCTGCGCGGCCTCGCGCAAGAACACGTCACCAACATCTTCGAGCAGCAAGAACCCGTCCTTTTGCCCATCGTAATATAACTCCGGCACGCGCACCCCAAGCGGCTGGAGAAAACGGTACATGTTGAGATAGGGCAGCTCTTTGAGCGGTTCGGCAAAGACTGCCAACTCCTCTGACGAGAGCGGCAGCGCGCTGCCTGCGAGTACCATCACCACCGCCGTTGCTGGCATGTTGCCGTCTAGGTGGAGACGCGCATAGCTGCGGCTTGAGGCATCTCCAGCCAGAGGGACAATCTGACTCACCTGTGCACCCTGACCCCAAACCGCTGCGACCGCAGAGTCGATAGCCTGCCGGAGGTGTGTATCCATAACCGTACGGAGTACCAATCCCTACTGCTTCTGTCAAAGCCGCTGCTCATGAGATGGGCAGGTTGCAAAGCTCTGGGGGTTATGATGAGAAGGCGCCATGTCATCCAGCACTGCGGCAATTCCCCCAACCTACGAAGAACTGGTCGCACTCGTGCACCAGCTCCACCAACAGTTGGCCGAACGGGACCAGGAGATTGCGCACTTCAAGCGCCAGCTAGCAGAGGGACGTGTGCCACCCGCTCCGGACGAACCGATCCAGCGGGCTGCTCCTGCCGTGCCGGAAGAACCCGCTCCCGGCAGTCAGGCAGACCTACTGACACAACTGCAGAAGATCTACCCGGAAGGCAGATAACGCAAGAGAAGCAAAACCAGCTTGACGGCATTCCTGCCAGCGAAATCCAAGGGACTGTACGAACTGCAACTGGTATTAGAACTCGCCGCGTTTGATCCGGTCAAACAAATTACGGGTCTGCTCGTCGAGCTGGAAGATCTCCATGATCGAACCGATTGCCGCCTCAGTATCAAAATACGCGAAGCGCACACCCGGGTTGTGCCCAATGCGGCCGCTCTGAATCACCGGAAAGTCATTGGTAGCAAAATCAGCGACCGCTTTCTGGTAGTCCGGCACGATGAAGCCTAGGTGATGGAGCCCTTCGCCCCGTTTGTCCAGGAACTCCTTGTAGATGCTGCGGCCGGAGAGGTGCTCGATCAGCTCGATTTGTGAGTCTCCTGCATAGCCCAGCGCAAGGTGCATATGGAAATCCCCCGGCCCGCCGCGGTAGAACGGTTCGTGCACCTGCACGTCGTTAAAGCGGAAGAAGCGGGGCACCCCCATCTTGTCGGTAAAGAACCGCTCCGCCGCCTGGAGGTCTTTGACGACGAAGGCGATTTGGTGATGGCCGGCAGCAATATAGGCATACGGTGACGTGGTGGCAGCCATGGTATCCCTCCTTATCCTGTGACTCTCAGACCTTATGACCCCGAGACTCTCGGACTGCAAGTCCTGACTCTTTACCCTCGTGGGCGAAGCGGCTAAGGTAGGGACCGCGGAGGGCACACGGCAGTTAGCTCTTGGCTGTTAGCCAGAGAGGACTGAAGGCTGAGACTGGTAAGGGGAAAACCCTCTTAACTCAGTCTCTAGCCCTTTTGCGAATAGCTAACCGCTTACCGCTCACAGATGTTCTCAAGAAAGGAGGAACACCAATGGGCAAACTCGACGGTAAGGTAGCAGCAATTACGGGCTCCGGCCGGGGGATCGGGCGCGGTATCGCCCTCCTCATGGCTCGGGAAGGGGCTAAGGTCGTGGTCAACGATCTCGGCGGCAGC
>Ga0137380_10006468_pt1 | contig 10454 bp, 11 predicted proteins | sample SagtaG_17_FD_104809 | JGI IMG/M metagenome (GOLD analysis project Ga0137380, IMG submission 104809) | Vadose zone soil microbial communities from Sagehorn Ranch, Mendocino, California, USA - Sage2_L_100_16 metaG | ecosystem: Environmental > Terrestrial > Soil > Vadose zone | place: USA... | reverse complement strand
TTTATCGAGCACGTGGGTGCCACTACATTATCTCCTTGCGTCTTGCCTGCGCGAAGAAGCACTCCACTGGTTTGGACCGACGGCATAGCAGTGGACGCGCAAGCATCGTTGGCAAGAAGTATAGATTTCGACAACCTGTCTCTTTCCTAGTTATTACGTCTGTGAGCCAGAAAAAGTCTCTGATCCACTCAACCAATCGCGGGGGCTTGCTTACTCTGCTCTTGTCTTCCTAAGGCGTGTGGCTCTTGCTTCTAAGGAAGTGCGACTGCGGATGGTCCTTCATTTGTTCATGTTCATGGTTGCAGAATTGGTGACTCAGGTATTCGAAGCCGTGGTAGGAGCAAGTACCCCTTCTCCAAGCGTTATAGTTGTAGTTTGCCATTGCTGACGAGAAACTTGAGGAACTCTAGATGGCGGACTACGTTGATGCGATCACTTCCCCCGTGCTGATACCACTCTCTGAGCTGCAGCAAGGAATCAATCTCATCCTGCGTAAAGCCACACTGAACCAGAGCTTCTGTTTCCAGGATGGTAGATTGAGTGTCCGTTCCTCTGTCTAATGAATGCGTATTCATGCGTATATCCTCTCGCTTGCCTCTGCAATAACTATGAAAATTCACATATTCCCTTGTCCCGGTTGATGTCCTCCGAGACGGTCGTCACTTCGCCAGCCTAGCGGAGGTAGCGATCCAGGTACACCAGGTACAGGTACAAGCCTAGCGTTACAATCACCGCATAGCCGAGATAGCTCGACACCCCGAGTGCAGCATGTACAGCCAGGATACTCCAGCCTCCCACAACGATGTTTAGCAGGAGCACCGGAATGACGTAGACTTTCAGAAAGGTTGGGCCTTTCTTGGACATCTATCACCTCACTTGTCTGAGAGACTTGCTCCCCTGTTCAGGAACTTCGCTCTTCTCGCTGCGAGCGAGGCGCGTGACCGGCATGAGACTGTTTCTGTTGCCAATCCGCTACTACGTCATGGAAGGTGATCCCAGGATCGGTTGCAGCCTTGAACTCTGCCAACCGCAAAAAGAACGCGGCTTGTTCTGCCGTCATGGGGACCTCGTAGGCCACGCCATTGCGCCCAACCACATGGACTATCCTCATTATCATCATCTCCTTCCTGGATCGAGATGTTTGTTCGTTTCTTCGCTCAATGCTTCTCCGTTGCCTTCAGGATAGGTGGCAGGGGAGCCAACGAGGGCGACCGCAAGGGCTCACCCCGCCCCACAGCACCGCCCTCGCCACTACCCAACCACGAGGATGCCGACCCCCAATCTGTGGGGGAGCCATCCCATCTCATTGACAACCAGCATTAACATGCAGTATACTGCATCTATAATGATAGTAGCACAAAATTTCGTGCAATGTCAAGAGATAACATGCAGCTTCAAGGAGAAAAACGCAATGTTGACGGCAGAACGACGACGTTCCATTATGCAGACCTTGCAGCGGGAGGGCAAGGTGCTCTCATCAGAACTGAGCAAGGTCATGCATGTCTCAGAAGATACCATCCGGCGCGACCTCAACGAACTGGCTGCCGCGGGCGAGCTGCAGCGGGTGCATGGCGGAGCACTGCCGCGCTCGCCGGCCAGCGCCAGTTTCACGGAGCGGCAGCAACAGGCCCCAGAGGCTAAGGCCGCCATCGCCCAGGCCGCCGTTGGGCTCATCCGCCAGGATCAGGTGATTTTTCTGGGGGGAGGCACCACGTCCCTGCAAGTGGCAGAGCACCTGCCGTCTGATCTGCGTGCCACGGTGATCACGCACAGCCCGCCGGTGGCCCTGGCCCTGGCAGACCATCCGACGATTGAGGTCATCGTGATCGGCGGGAAACTCTACAAGCATGAGCGGGTGACCGTCGGGGCAGCGACGGTCGAGGCCTATCGCAGCATCCGGGCCGATCTCTGCTTCCTGGGGATCGGCAGCCTGCATCCCGATGTCGGGATCAGCACATTTGATCTAGAGGAGGCCTATGTGAAGCGGGCCATGATCGCCAGCGCGGCAGAAGTGGTCGCAGTGACGTCCGCCGAAAAGTTGGGCACGGCCGCGCCCTACATCGTCGGACCGCTGAGCGACCTGACCCATCTGGTGACCGAGCGTTCCGTCCCCAACGAGGTGCTGGCCCCCTACCGGGCACTTGGCATTACTGTTGTGCGGGCGTGAGGTGGATCTTTGGCATCGGTGCGGTCAATCTTGCGATAGGCAAGCAATAGGTCGTTTGCAACTCCGCCGAAGCGCGCAATGAGTATCACCATCTGTTAGACTGCTGTCGCCAGGTCCATCAGCTTTCAGCAGAGGCCTGTTCGGAAGAGACTTATCTGAATGCTGGATGGTATTACCATCTCTTCTCCAGTAGTATTAGGAAACAGCATATCTGCTTCTAGTATGGCTGAGAACTCCCGGAAATACAACACGCAAAATCCTCTCGATATCCGCTAGTGGACAAAACCAGCGAACTGTTCAGGAGTGGAGCATGAAGAGGATCTCCTATCCACAAAACATTCGCAAACCGGCGTGCAACCTGACGTAAAGAAGGATCGTAAGAGAAGAGAGAGTCTGAAAGCATTTCTATTGGAGTGACGGTAAAGAGGGCTGACAGCATGAACGTACTTGATGCGACAATTGGGCATCCGCGAGGCATCAAGTGAGGGTATTGTCAACTTAATGGAGAGGACGCCTGAAAAAGGAGATTTTGCAGGAGGAAGAAGCAGTTTGGCACAACTCTATGCAACGGATCGCGAATCGCTGGAGCGTGACAGCGACATCGATTACTTCATCGCCAGCGGGCCAGGCGGCCAGCATCGTAACAAGGTCGAGACCGGGGTACGCCTGGTCCATCGCCCAACTGGCATTACGGTGACGGCAACCGAACGCAGGTCACAACAGGCCAATCGCGAGGCTGCTTTTGAACGGCTGAGGGCGCGGCTGGAGGAATTGCAGCATGTCGAGCTTCCGCGCAAGCCGACGCGCTCGACCGCTGCAAGCCGGGTACGCCGGGTCAACGAAAAACGGCTTTCAGGTCTGCGCAAGAAGCTGCGTTCCGCGCCTGTAGATGAGTAACTACCGGAGGAGAGATCCGTGGAGGTCAGGCTCCCATCCTGTCGCTACCTCACAGCCTCATTCCCTCAACGTCCCCCCAAGCGCTTCGCTCACGCGCTGGATGATGCGGTTGCGCGTCGCCAGCACCTGCGACTCGCTCGGAGTCCTCTCCAGGCTTTCATACGTTAGCCTGTAGGCCATCGATTTATAGCCTACAGGGATAGGCTGACCCCGGTAAATGTCGAACAGTTCCACTTTTGTGAGCAGGGAACCGCCAGCCTTGCGAATCGTCTCCACCAGTTGCGCAGCAGTAACCTCCTCTGGCACCACAAAGGCCAGGTCCTCGACAACCGGCGGGTAGTTGCTGATCTTCTCCATCGGCTGCAGCCTCCAGCTCGGCCGGATCAATGGCTTGATTTGTATCTCGGCTACATAGATTCTCGCGCTCGTCGGCAGATCGAACTCGGCCTGGATCTGTGGGTGTAGCTCGCCCAGGATGCCATCAGCCTTGCCATGGATCTTGAGTTCGGCCCCCGCTGAGGTGAAGGTCCGCAAATCGCGCCGCGCCACGAATTCATACTCCTCTCGTGTGAAGCCAAGCCGGTCGAGCAATGTTTCCAGGATACCCTTCAGATCGAAGAAGTCGAAAGGCTCCGCCCCGGCTGGATCGGGATAAATGCTGCTCGGACGCCTCGGTCCGGTGAGCAGGATGCTCAGCCTCGGCTCCTCGTAGGGCCGCTCACCTGTCCCCTTCTCCGGCAGGTAGACTCGTCCAATCTCGAACATGGCCAAGCGCTGCGTGAAGCGATAGTTATATTCCACGTTCTCCAGCGCGCTCACCAGCAGCGAGCGCCGCATCACCCGCCGCCGAGCCGAAAGCGGGTTGACGATGGTGATGAAAGACACCATCTGTTCTATCGTCCCGTAGAGTGCCGATTTATCGAGCACGTGCTCGCGATTGATCTTGTCATGGTTTTCCGGCACCGTCAGCGAGTAACTGGCCGTTTCCTGCAGGCCGCAGCCTACCAGGATATCCCGGATCTTCTCCTCGGTCTCCACCGCCAGGTTGCGATGCTGCTTTGGCAGCACATCATCCATCAGCGTCGTCCGGATATGTTCGTAGCCAATCATGCGGGCCACCTCTTCCGTCAGGTCGGCAGGCAGCTGGATATCCAGCCGGTGCCACGGCGCAGTACAGCGCAGCAATGGCTCGCCTGGCTCTATGCGCAGCCCGAAGACAGCATTCCCCAGTTCAGAGCGTGGAGCGGGCAACTCCGCGCACTCCTGGGCCACAATATCGAGCCGCCACAGGCTTGCCGTGATGTCCGGCAACGAAACCTCCATTCCCAGCTGGCGGCGGACCTCGCTTTCAGTTGTGTAGACAACTGGCAGGACTTGCGGCACGGGATAGTTGTCTACCATTCCTGGAGCAGCCTGTCCATTGGCATACTTCTGCATGAATAAGGCAGCCCGGCGCACCGCGATGGCATTCAACGTCGCTGGTATTCCCCTTGTGAAACGCTGGCTCGCCTCGCTGTGCAGCTTGAGCTTCTGGGCCGTGAGCCGGTTGTTGATACCGTCAAACGTCGCCGACTCCAGCAGGATCGTGCGTGTACCCGGGTTGACCTCGGTTTCTGTCCCGCCCATCACGCCTGCAATGGCAATCGGCCCCACTGTATCGGTGATCAGCAGCATGGATTCATCAAACTCCCGCTCGACCCCGTCCAGCGTTGTCATCTTCTCACCGGTTGTGGCCCTGCGCACGATGATCGTTGGCTTGCTGTGCCCGCTTTTTTCGGCACGCTGGACAAGCAAATCATAGTCGAAGGCGTGCAGTGGCTGGCCCCATTCAAGCATCACGTAGTTGGTGATATCCACGACATTATTGATAGGGCGCATGCCGACCTTCGTCAAGCGCTCCTGTATCCAGCTGGGCGATTCGCCAATCTGGATGTCCTTGATAATCATGCCGATGTAGCGATTGCATAGCTCCGGGTTTTCGATCCGCACCGCAACGTATTCTCCGGCATCGCTTCCAGAAGCGGGAGGCGATTCGTCAGGCGGCAGGTGCAAAGCTGCACCCGTCAGTGCCGATACTTCGCGCGCGATGCCAATCATACTGAGGCAGCGTGCCATATCTGGTGTGAGTCCCAGTTCGAACACCTCGTCGCCATAGTAGTCGCGCAAAGGCATCCCTACCGGGGCATCTTCCGGCAGCAGCAAGATACCCTCGTGTTCCTCGCTCAGGCCAAGCTCGCGCTCCGAGCAGACCATTCCATTCGAGGGGACGCCCCGGATCTTTGACGGCTTAAGCCTCTTTTTAGGTCGAGGTCGCTCGTCGCTGTAGGCATCGATCAAGAGCGCGCCTGCCTTCGCAAAGGCCACTTTGAGGGTGGGCAGATGCTCCTGATCTTTGTACTGAAGGAGGTTTGGTGCCCCTGTGACCACTTGCTCCGGTTCCGGCCCGCCATAATCGACATCGGCCAGCACTAATCTATCCGCGTTAGGATGCGGCTTGACCGCCAGAATCTGCCCCACCACAATGTGCTCAGGGTCCCACCACTCACCCGTGTGTTCAATGCCCTCAACTTCTAATCCCGCCAGCGTGATGCGGTCAGCCAACTGTTTAATGGGCATGTTCAGGTCTACATATTCTTTTAACCATGAAATGGGAACAAGTATCTTCTATCTCCTTTTGCCGGGGTATAATAATCGGACAGTGACTGGCCGATAAATCGGCGGTGGGCTGCGATAAATCGGCCCCTACGGTCGGGCCGCGGTAGTTTGTTAATGTGCATAATTGGGGTCTAACCAACTCTCTCAAGAAATCGCACATCATTGGCGTAGAAGTAGCGGATATCGTCGATACCGTACTTAACCAGGGCGATACGCTCAGGCCCCATGCCGAAGGCAAATCCACTGAATTCGGTCGGATCGTAGCCGCCGTTTTGCAGCACGATAGGATGTACCATCCCGGCGCCGAGAATTTCTAGCCAGCCGGTGTACTTACATATCGGGCAGCCCTTACCTCCACAAAGCATACATTCTATATCTAGCTCCACGCTCGGCTCCGTGAACGGGAAGTAGCTTTTGCGGAACCACATCTGCCGCCCCTCGCCATACATCTGGTCGGCAAAGTTGGTCAGCACACCTTTGAGGTCGCTGAAGGTGATACGTTTGCCAATGGCCAATCCTTCCACCTGGTAGAACATGGACTCAGAACGCGCCGTGACTTGCTCGTAACGATAACATTTGCCCGGCAAAATCACCCTGACAGGGTTGGGCGCGTATGCCCGCATGGCGTGAATCTGCCCCGGGCTTGTATGCGTGCGCAGGAGCTGGTCAGGCGCGGTGGTGTAGAAGGTATCCCACATATCCCTCGCCGGGTGGCCTGGCGGCATGTTCAGCAACTGGAAGTTGTACTCGTCAGTTTCCACCTCAGGACTATCGAAAATCTGGAAGCCCATGGCGGTGAAGATGGCGTAAATCTCCCGCAAGGTAACGGTAGTGGGATGCAGCTTCCCTATCGTTTGAGGCCTGCCAGGCAGGGTCATATCCACCAACTGTCGGCTGCGCGCAGCCGACAGTTCAGTCTGCGCAAGCGCTGCCTGGCGCTCCTCTAACGCCTGCTCCAGCGCCACCTTCACCTCGTTCGCCACCTTCCCTACCTGGGGCCGCTCTTCGGGTGACAGGCTTCCCAGGTTGCGCAAAATGGCGGTGAGGCGTCCCTTGCGGCCCAGGTATTCGCTGTGCCATGCCTTAGTTGCTTCAGTCGTGCTGGCATGCGCCAGAGCCGCCTCGGCTTCCTGCCGCAAGTGTTCTAGTTGTTCCAACATACCACTCTTCTCTCCTTGCACACTAGTCGCTATCTTCAATAATCGCCACAGCACGAGTCCAGCCCGCCGATGCAGCTAGAATCTTCGTCGGAAAGCAGACGACCGTGAAGCCATCTGCGGGAAGCACTTCGAGATTGTGCAGCTTCTCCAGTTGGCAGTACCCAATCTCCCTGCCTGCCTTGTGTCCTTCCCAAATGATCGAGGCATCCTTCGTCTGGCGGTACTTTTCCGCCATGTAGACAAAAGGCGCATCCCAGCCCCAGGCATCTGTCCCGACGAGTCGAACTCCCCGTTCCAGGAGATACATCGTCGCCTCATAGCCCATCCCGCAGCCCGTATTGATGTAGTCCTCATACCCGTAGCGCGAGCCAGCGCGTGTGTTGACCAGCACAATCTCTAAGGGCTTGAGTACATGGTGAATGCGGTCGAGTTCGGCCTGCACATCACTGGCCTTCACTACGTAGCCATCGGGAAATTGACGAAAATCCAGCTTGACGCCCTGTTGAAAGCACCACTCCAGCGGGACCTGGTCGATGGTGCTGGCAGGCTTGCCCTTGTCCATGGTGGGATGATAGTGATAGGGCGCATCGAGATGGGTGCCACTATGTGTCGTTAATTCGACGCGTTCGACGGCCCAGGCGGCTCCGTCCGGCAACTCGTCCCTGGTCAAGCCAGGAAAGATCTTGAGCATGTCCGGCAGGGATTCCTGATGGTTGACATACGTGACGCCTGGTCTGGTCAATGGCGAATCCGAGATGTCGTTGTTTTGGATAGCAATCGAGAGGTCAATAAACGTTCTGCTCATCATTTGTTCCTTTCGCCGATCCTGCCAGTAGATGCGTGCGGTTCCCTTGTTGGCCTGCTTGAAGACACCGTGTGAGGCTCCTTGCCGTCTCCTACATAGGAGGCGATAAGGAAAGCCGACAGACTGAATGATGCCACATGGCAAAAATAAGATCAAGACGTGACCGGGCTCCATTCACCAATCCAAAGGTAAACCAACATAATTTTCGGCGAGGCTCGTGGCTGCAGCAGGTGAACGAACCGTATATTCAAGCTGGGCCCGCTGCATCTGCTGCCCAAATGCGTCGTCATCGGGGAAGAGATGGAGCATCGAGGTCATCCACCATGAAAAATGCTCTGCACGCCAGACCCGCCGCAGGCAAGTCTTCGTGTACACCTCTAACAGATCAGCCTGGTGATCTCTGTAGAACCGGGAGAGCGCACGAGCCAGGTGATGCACATCGGCGACGGCCAGATTGAGCCCTTTGGCTCCCGTCGGAGGTACGATGTGGGCGGCATCTCCGGCCAGAAACAGCCGACCGTACTGCATCGGCGCGATGACGAAGCTGCGCATCGCCAGGATACTCTTCTGGATGATGGGTCCCACGCGCAACTGCCAGTTATCTTTGGTCGCCAGGCTGGCCTGCAGCTCTTCCAGAATCAGTTCATCCGACCAGTTAGCAATATCATCCTGGGGATCGCACTGGATATACATGCGTTGCAGTTCCGGCGAACGCGTACTGACCAGGGCGAAGCCTCGTTCGGAATAGGCGTAAATCAATTCTTTGGAAGAAGGGGGAGCCTGCATCAAGATGCCCAGCCAGCCAAAGGGATAGAAGCGGGTAAAGACGGTCTGGCTCTCCTGGGGAATTGACTCCCGAGACACGCCGTGAAAGCCATCGCATCCGGCGATGAAATCGCACTGTAACTCAACCTGTTTATGCTCGTGGACGAACTGCAGGCGTGGCTCACGTGAAGACACCTCGTATACATGGTCATCCTCGACGTTGAACAGAAGTGGCTCCCCTTGCTCAAGGCGTGCGGCAATCAAATCTTTCAGGACCTCGTGCTGCGGATAAAGCGTGATGCTGCGGCCGTTCGTCAGTTCTGATAAGGGAATGCGATGCCCTTCTCCATCAAAGCGGAGTTCGATACCGTGATGCTCGGCTCCTTCTCGCTGCATACGTTCTCCAAGCCCCAGCTCCTTCAGCAGATCCACGGTGCCTTGCTCAAGCACACCGGCGCGAATCGTCGATTCGACTTCTTCTCTGCTCCGGCTTTCGAGCACGATCGAATCAATGCCTTCCCGGGCGAGCAAGTGCGACAACAGTAACCCGGCTGGTCCGGCTCCAATGATACCAACTTGTGTTCTCATATTCATGACGCATCTCCTTGCAAATGGTTGCCCTCTATTCGTACTTCACGTTCGCTATTACCCATCCGCTTCAAATGGGGGGGAGCCAGAACTGTACGGCGGTGACAGGCAGCGAGCAATTTAACTCCATTGACTGCCAGGCCAGAGCAGGTATACCACAAGAGCCACAGGATAGCGCGGTTCCGAGCGGCGCTACCCTACGGTTGTATGATTCCGTGGAACGGTCTTCCTGCCGGAAGCATGGGAATGCTATAATAAGCACGCAGGAGGTAGTCAGGGATGCAATCACAAGAGATCGAATACTCGCCTCCCCGTGCTTTTCGGATCGGAAAGTGAGGGGAAGCCATGATGCCGAAAACGATTCAAACCATGGCACAGGCTTACCAAGACATCTGTGCTGGGGAAGACCCTTGGACGGCTCTGGGGAACTTTACGAACGCCTGGTATGACTACGCCAGGAACCTCCGTGCCGCCTTAGTCAGTGACCCTCTGAGAAAGCCGGACCGGGACACAGATCATACGCGTCATTGGGCAGCCTTTTGTGCGGCCTCTGTTGAGTTCCTGTGTGACCGCTATGGGGTATCTTGTCCACAATGGGTGCATGAACCTTACTATACGCTCTCCACACCATGGTACGGGGACAACATCGTCAACTTGGCCGACACCGTCGTCCTCCAGCATCGCATGAAAACGACCCCAACTCCTTTTGCTCGGCGGAATGTCTTTTGCGGCAACCGACTCTATCAGAATAAGTATGAAATGAACGAATGGGTACAGGAAGCACGCAGCAAAGGAATGAGCAATCCTCGCGAAATCTGGCACTATGCCCGACAGAAAGAAACTGCTCTTCATGGAGCATGACCTGCCTCGGCTCGCCGCCGCGCACTGCCTCACTGGAAATCGGTTCATCAAAAGCCCTGGTGAACCTGCATGTGGCAGTTTTGGAAGAAAGTGTGGCAGAAAAGCGTACCTTTTCCAGCCTTTTAGTCCCTGATTCCAGAAGAAATGTGTGGCAGTAATTCGACAAGAGGCCCAAATCATGATATTCTTTCGGTGTCACTTTGATCGATAAATGGCGCGATTTCTTGAGCGATATTTGGCACTGTCGTGCCGAGGCCTCGCCGTCGCTCAGCCGTATCATGAGGAGAGGACTGCTGCTCAGCACCACCGTGTTGAGGGTAGTACCAGGAGGGTCAGGATGCCAGTCAACTACACCAATCGCAAAGGCTTGACGTACACGCTGTACCGGGGACAGACCAAGACCGGCAAGCCACGTTATTACTTTGGTCGCGCGGGCCAGGGTCAAGGTGAACCGGTCACGGAGCTCCCACCCGGCTTCACGATCAGCGAGAGCGTCAACGGTGTGGTCTCCCTGGTCAAAGACCGCCCCTCACTGATCCAGCCAGAGGAGGTGGCG
>Ga0137380_10006461_pt1 | contig 10459 bp, 14 predicted proteins | sample SagtaG_17_FD_104809 | JGI IMG/M metagenome (GOLD analysis project Ga0137380, IMG submission 104809) | Vadose zone soil microbial communities from Sagehorn Ranch, Mendocino, California, USA - Sage2_L_100_16 metaG | ecosystem: Environmental > Terrestrial > Soil > Vadose zone | place: USA... | reverse complement strand
CGACGACTTCGTGTTTGCGACCGACACCGTGCTGCTGGCTCCGGCAAGGACGCCGCCGGACATCGTCGCGTGGCTGGAGAAGGAAACCCTCAAGGTGCTCGGCACGCCGCAGATGAAGGAGAAACTCTACAACGCGGGCTTCCAGGTGCGGCCGAAGGGCGCCAAGGACGCCTGGGCGCGCGTCACCAGGGAAATCGACTTGTTCAAGGGCATCATCGAGCAGGCCGGCATTCAGAAGCTCTGACCGTCGTGCGCCATTGCGCAGCCTTGTTGCACGGGGAGGCCGGCGGCGCCGCGTTGCCGCGGCGCGGTCATTGCGCTATGTAATGCGAACGCGCCCGTAGCTCAGCTGGATAGAGCGTTGCCCTCCGAAGGCAAAGGTCAGAGGTTCGAATCCCCTCGGGCGCGCCACCTACGCACAGAGTACGCCACGGCACCACAGCGCTTACTGCGCCGACGTTCGCTCGCGGCCAGGGCCGCCGATCCGCTTGACGTACCACGTGAAGCGTTGTAGGCTCACCAAGTGATCCGCTCGTGGGGCAATTCGGCGACGCGTCGACTTTTCGAATCCGGCAAGTCCCGATTTCGCGCTCTCGATACCGAATCGGCGCTGGAGCTGTTGGCAATCTTGAACGCGGCCGAACGACTGGATCACATCAGCCCGCTTAAGAGCATCGGGCTGCACCCGCTCAAGGGCAACCGAAGAGGCCAATGGGCGATCACGGTCAACGGGCCGTGGCGCATTTGCTTTCGCTTCAAAGGCGGCGATGCCTATGAGGTAGAAATTGTAGATTATCACTGAGGAGCAGCAATGGTTCCGATCCATCCCGGCCGTATCCTGAGACGCGAGCTGAACGCACGGCGGCTCTCGGCCAATGCATTGGCGCGGGCGTTGCGTGTGCCATCAGGCCGTATCGTCGATATACTAAACGGCAAACGCTCGGTCACGGCTGAGACCGCGCTGCGCCTCGGCCGTTATTTCGGCAACGCTCCGCAATTCTGGATCAACCTGCAGGCTCAGTACGATCTCGCCGTCGCCATGCGCGATGTTGGCCGGCTTGTGGAGCGCGAAGTCCAGACAGCCGCGTGATCGGGCGGCTCGCCGGGTCTGTTCTCTCTTCCAGGTTCATCCTTTGGGTCGCCCTGAGATTGACCGGCCAGCGCTATCGAGGCGCAGTGAAGATCGCAGGGCGTCGCAGATTTGCCGGTTGGAGCGCGTGGCGGGCTGCGGCATCATAGCGCGACGGCGAAGCAATAGTGCCCAGTTTCATCGACGGTGGCGCGCCACTGGACGCCAGAACATCGCACGGTGACCTCCAGGCGTCCGTTCCCGCGCTAATATTCTCCGCGAAATGACGACTTCATCGACGGCTTGCAAGCTCCCGACGCCGAGCCCGACCCCCCTCCTCTTCCATTTTTTGGAATTCTGTGCCAATGCTGGTGAATGATCGTCATCGGCGCGGAGGTGGTCGAAGCCTTTTTCGCGAACCACACCGGCCATAAGGGGATCAAGGCGGCGCGATCGCAATACGATGCCTGGCTCGCCATCGCGGGCCAAGCTCAATGGCGAAATCCGGAGGATGTGAAGGCCTCGCATCCGAAGGCGAGCATTCTCAAAGGCGGCCGCGTGGCGTTCAACATCAAGGGCAACGACTACCGATTGGTTGCGGCCGTACAGTACCAAGCTGGCGTTCTGGTGATCCGGTTCTTCGGGACGCATGCCGAGTATGACGGGATCGATGCGGAGAGAGTCTGATGGATGCAACTCTGGTTTTGATTGACAGCGATGCGGAACTCGCCCGCGCCCGAGCACTCGTTGATCGGCTATGGGACTCGAGCGATCCAGTCGACCTTGCGCGTCTCCAGGCGCAGGCGCGCCTGATCGCCGCATATGAAGAGACTAAGTGGCCGCGGCGGCCGCCGCGCACAGCCGAGATGATACGCTATCTCATGGATCAGCATGGCCTCACACGGGCCGACTTGGTGCCGATTCTCGGCACGCCGAGCCGCGTGAGTGAGGTCCTACGGGGCAAGAAGGGGCTCAGCATGACGATGGTGCAGCGCCTGCGCGCCCGATTCCGCGTGCCGGCCGAATTGCTCCTTCCACCGCCGAAGGCGTCGGGCCGTGGCTCGGCGAAGCGAGCCGCAGCCTGACCGCAACAGGACACGGACCTCGGGCGTCCAGCCGGCACTTTTTGACAGCCCGGGCCGTGTGCCTCCAAGCGCGGACACGGAGGCCCGCATGGACGATGTGATCAGTAAGCTGACACCTGATCAGGCGTTGCAGATTGTCGAGCGGCTGACCCGGAAAGGAGGCAAGATTCGAGAAGCCGTGGTCACCGAGGCGATGAACATCTTAACGGAAATAGATGTCGCTGAAACAGCTGATGAGGTTTTCAATGGTCTTGGCTCAATCGATGTACAGGAGTGCTGGGACCGGTCGGGCAGTTCTCGCGACGGCTATACGTCGCCCGATGAAGCGGCGGCTGAGATCATTGACGAAGAGCTTCAGCCGTTTCTCGACCAGATCGAACGCTATCATGAATTGCGGATGTTCGAGCAGGAAGCTGCCTATTGCATGGCCGTGATTCTGGGAATTTACCGCTACGAGCGAGAGTCAAAGTCGGAGTTCACGGCATGGTCTGCGGACGTTCCAAGCGAATGCGCCGGCTTTCTCCTGGACAACTGGCGAAAGCGAAATCGTGACCCAGCGCGCCTCGACGCGATGCACGAGTTTATCCGCGAGCGTTGTCCGGAGTGGGCCAAATGGCTGAATGACACGAAGGCTTGAGCATGGTCGTTGTGAAGCGGCTGTTTCGTTATGCGGCCCATTTTCTCAATTCAAGGGAAGCTTCATTGCCGGCCGAGCGTGGAGCCTTCGGCGTAGTGTATTCGAGGAGCTGCGGGCGAATAGGGCGTTGCTCTTCGCAGGTTCGGATAGTGCATCATGGCGCGATTGCGAACGAGTAGTGACCATCTTCGTCGGCCGTGGCGCGCCACCTTACGATTTTGAACGACCCTGTGCGATCTCGTGGCCATTCCAGCGCGCGGCCACGCGAATTCTCGGCACCTCGCCGATGCGGGCCGTACCGGGCACAGATTGCGATTTGAGTGCGACGGTGTCGTCGGGAACGGAACTCGGCCGCTCACCCGAGCACCGTGCCCCGAAAAAGATTCCGCTTGGGCTTTCCTGGATTTCCGGTTATATAACCGGAGATAATTCCAATGAAGCCCGGAGCAGGTCCTATGGCCAGCAAATCCCAGCGCAAGGCGACCCGCGCGCACCGTCGTCGCGCGGCGGCACGCGGTCTCGTGCGCGTTGAGGTTCAGGCGCCCAAGAAGGATGCCGGCCTCATCCGCGCGTTGGCCGAGACGCTGCGCAGCAAGGTCGAACAAGCCGAGGCGCTGCGATCTACGCTGGCCAAAGCCCTGATGCATTCCGAGGTGAAGACTGCCTTCGACATCTTTGGCTCGCAGCTTCCCGATGAGGCCTTCGCCGGCGTTTTTGACCAGCCGCGCCGACGGGATTGGCGCGAGGTTGATCTGTGAAATTCCTGCTCGACACGAACATCATTTCCGAAATCCGCAAGCGTGACCGAGCCCACCCGAACATTGTCCGTTGGGTCGCGCACACCCCTGTCGAGGAGATCGGGACGAGCGTCCTGGTGCTCGCCGAAATCCGTCGCGGCATCGAGCTCAAACGGCGGAGCGATCCGGAACAGGCCAAATCGCTCGATCGATGGTTCTCGCAAATGCGGACCGGGCTGCGGGATCGCGTCCTGCCCATCGACGAGCCGGTCGCGGAAGCCTGGGCGCTGTTGGGAATTCCCAATCCTCCCCTGCCTCTGATCGATGGACTCCTTGCGGCAACCGCCAAAGTCCATGGCCTGACACTTGTGACCCGCAATGTCGCGAACATTGCCGTAGCGGGCGTGTCGCTGCTCGATCCGTTTTCCGCATGACGGGGAATTCCGGCAGAGAGCACCCTCGCGAACGACTCTCCTTTCGTCATGTCATCTGCTGATGATCGCCTGCGATCCGCGTCGCGCCGCCCCCCCCGGCGGGATGGCTGCGCGGCTCACCCGACTATTTCCCCGCCCAGCGATTGAGCGCGAACGCGGCGGCGCTCACGGCGATGCTCAGCGAGATCAGGATCAGGCCGAGGCCGAGCGCGAGCGACAGCTCGCCCTTGCTGGTCTCGAGCGCGATCGCCGTCGTCATGGTGCGGGTGCTGCCGCGGATGTTGCCGCCGACGATCAGGATCGCGCCGACCTCGGCGATGGCGCGGCCGAACGCGGCGAGGAACGCGGTGAGCAGCGACTCGCGGCCGATCACGAACAGCTCGCGGATGGCGCGCGCGACCGACGCGCCGTCGACGCGGAGCACGTCGCCGTACTCGCCCCACAGCGCCGCGGTCGCGCGATGCACGAGCGCGACCACGATCGGGGTCGCGAGCACGGTCTGGGCGAGCACCATGGCGGCCGGCGTGAACAGGATGCCGAAGGCGCCGAGCGGGCCCGAGCGCGAGAGCATCAGGTAGAGCAGCAGTCCGACCACGACCGGCGGAAGCCCGAGCAGCGCATTGGCGACGACGACGATGGCTTGGCGGCCGCGAAACCGGGTGACCGCGAGCGCGGCGCCCGCCGGCGCGCCGATCATGAGCGCGATCATGGTCGCCGACAGGCTGACCTTAAGCGACAGCGCCACGATGCCGATCAGCTCGGGGTCGAAGCCCGCGATCAGGCGACAGGCGGCAATAAATGCTTGGCCGAGATCGTGCATGCGGCCTGCTTATCATCGATCGCAAGCGGCCGGCCACGGAATCTCGGCCGCCTTGCGGGTCCGCCTCGAACGCACAATTCTTCGCGAGCGATGTCGCCCGGTCGCGCGCCGGCGATATAATGGCGGGCGCCGCGTCGCCCGCGGCCTTGCGGAGGAACAGATGAAACACCACTGGCCGATCGTCGCGGCGTCGGTCCTCGCGCTCGCGACCGTCGATGCGACGCTCGCGGCCGCAAAGCATCGCCACCACGCCGCGCGCCACGTGCACGCCGCGCCCGTCATGGTGGGGCACGCGCCGGCGTTCGAGCCCCCGCGCATGATCGAGGTGCGGCCCGGCGTCATCATATCGAGCTGGGACTGCATCACCGACGAAGGCTACGGGCGCTGGCGCCCGTGCGGCGCCGGCAAGCGCTGATCCGCGGCTCCTCCGATCCCGGCGGCCTGCTCGGGACCGCGGTGCCGCCCCAGTTGCGCCGCGACCGCGCTGCTTTATTGTCCCCGGCCGCTTGAGCATTTTCGGCAGATCGCACGAGGGGAGGATGAGGATGAAGACCACGTTGCGCGGCGGCGCGCTCGCATTGGGCCTGCTCGGGTTTTTGGCCGGCGTTCCGGCGTTCGCCGCCGACCCGCTCGGCACGTGGCTCACCGAGAACGGCCGCTCCCGGGTGCGGGTCAGCGATTGCGGCGGCGCCGTGTGCGGCACGATCATCTGGCTCAAGGAGCCGAACGATCCGGACACCGGCAAGGCGAAGACCGACAAGAACAACACCGACGAGTCCAAGCGCAGCCGGCCGCTGATCGGCGTCGCCATCGTGCTGAGCATGAAGCCGAACGGGGCCGACAAATGGTCCGGGCAGGTCTACAGCCCCGAGGAGGGCAAGGTGTTCAGCGGCAATCTCACCCTGCAGGGCGCGAACGCGCTGCGCCTCGAAGGCTGTGCGCTCGGCGGCCTGATCTGCAAGGGCCAGACCTGGACGCGCGCGAACTGAGCGCACTCACTCGGCCGGCACGACCTCGCTCTCGCGCCGTCCGCGCAGCGGGCGCTCCTCCATGGCGAACAGCAGGAGCAGGCCGGCCGCGAGAAGGGCCGCCGCGGCGATGAAGACCCAGCGAAACACCTGGGCGAAATCGCCGCCGGCGAATTGGTCCGTCTGCAGCGCGAGCGTCTCGAGGGTGACCCCGGCATGGCCGGCGCCGCCGGCCCCGCCGAGCACGATCGCGCCGAACGCCGCGACGATCAGCGCGCCGCTGAGCTGGCGGAAGAAGTTCATCGCGCCGGTCGCGGTCCCGAGCTGATAGGGCAGCACCGCATTCTGCACCGACACGGTGGTGACCGGGAACAACGCGCCCATCCCGGTGCCGACGAGGCCGAGCGCGGTGCACACCACGGCGAGCGGGAGGCCGGCCGGCTCCGCCGCCAGCAGGGCGAGCGCGGCGATCGCCAGCGCCAGCCCGACGAACGGCACGCGTTTGTAATGGGGAAGCCGCGACATGTAGCGGCCCGCGGCGGTCGAGCCGATGACGGTCCCGCCCATCAGCGGGATCAAGGCCAGGCCCGATGCGCTGGCGGACAGGCCGAGCACGATCTCGAAATAGAGCGGCACGAAGATCGCGAGCCCGATCATGGTGCCGAACACGCACGACACCGACGCGGTGCCCATGCCGACCACCGGGTTGGTGAGCACCGAGAGCGGCAGGAACGGCTCGCGCGCGGTCATCAGCCGGATCACGAACAGCGTCCACAGCGATCCCGAGGCCGCGAGCAGCGCCAGGATCTGCGCCGAGCTCCACGGGTAGCGCGTGCCGCCCCAGGTCAGCGCGAGCAGCAGCACGACCGTTGCCGCCATCATCAGGCCGGCGCCCGCGAGGTCGAGCCGGTGCGGCCGCTCGTGTCGCGGTAGCCGCTTGAGCACCCGGTTGGTCATCAGGAAGGCGACAAGCCCGATCGGCAGGTTGATCCAGAAGATCAGCGACCAGTGCAGGTGCTCGGCGAAGAACCCGCCGAGCACCGGGCCGCCGATGCTCGAGGCGGCGAACACCATGCCGATATAGGCCTGGTAGCGCCCGCGCTCGAGCGGCGAGACCACGTCGGCGACGATCGTCTGCGCGAGCGAAAGCAGCCCGCCGCCGCCCACGCCCTGCAGCGCGCGGGCGAGCGCCAGCGCCGTCATGCTGGGCGCCAGCGCGCAGCCGACCGAGGCCGCGGCGAAGATCGATATGGCGACGAGCAGCATGGCGCGGCGGCCGTGGATGTCGCTGAGCTTGCCGTAGAGCGGCGTCGCCGCGGTGGCGGTCAGCAGATACGCCGTGACGACCCACGACAGGTTCTCCACATCGGCGAACGCGCGCCCGATTGTCGGCAGCGCCGTGGCGATGATGGTCTGGTCGAGCGCGCCGAGGAACATCGCCAGCAGGATGCCGAGCACGATGGCGCGGATTTCGGCGTGGGCAAGCGGGGGATGCTCGGCGGTGGGCGCAGGCGGGGGATTCATCAGCGCGCGGATCCTGGGACGTAATCGACAGGCGGCGCCGGGAGCCGGCGCCGCCCTGACCAAGCATGCAAAATCGTTGGCGGGACAGCGGATTTCAACCCGCCCGCAAGCAGGGCAGGTATGAGGAGAACGCCCCGTTTGCGCGAGGTTACGGGCGCGGCGTGGTAACGGCGGCCGTCACCGGCTCGATGGTGGTCTGCTGGCTCAGCGCCATCTGCCAGCGGCCGTCGCGGCGCACCCACAGGCGGGTGACCCGGTAGGCCGGCCGCTGGCCGTCCGCGTAGGCGTGGTTGGCGGTCATCAGCGCGCTGTCGCCGAACACGAAGAGCTGCATCGCGGTCAGCTCGCCCACCCGGGTCGGCGTCCCGCTCTCCTTCTGCTTCTCGATGAACGCCACCCGGTCGGCCTTGACCCGTGGCGTCGAGTTCGAGCGATAGACCACGAACTCGTCGGCGATGTGCCGCGTCCACGCCTCGGCGTCGTTGCTGGTCACGGCGGTCTCGATCGCCTGGAACGCCGCCACGATGTCCTGCTCGGCCGGGGTCTTCGGTTGGTAGGGGACGCGCTTGCACGGATTGTCGCACGCGGCCGGCGCCGCCGGGCTGACGCCGGCCAGCGGGGCCGTTTCCGTCCCGATCGGGTTGTCGTGATAGGCGAGCGCGCGCCAGCCGGGGCGGCGCTTGAGCCACACGTGCACGAAGAAGGTGCCGCCCTTGGCGGAGAGGCCGCTGGTGCCGGTCACGACGGCGATCCGGCCGTAGCGGCGCACCTTCACGTCCTCGGCGTCGGCGGCGCCGGCGAAGGAGGCCGGGTCGAGCACGACCAGCGGCTTGGCGAGGCTGCGCCCGGTCCGATCCGTATGGGCGAAGCGCCGATCGAGCAGGATGTTGGCGGCGATCTTGTCGCCGCCCGCCAGCGCCCGGCGCAGGCTCTGGTCGGCCGAGAGCACCGCCTGATCCGTGTCGGCTGCGCCCGCCTTGCTCTTTTGCGCCGCCCAGGTCTGGGCGGCCCAGATGCCGGCCGCCACCGCTGCAACCGCAATCGCTCCGGCGATAAGCCGCCTCATGTTTGCTCCGCGACCTCAGGCTCGGATCAATGCGAGCACAATACGCGCAGCGTCGGCCGCCCGACAATCGGCCAAACGCCGCGGGCCGCGGTTTTTTGCTTCTTGGTTGCCGCTTAGCTTGCCGCGACCTTGGCGCCGACCGGGCAGCTGACCCCGGTGCCGCCGAGGCCGCAATAGCCGAACGGATTCTTGGCGAGGTATTGCTGGTGATAATCCTCCGCGTAGTAGAACGGCGGCGCGTCGAGGACCTCGGTCGTCACCGGGCCGTAGCCGCGCTTGGCGAGCGCGCCCGCGTACATGGCCTTGGAGGCCTCGGCGGCGGCGCGCTGCGCGGCGCTGGTGACATAGATGCCGGAGCGGTATTGCGTGCCGGCGTCGTTGCCCTGGCGCATGCCCTGGGTCGGGTTGTGGCTCTCCCAGAACGTCCTGAGCAGCCTGTCGTAGGAAATTTTCGCCGGGTCGTAGACGACCAGCACGACCTCGTTGTGCCCGGTGCGCCCGCTGCACACCTCCTCGTAGGTCGGATTGGGCGTGTGGCCAGCCGCATAGCCGGCGGCGGTGACGAAAATGCCGTCGCCCAGCTCCCAGAATTTGCGCTCGGCGCCCCAGAAGCAGCCGAGGCCGAAGACGGCGGTCTCGTAGCCTTCGGGAAACGGTCCCTTGAGCGGCCGGCCGTTGATGAAATGGTGGCTCGCGGTCGGGATCGGCGTCGGCCGCCCCGGCAAAGCGTCGCCGGCCTTGGGCATGTCGAGGCTTTTCTTGAACATGAACATGGGCGATCTCCTCGCTGGACCCGGCTCAATATAATCCCGTTGGCGGCGCGGCGCAGCCGCGGCCGTCATCACATCCCGGCCACCGAGGCGGGCGGGCCGGTCACGAAACGGGGAGGAGCGCATGTTCCGGCGAAGTGGGTACCGGTTCGCCGATAAGAACATGCGCCATTCAAAGGGTTTCAGTCGCGGCCGTAGCCGATCAGCGGCGGCTTCTTGCGGCCGAGCAGGACCAGCAGCGCGCCGAGCACGCCGAGCACCACCCAGGTTGGCTGCTGCAGCAGCGTCTGCATCACCGGGTCCCACAGCCACACGGCGACGTGGCGCTCGATCGCCGGCTGCAGCAGCAGGAGGCTGTTCTGGTGGATGGCGAACCAGGTCTCCCCCAGCGGCTTGAACTGCACCGCCCCGGCGGCGATCGAGGTGGTGCCGTCGATGACCAGCGCGACGAACGCGCCGGCCAGGCACCACAGCCCGAGGAAGCGCAGGATGAATCGCATGAACTCAACCGTGCCGGACGGCGGGGGAGGATCGACCGGCCCACATATGGATATACCGGCAGGGAGGGCAAGCCCAAGGCCGCGTAGGCCGCGTAGGCCGCGTAGGATGAATTGAGCCCTTGCGAAACCCATCGTCTTCCGCTGGCCCGCAACCAACGCTGCCGCCAAAGATGACGCGCCCCGCATCGCGATGGGATTGCGCCCGCTTGCGCGGGCGTCAACCCATCCTCCGGACGGCCCTTTGCTTGTCAGTGGCCCAGCCTTGGTATAGTTCGGCCGCGTCTGCTTGCACGCCGCGCGACGGCATCGCGCGATCGGGAGGGATGGCCGAGTGGCTTAAGGCGCACGCTTGGAAAGCGTGTATACGGGAAACCGTATCGTGGGTTCGAATCCCACTCCCTCCGCCAGACTGGCACCCTTGCTTGTGCTGGGAATTCCTCGGGGACGCGCTGCAAGACGCGATCAACCGCAGCGACGTGCGGCCCGCGTATCTGGGTGAGAGGATGGGGCTCAATCAAATCCGGGAGCGATGATGGACGAAGTGCAGTTCCTGTTTGCGTCTGAACCAGCAAGTGGAAACAGATAGACGCGCACGGTCTCGTTCGCGCTCAGGCGCTCACGCCCCGATCGCTGATCGCCTATGGCATCAACCCGGCGACGCAGGTCCCGGGCCGGGCGGCGGGCTGCTGCTTGAACTTGTGGGTTTTAGGAGCGGGGGGAGCACGCCGTTTGTCAGGTCTTCAAGGGCCCAGCGCAGTTCGTCGATACGCTCGATCCAGACCGCATCGGCGCCGATATCTTCCAGGTAGTTGGCTAGGCTCTCGATGGCCCAGACGTACCTTTCTCTGG
>Ga0137380_10006453_pt1 | contig 10467 bp, 9 predicted proteins | sample SagtaG_17_FD_104809 | JGI IMG/M metagenome (GOLD analysis project Ga0137380, IMG submission 104809) | Vadose zone soil microbial communities from Sagehorn Ranch, Mendocino, California, USA - Sage2_L_100_16 metaG | ecosystem: Environmental > Terrestrial > Soil > Vadose zone | place: USA... | reverse complement strand
GTGCCGTGGACTCTGTTTCCCAACCGCGAATCTGGAGTGGCCCGCCCACTCCGCGATTCCCGCGGACGGTGTCTACGCTGGCTGGCTGGCGAGCTTCGATCCCGACGGTCGGTCGGATGGCTACTGGCCGGCCGCGATCTCGATCGGCACCAACCCAACCTTCGACGACCGGTACCCACCCGAGCGCAGCGTCGAGGCCTACGCGCTTGACCGCGACGACCTCGACCTGTACGGCGCACACGCCGCAGTTGACTTCGCCGCGCGGCTGCGCAGCACCGAGAAGTTCGCCTCCGTGCAAGAGCTGGTCACGCAGATGCACAAAGATGCCGACCAGGCCCGTCGCGTCACGCTCGGCGGCGGCTCGCCGACAGGAACGCCGTGATACGGTGAAGTGCTGCCGGCAGGCGACCGGCGGCGGTTCGCTGCACCCTCAGGTGGCGAGCCGGGGGCCATTCTTATAGCCCTAGTCTTCGACGATCCCAGTAAAGGAGCCACGTGCCGCTCGAAACCGCCGTGAAGAAGACGGTCATCGCGGAGCATGCGACGGGTGAGGGTGACACCGGTTCGCCGGAAGTCCAAGTCGCACTGCTGACGCGGCGGATCAACGACCTTACCGAGCACCTGAAGGTGCACAAGCACGATCATCACAGCAGGCGTGGCCTGCTGCTGCTGGTTGGACGCCGCCGTAGGCTGCTGAAGTATCTGGCGAACAAAGACATCACCCGATACCGCGCGCTGATCGAACGCCTTGGGTTGCGCAGGTAGCCTCGCGAGCGACGGCTGCGCACGCTGCCTCTTACGGGTCGGCGTCACGGGCTGATCAGCTCCCCCGCTCGGTTGAGCACCCGCGCGACCCGCGGAGGCTAAAACTAAACAACGTGACCACAACAAACAAGGACGTTCCGCAAGCCCGGACCAGGCTTGCCGGGCCGGTCCTCGGTAGTGGTTCTCGGATCGGTGCTGCGCCCTTGGGCTCGGCATCATGAGCCGAGGACTTCGATCGAAGACCGGCCGGCGGACCGGATGGCACGCCATAGCCGGAAGGCGGGCTCGCGCGGGACTGAAGAGGATATCAAGGAGGTCCCACCCGTGGAGGGTGTGCAAAGCGCGGAAGCCGTCGTTGACAACGGGCGATTCGGCAGCCGCACGATTCGTTTCGAGACCGGCAGGCTTGCGCGCCAGGCCGCCGGTTCCGCCGTCGCCTACCTGGACGGCGAGTCGATGGTGCTGGCCGCGACCACGGCGTCCAAGCACCCCAAGGAAGGGCTGGACTTCTTCCCGCTCACCGTGGATGTGGAAGAGCGCATGTATGCCGCTGGCCGCATCCCGGGATCGTTCTTCCGCCGGGAGGGGCGGCCATCGGAGGACGCGGTTCTCACCTGCCGCCTCACCGACCGGCCGCTGCGCCCGTCGTTCGTGAAAGGCCTGCGCAACGAGGTGCAGGTGGTCGCCACCGTGATGGCCTTGAACCCCGAGCATCTCTACGACGTGATTGCCATCAACGCGGCCTCGCTGTCGACCCAGCTGTCCGGCCTGCCCTTCTCTGGGCCGATCGGTGCTGTGCGGGTCGCGCTCATCGAGGGTCAGTGGGTCGCGTTCCCGACGCATTCCGAGCTTGAGCGTGCCACATTCGACATGGTGGTCGCAGGCCGGATCGTCGCGGACGCCGATGCCGACGGCGGGACCGCTGGTGACGTTGCGATCATGATGGTGGAGGCCGAGTCGACCAAGCATACGCTTGCCCTTCTCGCCGCCGGCGGCAACGCTGTGGCGCCTACAGAAGAGACGGTCGCCGAGGGTCTCGAGGCGGCCAAGCCATTCATCAAGCAGCTATGTGCCGCCCAGGCGGAGGTTTCAGCCGCCGCGGCCAAACAACCCACAGAATTCCCTGTTTTTACCGACTACCAGGCCGACACCTACGACAAGCTGAGCGAGGCGGTGCGTGACGAGCTCGCGCAGGCTCTGACAATCGCGGGCAAGCAGCAGCGCGAAGCGGAGACCGACCGGGTCAAGGCGCTTGCCGTGGAAAAGCTCGGGGCCCAGTTCGAGGGCCGGGAGAAGGAAATCGGGCACGCGTTCCGCGCACTTACCCGCAAGCTCGTGCGCGAGCGGATCATTGCCGAAGGTGTGCGCATCGACGGCCGGGGTGTGACCGATATCCGCCCGCTGAGCTCCGCGTCGCACGTGCTGCCGCGAGTGCACGGATCCGCGCTCTTCGAGCGTGGTGAGACTCAGGTGCTTGGCGTCAGCACGCTGAACATGCTCCGGATGGAGCAGATCATCGACACGCTGAACCCCGACCGCACCAAGCGGTACATGCACAACTACAACATGCCGCCCTACTCGACCGGGGAAACCGGCCGGGTAGGCTCGCCGAAGCGCAGAGAGATCGGGCACGGTGCGCTCGCCGAGCGGGCGCTCATCCCTGTGCTGCCAAGCCGGGAGGAGTTCCCTTACGCGATCCGGCAGGTCTCCGAGGCGATCGGGTCCAACGGTTCCACCTCGATGGGCTCTGTGTGCGCGAGCACGATGTCGCTGCTTGACGCGGGGGTGCCGCTGAAGGACATGGTGGCCGGCATCGCGATGGGCCTGATCCACGAGGGCGGCAAGCATGTCACGCTCACCGACATCCTCGGCGCCGAGGATGCGTTCGGCGACATGGACTTCAAGGTCGCGGGCACCGCAGATATCATCACCGCTCTCCAGCTCGACACCAAACTGGACGGCATCCCTGCGGCCGTGCTGGCCGCGGCGCTAAAGCAGGCCCGCACCGCCCGGCTCGCGATCCTCGACGTGATGCGCGAGGCCATCAGCGCCCCACACGAGATGAGCCCATACGCGCCACGGATCATCACGATCAAGGTCCCGGTGGACAAGATCGGTGAGGTGATCGGGCCGAAGGGGAAGATGATCAACTCCATCCAGGAGGACACCGGCGCGGAGATCACAATCGAGGACGACGGCACGATCTACATCGGCGCCACGGACGGCCCCTCCGCCGAGGCCGCGAGGTCGGCGATCAACTCGATCGCCAACCCGCACATGCCCGAAGTGGGCGAGCGGTATCTCGGCACCGTGGTGAAGACAACGACGTTCGGCGCGTTCGTCTCGCTGCTGCCAGGCAAGGACGGCCTGCTGCACGTGTCACAGATCCGCAAGCTTCACGGCGGTGCACGGATCGAGAACATTGACGATGTGATCAAGGTGGGCGAGAAGATCCAGGTCGAGATCAGAGAGATCGATGATCGGGGCAAGCTCTCGCTGATCCCGGTGGAGGTCGTGGAGCGCGAGGCGGCAGGCGAGGACCTCGGCAGCCCTCCACGTGCGCAGCACGGCGGAGATCGGGGTGATCGGGGTGATCGCGGCGACGGTCACGACCACCGTGACAGCCCACGCGACGGCGGTGGCCACGATCACCGGGACGGCAATCGCCGCACTCGCACCCGCCACCGGGGGAACCGCGACCGGTGAGCACCAACCAAGAGCTGGTACGGCGCACCGTCCTGCCCGGTGGCCTGCGCGTGGTTACCGAGGCGCTGCCCGCGGTGCGCTCGGCGGCGTTCGGCATCTGGGCAGGAGTCGGGTCGCGTGACGAGGACGTCGCTCACGTGGGCGCCACACACTACCTTGAGCATTTGTTGTTCAAGGGCACGAGCAAGCGAAGCGCGCTGGACATCTCCGCGGCGATGGACGGAGTGGGCGGTGAACTGAACGCGTTCACTGGCAAGGAGTACACCTGCTACTACGCACGCGTGCTCGACGCCGACTTGCCACTCGCAATCGATGTCGTCTCCGACATGGTGACGTCCTCACGGATCTCGCCCAAGGACGTGGACGGCGAACGCGGCGTCATCCTGGAAGAGATCGCGATGAACGACGACGATCCCGCCGACGTCGTCCATGAGGCGTTCACCGCGCAACTGTTCGGCGACACCCCGCTCGGCCGGCCGATCCTCGGCACCGCGGACTCGATCAACAAGATCACCCGTGAGCAGATCGCCGAGCACTACGCCGCGCGTTACAGGCCAGAAAATCTCGTTGTCGCCGTGGCAGGAAACGTCGACCACGACAGTGTCGTGACACTCGTCGGCCAGGCGTTCGTGGGCGTTCTTGGTGACGCGGCACCGCTGCCGCCGCGGCTTTCCGGGCCCGGGGCGCCGCAGGTGGCTAGCGCGGTACGGCTGGTATCCAGGCCCACCGAGCAGGCGAACGTCGTGCTCGGCACCGGGGGACTGGCCCGGACCGACGATCGGCGCTTCCCGCTCGGCGTGCTGAACGCGGCGCTAGGCGGCGGCATGTCCTCGCGGCTGTTTCAGGAAGTGCGGGAGAAGCGCGGGCTGGCCTACTCGGTGTACAGCTTCGTCTCCCATCACGCGGACAGCGGGATGTTCGGCCTGTATGCGGGCTGCCTGCCGGCCAAGACCGACGAGGTGCTCGCGATCTGCCGCGACGAGATCGAGAAGGTGCTCGCGTCCGGGCTCACCGACGCCGAGCTCAACCGCGGCAAGGGCCATATGCGAGGGTCGACCGTGCTCGGCCTGGAGGACCCGTCATCACGGATGAGCCGACTGGGCAAAAGCGAGCTAGTCCACCCAGAGCTGGAGCCGGTGGACGAGATACTCCGTAAGATCGAGGCGGTCAGCCACGACGACGTCCGCGAGGTGGCCGCGCTCGTGCTGGACCAGCCGAAGGTGCTCGCGGTGGTCGGGCCGTTCGACGAGGACACCGACTTCTCCTCCGCCGTCGCGCCATGAGCACACCGCAGCGGTTGGCTCAGGTTATGAGTTCCGGGCAGGCCCGGCGCCACCCCGCGGCAGCCGTTTAGGATCATTATTCATAACGGCTGCCGCAGCGCGAGTCACCAGCGGGTCTGCGGGGGGATCCCGGGGGGTCGTCCACCCGGGGCCTGCACTGTCATAACGGCTGCCGCAGCCGTGTCACGTCCCTGAGAGGTGTCGCATCGCAAGCGGAGGCGACTGATGATCAAGGTGGGAGTGCTGGGCGCGAAGGGGCGCATGGGCACCGAGGTATGCCGAGCGGTCGATGGCGCGGATGATATGGCGCTTGCCGCCGCCGTTGACGTGGGCGATGCGCGTGATGCCCTCGCCGGTGTCGACGTGGTGGTGGACTTCACCCACCCTGCTGCGGTCATGGACAACCTGCGGTGGTGCGTCGAACACGGGCGAAATTCCGTGGTCGGCACCTCAGGCTTTGATGAGCAGCGCCTGGCGGCGGTGCGGTCCTGGCTCGCCACCGCGCCAGGGGTAAGGGTGCTCGTCGCGCCGAACTTCGCCATAGGCGCGGTGCTGATGATGCGGTTCGCCAGCGACGCCGCAAGGTTCTTTGAGTCCGCCGAGGTCATCGAACTGCATCACGCGGGCAAGGCCGACGCCCCGTCCTTTACGGCGGCGCGGACGGCGTCACTGATCGCGTCCGCCCGCGCGCAGGCCGGTCTCGGATCGGTCCCCGACGCCACCGCGACCGCTCTCGAGGGCGCCCGTGGGGCGGATGTGGCCGGTATCCACGTGCACGCCGTACGGCTGGCCGGGCTGGTGGCGCATCAGGAGGTGATGTTCGGGGGGCATGGTGAACTGCTGACGCTGCGGCATGACTCGCTGGATCGCTCGTCGTTCATGCCTGGCGTGCTGACCGGGATACGCGGCGTCAGCTCGCTGCCTTCCGGGCTCACCGTGGGACTCGACGCGCTGCTAGGTCTCGCCTAGTCCGGCTGCAGGCGGTCCATTGGCACCTCGCCCTGGCGCAGGGCCCGGCGCGTGTCACGCCCGCATGGGATCCGCCGGTAACGATGCCGACGTGACACGGCGCCGGAGTCTATGACCCTGCACCTGTAGGTAACGAGAAGATGCTTCCCCGCTTCTCGCGGAGCCAGATTGCACGGTGAACGGAGAATCTCCGCTACTCCGTGTCTGCTGTGCTCATCTCGTTGTCTCCACTCGACCAGATGGCCACCGCGCCCGCCAGGGACGAAGGTCCCGTCCAGCTTTGCATCTTTTAGCGTTGTTCCGCAGCCGGAAAATGCCGGTTCCAACGACACTGCAGAGTGCAAGGCTGGCAGACACGCGAAAGGTCCGCGGCCGTGATATCGGCTGGGTTGGCGAATCGCGGCTCGCGCTTCGGACAGTGATCCTGAACCATGCCCGGGGCGTCCCAGTAAGTGAGTGCGTCGCCCAAAGGCTGGGCGAAATGGGCTCAAGGCAGGCTCGTGCTCAGAAAGTCAGAGGTGGAGCCGTATACGGTGCGCGAACAGGGGGAGCGCTCGCTCTTCGAGCGCCAGATGACGCTGGAGGTCGCCGGGCCGGGACGGCACCGCACGGTGGTGAGCGAAGAATGGAACTGCCCGTTCCTGCCGCACAGCGGGATCGTCACCGCGATCACGACGAGTGCGATGGCTGCCGAGCTGAACGTCCCAGATCAGCGCCTGCGCTCGGTCACTGCGGTGTTCGCCGGGTCGGTTCCGCAGGGTCCCGCCGAGGCCAGCGTGACGGTTCTGCACCGCGGGCAGTCGGTGTCGCACCTGACGGCGACGTTACATGCCGTCGGGGACGACACCGGCGTGACCGCCGTGGCCGCGTTTGGCGCCAGGCGACCGGGATTTGAATTCACCGACCTCGCACCACCGGATGCTCCGCCGCCTGAGCGGTGCCGGTCGTTCCGCGACCCGCAGCCCTTATCCCTGGGCCGCCGGGGTATGCCAAGCGCGGCGGGAGAGGACGTTCATTTCAACTTCTGGGATCACGTCGAGGGCCGGATCGTCAAGGGCCACGACCTGTCGGACACCTACGTGCCAGCGACATCGGAGCGCGTCTACTGGTACCGGTTCGATGAGCCGCCGATGCTTGACGATGGATCTCTCGACCCGCTCGCGCTGTTGACCCTGTGCGACACTATGCCGGGCGCGGTTGCCGAGCGTATGGGGCCCGGACAGCCCGCATGGTTCCCGCCGAGTGTCGACCTCACCGTCCACGTGCTCGGTGCCGCCCGCTCCGACTGGGTGCTCGCACGTAACCGGGCGCGCCACGCAGGCGGTGGGTACGCATCCACCGAAATTGAGCTTTGGGACGCAGACGGTGCACTGGTCGCCTACGGCACCCAGATGATGATCTTCAGCTTCCCTGGCGGCCCGCCGCCCCTGAGCAGCCGACAACCGCCGTAACCGGTCCGGCCGCCGTAACCGGTCCGGCCGCGGCAGCCGGGCGGCCTGACCGCTGCCCGGCTACCGCCGGCCGGGTTTCCGCGACGCCAACGCTGCCCATCAACCTGGGAGGAATTTCCCATTTCGCGCGCGGGTGGCGTTGCTGCTTGCCGCTTGCCTAGCATCTCCACTTGGCGGCGCGTGCGAACCGGGGTTGCGGGCTGTTTGCTTCCCGCAACCTTGAACTCGAAGTTACCCGGAGCCAAGGGAGTGTTCGTGCGTGTGATCTCACGATGGCGGATGGTCAGGGTGGCTGCGGTCGCCAGCCTTACCGCTGCGGGCCTGTTGTCTGCCACGACAGCCCTAATTAGCGCAGGGGCCGGCGAGCCCGGATCGGGGTTGTCAGGCAGACTCTTAGAAGCGGATGGCGAGGCCGGCCGCGAGCAGCATTCCGAAGGCCAGTTGCAGCCGCCCGGTCTGCGCGAGCGCCGTTACTAGCCGGGGTCCAACCGCGCCGCCACGCACCAGCCTTATCGGCGCGGCTGCGAGCGGTGCGGCCGCGAGCGCGGTGAGCGTGACCGGGCGGAGTGGGGCGATCACTGCCGCGCCAGCAAACGGGACCAGGGCACACGTCATATAGAGCAGCCTTGTGCGGTGGTCGCCAAGCACAACGGCGAGGGTGCGCTTGCCAGTTACCGCATCGGTGCCGATGTCGCGCAGGTTGTTGACCACGAGCAGCGCACAGGCGAGCAGGCCAACAGGGACCGACGCGGCAAAAGCGAGCCATGGCAGTCGGCCGAGCTGAACATAGGTGGTGCCGGTGACGGCGAACACCCCAAAGAACACAAAGACCGACACCTCGCCAAGCGCGCGGTATCCGTAAGGCCGGCGGCCACCGGTGTAGAACCACGCTGCGGTGACGGCGAGCGCGCCGGCCGGCACGAGCCACCACGAGGTTGCCGCGGCGAGCACCAGCCCGGCCGCACACGCCGTGGCGAAGCAGCAGAGCGCCGCTGCGAGTACGCGCCTCGGCGGGACAAGCCCGCGCGCCACGAGCCGGACCGGGCCGACCCTGCGCTCGTCCGTGCCACGCACGCCGTCGCTGTAGTCGTTGGCATAGTTGACGCCGACCTGCAGCGCGAGCGCGACCACCAGCGCGAGCGCGGCGCGCCACCAGACAAAGCGCCCGTAGCCCGCGGCGACCGCAGAGCCCACCACGACCGGCACGATGGCCGCGGGCAGCGTCCGCGGTCGCGCCCCGGCTATCCAGTCGCGCGCCGTTGCCACGTCGTGTACCACACCTCGTTCCGATCGGGCCCCACCCTGTGCGCCAATGATCCTATGTGTGGATACTCCAGGAAGTTGTGCACAGATCCGCGTTCACCCCTTTCGGAGGTCTTGACAGCCTGACAAGATCAGCAGTGGGGCAAAGCCCCCATGGGTGGGCGGGTCTTGTATGGAACGGCTGATCATCTGCGCACTGCCGCGTGCAGCCGTAGCTCGGTGACCGGCGCCCCCATGTCGAGTTGACGCCGTGCGCCATCCGGGGTCCATCCGGCCGACGCCAGGAAACCGCGTCGGGTCGTGTCCGATTCCAGAGCCCACGCACACAGCGTATGGAAACCATCGTCGGCCACGGTGTCTGCGACGGCATTGAGCAGCCGGCTGCCGTGCCCGCGCCCCGTCTGCCCCGGATCGACGCAGAGCTCGTAAAGTTCCGCGTCGGTCGCTGGCCACAGGTCGGGATCGGTCGCCGGCCCGAACGCGGTGAAGCCTGCCACCCTGCGGTTGCGAGCCTCGCCGGTCTCGATGGCTACCAGCACCCGGTGGCGGCTCGTCGGAGGGTTCGCCACGGACTTCTGCCACTGGGCATGCCAGCGCTGCTCGGCACTGGTGTCTGTGAGGTCCGCGAGCACCTGCGCAGGAACCAGTTCGGCGTATCCAGATTGCCAGCTCGCGACCTGAATCCTTGCCAGATCCGCCGCGTCGGCCATCCTGGCTGGACGGACGAACGGGTCGGCCGTCATCAGGCAGATCTGCCCGCAGCACGGCGGGCGCGGTACGCGCGAGTCTTGGCCCGGTTGCCGCACTCCTGCATCGAGCACCAGTGCCTGGACCGGTTCTTTGAGGAGTCAAGAAACGCCCACTGGCAGGAATCCTGCGCACAGATCTTGAGCCGCTCCCAGCTACGGTCGGCCGTGCTCGCTACGATCGCCGCCGCGAGCCTCGCGAGGCCGCCACCGACGCCACGTTCAACCGGGATGAGCACGGGATTTCCTGCAGATTCTGTGAGCCGCAGCGTGAGGCCGGCAGCGGCGGCTTGCAGCCCGGACGTGCGGCCCGACGTCGGGTCGTGGTGGGCGCGCATCGCCGACCGCAGCGAGGTCCGCAGCGCGATCGCCGTTTCCAGGTCCGCCTGCGTGCCCGGCCGGCCGTGTGCATCGGCTCCGCCGTCCTGGATGAGCCCGCGCTGCCGCAGCCACACCTCCAGAGACCGCGGGTCGGTCAGCACGTCGGTTCCCTCGTCGATGTCGACGGTGTTTGCGAAGTCACGCAGCAACAGAGCGTGTTCTGGCAAGGGGCTGGCCATCGGAACCTCCCAAACTGCAACGACACCAGTGTATGGAAATAGAAAGTTGCACAACCAAGCGGCCACCGAACCCAGCCTCTTGATCGGGGTAACTTTTGCCCGAAGAGAGGCAAAAAATTACCGCGATCATGAAGTACAAAGTCCGGCGGTGGGGGTGTGACACCGCAGCGGCAGCCGTTAGGGATCAGTATGAGCCGTCACCGACCCAGAACCTTGACCCGCGAACCGGCCGGTGAAGGCGCCGCGCCGGTTACCCGCCAAGGAGCGTGCTGTCGCGCACCGCGCCGGTGGATGCCGAGGTCGCCATCGCCGCATAGATCTGCAGCGCCACGCTGACCGGCCGGTGGCGGTCAGCTGGCCGGTACGCACCAAGCGAGGTGAGCAGCCGTTCCCGCCTCGCCCGCAGCTCCGCGTCCGGTACGGCCAGCGCCAGCTCCCGGCGGGGAATGTCGATCTCGACGATGTCGCCATCCTCGGCGAGGGCCACCGCTCCGCCGACCGCGGCCTCGGGCGACACATGGCAGACAGACAGCCCGCTCGTGCCGCCGGAGAACCGGCCGTCGGTGATGAGCGCGCATACCTTGCCCAGGCCTTTGCCCTTCAGGAAGCTGGTCGGGTACAGCATTTCCTGCATGCCAGGGCCGCCCCTGGGGCCCTCGTAACGGATGATCACCACGTCGCCGGGCTTGACTTGATCGGCGAGGATGGCATCGACCGCTGCCTC
>Ga0137380_10006448_pt1 | contig 10472 bp, 2 predicted proteins | sample SagtaG_17_FD_104809 | JGI IMG/M metagenome (GOLD analysis project Ga0137380, IMG submission 104809) | Vadose zone soil microbial communities from Sagehorn Ranch, Mendocino, California, USA - Sage2_L_100_16 metaG | ecosystem: Environmental > Terrestrial > Soil > Vadose zone | place: USA... | reverse complement strand
TGGCCACGGTCGGCGCGGCGGTCGGCACGGCTGGGTCTGGGCGAGGCGCGCCCCCCTCGCTGACGACAGTTCCCTGGGGCTGCGAGGGAGACTCCGGACGCCACGTCCCCTCAGATCCTGTCATGGCACCGATCATCCGGCCGCGCGCCTCACTGAAATGCTGCCGGAAAAGATGCGCGGCCTTGTCCGGGCCAACCGCCAAGAGAAGGGCGATCGGGCCCCCGCCACCCGGGAGACATGCATCCGCTGCGTCGATGCCCAGTTTGTGGAGCTTGGCCGCCATCGCCCTGGTGAGGGCCACCTTGGCAGGGGCGTCTTCGAGGCAGATCAGGACGCACCGCACGCGAAACCGGGACAGGAGCTCCAAATGATCCGGGGCGAGGTCGGCAGCGGCCGGGATCGCGAAGACGTTCCGGATTCCCGCCTGGTACAGGGTCAGGGCATCGAAGATCGAAGCGGCGAGAATCACCTCCGCGCTTCCCTTCATGGCCTGCCAGTGGAAGGTGACTCCGCCCCTGGCGCCGACGTAGCGTTCCCTGCCGGTTGTCACGTGCCGACCGTAGAACCCGACCGGCCCGCTTTCGGGTTTGGCCAGAGGGAACACGATGAAGCCCTCGAACATTTCCCGGCCACGTGGCGAGATGAGCCCGAGGGCCCGGAGTCGTTCTCGTGTTCCTGCGTTCGTCATCCGCGGGAGGCTTCCATCCACATATCCCGCTCGGAACGCGCCGAGCATCTCGGGGTTGGTCAGCCCGGAACTCCGGAGGTAATCCTGAGCTATCGGACTCTCTCTGAAAGTCCGGTGGTAGTGCTCCACCACGCGACGCATGAGCCTCTCGTCACCGCTCCGCTCCTGGCGAGCGACTGCGTCGATGCCGGGGGCCTCGGGTTCTCTGTACCCGAGTCGACGGAGAGCCTCCGTGAAACTCACGCCCTCCTTCTTCGCCACGAACGCCACGACGTCCCCACCGCTGGCTCTGCCCTCGGCCGCGCAGGCGCCCACGCACATCCAGCGTTGTTCGTCCGAACGGATGATCAGAGACAGGGCGTCGTCCTGATGGAAGGGACAGCGACCGACGTAATCCTGCCCCCTCGGCTTCAGCTCAATGCCGCGGCTCCGAACAACGTCGATCAAGTCGTTGGATCTCCGGACTGCCTCGATGGCCTCCTTGGTGACGTACATGGTGGCTGCCTCGGATCGGCTCCGTCATGATATGTTTACACTTTATGTAAACCATTGTCAAGCCCTAATGCGAGACGAACGCACCCGGCCACGGTCTTGACAGAGCGCGGACGGCCGGTCACAGTTGCACCTGCGATGAAGCCGAAAGGTGGGAAGCCGACAGACAGAATCGCCGTCCGCTGGCAGCGCTCCTCAGTGACCGGGCGAGGGATTACGGTCGAGAGGTACGTGCGCGGGCACCTTTACACCCGCCAGGTTGGAGCGAAGGGGTTCCTTAGCCCCCCGGAGGCTGCCGTCGCGCTCGGCGTGACGCGCGAGTTCGTCTATCGTCTCATCTGGGGTAAGAAATTGAGGAGTGTCCAGCGGGAGGGACGGATGGCGATTCCGGTGAGCTCAGTCAGTGCCTACAACAGCCACCGCTCAAGGCGCCGAAATCCGGGGAAGTCGAAGTCGTGACTCCACAGCTACTGTGTGCGAGAAGGAATGGCGCACGCCGAGCCCCCCGGCGGCCCGCCGGGGGGCGTGCCGAAGGCCGGCGCAAGGGGGGCAGTGCATCACGCCCGCTGCGCCCCGGGTGCAAGGGACGTGACGGGCGCACGGGACAAGTTGTCGTGGAGATCAGATCAGCGAAGAGAAGTGCGGCCGGCGCGGCCGTTGCCCCGGGGTCCGCGTCTCGCCCAAGCGCCTCTTATGCTGCGTGGACCGGAGCGACGGAGGAGCGCAGGGCCACGTCGGCATAAGTCCCGCTTGGCGAGCGCGGATACCAGCGCACCGATTTCATGCTACCGTCTCCGACGCAGTCCTTATGAGCGATTCCGCAAAAGTATAAACAGGAGATGGATGGCACCAAGAAGGGCGCCGACTCCAGTTAGGAAGCCGCCGGTCCTTGCGTACGAGCGGAGAATGTAGGCCAAGCTCTTCGGATCGCGCGGACCCGGCTTCGTGGTAAATCCGACATAAAAGCCAACGGCTCCTATGAAAAGAGCGAGAGCGAATTCTCGCCAGCTATATTTGTTCATCGGGATCTTTTCGTCGGATCTCACGGCTCGTCATGGTACGCTGCCTAAGAGGGCGTTCACCTTTGGTTCAACTCACGTCGGTAACGATTCACTTCTTATTCTCCTGCTGTTCGGCTTCTTTTGTGGCCATCACGGGCTGTGCCTCCGCCTCCTTGGTGGTCATGATGAGGGGTCGAGATTGGGTTGCCGAAGAGGTGGCGGCTGTCGGGATGGATCCCCTCGACAACGGTCCCGAGCGGTATTTGTGTGGATCTCGCGATCATCCAATCTCGTCCTCGTTGAACCATACCTCAAGTCTCTGTTTAAGCGTCTGGCGAGGAATCCCGGACCCCGGCAGTCAAACAAATCCCACCGATTTATTTGCCTAAGATTTTCGTGAGGAACAAGTTAAGAAAGGCTAAGAGGCCACCGAAGCCTGCTGCCCAACCACTGACTCTTGCGTAGCTCAGTAGATTGCGCTTTACAAGAGGATCATGCGGGTTGACCTTAGTCGTCATTGCTAGGTGGAATCCCTGCACACTGAATGCGAGCGCTAACAGCATAAAGCCCCACGGATGTCGTTCCACCATTGCAATTCTCCTCTTTCCGGTATCCTTCTCTAAGACATCGATCATCTACAACGACACTAGTCATCCGAACGATCCACATTTATCGGCCACCAGCGACCATTCGCCTTCGCCACGAATCCTCCACCACAAGATCCTTCGCCTATTTCTTTTTCACCGGACCCTGGGCGGCACGCTGTCTGTACGCCTTGATCTTCTGATCAACACTGCCTGAGGAACCGGATGTCCCCCCACTGGCTGGTGCGCCTGCCGCCCCATTGTTTTGCGATGCACCAGGCTGGCCTGAGGGTGCCGGAGTGGGGTGAACATTCGCTTGCGATAATTCCTGCGACGCAACCAGATCCGTCGCCGCCACTATTACTTTGGCGGCGAGCTTAGCAACTCGGCCCACCACCTTGCCCACTAATGGTGCTGCGGCTTTCGCAACCCGACCACCCACCACGTCGGCTCCTACGGTCTTCCAATTCTGCACGTTTGATGGATTCGCAGCTATGGCAGCACCGTCAGCGATGAGGCTCGCGTCACCTCCCAATTGAGCCATTCCCACTCCGGCCGCAACCATTTGCGGTTCATCCATAGCCACTCCGGCCACCGCCACAGCAATACCGGTTCCTGCAAAGCACACCCCTACATCGGAGATGTTGTGAGCGGCCTCTTCAACCTTCGGGAAGTCGTAGTGGCCTGTCGGGTCTGTATGCCCGAGCGGGTTGTTTCTTACATAGGCATACTTGTTCCAGCTCTGCGGGTTCTCGGGCTCGGTATCATCACCCGGGTCCGCCGCCATGAACCTGCCGAGCGAGGAGGAGTAGTACCTAGCCACCATGTAATCCAACCCGTTCTCGCTGTCCCGTTGGTGCCCCGTGAAGGCCTTGTTGCTGACAGTCGGATCCACCTGAGCCGGTCTTTCCTCACCGAACGGCAGATAGTGATGCTCGGCGACCAGATTCCCTGAGTCGTCAAGTTCCAGCCGCGGGCTCCCGAGGTGGTCGAGATGATAGAAGACGAAACGTGACGGTGGGGATGGCGGGGCCGGCGGTGGCCCCCCGCCGCAGTCGACGCAAACGACGTCCGGTGCGGGGGGGGTGGGTTGATTACTCCCCTGTCCGATCATCCGGTGGGGTGCCATCGACTCACTCACCCCTTCGGGATCGTGAGCATTGCTGCAAATCTCGACGGAGGGCGCATCAACCCCTGGAGCCAAGATGAGTCGAGCATCCTCAGAGCCGCAGACGGATCCGTCCCCAGGGGTGGCATTATAGTCCCCGTTGCCATCGGGGTCCCGCCGCTCGTAGCAATTGATCGGCGCCGGGAGGGGTGGCTTACTAGTGTCAACCGGGCACTCCTGAGGAGTACTCGGGTTGCCGCAATAGTTCAACCAGGCCTGATCTTCGTTGGATGGCATCGATTCCGCAAAGGGGTTCTGTGACACCGTGCCGGTTACTGCGGTGACGAAGTATTTATAGTTGTAGCGCACCTGGTAAGGCACCAGCTGCTCTGTCGTCATAGGCCAGCAGGCGAAGGTCCTGTCGATGATGGAGCAGCGGAGGCCGGTGGTGTCATTGCAAGCCACCGGAGTCGAAATGATGGGACAAGTGTAGTTGCCGTTCCTATCGAGTCTCGGAGCGTTGCTGCTGTCGACGCAGGCGTGGGCGTCGTCGATCTCGCACCGGACCCCCGAATTGAGACAAGTTGGTGATAGGCGTGCAAGGAGACGATACGACCCCGGCACGCCGTTCGGGTCGATGCCCTTCCCTGTTCGGTAGACCCTGTATTCATCTACGGGGTCATTCACGATCGGGGCCGCATCAGCTGACCCTGCGGTGGCGGTCGGGACAGCGCACCACTTCAGAACGACGCGTGCCAGATCATCCGTCACATTCCCTTTCTGCGACGCCCAAGCTCTGAAACCCTGCGGGGGCGGCGGCGTTTTCTTATCATAGCCCAACCCTTTCCCCCAAACCTGATAAGCCGCAATGAACGGGGTCTCGGCGCTTGCCGTGACCGTGGTGACGCGGTAGTAATAGACGCGCTCACTGGCGACGGTTTGGTCCCAGTAGGTGGTCGAGGTAGTGCTGTAATTAGCCGAGGGCGCGTCCTGATTGACGTTGCGGTCCGGATTGTCCGAACTGCACAGACCGGAGACCTGGATTGGCAGCGGCACGGTTACAGTGCCCGAGGAGTTCAACAGGGCGCAGAAGGGGCCTACGGACGAAGTGCTGCGGTATTCTCTGTACCCCGCGGCGCCACCGACAGAGTTCCAGACCAGCTTGATGCCGTCGCGCCCGAGAAGCGAGGTGACAGCGTCGTTCAATGTCCACAGGACCGTCTTGAGGGACGCCGGGGGAGCGGGCTGGGCGGTCTCGGCGCCTGGTAGAGCGGTTACACTTTGATTGAAACAACGGTCGCCAGGTACGCACACCTCGCCAGTTGGGCAGGTCGGCGAGGAGGGATCGCAGGTATTGTTGCTCACATTACATGTGCAGGGATTGTTGCTCCGATTGCAGTGCCCGTTGACCCAGTTCGCACATTCTTTTGACTGCGTACAGGCCAAGTGGTCGTGAAGGCACGACCTTCCGTCTGCAGACTGGCACTGCTCAAACCTGCACACGTCGGGGTTGCAGGTCTGTCCAGTTGGACAAGGCAGAGTCGAATTATTGCAGGCCGCATAGGGCGACTGCGAGCAGGCGCCATAGGTTGAGCAGGCGGAATTGGCGTTGCAGATCTTGTGGGTGTTCGAGCACACCGACAAGGAGCATCCGCTCGCAGACGTGCAGTCGGCACCGGACTCCTCGCAGAAGTTGGGCTGACCCGACACCCGGCCGGTCTCGTCAACGGCGGCGATGTTGAATTCATAGAAGGTGTTGCGGGCGAGTCCCGTCAGGGTTTTGGTTGTCTCGTTTGGGCCAAGCACAGCAAACGGAAGCGGCGATTTCACAGTGTCCCCCACCCATCCAGGATGTCTAGCATAGAGGTAGAAGCCGGCCACAGCAGGTCCGCCGGCGGCGACGATCGGCGGCTTCCAGTCCAGACGTATGGATCCCGGACCAGCTGTTGTGGCCCTCAGATTTCTTGGCGATGGAACGAAGTCCGGGTTCCCGGCCACATCGAGGCACACCTTGAGCGTCGTCTGACTATATGGCTGCTTGAGCCTGGTCGTGCATCTCGTTGTCGGATCAGTGCCCTGTGCGTTGAAATAGTCTGGCCAGTCCGACTCGACCGTCAGCCACGTTCCCTCTGCGTACACCTTGTAGACGGCTTTGGGCATGACGCAGTTCGTTTCACTGTAGCCTGAACAGTCATTAAACGGGCTCGACACATCCGTGTAGACATGTCCGGGGGCGGCGCGGAAGGTGGGGGTGGGTGACAATGCCGTCTCGTCGGTAACGTAATAGCGCGGGTCGATCAACCAACGGTTGCTGCCGGCGTCCTTATCGATTAGATACGGATCGCGAGTGCGATTGGAATCGACCACAAACTCGCGAAGCGGGCTATTGTCATAGTAGGACGACTGCGAGAACAGCTCACAGAGCTTGTAGTGATAGAGATGGTAGCCCTTGAGGTAAGCCAGCGTTCCGTCTGCCGTGGTTGCGGTCTCGGGGTGATAAAAGCGCGGCGCAGGGGGCTTCCATGGGAGGGCAGTCGAGGCATAGCTGTCCCTCGTGTTCCATGGATCTGAAGTGTAACATTGAAAGAGATTTGACGGCCTGTCCAATGGAATCCCCAGCGTCGGTCGCGAGAACGAGGACTCCTTGCCGTTGACCACAGTCGTGACGGCATAGTCATAAGCCGCATTGTTGGACACGGTGCGGTCCGTGTAGTCTGGGGCCACGCCGGAGGCGACTTGTACGTAGTTGGAACATGATTCAGTGGCGTTGAGCTTGCGATAGAGGATGTACGCGTTCGCGGGCTCCCAATGGATGGTCACCGCCCCGTCCGTCGAACGAGCAATCATTAGCACTTTGGGCGTGATACTCGAATCCCGCGGCGATGCCGCCACTACCTTGGACAAGGCAGATGTGGCGATTACCACAGTCCCGCTCTTGTGAACGGCTCGGATTGCATAGTAGTAGGTCGTGCCCGCCGTCAGCGGCCCCGGGTCTGTGGCGGACGTTGCGGTCGTGGAAGTCACGGGAGTCAGCCCGTCGAGGACCGGCTGCGTGCTCCTGAGGACGTCATAGGAGATGGCATAGCCGCCTACCTGGGGGTTGGCGTCCCAGGTCAGGTTGATCGACTCGACACCGCCCGTTGAACCACACGTCGAGACCGCAGAAACGCCCTTCGGTGGAGATGGCGGAGTGAGATCCGTGGGCGTCCCGGTCACGTCACAACAGTTGAGGGGTCCCCACGTGCCGTTCGCATTCTTGGCTCTCACCCGATAGTGATACGTCGTCCCGTTCGTCAGATTCAGGTCCACGTACGAAGTTCCGTTGACCAGTTGCGTCGTGACTGGGGCCACAGTGGTGGATGACAGTCCACGCTGGATTTCGTATCCCAGAATCCCCGAGGAGCCCGTGCTTGCCGTCCAGGTCAGGGTGACGGTCCTGTCCCCAGGACCTGCCGCCAGCCCACTTGGCGCCGACGGACCTGCTGTGTCACCCGCCATGACCCGCAGGTAGGGCGACGCCACGCTCTCGAAACCGGTCTGGTCGATGGCGGTCACGTAATAGCGGACGTACGAATTGAGCGCGAAGGTCTGGGGGTCCGTCAGACTGGGTCCAGCCGGTTGACCTGCATTCACCTGACCGATGAGAGAGTAGGCGGTGTCGACGCCCTCTTTAAAGCGATAGACCTTGTACGACGCCCGGTCGGGCTCAGAGTTCTCGTCCCAGAAGAGGCTGATGCTGTAATTGCTGCCGCTGGCAGCCTGGGTCGCATGCAGCCCAGACGGCGGGCGCATCCTCAGGTTCTCTCTCAACGATAGAAGCCGGCCCGCCAGGTAGAGGTAGTCGGCGGACCACTCGAGGGAGGACATGCTGGTTGAGGGTGTGCGAAACTCCGTCAGCACCTGACCTGTTGCGTCCCGGACGTAATAGGTCTTGGTGCCGGCGTCCTTCTCGATCTTCCAGATGCGGTTCCCAGCGGCGTCGTATTGGAATTTATCGACCTCGGACAAATTGGTGTCGCCGCTCGTGGAATTGCCAACTTGCTGAACGCGCAGCAGCCGGTTCAGGGCGCCGTACTGGTATCTCTTGATGTCCTCCTGGAGCGGATCGGTCGGTCCCGTCTTCCAGCTGCGCCCCGCCCGAAGCACGTTTCCACTGGCGTCGTAGTCGAAGTTCACACCGTTCCCCACCGTGCCCCCAAAGTTCGTCTGTCGGGTCATGATTCGGTTGGTCGACGGCGTGCTGAACGTGTACTGCTCCGTTTCGCTGATCGGGGGTGGGGTGGCGGTCGTGATCAGGTTGCGCTGCCACATATTTCCATAGATGTCGTAAGTGAACGCTTCGTCAAATTGATACTGTGTTCCCTTGTATTGCGTGTGCGCGGTGATGAGGCGGTTCGCAGCATCATAGCCGTAGGAGTTGTTGCCGATCTGGTAGATGTTTCCGGCACCGTCATATGAATACTGGCCACTCGCGTAGTTCTTAGTTGAGTCCGTCCACGAGGTCCCGTTCCATGCTCCTCCGGTAATGGAGGCCGGACGGTTTCTCGAATCGTAGGTGACCTGAGTCCGGCCGTTGGGCATGTCGACAATCGTGACGCCGCCCGCCGCGTTGTAGCTCAGCGTCCCCCACACCGTGCTCGTTCCAGACTGCCAGGCTCTCGTCACCAAGCCATTCTTGTAGTCGTACGTCACTGTCAACGCGCCGTGGTTAGCCTGCGCCTCCAATGGATATCGGATACTCTGCAACTGGCCGCGCTGTGTGTAGCTATAGGCGGTGGAGATCGACGATCCAGTCGGCCAGTCTGCGAAGGTATGGATTTGGGTATCCAGCCGCCCTCCGACACTCGAGGTGCTGTAATAGCGCTGCTCCGTGAGAAGGAGATTCTCCGCCTCGTCCTTGCTCTGGATGCTGGTGAGCCGCCCGAGGTAATATCCGCCGCGTAGCTCGTCATAAGCGTTGTGTACCAGCAGCTTGTCCGCGCTCCCGCCCGCAGGCCTCACCCACTGGTCGGTCGGGCGTCCCGCGAAGTCGTACGCGAACTTTCTGAGGTTGCCCCTCGCATCCTGTGAGGAGAGCACGTTCCCCAGGGCGTCGTAGGCCTTGTACACGACCACGCCGCTCTCTGGGTTGTCGGCCCACAGAGGCTGACTCAGAGCGTCGTAAGCGAAACGCCGGATCTGGCTCTGAGACAGGCTGTCGCTGAGCGTGACCTTCTCCAGCCGGTCCAGACCATCGTAATCGTAATAGGCGTCTGCTCCGCCCGCATCCAGACACACGCCGTCGCTCGGTCCGCATGCGGTGCTGGTCGAGCACAGCACTTTCGAGATGGCGCACCGCTGCTCGTATGGGGCGTCCACCGCCGTCAGGCGTCCGAGCGCATCCTTGACGTACTGCGTCGTGCTGGGGAAGACTTCGGTCACACCGGCACCGTGGATAGTGTTGACAGTCACCGTGCTGCCGGTCCCGGAGTAAACCGTCCTGGTGACATTGGGCCAGTTCGCTCGGTTGCTATCTCCCGACGAGCGGTCGGCGTCTATGGGAATCTCCAGTTGTACCCTTCCGAAGGGATCAGAAAGCCCGGTCGTGGGATCGCGGTAATCGAACTCGGTGCCCGGGTCAGCGGCTAGGCAGACTCCACTTGCCGTGCAGCAGACACTTGCCGTGCAGGTGGAAAGACAATCGGCTGGGCAGGCCTTAGCCGAGGGGCTTGGTAACCCGATGCAGCTGGCGGCTGGCTGGTACTTCCACTCTGTCTTGTAAATCGGCTTATCGGCTACGTCATACTGTGTCTTCTGACAGGCGAACCCCTTGGTGGGGTCCGCCGGCCGCTTCTGCGTGGCGACTAACCGTCCCAATCCATCATAAAGATACCGTGTGAACAGGAAGTCAGCGCCCGGATCGAGGTCGGAGAGGCCCAGCGCACCCTGCGTCACGGTTGTTTCAAGCAGGGAAACATAATTGATGACCGTCGGTTCTTCCCCCGGCGGCGAAACTTGCGTCACACGACCCAGCACGTCGTAGGCATAGTTCGTCTGCAATGTCGGCGAGGGGTCGCGTGTTGCGATGATGAGCCCAGTGTTGGCATCGCGATCCCGGTCGATCGATTTGAACTGAGCCCCCGCAAAGGTCTTCGTCGCCAGATAGCCGCCACACTCACCGCTCGGACAACCACCTGCCGCCGGGGCCGGGACGTAGGTGTAGTTCATGGTGTAGACCGGGTCACCCGTCCTCCCCGTTGACAGCGTCTTGCTCATCGCATTACCGGAGGAGCTGCTGTAGGTGTACTGCGTCATAACGTCACCGGGCTGCCGCGTGGCGTCGAGTGGCGGCGATCCCCTCGGCGTCCCGATCATCCCCGGAACTGCGGCCCGGCTGATGCTGACCTTCAGCCTGCCGTCTCGCCTGGCGTCATTCTCAGTCCGGCTCAGGACCGTTACGCCATCCGAGACTTCTTTCAGCAGCAAGACATCCGGCAGGTACGTCGTGCTAATAGTCGCGTCGGTGAATAGCTTGCAGGTTTCCCCTGACGGGCAGGATGAGCAGAGGGAATCGGTCACCGAGCAACGTCCCATGGCGTAATCGGTGCGCGTCGTCCGCG
>Ga0137380_10006439_pt1 | contig 10475 bp, 9 predicted proteins | sample SagtaG_17_FD_104809 | JGI IMG/M metagenome (GOLD analysis project Ga0137380, IMG submission 104809) | Vadose zone soil microbial communities from Sagehorn Ranch, Mendocino, California, USA - Sage2_L_100_16 metaG | ecosystem: Environmental > Terrestrial > Soil > Vadose zone | place: USA... | reverse complement strand
TCAGCCCCATCGAGCCCCATCGGGGCGGCATCTTTGTAGATAACGAACCGCCAAAAACCAAAGCTCCGTAGGAGCGGCATCGAAGCCGAACATGTCGCCCCGCTGGGGCTTCTTGGGTGGGCGGTGTCCATTTGCTACAAATAGGCCGCTCCTACGGAGCTGCCGCAAAACCAAATTTCTCACAGTGAGAAATTTGATAACCCCCACGCCCACAAGGAGTTACGACTGTGTCTCAGCTAACTCTTTACAATGCGGCCAGACCGCCTCCTGGCCCGCCGGAACTGCGGCGACTGCGGTCAGTAGGCCGGGTGCCCCCACCCGGCATCCTGCGCCGCTTCACACCCCCCGGAACTGCGGCCACAGCGGCTCCCGCGGCGACTGCCGCCTGAAGGCGGCGAGCCAGGAACGCCGCCTTCAGGCGGCAGATGGATTGCACAACCCCGCCAACCGCCTCACGCCCCCCGGAACCGCGCCGGCTGCGCTTTGATTAGGTAATTCCGGTCGAGGGCCGCGGCCTGCACCTTCGACACGCCGAGCAGATACTCCACGCCGAGCGTCGCGAACGCGGCTACCACCCGCGCGATCGCGGTCAACAACTCCGTCTCGTGTTCATTCATACCCCGGCCCCGGGCCGTAGGCCTTGGCCGCCAGCCCGGCGCCGAGCCAGAGGTCCGCCAGCCGGCGCCGCCGTTGTGCGGGCGAATCCCCCGGATGGCGTTCGCGCAACCCCGTGAGGGCCAGCAGGCGCGCCGTGCGGTTGGCGCTGAGCAACATGGCCATTTTCCGAGCGGGTGCAGCCCCGCGCAGCAATTCGATCAGCACCCGTTCCGCCTCGGGTCGAGTATCTTCCGCCAGCCTTCGCATGCCTTGACCGTACCCCAAAACCTGCCGCGTGGAAAGCCTCTCCGCGAACGCCCGAGGCCGTAGGGCAGGCGTCCCCGCCTGCCGGTTCGAGCGGCTTCCAGCCGCGCGTTGGTGTTCGATCGCCTCGTCCTTCCAGAAACTTGGGGCAGGATGCCCCAGGAACCGGCAGGCTGGAAGCCCGCCCTACCTCCCGGGCCACTCATCCCTTTCTGCCGCGAAGCTACTCCCAATGGTCTCGCCCTGAATGCCCAGCGCCGTAGGGCAGGCGTCCCCGCCTGCCGGTTCGAGCGGCTTCCAGCCGCGGTTTCGCTCCGCCGCGCACGCCGCGCGTTAGTGCCTTGACGCATTGGAAACGCGGCCAAATTAGTTCGGCGTTTGGCCAATTCACCGGCGTAATGTGCGGACCGTGTCCCGACGGGACCCTTGAAAATAGCCCTACCTTTCAAGGCTGAGTCAAGACGCAGTGCGAACCAGATCCCGAAGGGACGCCTTTCTCAGCCCCATCGGGGCGGCATCTTTGCAGATCACGAACCGCCAAAAGCAAAGCTCCGTAGGAGCGGCATCGAAGCCGAAGATGCCGCCCCGCTGGGGCTTCTTGGGTGGGCGGTATCCATTTGCTACAAATAGGCCGCTCCTACGGAACCGCCCCGGCACCCAAATTTCTCACAGTGAGAAATTTGCTAACCCCCACGGCCAGAAGGAGTTACGACTGTGTCTCAGCTAACTCTTTACAATGCCTCCAGGCCCTCCACGGCTCGGTGCCAGCCTCGCTTAGTGACCGTCCGTAGGACCGAATTGTGACCGTCCGTAGGACCCGGAGGACCTGCCATTGAATTAAACATTGAAACGTCGCGCGTCGGTCGCCCTCTCCCTGCGAGGAACGAGGGGGGGAGGGCTCGGGAGAGGGAAAATCCAATAAAAACGCGACTCCTCTCCCCGGCCCGCTCCTCCTCCTCCGTCGGAAGCGAGGGAGCGGAGCGCCTGCTTCTACCCCCTTTACAAGCCGCGGCCCGTTTGCTACTGTGCGCCATGCCTAAACCAAGTGGCTTAATGAACGAGCGCGAGCACCAGATCTGTGAGCGCATCCGCCAATTCCGCGAATCAACCAAATGGTCCCAAGACGACGTGTCCAAAGAATTGGGCATCTCCCGCGACCGGTGGGCCAGCGTCGAGTACGGCCGCACGCCCCTGCGCTATGACCTGGCCAAACGGCTCGCCGAGAAATTCGACGTCGGCCTGCACTGGCTCGCCGCCGGCCGGCCGCCGCGCCGGCCCTATTTGCCCCCCGACCCGGCCGAGGAAACCAAAGTCGTCCCCCATGCGCTCCTCTCCGAGGCCTACCACGTTTTGAAACGCAACTTTGGCCGCCGGCTCTCCCTCATCGACGCGCGCAACTCGATGGCCTGGCTGGACAGCACCCCCGGCACTCCGCCCGGCGAGGCTTACGAACGGGCCTTGCGTGGCGTCGTAAAACGGACGCTCGAAAAGCTGCCCGTCCACCTCCGCTTCGACCTCCTCCAAACCATCCTGGCCACCACGTCCAAATTCGCCGCCCAGCACAAAGACGAGATGGCCGCGTTCCGGCGCGACCCGAAGCCCAGCCCGGTCGCCTCGCAGCGAGGCCGCGCCAGCGCCGCCGCGCGCGAGCTCAACCGCAAGCTCGGCCGCAAGCCCTACGACCGCTAACCGCCCGTTGAAAAATACCACTTCCCGTAGCAGCCGAGGTAACGAGGCTCAAATCTCCTCGGAAAAAGAAGCGATGAGAGAGCCTCCTCACGTCGGCTGCTACTTTCTTAACGGGCTAACCGCCTGCTGACAAACCGGCTTGTCGCGGCGCTCTGCGAGCGCCGACCCGTTTATTTGTGCGGCAATGCGGCCCGTTCTGCGGGCGCGCCGCGCAGCGGCGCAACTCCGAACTCGCCCGCGACGGCGAACGATTCTCCCGCTCCTGGGGGAGATTGTGGCCGTGCGCAGCGCCGGAGTGAGGGCGGTCGCTACTGCTAAACGACATTCATGCTCATCAGCCGCAGCGTGGGCTTTAGGTAGTGGGTCAAATTGATGGGCGCGTTCGGGTGATTTCGTGTTTGGTCGAGGGCAACAGCATTCGCGCGACCGTTCGCATGACAGGCGTTGCCAGGAACACCATGGCCAAACTGCTTGTGAATACTGGCCGGGCTGTTCTCAATATCAGGACAAGGCGATGCGGAACCTCAACTTCCAGCGGATTCAATGCGATGAAATCTGGAGCTCCTGCGGCGCGAAGGAAAAGAATGCCAGCCCTGAAAAGAAGCGGCAGGGCTGGGGCGACGTTTGGACGTGGACCGCTCTTTGTCCTGACACGAAATTGATCCCCTGTTGGTTTGTTGGCGACCGAAGCGCGGCATCTGCCTACCACTTCATACACGATCTTGAGGGACGGCTCGCCAGCCGAGTCCAGTTGACCACAGACGGGCACAGCGCCTACGTCAATGCTGTTGAAAGCGCATTTGGTTCGGAGATTGATTACGCCATGCTGGTGAAAATTTACGGCACGAGCGGCACCGACGGGAAAGGCGCAGAGGTCCGCTACAGTCCGGCGCAGTGCATGGGCGCACGCAAGACATGGATTTCTGGAAAGCCGGAAGTGCGACACGCTTCCACCAGCCACACGGAACGGCAAAATCTTTCGATGCGTATGGGAATGCGGCGATTCACGCGATTAACGAACGCTTTTTCCAAGAAGCTGGAAAATCACGAACAAGCGGTTGCCCTCTATTTCATGTATTACAATTTCGCCCGCATTCATCAGACGTTGCGGGTGACACCGGCGATGGAGGCCGGAATTTCAAACCACGGTTGGACACTCGAAGAAATTGTCGCATTACTTTAATTTATGTTTGCTACACCATTTGCGGTGTACGTGAATCTGGTTGCGGCATACGTAAGTCTGGTAGATCACCAACAAAGTTTTCGGTGCGCTGATAAAACTTTGCCAGTTTCCCGCCGACCCAGAGAAAAAAAACCAGGACCGCCACGCAAAAAAACGTGATCGGAGAATTGATCATCATAATCAAAATGCAGTCTCGGAGCGTCAGATGCTTCATGTCTCTCAGTTCGTCAGACGCTTCTCTGTTGAATTGCTCGATGGCTTCAGACGGCTTGTTTATTTTGTGGGTCATCGAGTATTTTGCAAAAGCGAACAGAGGTATTGAAGGAACGACCGAAATCCCTTTGCAGATGAATCCCTCAACATAACGGTGTGAAAATGATTCCTGGCCAAGTTCGATGATATTACGCCGAACCTCGTCTCTTCGGGCAAACAATCGAAATTGGAGAGCCTTGAGCATCACCGGATAGACGACATTCCAATAAAAGAGGCTGCACATTGCACAAACCAACAAAACCACAAACGACCATGCCACCACATCATTCATTTTGAATCTCCCCCAAGGAGCTTGGTTTGCAGGTTGTCTCGTTCTCGCGCCAATCTGGCAATTTCGGTGCTGTATATCCGGCCCATTAGAAGTACCACAATTATACCACAAATCAAGAATGCACATGCCAGAATCCATCCTGCAAGCACAAAAAAACTCGAATTTACAATGGTTTTTACGATAACGGGAATATCCTTTGGATCGGCCCTGTAAACGGCCAAACCAAAAACAAATGCGCTGGCGAGGACACTTAACCCTTGCGTCGTCAGTTTTGGCGTTCGCGACTCACGACTAGATTGGAGTTTTGGGTTTGAGGAATCCATGATCGTGGCATCGTACGAATGGGGCGCTTGGAGTCAACGATTAAAATCCAAACTGACCCACTACCGAAGGTTCACCCGGTCCACCCGCCCTCGCCAGCCTTCGGCTCCGTAAAATAGCGGACCGATTGGCTCCGTACATTACGGCCGATTTTTTCCTCGACCGCTTTGTCCGGTTGCGCTAAAAGATGTTAAAAGACGGCACGCAAATCTTCATTGTTGGGCATGATGATCGACGGCCTCACATCAGCGCTCGAAGCCCCGGCTTCAGCCGGTTCTGCGCCCGCGCCGCGAAATCGCGCAACCGCGAACTCGCCCGCGACGGCGAACGATTCTCCCTCTCCCGGGGGAGAGGGCAGGGGCGAGGGCGGGGGTTCTCCCTCAACCAGAACGATTCTCCCGCGGCCGGGACGCAGCGCCGGGGTGGGGGCGGTCGTTCTCCCGCAACCCGCGCGCGGCCCGCCTGCCCGCGCCCGCCGCGCCGGCTGAAAGGAGGCCCCGCATGCAACCTCACCCGATTCAACTCGCAACCAATGGCAACCGCTCAGCCGCCGCGCCCGCCGCCCACTCTAGCCCAGTGACGGGCACCGTGCTGGCGCTGCCCTTGCCGGCGTCCGGCCAACCCGGCCGCAAACGGGCAACGACCCGCTGCCCGGTGCCCAAGGGTTACACCTCCATGCTCACCCGGGCCCGCTCCGACCCTTGGGGCGGAGTGGAGGTGGCTCCAACCGCGTCAGCCCCCTTCCGATGCCAATTGAAGCAAGCGCCCGATGGCAGCTTCTACGCCTACACCCGGCGCCCGGAACTGCGCTGGAAAGGCCATTGGCGGGCCGGACCGTGGGTCAATCAGGTCGCCGTCATGCTCGAGGTCCAGACGCAGCAGGCCCTCGGACTAGAGGTCCGCTGCCGCCACCTGATGAAGCCGCTGAGCCGGCGGCAGGCCGCCCAATGGTGGCTGCGGCAATTCCTGCCTGAATGTCTCCGCCACGACGTGATGCTCCGCGATCCGATCCCGAAACCGTTCGCTTGAGGGCCGGGCGATGACTGTCAACCCTCCAGCGGATTGCGCCACGTCTGGCGCGCGCGCTTAGGCGCCTTAAATTCCGCCCGTACCGGGCCGTGTTTCTTCTCCCATGCGGCGCGCGCGTCCCACACCGAGGAGGACATCCCGTTGCCGGCGCCGACCGGTTCAATCCTCACCAACGGACGCCCGCGCCGGGTGATGACCACCGGCTCGCGGCGCTTGGCCACCTGCTCGCACAGTTCCGACAGTTTGGTCTTCGCCTCAAACAAGCCAATCGTTGTCATGGCTTACATTATCCAACCAGTTGGTCTGTTCGCAAGCGAATCGCTCAACTTTTTTGTCGCCAGGATTCGGCGGCTTGATTTTCTGACCGGCCGAAGATAGTGCTCGGCCTGGTCGCCTTGCCGCGCGTCCGCCCCCGCTCGGGTGGCGGTCCATCCCGGTGAGGATGGGCGCGCCGCTCGTTTGGCAGCCAAACGAAGCCTGACAAGCAAATCGTTCAACGCCGTGCACGTCTGGTCGTTTGGCACAGATCGGATACCTCCGCGCCGCGACGATGCGGGGAAGCCGCGGGTCAGTCGTGATGGGTACTGTCAGGGATGTTTCGGGAACGATGACCCAAGGTAGCGCCGAAAGCCTTCTCGGCAACCTTGGGCTTTGGGTCGCAGCCCAAAAGGGGCTGAACAAAAGCTGACATGAACCGGGCGGGTTCATTCGTCCCAGGCGTCGTTTGCCTAGCAGCCTGTTGAGAAAGTAGCAGCCGACGTGAGGAGGCTCTCTCATCGCTTCTTATTCCGAGGAAATTTGAGCCTCGTTACCTCGGCTGCTACTGGAGGTGGCATTTTTCAACGGGCTGCTAGCGCCCGGTCGGCTGCAAGATTTTCAAATAGCTGTAGAGATCGGCCAGCTCCTGGGTTTTCAGGCCGGCCAGGAGCCCGCCGGGCATCAGCGACAGATTGCTCGGCTCGCGCGCGGCAATGTCGTTCGCGGCCAGTCGCACGCTGGTCGCCGGGCCGGTTTGCAGCATCACTCCGTCGGCCGATTCGAATACCACAATGCCGCTGTAAATCCCACCGTCGCGGGTATGGAAGATCGTAACCCGGTACGGCGGCGCCACGTCGCGGTTGGGAAAAATAATCGCGTTGAACAAATCGGTGACCGAGAACCGGCCGGTCGCCCCGCCGAGGTCCGGGCCGATGGGCGCGTCGCCGGCGTGGCAGGTCTGGCAGCCCCGTTCGCGAAAGATCGCCTCGCCGAGCGCCGGATCGCCACGGTCCCAGAGCACGGACTTCAATCTCAAATTCCACGTGGCGGGATCGTCCTGGTCGGCGTCCAACTGCCGCACCAGGGTCGGGTGCGTCCGCGCAAACCAGTTGAAGATGGGCTGATAGGCGCTCTTCAAGCTGTCCGGGTCGGTGTTTTGCTCCTCGACTTTGAAGGTCTGGCCGCTTTCCCGATTGAGGAGGATGAGTAACTGCGCCCGGGCCGTTTGCTCGGAGGGTTCGTTGAGCAGCCGCCGCAGCAAGCGCAGCGCCGGCACGAGCGTTTTTCCCGATTCCTCGCGCGGCAGTTGCAGCAGGGCGGACATGCTGGCGCGGGCGACCGAGGATTGCAGCGAGGCCAGGCCGGTGATGAATTTATCGCGGTCGATGAGTTGAGGATGGCGCGCGAGGTTCACCACCAGCGCGTCGCGCAAGGCCAGGTTGGACCATTCTTTGCGAAACAACGGCCCGGCTTGTTCGGCCGGCAACGCCGCGAGCAGGTCGATCAGCGGACCGGACCACGCAAAAGTGGGATTCTTCTGGATCGCCTCCAGAAAGCGCCGCGCGCAGGCCAGGTAACGCTCCGAGCCGAGACCGACCGCCAAGGCAACGTGACCCGGACTCGCAAAATCCGGGTGCCGGATCAACCCATCCGCCAACTGCGGATCGCGCCGCATTAGGCTCTGCACGACTTCCGTGAGGCGGATCGTCCAATTTTGTTTGTTGCGTTGTTCGCGGCCCTGGAGCTTGCGGTCCAGCGACAGGATCGTGTGCGCGATTTTCGCGGTGGCGTTGGTCGGCAGCGGCCCTTTCAGGCGGGAAAGAACCGTCAAATAATGGAAATCGGCCGTCGGCGAACTGAGGTCGCTGAAGTAGGAGAGAATCTTGCGGGGCGAGGCCGGATCGTTGTCTTCGAGCATGGCCAGCAGCCGAGCCGCTTCCAAGTCCACCGTGGCGTTGCCGGAAGGCAGAATGGGCCGCACCAGCGTGCGCACTTTGACCATTAACCCTTCATAACCTTGCAGCGAGCTGGCCGGCTCGTAAGCCGTATAAACTTCAACCGAGGGGTTGTACAAATGATAGTCGCCGATCGCCAGAATGATCAGGCGGATCGCTTCGAGCCGGTGGTCGGGCGTTTTGTCCTGCGCCAGGACGCCCAAGGCCATTTCGACCGCGGGAACGTTGACGGAGATCTTCGGGTTGCGCCACAGCAGCGCCAGCGCCGTGGTCAGCCGCGTCTGCGGCGGGGCCTTTATCTGCTGCGCCCAGAACGCCTTCCACGGCGCCTCCGGCAGGTGAGTCGCCAGGCGGGCGGCCGAAAGCCGCACCCGTTTCTCCAGATGCCCCAGATTGTCCCCCAGCCCTTGGAGGATGGCCTGGGCGTCGAGGTCCCCGGCGCGATCGGCCAGCGCGTCGAGCGCGCAACGGCGGACCATCGCGTCCACATCGCGGGAGAGGGTGAGCAAGATCGGCACGAAATTTCCCGAGGGCATCCGGCCGAGCGACCAGGCCACCCGGGCGCGCACGAAGGCCGAATTGACCCCCGCGCCCTCCAGCGCCGTGCCATCGCTGAGTCCGCCGTGCAGCTCGGTCAGGATTTCCACCGCCCGAATGCGCGCGGCCTGGGCCATCCGGTTGTTGGCCACCACCTTGGCGAACGGGGCCGGGCCGAGGCGCGCGGCGATGGGGACCCAATAGGCCCGCGACCAGGCGTCGAGCGGTTGCGGCGCCTTGAGCACCGCGTCGAGGTCGGAGGTGGCCGTGAGCACCCAGTTGCTGGCGAGGTAAGCCCGGTTGCCTTCCGCCACGTACTCGATGCGATAAACCGAGCCGCGGGTCTTGCGCCCGCCGATGGAAATCAGGAGCGAGCCGTCCGGCGTAACGACGACGTCCGTCGGAGCGAAGCCGTGGGTTCCGATCGGTTCGAGAAAGACTTCCGGCTCGGTTCGATAGGAGGCGCCGAGCGGCTGGAGCGGCAGGAAATAGACTTTGCCGAAGGTCCAATCCAGGGCAAACAGGCCGTCCTGATAGCGGGACGGAAATTGGTAGTGGCGATAGCAGGTCACGCCGGTCGGCGAGCCGCGCCCGATCGGGTAAAGCACATCCACCGTGTCCGCGTAGTAATCCGGGCGGCCCCAACTCCGCAGCCAGCCCGCCAGCCGCCAGCCGTGATGCTGCCCATGACCGATGTGGTAGAAGCGCGTCGGGCTGTACCACGGGAGAAAAAAATCGCTTTCCACGTCGCTATCGTAGGTGAAGAGATCCCCCAGCCAGTTGAAATCGAAATCGTAGGGGTTGCGAAACCCGTGGGCGACGACTTCGGAATTTCTCCCGTCCGGCGAAATGCGCAGCAAGGCCCCCGCTTCGACGTTGCGGATGGGCGAGTTGGGCAGGGTGACGTGGGCGTTGGTGAAGTGGGTTTCGTTGCCGGCCATCACATACCACCAGCCGTCCGGACCTTTGCGAACCGCATGTCCGCCGTGCTCGGCGAAGTCCAGCGGCAACAGGTTTTCCGGCGGGCCATCCGCGACGCCGTCGAAGTTTCGATCTTGGAACCGCAGCAGCGCGCCGTCGCCCACGAAGAGGAAATCCGACCCGTCAAAGCACAGGCCCATGCCGCCGGTCTGGGTCGGGGCGAAGAGCGCGGCGGCATCGGCCACGCCATCCCCGTTGTTGTCATACAATGTTTTAATATAGCCCTGGCTGGTGATAACCGGATTGCCGCGCGCATCCAGGGTCATCGCATAGACATCGTTGGCCAGATTGGCACCGGCAAACAACGTCACCCGGAACCCGCGCGGCACGCGCAAGCCGAGCGGCTCGATGGGAACCAGATCGGCGGCCTGCGCGGCGGGGCTGGCTTGCGTGAGCAGGGCAAGGCTCGCGGCCAAAATCAGCGCCGGAGCGAGAGGCGGGCGGCGCTGCCAGAACGAACGCATAAATTTTCGGAGCTTAATCGTAAATCGGTTCCAGGGAAACGGTTAACACCCGGTCAGTTTTTAGGAAAGTAACCGCCTAGCGGCTGAATGACTTTCAAGCGGACCAGGATGACGATCAACGCCGTATAGACCAGCGATACCACGAGGTCCCGCGCCAGGGCCTGACGCGGAGGCGGCGGCGCTTTTTCGTCGCGAAGCATTTGCTGGCCGCCCTTGTGCAAGAGGATGAAACCAAGCAGATTGGTCAGCCAGTAACCGACGATGACACTGGCGCCAAAGGCAGGCGGATAAAACGAGCTGACGACCCAGCCGAAGGCCACCGCCAGCGGGAGATTAACGAAGGCGTCGTTCCACCAGGAAAGGGGAGAGAGCAGAAAGCCGATGAGCGCAAGAAGGCTTCCGTGAAATTTGCGCTTCCAATTCATCGCGCGACTTCGCGGGCACGGCGCTCCCGTGTGGGTTTAGCGCGATGGTAGGGATGGCGCGCCGCGCCGTCCCCGCCCGCGAGGTTGCGGGCGGAACGAGCATCCGAGCGGCTGGCATCCGCAGGAGTTGCGCCGCTGCACGCGGCGCGGACATCGCGGCGCGATGTCCCTGCCACGCTAATCATATACGCGCTCCCGCGCGGCGCGTAGCCGAGCGGCCCGGGAGCG
>Ga0137380_10006427_pt1 | contig 10484 bp, 10 predicted proteins | sample SagtaG_17_FD_104809 | JGI IMG/M metagenome (GOLD analysis project Ga0137380, IMG submission 104809) | Vadose zone soil microbial communities from Sagehorn Ranch, Mendocino, California, USA - Sage2_L_100_16 metaG | ecosystem: Environmental > Terrestrial > Soil > Vadose zone | place: USA... | reverse complement strand
TCGCGCCCCGTTATCAGTTCCACGAAACAGAATGTTGGTGTAGCCGATGTGCGGTTTCCCAAACACCCCGCGCCGGCCGTGGCCCGTGCTCTGGGTCCTGGCGCGCGCGGCTGTTTCGAGATCGTAGACGAATCGCCCCACCACGCCGCGCTCGACCAATCCGGTGCTGCGCGACGGGACGCATTCGTCATCGACGGGACGCGACGCGGGCCGGCCCGGCGTGAGCGGATCGTCGACGATCGAGAGCCGCGCATCGAACAGCAGCTCCCCGACTTTCCCGGCCAGCGGCGAGCTGCCCTGGAGCACGGTTTTCCCCGAGAGCGCCTGCTCGAGCGGCAGCACGACGGCGGCCAGCCCCGCCGGCGTAAAGACGACGGGCAACGCGCCGTCCGGCGGCGGAACGATCGTGAGTGCCGTGGTGAGCCTGGTCTCCAGCGATTGCACCAGCGCCTCGAGATCGGCGTCGCTCGGCATGTCGGCCCCGACGTACTGGTCGTAAACCATCAGCACGTCGTCGCCCGCAATCCGCGTGATGTCCGCGGTCACCGCGATCCCGGTGGCGCGGTACTCACCGCGGGCGCCGGCGGTATTGCCGACGGCCGTGTCCGCGACTTCCCGCTGGACCGCGACGTTGACCTGGCAGTCTGGCCGCGACAGCCGTTCGACCAGCAGCCGGCCCATCCGGATCAATTCACTGAGCGAGGCGTTGGCGGTGCGGTCGAAGAACGTGGGGATCGGGGGAAGCGTTGAGGCCGAGGCGCCGGGGAACGCCAGCTCCACCACCTCGCCCAACTCTGCCGATGCGCGGGCCCGTTCCACAAGCTCCTTCGGCTCCGGTTTGGCGGCGGTGGTGCCGGCCACGCCCATGCGGCCGTGCGCGACCAGGCGCAGGTTGAGTCCGGCCTCCTCAGAGATGCCGGCCGCTTTGAGCCTTCCCGATTCGAACGAGACCGCGGTCTGCTCTTGGCGGCGCCAGAGCGCGTCGGCGCCGTCGACTTTGCCGCGAGCGGCGTCGAGCAGGCGATCGATCATACGTCCCCGCCGATCAGCGCTTCCTCGATGCGCACGTGCGGCGCTCCCTCCGTCACCGGCAACGGGAATTGGCCGCCCTTTCCGCAGCCTCCGCCCATCTGATTCCAGGTGAAATCGCCGGCGATGTGATCGATCCGATCCAGCGTCTGGAACAGATTGCCCGCCAGCACCACGTCCTTCACCAGCTCGGCGACTTTCCCGTCGCGAATCATGTATCCCCAACCGGCGGTGAAGGAAAAGTTCTCGAGCATCGTCTGGCCGCCGAACGCCCCGCAGGCGTAGACGCCGAGCTTGATGTCGCTGATGAGATCGTCGAACCCGACGCCCTTCGCCCCGGGTGCGATGTAGGTGTTCGTCATGCGCACGATCGGCGGGTGCCGGAACGAGATGGCGCGCGCGTTGCCCGTAGGCCGCTCGCCGAGCTTCGCGGCCGTCTCGCGGGAGTGCAGGCGGCCGACGAGGATGCCCTCCTTGATGAGTGGCGTGTCCTGCGTGGGCGTGCCTTCGTCGTCGTACGGCAGCGTCCCGCGCAGGCCCGCCGCAGCGCCGTTGTCGCCGACATTCAAGACCTGCTTTCCGAACCGCCGCCCCAGCGTCATCATCTCGCGCGCCTGGGGGTTTTCGTACACGAAGTCGGCTTCGGACAAATGCCCGAACGCTTCGTGGATGAAGACGCCGGCCAGCTCGTTGTCCAGAATCACAGGATAGGCGCCGCCGCGCACGCGCGGCGCGTCGAGCAGGTCGACCGCGCGCTGCGCGACGACGCGGAACTGGTTCTCGAAGTTCTGAACGCTGTTCCACCCTTTGCGCAGGCCGATCGACTCGAGCCCCTTCTCGATGTTGCCGTTGCGCCGGCCGATCGCCGTACCCGACACGACCACCTCAGGGCGCAACTGATACAGCGACGTGCCCTCGGAGTTGACGTACCAGACTTCCGAGACCTCGTCGCGGTAGCTCGACTGCGTGTCCACGATCTTGTCCGACACCGCGAGCATCGCGCCGTTGTAGCGGTCGAGCAGCGTCTTCTTCTCCGCGAGCGGAACGCCGCGCACGTCGCCGTCGAGCTCGAGGATGGCGTCGCCGGTCTGCGGGCGCGTCTCCGCGAGCCGGATCGGATCATCCACGCGCACGGCGCGCGACAGCTCGTTCGCGCGCGTGACCATGGCGGGCAATTCGTCGAGCGAGGTGAACGAGGCAATGCCCCACCCGCACCCCTTGTTGAGCACGCGCACGAAACCTCCCTGGTCCTCGCTGACGGTCGCCGTCTCGAGGCGGCGGCCCCGGAAGGCGACGGCGGAGCTCCAGGTGCGTTCGACGCGGATTTCGGTGTAATCGGCGCGAGACTGTTTGACTGCTGCGGCGAGACGATCTTTCAACGGGGCGGGGTCTCTTTCAGTTTGGCCCGATAATCGGGGCGCACGACGATCTCGCCGTCGACGATGACTTCGAGGTCCCACGGCAGGATGATGAAGTTCTCGTTCTCCAGAGCGTGGAAATCGGGCTTGTACGTGCCGGTCTTGAAGGACACGGCGGTCTTTACGGCGGCCGGCTTGAGATCGCGCACGGCGGCCAGCGCGAGCTTCATGGTGCTACCCGATTCGCACGTTTCGTCTACGAGCAGCACGCGCTTGCCGGTCACCAGGCGCGGCGGGCCGGCGATGACGGATCCTTCGTGCGTAATGGCGATCGAGGCGAAGTCGCGTTGCAGGATGCTCGCGACGACCGCGCCGGGAATCACGCCGGCTTTCGCGATCCCGATGACGACTTCCGGGTCGTACTCCCGGAACACCTTGAGGGCCAGCACCCGGCACAGCTCCCCGAAGAACGCCCAGTCCACTTGCAGCACACCGCGCGGGGTCTTGCTCGTGGGGCGCGACCCGGCGCTCGGACGGGGGGTGGGGCGGGGGGAACGAGGAGGGAGGGTCATTGCGGATTCTACATTGCCAGCGTCCGCAGCCGCAAGCTATTTTCGCCCCATGGGTTTCTGGCGTCGCTTGTTCGGGGGATCGTCGGGGGGGGGCGACGATCTCAAACCTCAACGTCTCGATTACCTCAATGAGGCGTTAGCCCTGGAGCGTCAGGGGGATTATGACGCGGCGCTGACGTCGTATCGGTTGGCGCTGCGCGATCACCCGAACGACGCGCGCATTCTGCAGAACATGGCGATCGCGTTCACCAAGACGCGTCGCTTCGACGAAGCGATTCGCCACTACCGGCGCGCGCTCGAGCTCGATAGCTCGCTCGCCGGCGCGCATTACGGACTCGCGTTTCTGCTCCTGCAACGCGGCGATCCCGACGGCGCCGCACGGCACCTCAAGACATTCCTCGCGCACCCGCCCCGTGGACCCGACGCCCAGAAATGGATCGAGCACGCGACACAGGCCCTGCATGATCTGGGTGCTCAGCCCGCCCCCGGAAGTATCGCGTCGGCGCGTGCGCCCGAAGAGAGGACCGGCAGCCACTGATTCGGAGATTCGCGCTGCTCGCGCTCGTGGCAGTGCTCGCCTGCAAAATCAAAACCGATCCCGACCAGCCCGTGGCGATCGAAATCGTGTTGCCGGACAGCGGCCGCGTCGAGCTCCCGGATACCTTCCGGCCACGTGGGCGCGCGCTCAATGGGTTGGGGGACTCCGTGCAGGCCGATCTCTTCTGGAGCTCACTCGACACGGCAACGATTGCCGTACTGGATAGCACCACCGGGGTGTCGCTGTCGAAAGCGGTCGGAATCGGCCGACTGCAGGCACGGACCGGCAACTTGTTCTCGAATCCCCAGTCCGTGACCGTGCTGGCACACCTCGACTCTGTGCGCGCCGACAGCGCGACCCGCGATACCGTCAAACTGACGCCCGACTCGACCGAACACCTCGACTCCCTGTCGATACCGCTCCAGGTACATGCGTTCGCCACTGGGGGTACGGCCGAGCGCCGGCGGGTCGTGTATGTCGCGACCACCTTCCCGACCAGTGGCCCGGTCGTCACATTAGTGCCGAATGATACCGTGCTGACGTCGGCTGGCATCGCCGCGGTGCGGCTGCGGGTCCTTCCCGGGGCCAGAGCCGATTCAGTGGTGGTGACCGCGACCATGAAGCGCTTGGACGGCACAGAAATCGCCGGCAGTCCCGTACGTTTCGTCGTGGAGTACGGCCCATGAACCGAGGCACGCTCAACCAACTGTTCCTCACCACGGTGGATCGGCACGCCAGTTTGCCGGCGGCGTTCCGGTCGAAGGTGGGCGGCGCCTGGGTGTCCGTCACCCATCGCCAGGCGTTCGAGCGCGTACAGGCGATCTCATTCGGCCTGCGCGAGCTGGGCATCAAGCCGGGCGACAAAGTCGCGATCGTCTCGGAAAATCGTCCGGAGTGGGCGCTGAGCGATTACGCCTGCCTGACCTCGCGCACGACGGATGTCCCGATTTATCCGACGCTCACTCCGAAGCAGACCGAATACATCCTGCGCGACTCCGAGTCGGTCGCGGCGTTCGTGTCGACGGTCGCGCAGCTGGACAAGGTGCTCGAGGCGAAGGGTAATCTTCCCGGCCTCAAACACGTCATCGTGTTCGACGCCCCGTCGGCAGCCCAGCGGCGCACCGAAGGCGTTGTGGCGCTCGAGTCGGTCGAGGCCAAGGGCCGCGCCGCCGCACCGAAGCATCCCAACTGGAGAGCGGAAGCACTGGCGGCGCAGCCCGATGACCTGGCGACGCTCATTTATACGTCGGGAACGACCGGCGATCCCAAAGGCGTGATGCTCTCGCATTACAACATCTGGTCCAACGTGCAGGCGGTGCTGCAGATGATTCCCATCGGCGGCGGCGACGAGTGCCTGTCGATGCTGCCGCTGTCGCACAGCTACGAGCGCATGGTGGACTACACGCTGTTCCAGGCGGGCGTCATCATCAATTACGCCGAATCCTTCGACACCGTCGCGGTAAACCTGGGGGAAGTGAAGCCGACGGTGGTGTTGTCGGTGCCGCGACTCTACGAAAAGGTGTACGCCCGCGTGCTCGAGAACGCGCTGTCGGGCAGCGCGATCAAGCGCAACATCTTTTTCTGGGCGAAGCGCGCCGGCGAGCAGTGGGCGACGTTGTCGCTGGCGGGGCTGCCGATTCCCGGTGGACTCAGGCTCAAGAAAAAACTCGCAGACCGGCTGGTCTTCTCGAAGCTCCGGGCGCGGACGGGTGGGAAGATCCGGTTCTTCGTCTCCGGCGCCGCACCGCTGTCGGCCGACATCGCCAAGTTCTTTTACAGCGCCGGGCTTCCCGTCATCGAGGGATACGGGCTGACCGAATCGTCGCCCGTGCTCACGCTCAATCCGCTCGACCGCATCAAGCTGGGCACGGTCGGCCGCGCGATTCCCGGCGTCGAGCTCAAGATCGCGCAGGACGGCGAGATTCTGGCCCGCGGGCCGAACATCATGAAAGGCTACTACAAGCTGCCCGAAGCGACTGCCGAAACGGTCGACGCAGAGGGCTGGCTCCACACCGGCGACATCGGCGAGCTCGACTCGGACGGGTATCTGAAGATCACCGACCGCAAGAAGGAGCTGCTCAAGACGGCCGGTGGGAAATACATCGCGCCGCAGCCCATCGAGATGATGGTCAAGCGCAACAAGTTCGTCGCCAACGCCATGATGTACGGCGACCGCCGCAAGTTCCCCCTCATTCTCATCGTGCCGAATTATGACAACCTCGAGCGCTGGGCGCGGGAGCGGGGTCTCGCGTACGCCACCCACGCCGAGCTGCTGCAGCTGCCCGACGTGCAGGCGAAGGTGGAGCGCGAGGTGATGGGCATGCTGCGCGAGCTCGCGAAGTTCGAGACGCCGAAGAAGGTCGTGCTGATCGAGAACGACTTTACGATCGAGTCAGGCGAGCTGACGCCGACGCTCAAGGTGAAGCGCCGGGTGGTCGAGCAGCGGCACAAGGATCTGATCGACGCGGCGTATGCGTCGGCCGATGCGATGACCGCGAGCATCGAGAGCCCGATCGCCTAGCGCTTCTCCCCGACCCAGAGCCCGTGTTCCACCGCCAGCTTGAAGAGCCCGATCGGAAGCTCGGGCTCTTCGTTTTCGACGACAAAGCGGCGGCCGCGCAGCAACACGCGGTGCGCTTCGACCAGCCAGGACGAGGTGGCCAGATCGGCGCCGACGACGACACCGCGTGCGATGGCGGTGCGGAGCGGGACCTTCTCGTTGGCATAAGCAAGCGATAGCGTGGGCAGCTCCTCCATATCGGGCGGCGGATTGATGCCGACGAAGTGAATCCCTTCCATCAGGCTGCTGAGGCGCGGCGCCTGCCGTACCGCGGCGCCCACCAGGACGACGTACCCGCCGGGCCCGGAGAGCTCGAGCAGCGCCTGTAGCTTCGTGGCATCAGCCGACGGCAGCGGTGAGGGCGGCGCGTACGCGGGGCGCGGGCCGGACGATTCCTTCGCCACGCGCTCTTTACTGCGGCGGAAGTTCACGATGCCCCGCGAGATCGGATACTCGGCGTGGCACACCGGACAGCCGACGAGGCCCGAGCGCACCATGCGGTCTTTTATCTCACCCGTGGACAGCACCAGCATTTCTTCGCGGTGCGGCTCGGGACAGCGGAGCATTTCCGTCAGCTCGATGTGCACGCCCCCTACCCTCTCGGCGAGTAGTTGGTCGGCAGCAGCCGGATCTCGGTGACCGCGACATGCTCCGGCTGCGTGACCGCATAGACAACGGCCGCTGCAACGTCCTCGGCGCGCATCATGTCCTTGCGCTTCGTGAACCCCGGCTTGGAATCAGGATCCACGGCGTCCCAGATGTCCGTGTCCACGGGCCCCGGCGACACGAGCGTCGTGCGCACCCCGCTGCGCGCGGTCTCGGCGCGCATCACCTCGTGCATGCCGCGCAGCCCGAACTTGCTGGCCGCGTATGCGGTGGAACCGGGAAATCCGATGTAGTCGGAGATGGAGCCGACGGTGACGAGGTGGCCGCTGCCGCGCAGCACCATCCCCGGCACCAGCGCGCGCGCGATTAAAAACGGCGCCGTCAGGTTGGTTGCCAGCGTGAGCGCGAAGTCGTCATACGTGGTCTCGGCGAGCTGCTTGATGAAGAAGATTCCGGCGTTGTTGACCACGATGTCCGGCAGGCCGAGCTCGCCGACAATCCCGTCGACGAGGGATTTCACGGCGAGCGGCTTGGTGACGTCGCAGGGCATGTCCGTCATCCGCTCGCTCGAGCGATTGCGCAGGCTCCGCGCCACACGCACGACGTGCATGCCGGTCGCATGCAGCGCTTCCGCGACCGCGAGGCCGATGCCCCGGGATGCGCCCGTCACGAGCGCGACCTTCAAGGCAGCCCGGCCCCTCCGTGCACCAGCCGCAGGAACTCATCGCGCGTCTTGGCGTCGTCCCGGAATGCGCCGCGCAGCGCGCTCGTCACAGTCTTGGAGTTCTGCTTCTCCACGCCGCGCATCATCATGCAGAGGTGGTACGCCTCGATGACGACGCCAACCCCGAGCGGGTCCAGCACTCGGCACAACGCCTCGGCCACCTGATCGGTGAGCCGCTCCTGCACCTGCAGACGGCGCGCGAACACCTCGACGACCCGCGGGATCTTGGATAGCCCGACGATCTTGCCATTGGGGAGGTAGGCGACGTGGGCTCGCCCGAAAAACGGCAGCATGTGGTGCTCGCACATCGAGTAGATCTCGATGTCGCGTACGCAGATCATGCTCTCGTGCTTCTCCTCGAACAGGGCGTCCCCGATTACCTCTTCGACCACCATGCCGTAGCCGCGTGTGAGCCATTTGAGCGACGCTTCGACGCGGGCAGGCGTCTGCCGGAGCCCGTCGCGCGTGGGATCCTCGCCCAACTGCTCCAACATCTCGTGGACGAGCGTCGGGAACGGGATGCGCACCGCCGTCCGCTCCGTATGCGACTCGTGGAAGCTGTGCAGGCTCGCGGATTTCATCTTGTCTCGTGCCATGGTAAGTTTGGGCCCCCGTGCGATTCCTAAAGCTACTCGCCCAGGCGACGCAGGCGGGAGGCACGGCGCTCGCGGCGCTGTGGACCTTCCCCAGCATGCTGTTGTCGGCGTTCCTCGTCGCCTGGGGCGCGGAAGCCGCGCAGTTCCTCATCTCTCAAGGCCTGGCGCTCGCGATCCTCGCGTGGCTCCAAACGCTTCCCGAGTTCGCCGTCGAAGCCGTCATCGCGTGGGACGCGGGGCGCAATCCCGAGCGGGCGCACCTCGCCATCGCGAATTTGACGGGCGCGATCCGGCTCCTGCTCGGCCTCGGCTGGCCGATGATCTACTTCGTCTTCGCGTTCTTCGGACGGCACCAGAGCGACACACACCTGCCACCGATCAAGCTCCAGCCCGAGCACGCCGTCGAGGTGGTCGGGTTGGTGCCGCCGCTGCTGTACTTCGGCGTCATCGTCTGGAAGCAGTCGATCAGCTGGATCGACGCCGTGGTGCTGCTGCTGCTGTACGTCGCCTATCTCCTGGTCCTGTTGCGGAATCCGCCGCACAAAGTGGACGAGCTGACCGACGCCCCGCGCGCATCACAATGGGCCTACCGGCAACGGGGCTGGCGACGCCACGCGGCCATCGGCGCGTTGTTTGGCGGCGGCGGCTTCCTCTTGTACGTCACCGCGCATCCGTTCCTCGAATCGATGCTCGCGGTGGCGACCACGCTGGGAATCAGCCAGTTCGTCCTCGTCCAATGGGTCGCCCCGTTCCTGTCGGAATTCCCCGAGAAGGTCTCCGCGTTCCTGTGGGCGCGGCGCGTGACGCATGCTCCCATGGCGCTCATGAACATGGTCTCGAGCAACATCAATCAATGGACCGTGCTCGCTGCGATGATTCCGCTGGTCTACGGGTACTCGCATTACCACCATACCGGCACCTGGTCGGACTTTCATTTCGACGCCGCGCAGCGCCTCGAAATCATCCTCACACTGCTGCAAACGGGACTGGGACTGGTGCTGCTCGCGAACATGGAGTTCGATTGGTTCGACGCGACGGCGTTGTTCGTGCTGTGGGTGGTGCAGTTCCTGGCGCCGCACCTGCGCGACGAGGTATCTGTCGCCTACGCCCTGTGGATCGTGATCCTGCTGGTGGGCTTTGCGATCAAGGGACAGCCGCTGTTGGCGCCGAAGTTCTTCTGGCAGACAGTCACACAAAAACGATCGGCCGGGACCACATAACATGGACCGGCCGATCGATTCCGACAGGAACGAGGAGGGTTATTGAAGCCCGAAAGTAATGATGGGTCCCTCACCACGAATTCTGTCTTCCCCACGGTGGGGGCATGACATGGGCCGCAGTATCCGGGTCCACAATCGAGCTTGTTGGCTCAATAGTTTGATCTCCCCGCCCCTGGGTACTAGAATACTTTCCGGACCCTAAAGGTCAATCGCCCTGAATCTCACACTGCTCGCCGCTGTCGTGATGCTGATCGCGTGGTTCTTGCTGCTGTTCGTGGCGCGAGTGCCGAGCGGCACGATACACCTGTTGTATGCGGGCGCGATCACCCTGATCGCCCGCCGCATGCTGGTCGGCGCGCCGCGCTTCGTGTCGTGACACTTGCCGCGCGTCCCTGGGACCCGCGGCTCGGGCCGCTGCAGGTGGCCACGCTGCGCCGCGCGCTGGAGCGCGAAGGCATGGTCACCGCGTGGTGGTCGGATCTCCCGGGCGCGCGGATGTCCGAACACGCGCACGCGTTTCCCGAAACGCGCTGGGTCGTCGAGGGTTTTCTGCGGGTCACAGCCGGCGCAGAGGCGGTCGACCTCGGGCCTGGAGACCGGCTCGACCTGCCGCCGAACCTGCCGCATACGATCGAAGTGCTCGGATTGGCGCAGGCCATCTATGTGTCGGGAATGCCGGGCCGAGTCTAGCAGGCGGTGGAGCGGTTGGGCGGTCGCAAACCGCCTAACCGGCCGTGTTAGACTGCCCATTATCAAATCCCAGGCTGCGAAGAGCCCTCAAGAGCAACGAGAACAACCATCACAGCACCGATCGCCGCTGCCAAGGCAATCGTGCTCGATGGGCGAACGACTAGCCACCAGGCAGTTCCACCAAGCGCACCGGCGATTACCGCCAGGCCGTAAAGGCCTAGTCCAGATAACCGTCGCACAAGGTAAGCGCCCGCAGCAAGTGTGATTCCTGCGACCGCTCCAGCCATGAGAACGCCGATCGTTCCGCGAAGCGTGAAGGGGAGTGGCCAGAGATAAATGAGGGCCACGACGGCGCCGCCCAGCGCACCAATGATGAAGGTCGAGATCTCGAATCTGCGTGTCACCATCGAGCGGAACTCATTGGGGCAGTCTAACGATCGGTATTCAGCTACGAGGTCCCGAGCGCAGCGAGGGCCTCGTTAGCTGCAATATCCAAGTTGGGCGGCGCGCTACTTGTCGAAGACGTCGTGGGGCCCTCGCGTATGAACGTCTCACCGAGCTGAAGCTCACCGCCGGGCGAGAAAGGGTGTG
>Ga0137380_10006425_pt1 | contig 10487 bp, 12 predicted proteins | sample SagtaG_17_FD_104809 | JGI IMG/M metagenome (GOLD analysis project Ga0137380, IMG submission 104809) | Vadose zone soil microbial communities from Sagehorn Ranch, Mendocino, California, USA - Sage2_L_100_16 metaG | ecosystem: Environmental > Terrestrial > Soil > Vadose zone | place: USA... | reverse complement strand
GAAATCGCGTCTATAGCTGCTCTGGGCGCTTGCATTGGCAAGCTTGTAAGCTATGCGTTGGGATACGGTGCTAGGCGTGCGATTGGGAAACCTGAGAGGTTTGATTCTCTCCGGAGATATCTCGGAGGAAGCACGTTTCTGGTTGGTGTAGTCTTCGCAGCGTCTCCCCTAGTCGATACCGCATTCATTCCGCTCGGCATGATCCGCTACAGTCTACCGAAGACACTGCTCTCACTGTACACTGGTAAATTCGTCTGGATACTGACTGTCCTCTATGTCGCTCGGCAGTCAAGCCAGCTTATCCCACAGACCTTCGGTGGAGACTTAACCACCACTGTTATCTCCATCGCTCTCTTGATTCCTATAGCATACTTCTTGATCATGGTCGACTGGGAGAACAGACTGTTGGGTCGGAAGAACACTCTTCGGAACCGTATCATAGCAAGGATTAGAAACTATTTTTCGAAGGAGCAAGGCGGGACTGGTACCTCAGGTGTAAACAGCTAGGAAGGGGCAGTCATATCCACGAATTCTTCTTGGATTTTCCTTGGATAATCACTAGACTATTAGTAGGACGATTGCACGGCATAAGTTGAGAGTCTCCTTGTCCAAAAAGAAGAGCAAGAAAAGCAAGTCAGGCGCTGGCAGGGAACTCGTCATGGATGAAAAACAAGGGACGCTTAGCGCTTATGGATCTAGGTTTCTTCTCATACCTGTCAAACTCATTCATTCTATCGAGGATCGATTGACAGAGAGTTTCGGACCAGTTACTGCCACCAGCTTCCAGTACGAGATCGGAAGAGAAGGAGGCGCCCAATACATACACCTCGCCCAGAAAGCGGGCTTCAACATCAAGACACCTACTGATGTACAGAGAATCGCAAGTAGTCTAGGGACCCTTGACGGCTGGGGAAAACTGGTGATAATCAATTTTGATCCCGCCAAAAAGTTCGCAAGAATAAGATGGAAGAACGGCGTATCAGTTCGGAACAAGACTGGTAAGACGCCGGTCTGTCATTTCGGGCGCGGAATCCTCACGGGTGCGGTGGGAGAGATTTTCGGAACTCGATGTGAATCGATCGAAGTCTCGTGTCAGGGGAAGGGCGACGGTTTCTGCGAAGCCATTATAGGCGAACCCAGAGAGATCAGCCGTCTCGCCGATACGAGACCCTAAGAGGACTCAGGAGCCAGAGTCGGAGTTGGATGATCGGATTAGTAGATCTATACCTTTGAATCCGTTTTTCTTGTATTTCGCGCCCGGCTCTGTAATCTTGTAGACTCTTCTGCTGCGCCTGTTTGGAGAATTCCACTCCCCAGCCACCAGTTTCCGCTCCTCTAGCTCGTAGAGTAGCGGGTACAAGGTGCCCGCCCCGATCCTAGCCCCTGTTCTAGTTTTCAATTCTCTCATGATCTCATAGCCGTGTTTTGGACTGTCGTCGAGAAGGTCGAGAACGAAGAGGTCGAGGAAGCTCTTCACCATTCGTTCCGTCACGACCTTGCTCATAGTCGCACCAATATATCGAATTACGATATTCTCGTATCTCGATATAAACCCCACCTAAAACTATTGTCGAAGACTCGTCCCATGTCGCAGGGAGCTCGTTGAAGCCGCCTGAGCAACCCTACACCGGCCTCCAATGCACACAGTGTCACCGTTTCTTTCCTCAGGAAGCACCTCTAGGCAAATGCCCCAATTGTCAGGGTCTACGAGACACAGTGCTTGACGAAACAGTCCTGTCTCATTACTCAAAACGACGGCTGGGAGATAACGCCCGGTCCATGTGGAAGTTCCACATGTTTCTTCCGGTGAGGGCTCGAACAATTCCTGTGACTGCAGGCGAGGGAGACACGCCTGTCAGACAAGTAAGATCATACCCGCATCTACGCAATCTCTGGATGAAAGACGAGACTCGGAATCCGACTGCAGCGTTCAAGGACCGAGGCGCCTCTGTCGCTGTCACACGCCTCTCGCAACTAGGAGTCAGAAAACTGGTACTAGCCTCGGAGGGAAACGCTGGCTGCTCCTTTGCCCTGTACTCACAAATGGCTGGAATCAATTGTCACGTGTACCTTCCGAGCGACGCTAACGAAGCAAAGGTTGAGCTTTCGAAAAAACTGGGGGCCCATGTCACTAGGGTCAGAGGCACGATTTCAGAAGCAGGACGACACGCCGCTAAAGCTGCTGAAAGGACAGGCGCCTACAATGCTTCAACTTTCGTGACGCCGTTCCGACATGATGGCAAAGGAACAATGGCCCTCGAGATCTGCCAGCAAAGGGGATGGCAAAGCCCAGACTACGTCGTTTATCCTGTCGGAGGAGGAGTCGGGCTAGTAGGAATGTGGAAAATGTTCAAGATCCTCTATAGACTTGGATGGATACGCAAACAGCCCCGAATTATCGCAGTCCAACCAACGGGATGCGCTCCGCTAGTCGACGCGTACAACAAGGGGAAGATGGAGGTCCCGGAGTGGAAATCGCCAAAGACTATTGCAAAGGGGCTGAAGATTCCAAAACCTCTGGCTGGAGCGTGGATTCTCAAGAGCCTCCGAGAATCCAGAGGATTAGCCTTGAAAGTGTCGGATCGTGAGATTCACGAAGCGATGCTTAACGTTGCAAAACGGGACGGATTATTTGTAGAGCCCTCCAGCGCCGCAGCTTTCGCAGCCATACCCGAGCTATACGATACCGGGGCCATTGACGCGAAGGATAGTGTGGTCGTGATAGCTACGGGCTCCGGTCTGAAAACCCTCGAACAATTCTGAAACGGGAACAGAATCTCCCGATATCTGTTGTTTTTCGTTCAACGTTGAAGTAGACCAAGCTACTCAATCAAGATAGCCTGTGGAATAAGTGACCGTCCAAGTTGACGATGCTGGCGTCGGAGACCTTCTGTTCGGAGCGATCATCGGTGCGCACCGGAAAGAGACCGGGGAGTTTCACTATGACATCATTCCAGTCAACTTTTTCCAGACTCCGTATTTTCGGAAGAAACTCTATCTCAAGAAAGCGACAGAGCTAACCCTTCGTCTGCTCCAAGAGATGAAGCTGGGAGTTGAGGAGGAGATCGAGATATGCCGCAGCTTCGTATTCGATGAAACCCGAGAGGAGCTTTTCAGGAAGTTCGGGAAAGAGAAGGTCAAGACCGCGATTATCTCCGGGGACGCTCAACATAATGTCGAGACAGCATACCTCGATGAGATTAGAAATCTAGGCTACGAGCCTCTCCCGGATAGGGATGAGAAGAGGGCTGGAAGTTTCTTTCACATGCTCCGATGGGTCAAGAACGACCGGACCCGGTTGAAGTATGCGAAGACTGGCTGGCCTCGCTTGAAGAGGTACATTCACCTTCGCCAAGCACCATCGGACGCTGGAAGCTGAAAGATCGAGAGCTAGATGAGGTCATGCCTCCTCTCGGTCCAGCTATCGAAATGATACATATCGTCCTAGGTGGGGAAGCGAAATAAGTCCACGGGTTCTAGACTAGGACCGATGGGATTACTGGATATCATTACCGGAGAGATGCTTCTAGTGCCTGGTGTTGAGGCCTACGACAGCGGTCGAGATAGCGTTGAGCTACGAGTGGGAGGAAAGGCCTTTGCCCACATCCACCGCCCGGATAGAATTGACGTTCGTCTTCCTCAAGATGTCAAGGAGAATGTTCTCGGACGAGGCATAGCATCACGGTCTCCCGAGCCTCATGACCGTGAAGGCTGGGTATCGATGAAGCTGGGAGAGAGCACGGATCTTCCGGCGTTGACCAGACTGTTGCATCAGTCCTACAGGTTCACGTCCAGTATGCTGTAGAATGGAAACCTACGTCACGTTTCTAGCGTAGCGGCCTAACCAGCGAATGTCTTTGATAAGCGTCTATGAAGGCGGCGTCTGCTTGGCTTTCTGCTGTTGAGTGCTAGGTGTCTCTTCTTGTTTTTCGTTCTCTGTCGACGATTAACCTTTGAACGCTGGTTGGGTCGGGGCAATGCTGTCGAGATGAGGCAGCATTCACTAGTATTTCTGGGTTGAAAATAGGATGCGACTTCGTCTATGCTGTCTGTAGAGGCTTGGAGTCTTTGTCAGCAGGGTCCTGAACCTTCTGCTCCTTCCAAGTAGAGCCGCAAACGTGACAGTTGTGATACCTGAACTGGCCCGTTTCGCCCGCGGACTGTGTGCATGGACCTGTGTGGCCGCATACGGGACAAGTATGAGTTGTCGCCGGAACCCGCGACATAATCGAGGATTATACCGCCTTCCTGCTATTTTAAGGAAAAGGTCTTTTCGTTATCTTGAATTCTACTTGTTTGACTCGTAAGAGTGTGGATAACCTTCTTAGCTTAACACATCTTCGAGGGGAACGGACTAGAATGGAATCTGAGCCCGCACGTGAGGCCGAGGAAGAAGAGATCGATGTTATCTGGGACGAGAACGGAGCCGCAAGATACAGAATTCTAAAAGATACTAGAATCGTAGACTTTGACGGACACAACATAGCCTGGCTAGACGAGCAGGGAAACATCATCGACTATGAAGGACGCCACCGGGGATTCTATGAGAACGGGGTGGTGCGAGATCCTGAAGGGATGGTAGTGGGCCTGGGACAAGACCCCGCGGGACCACATCCAGTCCTCCACAACAAGGGGCTCATTCCGGGAGTAACCAAAGCCGCTTCGGCTCCGAAGAAGGTCAAGGCCAAGAAGCTCTTGAAGAAGCCTGAAGCCTCGCTGCTATGGTCCAAGAAAATGCTGGAAGAACTCTGAGCTGAGTTCAGACTCTAAGACGTTCAGGGAAAACCCGGACAATTCGCTAATGGAGCGAACGCTCCATCAATAGGACTCGCCAAACATGCCCCCAATTCACTATCTCCCTATAGGCATCTTCGCAGTCGTCTACGCTCTAATCGCTCTGAGAAACCTCGGCCGGCTCAAGATTCCCATCTGGACCATCATGCTCGCAGGAGCAGTGGCTATGATCTTCTCCGGAGCCATCCCTCTACGGGTCGCCTATTCTGCCATCAACTTGGACGTGATATTCTTCCTTCTGGGAATGTTCTCGATCGTCGCAGCGATGGAGCTGTCAGGACTTCTTGAATATCTCACGGCGAGAATGGTTAGGCTGGCTAGGACACCACAACGAGCTTTGGCCTTGGTGCTGTTCGGCATGGGTCTTCTCTCAGCCTTCCTAGTCAACGACACTCTGGCCCTGACAGCAACCCCGATAATGTTAGGGCTCTCCAAGCAGATGCGTATCAAGCCGAGTGTTCTGTTGATGACGCTCGCGCTCGGTGTGACAATTGGTAGCGTTATGACTCCCGTTGGGAATCCGCAGAACCTGCTTATCGCGTTGTCCAGTGGAATTCCAAATCCGATGTTCGACTTTCTCTACTTCCTAGTTCCCCCAACGATCATAGGACTAGTAGTCACATTTCTGATTCTCAGATTCTACTATCGGAAGGATCTTGCAAAATCCGCGGAAGATTTCGGTACAATTCCTCTCCCACCAGTCAAAGATGGAAGTCTAGCGAGACTTTCGGCGTACGTCGCGGGCATCGTAGTCGTCGGCTTCTTTCTTGTGGGAGTCGCGCAATTGTTTGGAGTTCAGGGAAACGTAAACCTTGGGACAGTCTCACTGTTTGGTGCGACTATCGTCTATTTGCTAAGTACGAGGCGGAGGGAGATCCTCGCATCTGTGGATTGGGGCATCATAATTTTCTTCATATCGCTCTTCATCGTAGTTCAGGGCTTCTGGGATTCGAACGCTCTTCAATCATTACTACTCTACTTGCCAGCGCTCAATCCCTCAGACATAGTCATCTCCCTAAGCGTCATAATTCTGACCAGTCTCATCCTCAGTCAGCTGCTAAGCAATGTGCCCTTCGTCGCGGTCTACATCAGGGCGATGCAGGCCGCGGGGTTCACAGGTAGCAGTGTCAAGGCCTGGGTCGCGTTGGCCGGTGCGAGCACTCTGGCAGGCGGGCTCAGTCTGCTCGGGGCTGCAAGTAATGTCATCATTCTGGAGGTGGCCGAGAGTAGAGGCTCTGGGTTCAGCTCGATAGAGTTCTCGAAGATCGGACTGCTAGTGACTGTTCCGAATATTCTGATTCTCTACATGTTCCTTCGCATCCTGTGATTGTATATCGGGTTCCGATACCCACCAATGGCTCTTGAAAGATTTCGACGCTCAGAGAGCGTGGATTGACAGGTTCTTTGGTGTTCAATTCGTTGAATAATATACCTTGGACCGAGACGGGCGTTCGAAAACATCGGGAGAAAGGAAGACAACATGATGATTCCAAGCAGACGCAAACTTGGAGCAGCAGCCCTCATAATCGCAGGCATCGGCGCGTTTCTCGTCCCATTCCTCCTACACTCGCCCTCAACTCAGGGCACAAGCAGTAACAATGGCGGGACCAACCCAAACAATGGTAGTCACACTACAACGCCCACACCGAGCCCAACAACAACTCCCACTGGAGGAACCACCAACAATGCTGGAACTTGCAGCAAAGACAAAGCCAAAGAGCCCAGTCCATCCGACAACGGAAACGGCCAGCACAAAGGCCACGCATACGGCGTTTTGGCCAAGCAAATGGACACAACAGTTGCACTCGTAAAAGCAATGGGAACCCACAATGCCGCCTTCCACTCACACCATGATACGAAGACGGACAATGACACCGTCCACGGTCACCATGCTAACTCTGAGAGTTCTAACGACCACAATTCCTCCTGCGCTGAAAAGGAAGAAACTAACGAAGACTAAGTCATCACGCATTCTGCTCCCCTAACCTTTTTTCTTTTAGAATCGCATCCGCACCTACGATACTGAAAGCCTGGACCTCGAGTAGCGTTTGAGGGTGTAAGGTTTAGAAATATGGAGAGAACAGTCCTCAGAAGAGGAATCGCGTAATGGTCAATCAAGGAGAAAAGGCTCCGATATTCACCCTCCACGACTCTGATAGAAAGCCCCGCAGCCTTCAGGAATTGTTGAAACCGAGGGGAGCAACTCTTCTAGCGTTCTTTCCGGGTGCCTTCACAAGTGTATGCACCAAGGAAATGTGTAAGCTAAGAGATGATCTTGCAGAGTTCAACAAGATCAACGCTCAAGTCGTAGGAATCGATGTGAACGATCCCTGGGCGAACAAGGCTTTCGCTGAGAAGAATGGTCTCACCTTTCCGATTCTCAGCGACTACAACCGAGAGGTGGTCCGAATGTACAATGTCTTTCACAACGACTTTGGAAACCTGAAGGGATACACTGCAGCCAAGAGAAGTGTCTTCATCCTGGACCAGAACGGCGTCGTGACTTACAAATGGGTCAGCGACGATCCCACCAAGGAACCTAACTACGACGAACTCAAGAAAGCATCAGCGAAAACAGCACAAGCCCCAGAACTGGCCGAATTTTCTTAGCCCGTTAATTTTTCTTTCAGCCCTAATGCATATGACGCGTTCTCGCCCGTCTGGTCGTGGCGCAGATAGACGTATGCCTGCTCTGATCCTTGGATTATCTCCCGAATCTTTTCCGTCCACTTGCTGACATCGCCTGCCGTGTAAACATCCTTCCTCAGCCTGACGTATGGAAGTCCTCCTGTCACTCTGAGAACTGGTTTCATGTCCTCAGTTTCCGCAATGCAGAAACCAGCATCGTGCTTCTCTAGCAGCTGGTAGGTCGAATCGTTCAGCCAGGAATCATGCCTGAACTCGAACACCTTCTTCTTCACGTCAGCCGTCAGTGTTAGGAAGGATTCAAGAGTCTTCAAGTCCTGTCTGAAGAACGGCGGTAATTGGAACAACACAGGTCCAAGTTTCCCTCCCAGCAAATCGAGAGTCTTACCCAGTCGATCTGCGGCCTCAGGAGCGCCCTCGCCGATCTTGAGTGTGTGGGTAATCTGTCGGGGTGATTTTATCGAGAACCGAAAATCATCCCCCGTTCTGGCAGCCCAGGACTTCACCATCGCTGCGCTGGGAGGTGCGTAGAAGGAGCTGTTGATCTCGACGCTGTTTAACTTCGCAGAGTAGAATCTGAGGAAGTCTTCGCTCTTCAAATCCTTGGGATAGAAATTGCCCTTCCAACTAGCATAGCTGAATCCGGACACTCCAACAAAGAATCTCACGCTAATCTATCCCCTCCAATCGGATTGGTTCTGATTGAGTCGAAAGGTTTCTAAGGTCTTCCCTCAAACCTTGGAAATAATGTCTTCATCACCAGTCGTTGTTGGATCCGTTGGGCTAACTCTCGGCAGCACCGCGGCAGACTTCAATCTGAAAGGAGTCGACGGCAAGATTCACTCTCTCAAGAGCTTCTCCGACAATAAGGCCCTAGCAATCGTATTCAGCTGCAATCACTGTCCCTACGTTCAGGCATACGAGGCCCGAATGGTTCAGTTGCAACGGGACTATCTGCCCAAGGGCGCGAGTCTGGTTGCTATCAACAGCAATGATGATGAAGGCTATCCTGAAGACAGTTTTGAAAACATGGTAACACGATCCAGAGAGAAGGGCTTCAACTTCCCATACCTCCGGGACGAGACTCAGGAGATCGCCCGAAAATACGGTGCAATCTGCACTCCGCACATCTTTCTCTTCAACGAGCAACGGGTCCTCAGCTACAAGGGGCGCATTGACGACAATCGAAACCCGAACGATGTGAAGAGTCACGACCTGAGAAACGCAATTGCCGCAGTTCTGTCAGGCAAGGCCCCGGCCGTACAGGAGACTCGACCGTTCGGTTGCTCGATAAAATGGAAGCAATAGCGGACCTAAGAATTTCTAGCTCGCGAGTATCTGAGAGGCTTAATATTCCCCGGAACCAGTATTAGAGTGAGAAAATGGGAAAGCGCAAGGTTCTCAGCGAAGCCAACCTGAGTGAAATGCTTACGCCAGGTCCCGGCCAGATGTACGGGACAGTAAAGAACCTGCTTGGCTATGATAGGGTCCTAGTCGAATGCGCTGACGGCGTAACGCGTGTCTGTCGTATACGGGGCAAGATGAAGCGAAGAGTATGGATCAAGATGGGAGACACCGTATTGGTCGCTCCATGGGATTTCCAGCAGGAACGAGGGGATATCATGTTTAGATATACTCAAGGACAGGTCGAGTCCCTGCGACGTTCCGGCCAGCTTAAGATGTAGCCGAATAACTTATCCCACAAGCCCTCCGACACTAGACTTCTAATGAAGGCTCTCCCATTTCCGCTTAGTGCCTGGGCGATCGTAGACGAATCCTACAGCATTCTCTATAGCCACGAGAACTGGAAGATGTACAATGGGCTCGAATTTGACGAGAATTTCATGAAGGATGTCGCCGAACAGAAAGCCAGACACGCTGAACTATTCCTGTCATCATCTCGTCGTCCAAGGAGACTCTTCCTCAAATGCGTCAGCGACGTATCCGAGTCCAAGAAGACCCCCATCTCCCTCGAACTTGACAAGGCTAGGTCTGAGAAGGTTGTGTCGAAGAAAGTGCGATTCCACGGGAGGCCCGTGAACTGGAAGAGCTGGCGACAGTTCAATGCAACAGCGGATCCGAAGAGAAGAAAGCAGGTCTACGACGATCTTGTGAAGAAGACTCCCGCGATAAGGCCTCTGATCAGAGCCATGTTTCAACAGTCTTGGAATATTCACAAGAAATACGGTGTGACCCCGTTGCGAAGTTATCTGGAGAGCGAAAGGATCACTCTGCCAGATCTCAAGGAGCTGGTTCAGAAACTAGGATCCGCAGTTAGAAAGCCATTCAAAGTTGCGCTTCAAGACTATTCGGGTGAGATAAAGAAAGCACCCCCGAGTACTACGACGACTTCTACTATTTCCGAGGAAGAATATTCCGACCCTTGGACAAGATTTTTGCAAAGTTCAATCCGGCGGAGATGCCGATTCGACAGTTGAAGCGTCTGGGTTTCAACACGAAGAAGATTCATGTTGATGTAGAGGATCGACCGAAGAAGACTCCTTCCGCGGTCGCATTCTTCGTCCAGATCCCCAACGACGCCAGGGTTCTTGTGAAACCGATCAGTCCGTACACGGACATGGAGGCGTCATATCACGAATTCGGCCATGCTATGCACGCTACCTCCGTGGATCCGAATCTCTCCCTATGGGATCGAGAATCATTATCTCACGGAGTGGCGGAGATATTTTCCACATTTCTGGAGAGTCTTGTCGAAGACGGTGTGTATCTTAGAGAGAAGTTCAGGCTATCAGAGGAACAGGTCGCCCAGGTTCAAGAACGACGCAGGTTCATGGAACTCTTTTTCGTAGCCTTCTACGCTGCAAACTCTCTCATGAAAATCAGCTTCCAAGAGAAAATGCTGACGATGGATGAGGCATCGGAATTGTATGCGAAGCTATACAAGGAATACGTCGGATTCGACGTACCCGGAGAATACTGGCAGCTCCACCACGTAATGCCTGACTATGATCTCTATTCACCCAGCTACCTCATAGCCGCTGTCAGAAAATCAGAACTGATCAAGAAGCTACGAAACCGACTCGGAG
>Ga0137380_10006420_pt1 | contig 10490 bp, 11 predicted proteins | sample SagtaG_17_FD_104809 | JGI IMG/M metagenome (GOLD analysis project Ga0137380, IMG submission 104809) | Vadose zone soil microbial communities from Sagehorn Ranch, Mendocino, California, USA - Sage2_L_100_16 metaG | ecosystem: Environmental > Terrestrial > Soil > Vadose zone | place: USA... | reverse complement strand
CTCTCGAAAGAAAAGCAAACGGGTGGTCTGGCGGATCGAGCGGGAAACACGTGGATGGTCTTTGATATCGATGGCACGCGCGAGGCAGCCCGAAAGCCGAGCGTTGCCCCCGCCTTTTCGGCGGTTGGATGACGTCTGTGCCGCCTTTCTACACTGGGCGCAAGCGCGGGCAAGTGGTGCGTACCCGCACGGTCAAAAGCTTCGCTCACAGCTTTCAATGGCTCGGCTCGTTTGGCAATCGAGGGAACGGGAGCGCGTCGCCCGGAACGGCGCCAGGCCCTTGCCTTGATCACGCGCTATCTCACGGCACACCAACTCCTCCAGGAACGTGCTCTCCTCCGGCTCGACGGACACTATGGCACCGGGGCCGTGCTCTCCGATCTGGCTGGATTCTAGTTCGTGACCCGTGGCAAAGAGTACAGCGTGCTCGATCATCCTCTCGTCCAGGCGCGTCTGCATCTGCCCCCCGATCAGCTTCAACAGCGGACAGCAAAGCCAGGTAGTTCGCAGCCTCTACGATTGCCCAGAGATACCTGTGGGGCCTGAGGGGGTGCTGTGCCGCATGGTCGTGGCCACCCATCCAACCCGCAAGAAAAAGAGTTCAGTTGGCGTCACGCGTGCGGGCGTCGTTTACGAACTCTTCTTCACGACGCTCCCACAACAGGCACTCACTGCTGCTGACGAGGTTTCGCTGTATCTGCATCGCGGGGCATTACGCGCCTGCGCTCTCCGATGAGGATCGGGAGATCGACCCCGATCGTTGGTGCAGCCACTCGGCCTGGGGGCAAGAGTGCTGGCAGGTGGTCTCGCAATGGGTGTGGAACGAGGCTCCTGGAACTGGGGCACCAGCTGGCCGCCTTTCCCCTTGCGCACCACCGAGTTTGCTCCTGCGGTGTTCGAGACCAAAGAGCAGCCGTCCCGTCCCTGTGGCTATGGCAAGCCCGCGGTTGCCGCCGCCTTCAAAGTTGGCCGTTTCTCTGGGCAGGACTTCGCCCTCCAGCCCGCTGGCACGCTGCGCTGTCCTGCCAATCAGAAACGGATCGCGCACACGAACGGCGCAAGGAAGCCGATGGAAGCCTGCGCGTGGTCTATGCGGGAAGTCACCGGAGTTGTCGTCCCTGTCCCCTGCGCGAACAGTGCCAATGGAATGGCGAGGCGACGGCAAAGCCGCGTCAGGTGAGCGTGCTGTTGCATCCAGTGGTCGTCGGTTCTGCTCCTCTCCTCTGGCATGACTGGAGTCGCAGGGTTCATCGGCGTGCCTGCTTCCAACTGCTTCGCCACCAGCGCGTGGAGGTCCAGGCAGAGTCTGGGGATTGCGTGGACTCTGCCACTCCAGCCGTCACTCCCGCGCCGCTTTCCCGTGCTGAGCGTGCCCATTATCGTCTCACGTGGGCACAGCGGTTGGCGAGGCCCTGCGCGTCCCGAAACTTCTGGGCGGGTAACGATCCGACTGTTCGGCGTTCCCGAACGCTTTGCCACCTCACTCGGTTTGGCCACAGCTTGACTGATGCTCCTGGTTGCATCTCGCGTTCCCTCTTCCTCGGACAAACGTGCTTCTCCGAGCGGAGCCTTTTCCCTCTTCTCCCGGCTTTCTCCTCGATTCCTCTTGCCCTCTCCCTTTTCCGCTCTCCATCCTTTTGTTTCTGCTTCATCCAACACGTAGGGAACTCCGTTCTGGACGATGTCCGCGCACCAAAGCAGTGTTTAGCTCTTCAACAACCTCGTTGCGCAATGCGTGGGTCATGCAGGTGGTCGGCCAGTACGGGTTGGGCCCGCGGCTTGTGCAAGCCTGTCTGGAGGCCGTTGCCGGCACCCAACTCGCCAAGCGAGGACTGAGCCTGGAGGAGAGCGAGTCGTTGACGACTCCACGTTTCCTGGGCATTGATGAATTCGCTCGATGCAAGGGACACCGCTACGGCACCATCCTGCGCGACTTGGAGTCTCTCTGAATTGTTATGGTACAGGGTCACTCCTGCACCTTGGGTCGAGCCGAAGCGACGAGGACGCCCCCGTACCAAGCTGTTACCTGATCCCAATGCGCCGAAGCGCCCACGAGGAAGGAAATGCGAGTTGGGCAATCTCTGTTGCACTTACCTCGATCAGTTACATATTCAGCTCAATCGGGTTAAAGAGCGCTTGCGGCACAAACGAGAAGTATTCGGAGTTGCTCATGGCAATGAGGTTACTTCGTCTAGTTCTCTATCACGATATCGGTAATGGAGCATTAGGCCCTATAACCATTACTGTTACCATCGCTGCCAGGCCTAGATGCTTCATTAGCAGCATTGATTACAGGTAAGTTACGTAGCTTGGCAGATTTACCACCATTCCTGGTAGGAATCGCAGCAGCAACAGTTCCTCTGGCAACATCGGTGGCAACGCCAGCGAGCGTTGGCGCATGACAGAGCATGTTGGTATAGGATGCATTCGCCAGGGGGCAATAACACTCGCCTGCCTTGATGCTTCGGCGTAACTCATTGGCTCTGGCTGTATTCCAGGTAGATTTAAAATCGTAGTCATGTTCGCGCAGATTGCCAACCGATTCTGCGCGGATACAACAGGTCCAGACATCCCCATTGGGAGCGATTTGTGCGGATGCCACACCGGCCAGGCAAGGAATAATCTGGCGCTTCTCAGCCAGTGTGCGCTTCACGATATCGTAGTAACGATCACGAAATGCTTGCGTGATGCGCGAAACACCATTGAACTCAGCTTTGTGAATGCCTTCCTGCAAGCGCTCGATGACGGGTTGATAACGCTGAATTGGCGGTGTGATGCCCATTCCGACCGTATCCAGTTCGACACGCTCTTCAGCAATCTCGCTAATGAATGAGTCCGGCTTGAGTTCATCGCGTACGAAGGTATAGATATTGTCAAACTCGTCCACATTAAAGTTTGAGATTACAGTATGCACGCCCAAAGTAAAGTTTTTGTAGCGGCCCTTCAGCGCCTTCAGACCCGCGTAGGTGCGCATTGCCCGCTCAAAATTGCCTTTGACTCCGCGCACGATATCATGCTTTTCACCAATGCCATCTAATGAAAGATTGATAATGACATCACTGGTGGGGGCAGCTTGCAAGACTCGCTCAATGCGACCAGGGATAATCTTATCCTGGATTCCATTGGTGGGAATGTTAATGATGCCAGGACGACAGTGCCGATAAGCTGCTTCAACCATCTCAGGCAGGTCTTTGCGCAGCGTTGGCTCACCTCCGCTAAAGGTGAACCAGTAGGCATCTCTGCCGATTGAAGCGAATGTCTTATCGTACTCTTCGATAGTGAAGTCATCATTGGGGCGCTGCCATACATTACACGTCTTGCAACGCGAGTTGCAGCGATAGCTCACGCTTATCGTGAAATTCATTGGAAGAGCAAAGGTTTTTCCAAGCGTGTATGACGCTTGCATCTTTGCAATTTTGGGTAAAACTTCAAGCATATCTCTTTCCCTCCCTTTCAACCAGACAAGATGGTAGGGACATAAGCACTCTCTGCATCCGGTCACAAAACGCATGAATCCGAGAGCACTTGACCTGTTCCTTAGTAATACAAACGCAACCCAGCGTTGAACCTGCACAACACTCTGCGCTTCTAGTGTACAGAAGTGCCTGGAAGAAAATAAGCTACAAACGTATCATATAAGGAGTACTATTGTATATTTACACTTTTGCCCGTGCTTTTTTTGCATGTACCTTAGTCTTAGATCTTCTTTTCCTTTAAGGAGGATAACGCATTGGCCGCAGGCATGTAGTGCTGCCGATACCAGGCGCATGCGCGTTGTACGCCCTCGCGTATGCTCACCTGCGGAGCATAGCCCAGTTCCGTCCGGGCCTTGTCAATCGAGTGGCGATTGTCGGTGCCGTATAGAGTGACACCGTGCCGGGTGACAAGGGGGTGCTTTGAGCCGGTGAACTTGACGGCACGCTCAGCGGCATACGCGATGGCATAAGCGGCAGCGTATGGAACGTGCACGCGTGGCGGCGCAGTACCAAGCTCCTGTGCTATCGCATGCAAGAACTCTCCTTGAGTGAGCGGCTGGTCGTTCGTGATGTTGAAGGCCTGTCCCTGGGCGCGGTCGTGGTCAGCGCAGAGGAGAAGCCCCTGCACAACGTCAGTCACGTAGACAAGCGGAAGGGCGTTGCGCCCGGAGCCGATAACGAGGCCCTTGCCGGCGCGCAGCTTGTCGGCCATGCGCCCGAAGTTCAGACGGTCACCAACGCCAAAGGTCGTGCCCGGTCGAATGATGGCTGCTGGCAGATGATCCTTGGCGATCATACGCTGTACTAGCAGATCACCCTGTGCCTTGGTGATCCAGTATGGGTCGTTCCGGGGCGCAGGGGGGACTTCCTCTGTCAATGGACGCCCGCGAGCCATGCCGTAGATCGTCCAGGAGCTAACATGAACGATCCGGCGGGCACCGGCGATCATCGCGGCCCGGCATACATTCTCGGTGCCAGTTACATTGACCTTATAATACTCCTCAATTGGCAGCCATACGCCCTGCATGGCGGCTAGGTGGAACACAGTATCCACACCGCGCATAGGTGCGGTCAGCGTGTCAGGGTCGCGAATGTCGCCGCGATAGACCGTAACGCCGCGTTCTTCAAGCCAGCTTGTATTTTCAGATGGGAGCACGAGTGCCCTTATGATGTCATCACGTTGTTGCAGCTTCGTGACGAGGTGGTGTCCCACCAGACCAGTGCCCCCGGTAATGAGCGTCTCCACAGTATTCTCCTTACGAGTTCGATCTCGATAATAATATTCGATACCAGGCGATGCTCACTCAGGTATCTTTAGTTCGGTTGGTCTTGCATAAGCCGGCAGGTTGCCATAGTTACCCTGCTTCCTATCCTGCCGATGCCGCCAGTAGAAGGCGAAATCCGCAACCCCTGGAAATAGTTTGTCGAGCCAAACGATTCCATGATACTTGAGCGGAACGATCACCTCTCGACGCGGGTGGATGACAAGGTTGACAATCGTACTGGCGATTAGCTCCGGTTCAGGCATTCGCTCCTGTAAGCCGCTCGTCATCTGAGTGCGAATGTTTCCAGGCGTAACCAGGGAGACCGAGATGCCACTTCCGGTTAGCTGGCGGTGCAAGGCCAGTGAGAAGCCGCGCACACCAAACTTCGTCGCCGAGTAGAGTGGCTCGATGGCCACGTGACTTGCCACGGAACCGACCGAAATAACCACCCCTTGGTGCCGCTGCTGCATCTCTGGCAGCACTGCGCATGTCAACAACATCATGCCGAGCAGGTTTACCTGGAGCAAGCGCGCAATCTCGTCTGCTGATGTTTCCGCGAGCGGCTTCCCCCAGTTGGCACCAGCATTGTTTACGAGCACGTCTACTCGCCCGAATGCTTCCCGCGCGCCCTCCACAAGCCGCATCACTTGCGCTGCATCCGTAACATCCGTTGGGACAGCTATGGCCCGACCGCCAGCTTTCGTGATCCTGGAAACCTGCGCTTCCAACTCGTCAGCACGCCGGGCAGCCAGCACTACTCTGGCACCTTGATGCGCGAACTCGCGGGCTGTGGCAGCGCCAATCCCTGAGCTGGCACCCGTGACAATCACAACTTTGTCTATTACTGTCTGTGGCATAGCTCCCTCCTCTTCTCTTCTGAAAATGCTACATTTTCATGCTTGGTGGTGTGCTACAGGCACATGAGGGTCTTATTTGACCTTCGCTGCCTGGGGAACGCCGACCAGCACATTCCCAAATGTCCAGGTATCCTGGTGCTGGTACCAATCGCAGGTGATCCGTACTGCTTCGATCAGCGGTACCTTTGGCGCATAGCCCAGCTCACGGCGCGCCTTGTCGATAGAGAGGCGATTGTCTGCGCCGTAGAGCTTGACACCATGTCGCGTGACGAAGGGCGGAATCCGGTTATTGCTGAACGTGGCGATTCGCTCGGCAGCATATGCGGCAGCGTACAGCGGGTAGTAGGGCACGTGAAGACGCGGCGTCTTGACACCGATCTCCTGTGCGATGGTTGAGAGAAATACTTTCTGGGTGAGCACCTGGTCGTTGCTTATGTTGTAGGCTTTCCCCACTGCCCGCTCGGAGTCCAGAGCCAGGAGAAGCCCCTGCACCATATCAGTTACGTAAACGAGGGGCACCGCGTTATTTCCCGACCCGATGATGATCCCTTTGCCAGCGCGTATGCGATCAGCCATCCGCCCGAAGTTCAGGCGGTCGCCAGGGCCGATGAGCGTACCCGGTCGAATGATAACGGCAGGTAGGTGTTCTTCGCAGATCATACGCTGCACCAGCATGTCGCCTTGCGCCTTGGTCAAGCTGTAAGGCTCATCGAGCGGCTCCAGGAGATCATCCTCGGTCACCGCTCGCCCCATCGCCATATCGTAAACCATGGCTGAGCTGATATGGACGAGGCGGCGCACGCCAGCCTCCAACGCGGCCTGACAGACATTCTCGGTACCGGTGACATTCACGGCATAATAGTCCCGCATTGCACGCCACGCGCCGATCATGGCAGCGAGGTGGAACACACCTTCCACGCCGCGCATAGGTGCTATGAGAGCATCTGGGTTGAGAATGTCGCCGCGAAAGACCGCCACATCACGCTTTTCGAGCCAGGTGGTATCCTCCGTGGAAAGTGCAAGCACGCGCACGTTGTCGCCGCGCTCTTGTAGCGCCAGGATGAGGTTACGGCCCAGAAAGCCATTCCCTCCTGTAATCAGTATCTCCATCTTGATTGCTCCTTCTCTAGAGTTAAGGGCTCACCGCGCGACGTGTTGCTCGATACCAGGCAATGCCCTGACGAACACCGTCGGCGAGGTTCACCTGGGGCGAGAAGCCCAACTCGCAGCGCGCCCGGCTGACCACGAAGCGATTCTCACCGCCTATCTGCTTCAACCCAAAGCGCATGAGCGGTGGCGGTTGCTTCATACGCGTCAGGTGGCCCACCATCTCAGCGGTCGCGCCCAGGGCGAGAGCCAGGCGGTAGGGAATGTGCTGACTGGGCGGCGGTACACCCAGCTCCCTGGCTATGGCGTTGAAGTAGTCACGTTGAGTGACCGGTTCGTCATTGACCAAAAGGTAAGCTCTGCCAACCGCCTGGTCCGCTTCGCTGGCCAACAAGATGCCCCGCGCCACGTCCCTGACGTAGATCAGCGGCAGGTGATTGTTGCCGGAACCGATGATGACCATCTTGCCCTGCTCCACCAGCCTGGCGAAGCGGCCGAAGCTGTTGGTATCACGCGGCCCGTAAACCAGGCCTGGGCGTACAATGGTCACCGGCGCCCCTTTGTCGCGGATCAACTGCTGTAGTAGTCGCTCGCCCGCAACCTTAGTCCTGCTGTATGGATCGGCGCCGCCGCGCAATGGTGCTGTCTCGTCGGCGGTGCCGTGTACGTCAACGCCATGTACCGTGACCGAGCTAATATGGACAATTCGCCGGACACCGGCAGCCATCGCGGCCTCCACCAGGATCTTGGGCCCGCGCACGTTGACCAGCTCGTATTCGGCCTCAGGACCCCAGGGACCCGTCCGCGCTGCGCAGTGCAGCACGCGGTCTACACCGTCAATCGCAGCTTCCAACGACGGGCGGTCAGTTAGATCGCCCCGGCAGACCTCCACACCGGCCTGAGCCAGCCGTGTAATGTCTTCACCAGGCCGCGCGAGGATGCGCACGGGCTCACCGCGCTCCAGCAGTAGATCCACCAGATGACCACCCACGAATCCTCCCGCCCCTGTCACAAGTACTTTCACTTTTATATTCCTTGATTGTCTACTTCATTGTAGGTTGGGATAATAATAAGTGCTTTCATGGCATTTTGTCTCCAATGGCCCAAATTGCACGTTCACTCTGCTATGGTAGAGACCTTTTTACCCGCGCCTTTAAAGCCAAACTTCTTGATCGTGTTGCGTAGCCAACCAACGGTGGGACCTTCATCGATTCTTTTGCTGGTTTCGATCAAGAAGGAGGCTGTTTCGGGACGAGGTGCTAACTTGCTCGCTTCGCGTAGCGCTGTCAGTTCCTCATAATGCTGAAAAGCCCAGTACATGTTGATACGGCATGCCCGGCAATTTTTGATGTCGTCCTCATTCATGGTTCCGCACTGTGGACACTCTGTCATAGCTGCTCCCTTTCTGCCTTGTTTAGATCAGACCGTGGCGCATAGCCACCGCGACTGCATGGGCGCGGTCAGTGACCTGCAACTTCCGATAGATATCCTGCATCTTACGTTTGACCTGGATCTCGCTCCAGAACAGTTGCTTTCCGATCTCTTTATTCGTACATCCATTCGATACAAGCCGCACTAACTCGACTTCCGCCATGCTGAGCCCACGAAATAGGCGGTTCTGCTCTTTGGTCAGTCGATGAAACTCAATTGCTACTTGTGTCGTTGCTTGGGATTCACCCAGAACTCGCTCGCCGCTTTGCACGGCGCGCAGTGACCTTCGTAAATCATCTATGGACAATGTTTTTTGCAAGAAGCCATGTACGCCGATTCGTAGAGCATCGAAGAGAAGTGTATCATTATTGGAACCGCCGTACAACACAATGTGTGTATTGGGGCAACTGCGTAGCAGCTGCTTTGCTAAATCCAATCCATTGGCCGTCCCCAGGCAGATATCGATGAGGACAATATCCGGTTGTAACTCCATGGCGAGCAAAAGGGCCTCCCTCTCATGTTCAGCCTCTCCTACGACGTCGAAGTCACCATCCTCGCTCAACATCACGCATATCCCCTGACGCAGGATCACGTGGTCATCGACTATCAATGCCCGTATCGGAGCATTTTCATGTTCTGCTAGTTGTGTCTTCATTTCCTTCACCCTCCCTTGGCTCAGGTATTACAACAACATTGCGCTCTTTGAGTATTTGATGTTTAGACTAATTTCATGTCAATCGGCTTGCAGTCTGGACTCACGCGATTTCCATAAAAATGGCTCGCGAAGTTCACTTTCTGGAATGCCCCACACCCTGGCAATGTGACGACGAGCTATTGGATCGTCAATCTTACGATAGCCAGGGAGTTGATCGGCTTTCTGACCATGCTCGCATCCCCCCTGTCCATTGCCCTGGCCAGTCAGAGTACCATAGCCACTGTAAGGGCGACCGACCAGCCCTAGTACTAGAGCAAGATTGATATATGCTAGAGTATTGTTTGCTCCCTGGCTCTGTTGCTCGGCACCGCGCGCCGTGAGCAGCCTCCACCAGTTGCGCCTCCGGCACACCGGTAAGACGCTCCACGCGTTCCGGCCAGTAGGTAGCAGCAACAGACCTCGCCTTGTCGAATCCCTCAGTTCGTTCACGGATGTAATCACTATCAATAAGACCATCACGGATAAGAATGTGAAGGAGGCCATTCGCCAGGGCGGCATCTGAGCCTGGAGTGAGGTTGAGGTGAAGCGTGGCAGCCTGCGCGGTGGCAGAGACACGTGGGTCTACAACAAGGAGCTTTCCGCCATTGCTACGCTGCGACTCAATGTATTGCATCATTGGCGGCATTGTCCCGCCAGCATCACGAGCAAGAGGTGTAAGCAGGCGATCAGGATGAGCTAGAGTCTCGGGTGCCGTCCACCCTTTAATACATAGCCCCCCTTTGTTCACAGGAAATAACGCGTTTCCAGTTACCTTCACACTTTCACGAGGGCCCCTCAAGTACATCCCACATTGAAAGGCACAATATGGGCAGTGAGTAGCCGTGCTTGAGCGAGAACCAGAGATTTGCGTTAGTTGTAATGCAGCAGATTCCTGCATGTTTTTTCTCCCAGTATGAGCGATCTCATATTCGTCTTCGCTTTACCCCCAAAAGCATCCTCGTCATCTGGGCTACCTGATTTTAAAGAGCCATGAAACATAGCAACGTTGCTACTAATACAAGTTGACTTCACTTGGTACAGTATAATATACACAAGCTTACTTTGCAAGGCTAAGGAATATATCGTTCCTCATCACTAAATTTCGAGAGATATCTTAGTGTTTTTCGGGTTTCTTTCCGGAATTTGTGCAATATATATAGATATCCTGCTGACTGGAAGGAGAGTTGGAGAGATTTTGAGGATGTTAGCAGAAAAACAGGCAGCTTTTCAGGACATGGTATTATACAATATGCACAAAATCTTCCTGTCAGAGGGGGAATAGAAGTTTCCTCCATGAGTCATCCCGAATTTTAAGGATGAGCTAGCCAAAAGAAGCCTCCTGAGATACAGTTGAAGTAGGAAAAACTCCATGTATTCATAGGAGGTGTTCTTTATGCAAACTCAGTATCTCCTACCGCCTGAAGTGCCGCAAGTGCCCCCCTATGAGGCACAGCAGATGGCACAAGGCCTGGCAGGCGACTTGGCGCTCTTTCTGTTTCCCTTGTTAGTCACCCTGGATCGCTTGTTGGACAAACAGCTGGTGCACATCTTCTTGCAAACGATCCAGGTGATCCTCACCTATCGCGATCGCGTGGGCGGCTTGCTCTTAAGCGAATTAAGGGGCTGGCCATCTGGGATGGCAGTGAATGGGAGAAACCGG
>Ga0137380_10006419_pt1 | contig 10491 bp, 8 predicted proteins | sample SagtaG_17_FD_104809 | JGI IMG/M metagenome (GOLD analysis project Ga0137380, IMG submission 104809) | Vadose zone soil microbial communities from Sagehorn Ranch, Mendocino, California, USA - Sage2_L_100_16 metaG | ecosystem: Environmental > Terrestrial > Soil > Vadose zone | place: USA... | reverse complement strand
CGTGCGGTGTGCCGGCCTGAGGAGAGACACTCCTCGAACTTCGCCCCGTCCACGCCGACCTTGCGCGCGTGCTCGGCAAGCTGCCGCGGGGCCAACGCGCTCTGATTCTGGAACAGGATGTCGTGCATCTGCCAGTACTTGCCCTGCTCGCCGGCACAGTGCACAGCCTCCGCTGCCTTGCGGGCCTGGGGGTGCAGCTGATCGAGGGGGAAGTCGCGGAACACGTAGCGCACCTTGCCCGTGTCGACGTATTGCTTCTTGATGGCTGAAAGCGTCGTCGCGAAAAATCGCTGGCAGAACGGGCACTGGTAGTCGGAGAACTCGACGATGGTCACCGGCGCGTCCGCGCGTCCCAGCATTGGCGCATCGGCCACGCTGATGCGCACGGGCCCGCTCGTGGAGACTCCGCTCTGGACTGGACGCTGGCTGAGCAGGCGAACCACCTGACCGAGTTGGCTCTTGACGGCCTCCAAATCTGCTTTGATGCGCTCGAGGTCGGCCTTGATCGCGCTTAGGTCGCGGGGCGCGTCCTGGGGCGTCTGCGCCGACGTGGATGAAGCCAGGGCGAGGATCATCAGCACGGGAAGTAGCATGCGTCTCACGGTTCGCCTCCCCCACCGTCAACATTGCCTGCGTCACCCTGGGGGCAACGAATCAAACTTAGCCGGGGGACGAGGCGAAAATTCCTCAAGGAATTATAATTGTCTCACACTGACACTCGTCGTTACAGAAGCTCGGCACCGTAAGAACTGGGCACCCAGTCGGCACCGCCAGAGGGTCGCATTGTTCGTTTCCTTGAATGACCCCATTAGGGCTACAGGCACCGACCCCGAGGGCCTGCGATTTCAAGAGGGCGGCCAGTCCGATGACCTGCTGAAGATGAGTCCTCAGCTCATCGCACGTGTTGCATGAGGACGTCATGCCCATGAGGGCCTCGGCCATCCCGATCGTCTTGCTCAGTCTACTAATCTCCTTGGCCCGATCTCCTGCCGAATTCGCGAGGGCGGCAGCGTTAGCGGCTACTTGGAATTGACCGGTGATGGCGTTCAGGGCTGCACCGTTTTGGGGTAATTCGGAGGCCGACACGTCGGTTATGCATACGACGATGATTAAAGCCAGCATCACGGCATACTCGACCGCGGTAGCGGCCGCCTTTTGCGGCATCGCCGGCGTCAGGACTAAGACGCACAGGGCAGCAACCAGCCACGGCCCGAACCAATTGGTTTTTAAGATATTAGTTGAAGATTCTTCTTGATGCGGTTCGACGGTTTCACTACATTACGCGACACACGACGGATAAGCCGGAATCGGGGATCAGGATGGGTCCGAATACGCATGATTACTTTCCGGCTAAGGAGAGGTCATATGCGACGGCACCTATGCCTTTACGACCGCCAGGTCGTGTACCGTCGCGACCAACGCGCAGTTCGGCATCGACTCCAGCGGGGCGCCGACTGTCATTCCCGTGGGAGCGTCCCGCCAAAGCTCAGTGGACTCCGGGACAGTAAAGTTCAATGCGGACGGCACCGGCATCAGAACCAATCGAAGCACCTCGATGAATATCAGCAGCATGACTGGTTCGATTCTCAGTATTAGCGAGACCGAGGTCCCGTTCACGTACATCATCAACCCGGACGATACGGTCGACATCAGTTTCGGTGAGGCGACAGTCACGGTCCTCCTCGGGGCTGGCACCGGCCTTACGGTGACGGTGAGTCCACTCTCGGCTCTGTTCCAGATCGGTAACGGCGCTAACGTGCTTGTGAGCGCGCCTCAAACGAGCATCGCTCAAGAGACCCTTCAGTTCTTCAATCCCGACGGCACGCCCGCCTTCACACAGAACCGGATCTGCACGAGGTCTTCAACGTTCGTGAGGAGATAGCTACGGTCGCACAGGCGCCTGGATGCGCCTTCCGCCGTTCGGGCGCTCTTTCGTGCCTAAATCTCTATAGTTATGTTCAAGGGAACGCGTTGGTCCGCAGAGATCCTCGCGGGCTTGAATTCACGACAGGATTCACCGGCGAAGTCCTAAGCTTGCTGGAAAACGAGACGGGGATGCACTCTTGCTTGGGGTCCAAACCCAAGGTCGCGGGTAAGGGCCGGCGGCAAGAGGAGGCATCCCCGTGGCCTCGAGGATACCGGTATAATTCCCGCATCCATTATCCTTGTTGCGAGACGGAGAGTAGTGCCATGCCGAAGCGAGCCACGCCAAAACATCAACCCCCTGGCAACATCACCGTCAGCTCCGCGCCGGGTGTCATCGAGGTGCTCCCGGGCTACAAGGGGCCGACGAAGGCAAAAGACCTACCCTTCACGCTGCCCCCGCGGATTTGGAAGCCGGGACGGCCGCGATCCGCAAAAACAAAAGCACTTGCCGCCCCCACGTTCATCCAGGTTGACGGCCGGAGCTACACCGTAGATCAGAAGTGGAGCGGTCTGCGGTTCATCTTCAAGGTCGATCACCTCGCCGTCCAGAGCGGGGAGACGACGTTCAACCTGTTCACCACACACATCGGTCGAACGGTGAACGGGGTCGCGCATTGGACCGAGGTCGGAATCATTCGCGCCGCGCAGGACACCAGCTACCGCCTGTTCACCTACGACAGCGAAGTGGCGCAGGACGACAGGTGGAGCTTTTTCGGCACCATGGCTGAGGGCGAAGTGTTCGAGCTCGCCATCAGGCTGAACGAGAGCGATGCCGGGCCCTATCGGTTCGAGACGTTTTGCAGCGGGAAGAGAGTCAGAAAGGGATCGTTGCCGCGCCTGGACTGTCAGGTCGATCTGAGTCACGAGTCGTGGAGCGAGACGGGCACGTTCAGCGACGGCGATCACGTGATCGCCGTGGAAGGGTGGGTCAATTATCCGCCGAACAAGGCACGATGGTATGCAACGGACTTGAACGTCGATTACTACACCACGAACAGCGCGGTGAAGAGCGTAAATCTGGGGAAGCCCGCCGCGCTGAAGTTCGAGTCATATACTTGACTCCGGCGTCCCGTACGCGTGTCTTGCGTTCGATCCACGGATAGGGAAATTAATTCAAGATTAGTGATTTTCATCATGTGTCTGCCTTCTCCTTTCTTCGAACGGATCACGCCCCGTCAGCCCGTTGGGCAGCGCGGACTCTAAGGGCTGATCCCTTGCGTGTCAATATGAATGTGCGTTCTTATTTAACTGCGATGCGAGGCCACCACTCCCTGTTGACGTGAGCCCGGTTATTGCACTGTGCAACACCGGACCGCTAGTCGTCCTTGGCGGATAACGTGCGCCAGCCGCGCGACGAGTAACGTGGACAGCTTCACTGACGCGGTGGGATGGTACCGGGCTGAGCTTGTCTTGGAGATCAGCGAACCTAGGATTGTTCGGATCAGCTTCTTGAACCCGAGCACCTGCGTGTAGGAGGCGACGGCCCGATCCGCGTCGCTGACGGTGAGCCGGAAGTGGTGGACGCCCTTGGCGGCGATGTGCTTAGCCATCGCGACGCCTCCTGGCTCAGCGGACTGAACGCGCGTGGCTCTCTGCCTGGGCCGCACGAGTTGTCAAGGCCTTCGACGGAGTGCTAGGTTGCGCACGGAATGAAGTGCGCGCGGTGTGACCACGAGAGCCCACCCGACGCGAAGTTCTGCGCCGAGTGCGGGGCCCCGCTCGCCCGCGACTGTGCGCGCTGCGGCATGCGGCTTCCCTCCGGCGCCAAGTTCTGCCCGGAGTGCGCGCATCCGGTGGCGACGTCGGCTCCGGTGCCGCCCGCGGACGATACGCGATTCTCCTCGCCCGCTACGTACACCCCGAGGCACATCGCCGAGAAGATCCTGTCGTCGAAAGGCGCGCTCGAGGGAGAGCGCAAGCAGGTGACGGTGCTGTTCGCCGATCTCAAGGGGTCCATGGAGCTACTCGCGGACCGCGATCCGGAGGAGGCGCGACGGCTCCTCGATCCCGTGCTGACACGCATGCTCGAAGCCGTCCACCGCTACGAGGGCACCGTCAACCAGGTGATGGGCGACGGCATTATGGCGCTGTTCGGCGCGCCGCTGGCCCACGAGGACCACGCGCTGCGCGCCTGTTACGCGGCGCTGGCCATGCAGGCGGAGATCCGTGGTCTCGCCGAGGAGGCGCGTTCCGGTGAAGGCGCGGGGGTCCGGATCCGGGTCGGCCTCAACTCGGGCGAGGTCGTCGTGCGCGCGATCGGGAGCGATCTGCACATGGACTACACCGCGGTGGGGCAGACGACGCACCTCGCGGCACGGATGGAGCAGCTCGCCGCGCCCGGCGCGGTCCTCCTCACGGCCGAGACGCTCCGGCTCGTCGAGGGCTTCGTGGACTTCAAGCCCCTCGGGCCCACAACGGTCAAGGGACTGAGGCAGCCCGTCGAGGTGTTCCAGCTACTCGGCGCAGGCCCGATCAAGAGCCGGCTCCAGGCCGCTGCGGCGCGCGGCCTGACTCCGCTCGTCGGGCGCCGCGCGGAGCTGGACACGCTTCACGCTGCGCGCGAGAAGGCCGCCGCTGGGCGCGGCCAGATCGTCGGCGTCGTGGGCGAGCCCGGCGTCGGCAAGTCGCGCCTCTACTGGGAGTTCACGCACTCGGAGGCGCTCGCCGGCTGGAAGGTGCTCGGCGGTGGCTCGGTCTCGTATGGTAGGGCGACGGCGTGGCTGCCACTCATCAACCTGCTGCGCGTCTACTTCCGGCTCGACGAGCGCGACGCCGGTGACGTTGTGAGCGAGCGCGTGACGGCGGGGCTCGCGGCGCTCGGCGACGCGTTCCGGCCGGCGCTGCCGGCCATGCTCGCGCTCTTCGACGCGCCCGGGGCCGACGAGGCGTGGCAGACGCTCGACCCCGGGCAGCGCCGCCTGCGTACGCTCGACAGCATCAAGCGGCTCCTGCTCCGCGAGAGCCAGGCGCAGCCGCTCCTCCTCCTCGTCGAGGACCTTCACTGGATCGACTCCGAGACGCAAACGCTGCTCGACAGTCTCGTGGACGGTCTGCCGACGGCACGCATCCTGCTGCTGGTGAACTATCGGCCGGAATACCAGCACGGCTGGGGCGGCCGGACGTATTACACGCAGATCCGCCTGGATCCGCTCGCGGCATCCAGCGCCGAGGCTTTCTTGAAGACTTTCCTCGGCGAGGACGCCGCGCTGCCCTCAGTCGTGCGCCTCCTCATCGAGCGGACGGAAGGCAATCCGTTCTTCCTCGAGGAGAGCGTCCGCTCGCTGCTCGAGACCGGTGTGATCGCGGGCGAGCGGGGCGCCTACCGTCTGGCCGGACCCGTGGCGGGCATCCAGGTGCCGGCGACCGTGCAGGCGGTGCTGGCCGCGCGCATCGACCGCCTCCCGCCCGACGACAAGCACCTGCTGCAGTCCGCCGCCGTGATCGGCAAGGACGTGCCGCTGATGCTCCTCGAGGCCATCGCCGAGGAGGCGGAGGATGAGCTTCGACGCCGGCTCGCGCGCCTGCAAGCCTCGGAGTTCCTCTACGAGACCAGCCTCTTCCCGGAGCTGGAGTACACGTTCAAGCACGCGCTCACCCTGGAGGTCGCCTACGGGAGTCTCCTGCGCGAGCGGCGCCGCGCGCTCCACGAGCGCGTTCTCGACGCGCTGGAGCGGCTCTATGCCGACCGCGTCACCGAAAAGGTGGAGCTGCTGGCCCACCACGCGGTGCGTGGCGAGGCGTGGGACCGGGCGGCGCGGTTCCTCTACCAGGCGGGGGAGAAGGCGCTGGCGCAGGGTCGGCCCCGCGCGGCGGCGTCCTTCTATCAAAACGCCGTCGAGGCGCTCGATCGCCTCGGCAATGCCGCCGACCTCACGCTGAAGCTCGACGCCCTCCTCGAGCTGTGGGTGACGAAGATCTCGACCAGCCAGCTCGAGGGCCTGCAGGAGGTCGGCGAGAAGGCCGAAGCGCTCGCGCGCGCACTCGACGACGGCCCGCGCCTGGCCCGCGTCCAGGTGCGCCAGGCCCAGGCGCTCGCCCTCATGCAGCTATTCCCCGGGACGATCGAGTCGGCGATCGAGCGGGCGCGTGAGGCCTATCAGCGCGCCGACCCGGCGGATCTCAGGACGCGTGGCTACGCGCAGTTCGTCGCCGGCGTGTCATGTCGCGACCTGGGGCGCTTCGCCGACGCCATCGCCGAGTACGGTCGGGGCATCGCCCTGTTTCCGCCGTCGACTGACGCGAGCGAGGAGACCGGCCTGGTCTTCCCGACCTACGTGAGCCTCTGCGGCTGGCGCTCCGAGGTCCACGCGGCCCGGGGGGAGTTCGACGTGGCGTTGGCTTCGGCGGCCGAGGCGCAGCGGATGGCGGCCGAGATCCGCCATCCCTCGAGCCTGACGCTTGCCGACGGGTTCATGGGCTACAGTCAGATCCTGAAGGGCGACATCGCGGCGGCTCTGCCCGTGCTGGAGCGCGGGCTCGCCTTCGCCCAAGAGCACGAGCTGCCCCACGGCACGACGGCGAATTCGCTCTACCTTGCCTACGCGCTGATCCTGTCCAACCGTCGCGACGCCGGGCTCGAAGCCCTGACGCGTGCGCTCCAGCACCAGATCTCGTTCATGCCGCAGTGGACGCGCTACGGCACAGTGCCCGCCGCGGCCTACCTCCTGGCGGGTCGGCTCGCCGAGGCGGCGGCCGAAGTGGAAAAGGGACTCGCGCTGATCGCGGAGCGTCACGCGCGCGGCTACCGCGCGCCGCTGCTCCGGCTCCAGGCGGAGGTCCTCATGCGGTCGGAGCCGGCGGATCTGCAGGGCGCCGCTGCCAGGCTGAGCGAGGCGCTGGCGCTCGCCACCGAGCTCGGCGTCGGGCCCGAGATCGCGCGCTGCCGGCAGAGTCTGGCGCGGCTGCATCGCCGTCTCGGCGATCGCGCGGTCGCCGCCGAGCATCTGGACGCCGCCGTCACGCTCTTCCGCGAGCTCGGCGCCGTCTTCTGGGCCGAACGCGCCGAGGCGGAGGTCAGTGAGCCGCGCTGAGAGGCGTCACCACACCGTTTCGACGACCGCCTCCGGCGAAGTTGCGTGTACGCCTGTTCGGGAAGGTCCAGGCGAGTTCCAATCTGCTCCTGCCGGGTCTCACGCGATAAGATCTGCCTCGGTAGGAACGCAGGCTACAAAATCATGCGGCGATGCTTTAGCGATGGGGTGCGCGAGCTGGCGCAACGACCTGCGGCACGGGAGGAGGCCGGGACATGACGGGTGAGCGTGACCCGACGGCGCGCTATCTCGAGAACTGGCAAGACGAAGTCGACAGCGCCGCCGAATACCGGGCGATGGCGGCCGCCGAGCCGGATCCTCGGCTGGCCAAGGTCTACGCCAACCTCGCGGCGATGGAGGAAGCGCACATCGCGTTCTGGGAGAAATGCTTGAGCGACGCCGGCGCGTCGGTCCCGCCCCGTCGTGCGTCCTGGCGCAGCCGCGTGCTCAGCGCGATCGCGCGACGGCTGGGGCCGGACCTGGTGCTTGCCACCATCGCAGCGAAGGAAGAGGTCGACCAGAACGTCTACGTCAAGCAGCCGGAGACCGCCGGCACCCGCATGCCGGCCCAGGAGCGCTGGCACGCGAAGGTCCTCAAGCAGCTCGTCACGAGCCAGCCGCGCGGTGTCGAGGGCAGCTTCCTGGCGCGCCTCGAGGGCCGGCATCGATCGGCGGGCGGGAACGCCCTGCGGGCGGCGGTGCTGGGGGCCAACGATGGGCTGTGCTCGAACCTCAGCCTCGTCATGGGCGTGGCCGGCGCCTCGGTCGACAGCCACGTCCTGCTCGTCACTGGCGTGGCGGGGCTCCTGGCCGGCGCCTGCTCAATGGCCCTGGGCGAGTGGGTGTCGGTGACGAGCTCACGCGAGCTGGCGCAGCGCGAGATCCGGATCGAGACCAGCGAGCTCACCGAGGACCCCGAGGGCGAGGGCGACGAGCTGAAGCTGATCTATGAGGCCAAGGGGCTGAGTCCGAGCGAGGCGGAGACGATGGTCAGGCACCTCCTCGCCGATCGGGCGTCCGCCATCGATGCGCTGAGCCGCGAGGAGCTGGGCATCGACCCGACCCAGCTTGGCGGCTCGGCGTGGGAAGCGGCGCTCACCTCGTTCGTGCTCTTCGCCATCGGTGCGCTCGTGCCGATCCTGCCGTTCCTCGTCGCGCGCGGCAACCTCGCCGTGGCCGGCAGCGCCGTCGTCAGCGCGCTGGGCCTCTTCGGCATCGGCGCCGCGATCACGATCTTCACGGGGGCGCCGGTGTGGCGATCGGGCGGCCGCCAGCTCCTGCTGGGCCTGGCGGCGGCCGGCGTGACGTTCGGCCTCGGCCGGCTGATCGGCATGGCAATCGCCGGCTGACCGGCCCTGTGGGATGATGATCTTCTGGGTCCGCTTGGGTCGTGAGCGGCGACCGTCCCGGCGCTTCTACCCCGTTAACCTTGGCGAAGCGCTCGGTGAAGCCGGCGGGCCGGGTCGCGGACCTTCGGGTTCTGGTCACTCAGTTTGCCCTTTCAGGTGGGTGCCACGCGAGAGGCAGGCGGTTCGACAACTGGCGGATGCGATGGAGGATCAGCCCAAAGAGGCGTCGCGTCAAGTTGCGCCCCACCTTCACGCGTGAGGTTTCGGTGATTGCTAGCCCCTGCAACTGCAGGGGCTTAGCCGGTACGGCCGGACCCCCATTGCGTCTTTTACTGCAGTTGTCGTCAGCCAAACGCAGACATGCCGAGGGCGATCGCGGCGGCGGTCATGAGTCCGGTGGCCGTCCAGCCCAGGACGTTGAGCCAGCGTGGATTGACGAGGTCGCCCATGATGCGGCGGTTGTTGCCGACGAGCATAACGAGAAGCAGAAGCGGCGGCGCGAGCAGGCCGTTGAGCACGGCGGAGAGAAATAGCATGCGCACGGCGTTGATGTTCAGCACGTTAAGAAGCATGGCCACGACGATGGCGCCGGCGAGGACGAGGTAGAAGCGCCGCGCCTGGCGAGGGCGAAGGTTCAGGCCGGAGCGCCACTGGAAGAGCTCGGCCACCGCGAATGAGGCGGAGCCGGCGAGCACGGGAATGGCGAGGAGCCCCGTGCCGACGATGCCGAGCGTAAAGAGCAGGTAGGCGGCATCGCCTGCCAGCGGGCGGAGCGCTTCCGCGGCTTGCCGGCTGGTCTCGATCTGCGTCGCGCCCGCACCGTGGAGCGTCGATGCCGTGCAGAGGATGATGAAGTACATCACGAGGTTGGAGAACCCCATCCCCGTGGCCACGTCGATGGACGCATCGCGCAGCTCGTGATCCGTCGCACCCTGTCGCTGCGCCAGCGTGTGCCGGCCCCGCGCGCGCTCCTCCTCCACTTCTTGCGACGCCTGCCAGAAGAAGAGATAGGGCGAGATGGTCGTGCCGAGGACGGCGACGAGCGCCTCGAGAAACGTGCGGTCCCAGCGCAACATTGGCACGACAGTAGCGCGCAGGGCGGCGGGCCAGTCGGGACGGGCGAGGAATGCGGCTCCCACGTAGGCGAAGAGCACAACGGTGAGCCACTTGAGGCTGCGCGCAAACGTGGCATAGCTCGTGTAGAGGGTGACGACGATGAGCGCGATGCCGAAGGCAGGCACGAACAGATGCGAGGAGATACCCGTCAGCATCTCGGCGGCGTCCGCCATGCCCGCGAGATCGGCCGCGATGTTGAACACGTTGGCGACGAGGAGGAGCAGGCAAGCGCCGGCCAGGAATGCCCGGGGATAGTGAGGCCGGACGGCGCCGGCGAGCCCGCGTCCGCTCACGAGGCCAATGCGGGCGCACACGAGCTGGATCGCCGCCATGAGTGGGAGCGTCGCCAGCGCCGTCCACAACATGCCGAAGCCGAGGCTCGCCCCCACCGAGGAGTACGTGGCGATGCCGGAAGGATCGTCGTCAGAGGCGCCCGTGACGAGACCAGGGCCGAGGACCTTGAAGTAGCGGACGAGGGGGTTGTGGCTGTGCGAGTCCTCGGCGGACTTGTCGACGCGTGCTGTCATGGTTTGAGCTTACCCGGAATAACACCTAGCGCTGATAAGCGGGCGGGGAAGCACGACGGGAGCAAAGCGGGAGCAGCGGAGCGCGCGGCCCTCACGATCCGTCTACGCAACCAGTGGTTTCTAAACGCCCGAACTCGCTTCGCTGACCGTCGTGTTATCGCGGTCTTTCGCTTCCCTCAGGCAGACGGGTTCCTGAGGGAGTCGAAGCAGGACCGGAGGGTCATGGACAGATCGGGACCCTTGTCTGTCCAAGGGGGAGCTGCGGGGGAGCGGGCGGGTGGGCCTCGGGCCTCGGCTTGAAGCGCGCCCAGGACTCTCAATCCTGGTGGCGGATCTAACAGCGTGTCGTCACAGGCGGGTTTGGACGGGTCTGACTGTTGTCGTACCCAAGCCCGAATCTAACCAAACCTCACCAGTAGCTAGGGAATCTCTGAATAAGTCTCTCGCGATCGAGTCCGATGTGCTGTGATGAAACAGGCATCGGACGACCGCGGGAGGTGACGATGACGCGTCCGCAGATCACGCTGGCCGGAACGGGCTTTG
>Ga0137380_10006414_pt1 | contig 10494 bp, 8 predicted proteins | sample SagtaG_17_FD_104809 | JGI IMG/M metagenome (GOLD analysis project Ga0137380, IMG submission 104809) | Vadose zone soil microbial communities from Sagehorn Ranch, Mendocino, California, USA - Sage2_L_100_16 metaG | ecosystem: Environmental > Terrestrial > Soil > Vadose zone | place: USA... | reverse complement strand
GCGGCCGGGCTCGAGCGCCTGCGCTGCGACCTGTCGCTGGCCCACGGCCTGGCTGACTACCTCGCGCTCGTGCGCGGCTACGCCGAGGCCAGCCCGGGCACCGGCTGGATCACCGGCGGCGGATGGTCGATCAACGCGTTCCCCGGAGGCGTGCCGTCCAGGCACGACCTCGATCAGGTCGCACCGGACCGGCCGGTATTCCTGTCCAACCGCGATCACCACGCCGCGTGGGTGAACAGCAAGGCGCTGGAGCTCGCCGGGGTGACGGCGAGCACGCCGGACCCGGCCGACGGGCGGATCGAGCGCGAGCCAGGCGGCGCGCCGGCCGGCACCCTCCAGGAGGGCGCGATGGGCCTGGTCGAGCGCGTCGTGCCGAGGCCCGAGCTTCAGGAGCAGGTCGCGGGCATCGTGGAGGGTCAGCGTTACCTGCACGCGCTTGGCATCACCGGCTGGCAGGAGGCGATCGTCGGGGACTACGCCGTCGTCCCCGACTGCTTCGACGCCTATCTGGAAGCCGACCGGCGCGGGCTGCTCACCGCGCGGGTGGTCGGCGCGCTCTGGTGGCGGCGCGGCACCGGCACCGGCCAGCTCGGCGGGCTGGCCGAGCGCCGGGAGCGGGCCGGCCGCGCCGGCCGTTTCCGCGCCACCAGCGTGAAGATCATGCAAGACGGCGTGTGCGAGAACTTCACCGCCTCGATGCTGACGCCGTACCTGGACGGGCACGGGCACGAGACCGACGGCAGCGGATCGAGTTTCTTCGCGCCCGGTGTGCTGAACGAGGCCGTCGCCGCGATCGACGCGCGCGGCTTCCAGATCCACTTCCACGCCATCGGCGACCGGGCCGTCCGCGAGGTGCTGGACGCCGTCGCCGCGGCGAGGAACGCCAACGGCGCGGCCGGCCACCGGCACCACATCTCACACATCCAGGTCGTGCATCCTGACGACCTGCCGCGCTTCCGCGACCTCGACGTCCTGGCCAACTGCCAGCCGCTGTGGGCCTGCGAGGAGCCGCAGATGACCGAGCTGACGCTGCCGTACCTCGGCCCGCAGCGCTCGACCTGGCAGTACCCGTTCGGCCGGCTGCTCAGGTCGGGCGCGCAGCTGTGCTTCGGCAGTGACTGGCCGGTCTCGAGCCCCGACCCGCTCTCGGAGCTGCACGTCGCGGTCAACAGGACGGTGCCGCCCGGGTATCCGTACGCGGGATCTGGCGCCGGCAACGTCTTCTTGCCAAGCGACCGGATCGCCCTGCACGACGCGATCGCTGCGGCGACGATCGGATCGGCGTACGTGAACCACGCCGACGACGTCAGCGGCTCGATCGAGGCCGGCAAGGCGGCGGATCTGGTGGTGCTGGACAGGAACCTCTTCGCGCACCCGGTCGAGGAGATCGCGCTGGCGAGCGTCGACCTCACGATCACCGGCGGCACGGTCGTGCACGAGCGCGCCAGATAGTTCGCAGCGTCACTGGACCCGCCCGCTCCTGCCGTCCGCCGCCCGAACCCTGCCTACGCCGGGGCCATGCGCGCGCTCCCGCCCGGGCCGGCCGGCGGCGTGCGCCACGCCCGGCCGATCTGCCTGATCGCGAGCGGGTAGACGATCATGTGCCTGAACGGCCAGATGGCCGCCATGTAGGCAGTCCCGAGCGGCCCGTTCGGCTTCACCAGGACCGCCATCTGGCCGCGGTACCGGCCGGCTTCGTCGGGGACCCAGCCGACGTGCATGACTCCGTGCATGGTCCGGTTGGCTATCTCGGCGGCCCTCGTCGTGCAGCAGGTACAGCGAAGTGAAGGGCCGCGCGCTGATGTCCTGGCCGCTGCCTGGCGCGCGCAGATCGGCCGGCAGCTGGTCGCGCAGCGTCCGCACCCGCGCGCCGATCCCGGCATCCGGCGTGGGCGAGCCAGCGCGGTAGCCCTCGCGGATACCCGCCAGGCCGGCGAAGCTACGAACTCAGCGGCGCCCGTTCTTGCGGTTGACGAACACGTAGCTCAGCTCGATGACCTTCGGCAGGTCCAGGATGCCGACGATGAGGTCGGCCAGGTCCGACGCCGGTATCTGGATGCTTTCGTCGCGCGTCAGCTTCGTGCCGAGCATGTTCGGGTAGATGCTGCTGCTGAATCCGCTCGGGCAGATCTCGATGACGCGCGCCGCGGAGGCCTGCAGGTTGTGCCCGAGGTCCTCGCCGAACCGCTGGAGCGCCATCTTCGAGCCCGAATAGCCGGTGAACTTCGGGCTGGCGCCCCTGGTGACGCTCGAGGTGATGTTCACCACGTCGGCGGCGTTGGCGTCGATGTGCTTGTAGAGCCTGGACTCGATGTACATCGGCACGAGGGTGTTCAGCCGGTAGACGAGCTCCAGGTCTCCGTAGTCGATGGCGGCCATGTCGTGCGCGGCCAGAACGCCGGCCGCGTAGATCAGTGCGCCGAAGGCAGGGTAGTCCCGCTCGATGTGCTCGACGACGCGTAGCACGTCGTCGTCACGTGCCAGATCGGCCTGGATCTGCGTCAGCCGCTCGGCGTCCCGCGGAACCTGCGAGCGGGCGACCCCGACGACGGTGTCGCCCTTCGCCAGAAATCGCGAGCACAGCGCCTGCCCGAGCTCGGACGTATGGCCGAAGAGGACGACTGTCCGCTCCGGCCGGTGCCGCCCGTCAACCTCCGATGTTTCGGACATAGTCCCCATGAACCCCTCCCCTCCCGCGACGTCCGGTTACTAAAACGAACGCCGCCGGGTAATCGTTCTCATGCCGAAATGTCATCTGCGCGACGTCGTGCCTGCTCCGGCAGGGATTGGCCGCCATCTCCTCTCCATCGCGGCTCCATATGCTCAGCAGCCGAAGCCAGGCCAGATCGCTGGGAGACATCGTGCGGCCGGTCACCGCCCGGCAGTCCCCTGGACCACCCGCGGCGCTGGCCGACGAGGTCCCTCGTGGCCGCGGCTTCTCTCGGTACTGGCAGGGCGTTTCGAGCGACCGGTCACCACGGTGGTGGCTGGCGCCGTCCGGCCACCGGGGTACGTGGCCGCGGCGGCGGCACCGGGCGTATCGTGCGGAGCGTTCAGGCCGGGGACCGATGAGCGAGCGTGCACTGGGAGGCTTCGATGAGCGGGCAGCCAAGCGCCGCCGCTGCCGGAACGATCGGCATCGGCGGGGACCTGACGGTGAACCGGCTGGGATTCGGCGCGATGCGCGTCACCGGCCGCCGCATCTGGGGCGATCCGCCGAATCGCGAGCAGGCGCAGGCGGCGCTGCGGCGGGCGATCGAGCTCGACGTGAACTTCATCGACACCGCCGACTCGTACGGTCCGGAGGTCAGCGAGACGCTGATCGCCGAGACGCTGCACCCCTACCCCGACGACCTCGTGATCGCTACCAAGGGCGGCCTTGTGCGGCCCGGACCAGGGCGCTGGGATGCCGACGGGCGGCCCGACCATCTGCGCGCCGCGTGCGAAGGGAGCCTGCGCCGGCTGAAGCTGGAGCAGATCCCGCTCTACCAGCTGCACAGGCCCGACCCGAAGGTGCCGTACGCCGAATCGGTCGGCGCCCTGGTGGAGCTCAAGAACGAGGGGAAGATCCGGCATATCGGGTTGTCGAACGTGTCCGAGGCACAGCTCCGCGAGGCCGAGCGGCTCACGCCTGTGGTGTCGGTGCAGAACCGCTACAACGCCTCTGACCGGTCATCGGAGTCGATGGTCGACGTGTGCGACCAAGAGTCCATCGCGTTCTTGCCATGGGCCCCGATCCAGGACGCCGACGCCGTCGCGCCCGTTCTCAGCGCCGCGCGCAGCCACAGCGCGAGCACCCGTCAGATCGTTCTCGCCTGGCTGCTGGCGCGGTCACCGCAGCTGCTCCCGATCCCCGGCACCGGGTCGCCCGAGCACGTCGAGGAGAACGTCGCGGCCGCGTCGATCCAGCTGACGAACCAGGAGATCAACGCCCTTCTCGAGGTCGGCCGCTAATCAGGCGCTGGAGCCCAGAGCGCGAATACGGACGGCGATCGAGATCTGCATTATGCCGAGCACGACCAGCCAGACGCTCAGCACGACGGCGAGCACGAGCAGTGAGATGCCCGGATACGCCAGCACCACGATGCCAGCCAGCACGCTGATCACGCCCATCACCGCGTTCCAGCCGCGGCGACGCATCTCGCGGTGAGACAGCGCCATGAACAGCTCGACCGCGCCGCTGACGATCCAGAAGATGCCGAGCAGCACGGCCAGCGCCAGCAAGGTGACCAGGACGTGCCGCACCGCGTACAGGCCGATGATCAGTGACAGCACGCCGAGGAGCGCCAGCAGGATCCGGTTTCCGCCGCTCATGTCGTCGGCGGCGATAGCGCTCGCGAACCTGAAGATGCCCATCACGATCAGCTGGATGCCGAACAGCACCGCGACGACCACGAGCGTGCGGCCGGGCCACGCCAGCGCGGCGATGCCGACAGCGATCGTGATGATCCCGAACGCCAGCACCCATCCCCAGTGCCTGCCGACCCGGGCGATCATGTCCGCAGGGTCAGCTCTCGTCCCAGCCGGCATATCTGCCTCCCAGCGCTGCGTCGTCTCTTGCTATGTGCCCGGATTGCGAACCAAGATCACCTCACTCGCGCCCGGCGGCGCCCCGGCCACCCTCGCTGCGCGCCGCCCGGCGGTGCGTGGCTGCTCGAGGTAGCGCAGCACTTCAGGAACGCAATATAGTACGGTCGTACGGATATCCGCGGGCGTCTCAGCCGTCCGCGCCGGGCAGACGCCGCGCCCTCACCAGCGACGCGACAGGCCCGGCAACCAGCTGCGGCGCCTTTAGCCGTTTCCATCTCCGCGCAGGCCGGGCAGCACCCGGGTGTGCTCGATCCGTACCGCCCGCAGTTCGTCCGGCGACATCCCGAGCATCGTCAGGATGGTCGGCGCGATCTGGGTGGTCTCTACGGGCGCGCCGATGACCTGGCCGTGGTGCAGGCCAGGCAGCACCACCAGGATCGGGACGTTGCGGTCCTGCTGGTCGTCGCCGCCATGCTCAGCGATCTTGCCCTTGCCGCCGGTGTAGACGACGCCGTGCTGAGCGATGCCGACGATGTCAGGATGGCGCGGCTCACCGGGCGGAACCCCGAACAACGCGGCGGACGCCGCTCCCGCGTAGACCCGCCGGAGGCCCGAGGACTGCACGGTGATCGGGTTGCCGCCGATGTTGTTGCCCGCCGCCGAGTGCGTCAGCAGGTAGTGCTTGACGAAGTCACAGGCCGCCTGCGACGTGTCGCTCAGCCACATCAGCATGACGTCGTCGTCCACCGCGAACGCGACGAGGTTGCCGGCGCTGGGGTGCGCTGACTGCCACGCGGCGTTGATGCCGTCGATGATCGGCCCGTCATCGACGCGGGCGAGGTCGTTCGGGTCAGTCGGTGACTGGCCGTGCTTGGCCGAGATGATCAGCGCCGTGCTGCCGGCCAGCCCGTGGGCCCGTATTTCGGCGACCATCGCGCCGACCTCGGTGTTGATGTAGTCGAGCGCACGGCTCAGCAGCGGCCCCGGCACGGTACCGCCAGGCAGGTAACCGCCGGTCAGTCCGTCCGAGGTCGGCAGCTTCTCCGCTGTCGACACGGTCTGGAAGTTCATCCCGAAGATCGCTGGCACGCCCACGTGGTGCGTTCCGCTGTGGTCGAAGCCAGCGATCTCGTTCAGAACCGCCTGGACCTTGTACGAGTCGTACTGCATGGCGGCAGCGTTGTCCTTGGTCCAGTCGTCGCCGGCCGGGAACCCGATCGCATCGCTGTTGATCTCGGGGGTGAAGAAGTCCCGAACGCCCGTGCCCGAGGGTCCGGACAGGATCTCGTACGCCGGGTGCTTGTCGGACCAGGCCGTGCGCAGGCCGTGCTCCCTGGCCACCTCGAAGATCGTGTTCACCTTGAGGTACTGGCTGGGGATGATCGGCTTGCAGGTGGCCGGGCTGACGGGCAGCGCCGCCGGGTTGATGACGCTCAGCGGGTCGCTGGTCATCTGCAGGATCGAACCTGGCAGGCCGCTCAGCCCCTGGCCCGCGTCGATCGAGCTCTGGTCGATGTCGGCCGCCTCTGTGTAGGAGACCTCGCCGCCTGGCGCGGGTCCTGAGCACGTCGTGGTGCCCGCGGGGAACACCGCGTGGTTCCAGGTGTCGTCGTAGTAGACACCGGTCACGCCGGGGTCACCGCCGGTCACCTGGCCGACCATCCCGGGGAAGGAGTCGGACGGGAACGGCGTCATGGCGCTGCTGTACTCAAGCCCGTGGCGCATCAGCGCGGCCAGCACCGAGCCAGGGTGCGTCTGCACGTACCAGGTGAGGTCCTGCTGGTGCAGCCCGTCCACCGAGATCAGCAGCACGTGCCGGATCTGGTGATGGCCGGATCCGTGGACCCCGGAACTGGCCAGCGCCGGGGCTGAAGCCAAGGCGGACCCGGCCAGCAGCGCGGCCGCCACGGCGGCGACCGCGACTCGAGGCCGGGAAGGCGTCAAGCGCATGATGTCCTCCTGTCGGGGCGTTGCTGCCCCCTCAGGAGTACAGGTATGGGACGAAGGCCACATCCCGGCGACGAATGAACGACGCGGCGGTAAGCAGCCGGTGACGGTTCGACGATGTCGCGCTTCCGCGGGGAAAAGGGCTTGCCCGATCCCGTGCTATCGAGATATAACTTGAGCTGGTCCTCGTAGAAGTGACGTGACGCGGGCTGACTGAGACCGAGTACCACCCTAGTGATCGGGAGTTCTGCAGATGAGCAAGGCCCGCGCCCTGTTGCGCCTGCCTGGCGGCCGCCGTACGAAATGGGCCGTACTCGTGTTCTGGCTGATCGTCGTCGCGCTGGCGGGACCGCTGTCCGGCAAGCTGACCGGCGCGGAGAAGAACAACGCTCAGTCGTGGCTGCCGGCCAAGGCCGAGTCGACCAGGGTGCTGAACCTGCAGTCGAAGTTCCAGTCGCCGAACGTCTTCCCCGCCGTCGTGGTCTATGACCGTCCATCCGGCCTGACGGCCGCCGACCGGCATAAGGCCGCGCAGGACGTGGCCGGCTTCACCGGCATCCACGGCGTCGTGCGGAGCCAGGTGGCCGGGCCATTCTTCTCGGCCAACGGGAAGGCAGCCCAGACGGTCGTCCCCGTCAACCTGGGATCCAAGGGCTGGAACGGGGCCACCGCGGCGGTCGACAAGCTGCGGTCGATCGCCCACGCCGACTCAGGCGGGCTGGCAGCCCACATCGCCGGCCCGCTCGGCAGTGCCTCCGACTCAGCCAAGGCGTTCAGCGGCATCGACAGCACGCTTCTGATAGCGACCCTGGCGGTCGTGATCATTCTGCTGCTGATCACCTACCGCAGCCCGGTGCTCTGGTTGCTGCCGGTGATCACCGCCGGCATCGCGCTGACCAGCGCTGAAGCGCTCATCTACCTCCTCGCCGCGCACGCGGGGCTGACCGTGAACGGGCAGAGCGCGGGCATCCTGAACGTGCTGGTCTTCGGGGCCGGAACCGACTATGCCCTGCTGCTGACCGCCAGGTACCGCGAGGAACTCCGCCGGCACGAGGACCGGCACGAGGCTATGGCGGTGGCCCTGCGCAGGGCGGGCCCGGCGATCATCGCGAGCGCCGGCACGGTCATCCTGAGCTTGCTCATGCTGACGTTCGCCGAGCTGAATTCCACCAAGGGCATGGGGCCGGTGCTGGCCATCGGCGTCGGCGTCGCGCTCGCCGCCATGATCACGCTGCTCCCCGCGCTGCTAGTGATCTTCGGCCGGTGGATTTTCTGGCCGGTCAGGCCGGCGTACGGCTCAGCGGAGCCGACCAGCAAGGGCTTCTGGGCCCGCGTCGGCCGCAAGGTCGCGGTCCGGCCGCGCGTGGTCTGGGTCAGCACCGCGATCGTGCTTGGTGTCATGGCCGTCGGCCTCACCGGGCTCAAGGCCAGCGGGCTCACCGCCGCGCAGTCCTTCGCCGGCCACCACCCTGACTCGGTCGTCGGTCAGCGCGTGATCGACAAGAACTTCCCCGCGGGCGTCGGCCAGCCGGTCGTCGTGGCGGGCAGCCCTGGCGCGGCCAGCGGACTGCGTTCGACGCTCGCCGGGGTGCACGGCATCACGGCGGTCACCGCGCCGCAGGTCCACGGCAGCCGCGTGTTCCTGGAAGGCACGCTGACATCGGCTCCGGACAGCCAGGCGGCGTACGCCACCATCGACAGGGTGCGCTCGGCTGTGCACGCGCTACCGGGCGCGCACGCGCTAGTCGGCGGCAATACAGCGGTGAACCTGGACGTCCAGCGGGCTGCGGCGCGTGACCGTAACGTGATCATCCCGCTGATCCTTGCCGTCGTCTTCGTGATCCTGGCCCTGCTGCTCCGTGCCCTCGTCGCGCCGATCATGCTGATCGCCACCGTGGTGCTCTCGTTCGCGGCGGCACTCGGGGTCAGCGGGCTGGTCTTCGACCACGTGTTCCACTTCGGCGGCGCGGATACGTCGTTCCCGCTGTTCGTGTTCGTGTTCCTGGTGGCGCTCGGCATCGACTACAACATCTTCCTGATGACGAGGGTCAGGGAGGAGACCAAACGGCACGGCGCCCGCCGCGGCGCGCTGATCGGGCTCGCGGCTACCGGCGGCGTGATCACGTCGGCCGGGGTGGTGCTGGCGGGGACGTTCGCGGTGCTCGGCACGCTGCCGATCACGTTCCTCACCGAGCTCGGATTCGCGGTCGCCTTCGGTGTGCTGCTCGACAGCATCATCGTGCGATCCATCCTGGTCACCGCCCTGAACCTCGATATCGGCAGCGCGGTGTGGTGGCCGAGCCGGCTGGCGCACGAGGCGCTGCCCGACGAGGACCTCACCGGCGAACTGGAAACCGTCGGATCCGGGGCTCGCTAACCGGAGCCGCAGGCGGGCCTGCACGGACGGTACAGCCAGGTGCGGTGCCTGACTGGCGGGCGGCGACCGGTGATAGCTACAACGACCGTTGCCTCAGCCAGTCAAGCGCGTACTGGGCGACCTCCTGCCAGCCATGGTCGATGGTCAGCGAGTGGCCGCGGTCCTCGAACTCCCTGAAGTCGGTGATCGCCGGTGACTTGTGGTAGAGCTTGCGGGTCGAGGTCGTGATCGCCGCGGGCACGGTGTGGTCCCTGCCGCCGGCGATCAGCAGCAGCGGCCCGCGCTCCTTGTTGCGGGTGTTGACCTTGGCGGGCGAGCCGGGAGCGAAGTTCGCGAACGCAGCCTCGAACAGGGGCCTGCCCGGAGACGGCACGGTCCAGCGGTCGTAGAGCTCGGCCGACTCCGACGCCGGCAGGGCGTTGCCGAACCCGTAGCTGAACTGGTCAGCGGTCAGCGCCACGGCCTGCTGCCGGTTGGCCGGCTTGCGCAGCGCGATCGAGGCGACCTTCAGCGCCGACGGCGGGAGGTTGAGCACGCCTTTGATCGGCGCCGCGTCGATCGCAACCGCGGCCCGGGCGAGAGACTGCCCGAGCAGCCGCTGCGCGATCAGCCCGCCGAAGGAGTGGCCAATCACGATTGGCGGGCCCTCCAGGTCCCTGATGATCCGCGCGTAGTGCTGGACGACGTCTTCGATACCCTTGCCAGCCACGCTGCCGGGGTTGCGCCTGGTCTCCTCGACGGTGTCGGCGACGCCTGGCCAGCCCGGCGCGACCGGCGTGTGTCCGGCCTCGCGGAAGAAGTCCTCCCATGGCCCCCACGACGTCGGGTGCAGCCACAGGCCGTGCACGAACAGTACCGGTCCACCGGGTTGCGACATCGCACGCTCCCATCACTCGCTCGTCTTCCCGGCAGTCATACCCACCCGCGTGGAACTCTCGTGATGTCCCGTCGGCGGAATCATGGAGATCGGCAACCAGGGGCGCTCACTCCGGCGTGAAGAGCGTCAGCTGCATGCCGTCGGGGGCCCGGACGCGCGCGTTGCGGTCACCCCAGGGCGTTGTGACGGGCGGCGCGACCTCGCCGGCGCCGGCCGCGACCAGCCTCTGGGCGAGTTCCTCGCTGTCTGGTACCTGCAGCGCCAGCCGGACCGTGCCGGAGACCCGCCGGCCCGCCTCGATCTCGTCGACGGCCGCGGCCTGGGCCTGGTCGAACAGCTCGAGGGTCGCCCGGCCCGCTGCCAGGACCACCACCCGGCCGTCATCTGTGCTCCAGTCGGCGAGCTGCTCGAGCCCGACCGCGTCGCGGTAGAAGGCCAGCGCCTGGTCGAAATCGTCGACCGTGAGCGTGACGCGCAATTCAGTTACCTCAGCCACTGTCGCATCCAATCAGGGATCGGGATCATTCTTTTACCGGGCGCCGGGTCCGACTGTGGTCTCGGCGATGTGCTGTGCCACGATCGAGTCGATGTCCTCGTCGGGGGTCAGGCCGAGCCGGGCGGCGCGATCGGTGCGGAACGCGGACGGCCAGCTCGTGACGATCCTGGCGATGGCCGGATCGGGTTCCCAGTCGATCAGCGCGGCGGCCTCCCGGCCCGCCGCGCGTTCGAGGGCGCTGACCATGTCCGCGACGGTGACGGTCAG
>Ga0137380_10006404_pt1 | contig 10500 bp, 7 predicted proteins | sample SagtaG_17_FD_104809 | JGI IMG/M metagenome (GOLD analysis project Ga0137380, IMG submission 104809) | Vadose zone soil microbial communities from Sagehorn Ranch, Mendocino, California, USA - Sage2_L_100_16 metaG | ecosystem: Environmental > Terrestrial > Soil > Vadose zone | place: USA... | reverse complement strand
GACCGCCGCGGCGGCCAGCCCCGGGTCGGCGCCGGAGGCGCGCAACCCGAGGTACGGGATCATGTCGCCGCCGATCCGGCCGTTCACCTCGATGATCTTCGGTCCGCGGTCGGTGAGCATGATCTCGGTGTGCGTCATGCCGTCGGCGAAGCCCAGCGCGGCATGCGTGGAGTCCAGCAGCCGCAGGATCTGCGGGTCGGTGAGCAGCGGGTCCGCGGCGTCCACCACGTGCCCGGTCTCCTCGAAGTACGGCGGGTAGCCGATGTGCTTGCGGGCCACGAACATCGGCAGCACCTCGCCGCGGTGCACCGCCGAGTCGACGCTGATCTCGGTGCCCGTCACGCACTCCTCGACCAGCACGTTGACGTCATACTGCCATGCGCCGGGCACGGTGGTGTCGCGAGCGAAGATGAAGTGGGCACACAACGCGTCAGGCGAGGTCACCAGCACGGCGCCGAGGCTCGCGGCGAGTGCGCGCGGTTTCAGTACAATCGGGTAACCGATCTTTTCCGCCGCGGCGAGCGCCTCATCGAGGGTGGCGACCAGGATCGAGGTCGCCTGTGGCACGCCGGCCGCGGCGAGTGCTTGGCGGGTCAGGTGCTTGTCGCGGCAGCGCATCACCATGTCCGGGTCACCGCCTGGGAGACCAAGCGTGGCTGCGACCTTGGCGACCTGCAGCACCCTCGCCTCGTCCCAGGTGAGCACGCCGTGCACCGGCTCACTCGCGGCAAGCTCACGTGCCGCGTCGATCATCTGCCTCGCATCAATCGTCTCGCCCATGTCATCGAGCACGGTCCAGCCGGTGATGTAGCCGCGTTCCCAGGTGGGTTCGGCGCCCTCGAGCAGATGTACGCGATACTGGGTGCTTATCGACTTCAGCAGATACTCGCGGTAATGCCGCATGCCGGTCCCGATCACAAGCAGCAGTGGCCGCGCGTCGGCTGCGTCGTCGTCGAATTCCGTTGGCTCGTTGGTCTTCATTATTCGGTGATCTCCGCTCAGCCCCAGTCGACCGGGCACAGCTCGTCGCGGATCTGGAACATCTCCCTGCCGAACATTGAGTTGAGCACGATGGCCGCGCGCACGGGCAGCAACGTGAGGTTGGAATCAGTCAGGCCATGATTCAGCCGGGCCCGGTTCAGCGCGTAGATCTGGTGACCGTTCATGCCCTTCCAGCGCACGGAGAAATCAGGCTCCACCATGAGCTCACCATCCTCCGCCAGCTCGACGCGGTCGCCCAGGTCCTCGTCGAACGGCACCTTGACGTTCTCCCGCCCGGTTGCGATCACGACATACCGTGCCCGGTGTTCCTCAGGTTTTTCCAGCGCCTGGCAGACCAGCACGATGCTGTCGCCTTCGATCCTTCCCCCGGTCACGTCACGGGCCGGGTACATGATGATGGGGAAGCGACCGAGCGTCAACAGGCCGTCGTAGTTTGCCTGGTAGAGCTGCCGCATCACGCCAGGGGTCAGCGCATCCCCGGTGGGGTCCAAGTCTTTGATGTACCGCCGCCGAGTCGCCGGCGATAAACGCTGCAGTGCCGCGGCATGAGCGGGCCGGTACACATCGTTGGCGCAGGGCGAATCGTCGATCGTGTCGAACCACAGCCGGCGGCCGAACCATTTGATGTTGACAAAGCCGTCGCTCAGCAGCTTGAGCGTGGTCTCCACGCCGGTCTGGCCGCCACCGACGACGGCCACGGTGGCGTCCTTGTGCGCACTCATCGCACCGATGTGGTCCGGGAGCTTGTCTGCGATGAATGCCCGCTCCGGCGGCAGCCCAGCGAACCTTAGCGGGATCACTGGCATGCTGCCTATGCCGATCACGATGTGCTCCGCGCGCGCCATCGCGCGGCCCGCCGAATAGACGGCGAAACCGTCGTCATGGAGAGAGATCCGGTCGATCGGCACCCCATAGTGGACGTTGCGCAGCTTTCCCGCCGCCCACGCCAGATAGCGCACGTACTCCTGCCGCGGAATGAAATCGAATTGTGAGTTCAGCAGCGCGAACATGCGGCCGGTAGTAACGAGGTAGTTGAGGAAGGTCAGCTCGTGCCGTGGTGCAACAATCGAGACTAGGTCCTTCAGCCAGGACGTCTGCATCCGCACGCCGGAGTGCAGCAGCGTGTTGTGCCACGCTGGGCCTGGTTGGCGGTCGAACAGGGCGATTTTTTCTGTGGTTTCTGACTCGAACAGCGCGGCGAGGCTAAGGTTGGCCGGTCCGGCACCGATACCCACCGTGTGATATCGGGGAACATCGGCGCGCGTTGTCTCGTCGTCGATCATGGCTGGCCTTTTCTCCATCCGGCGGTGTTGATTCACTGGGCTGACTCCACGCGTGGGAGGTTAGCTAGCCGACTCAGCCGGGGGGCCGTATCCCCGCCCGGTCAGTGCGGCCATGGCCACCGAGTCCGCCCCCGTTCCCGTGGTCAGCGCGCCAAGCAGGCACCGGACAGCTAGCGCCGAGTCAAACCCGGCGAGCCGCAGCGCCCACTCCGATCGGGCAAGCTCAGCCTCGGCAAGCGCGGCGGGCAGCGCAGCGCCAGCCGGCGGTTTGCCGTCGAGCAGTGGCCGTACGTAGTCGCAGAATGCCTCATAAGCATCATGGGTGAAGTTGCTCTCGTAACGGTCTGGCCGATCCCAGGACAGGTACAGGCGAACCAGTTCAGGATCTTGTCTGGCCAGAAACTCGTCGGCCCACAGTGCGTGATTGCGGCTGGTGGAGAACTTCTTGCCATCGAGCAGATAGAGCTCGTTGACGACTGCACCGCGTGCTTTCGGCGTCGGCACACCTGCCGCCGCGAGAATCGCAGGATACAAAATCGCGAAGTAGAACGTGTTGTCTATGCCGTTGAAGTGCCACACGCCTGCTATGTCCCGCCAGGCGGCTACGAAAGCGGCCAGATTGCCGGCTTCTGGCCGCAGCGCCCGGGCGGGGCCGTAGAGGTAGCTGAAGCCGAGTTCGCTCGGGAAGTCGACGCGAAGCCCGGCAAGAGGCCCGGTGCATTCGATTCCCCAGTTCGTGGGGTAAGCGAGCGGGATGTCAGGCAGCGGTGTGTGCTGATAACGCTCGAGCACAGCACGGACTCGACCTGGCCATTCTCCCTGCAGCCATTCGGCCGTCAACTGCTCACGGTAGTCCTCCAGCCGCAAGACAGGGACCGTGACGACCATCGGGCTCGGTGGGCCACCGCAACGCGCACAACTCGGGTCCACCAGCGCCTGAGCAGAGGTGAATCCGCCACATCCCTCGCAGGATGTGCCGTTCGACCCGGTACCGCAGACCGCGCACTTGCCGACGACGTAGGAATGATGCAGCGTGCGGTCGCAGTCAGCGCACTGGTGGAGAGTGACTTCGCGCATCGGGACCGTACCGGTTTCCACCAGCTCGCGCAGCATGCCGGCGATAGCCTGCCGGTACTGCGGGTCCTGTGGGTCAAGGAACGCGTCGTAGCTGATCCCCGCGCCGCGAAAAGCCGACATGATCTGGGCACGGTATTTCGCGACCATCTCCCCGACATCCATGCCCAGGTTCTCGGCCTTGGTCAGCACGTAATTCGGGTGGACGTCGACGCCCGCCAGGCTGAGCACACGCTCTCCCCGCGCCCGGGCGGCGCGTGCCGCGATATCGGCTCCCAGGTATGGCCCGGACAGATGACCAATGTGCAGCGGGCCATTGACGGTGGGCTGCGGTATGACAATGACAGTTACGCCGACCGTTTCCCGCGTCACTGCGGCTCTTCCCTGCTGACTGGGTGCGTATCCAGTGGCATCCAGTATGTGCTGAAAACCGACAGTGGCTGCTCGGCGGACCTGTTGTGTATGACGTGCGCCTCCTCGCTATCCAGCAAAAATGCCGAGCCTGCGGCGACATCGACGACCTTACCGCCAGCCTCCACGGACGCCGTGCCACTGATCACAACGGAGAGTTCGACCTCGGGATGGCAGTCACGAGGGCTGCTAGAAGCCGGCCGGACGCTGTACCACATGGCTTGGAAGGGGAGCATGCCATCTAATGAGTACTGCTCCCATCTGGCAACATCAACTGGCCCTACGGCGTAGGACTCCGCGGAACCGTAAACTAAATGACGCATGTGCTACCTTACGAAGACGGGAGAGTGGACGCAAAGAAATATTGAACGATGGCAACACTTAACTGAGCCCATGTGCGCACATTTGACGCCCGGGCAAGTAGTGAATAGTGAGGAAGAACTGACGCAAGGATTAAGTCACCGACGCACCACTGCTCCCTCCCCTGCTCCCCGCCCGGCATAGTGGTTAGGACGAAGCGGACACCGCGTCTGCTATCCGGGTACAAAATGGTAGCGTGCGAGTGGAGTATATGACGCCTGTCTGGACCCCGCTAGCCCTGAAAATTGGCAGCGATGTCTTCGTGGGAGAACGCGCTGCCCCTGGCAGGACATCACGAGATGAGTAGTCATCTCATCACCGTAAGTTTCCAAGCATCCGGCTTCAGACTGGGCGTTGCGACGGGCGGCTCAGCCAGCTAACGTTCTGGTTGAATCCAAAGGTCAGGGTGTGTCCGGCCACAAGCGGCGCTGTCACTCGCGGGGGGTGCAGTGAGCTTCAAGTCAGCCTGGCGAGCAGCAGCGCGCCACATTACCCGAAGCAGTGCGCTGGGGCGCCCTGGGTGAGTGCATGGAGGATTTCGTGAACGCTGACGTTCCCGCGCCTGATGCGGCAGCTGTACCGTTATGGAATGACGCCTACGACACATCTCAGCTAGAAGGCCACGAGAATCTTTGGGGAGACCCGCCGGTACCCTACGCAGCAACCGCAGCACGGCTTTTCGCGGAAAATTCGGCGGGTACTGTACTTGATCTGCCGTGCGGTGATGGGCGCAATCTGCCACCGCTAGCCACCGGCACACCAATACTTCTGGCGGGTGACACCTCGCTGAATGCGATGACTATTGCCGAGAGCGTGGCCGAGCGGGCAGGAATCCGGGCAAAGACTGTATTCACAAAGATGGATGTCTTTGACACTGGCCTACTCGACGACTCAGTGGACGGCATTTTCTGCTGGGATTTGCTAGGGCATCTCACTAACCCTGAAGCCGCGTTGAAGGAACTCCACCGGATCACCCGGAAGGGCGGACGCATCGTCGCCAACATGTGGACGATGAACGACTGTCAGGTCACCGATCCCAATATCAGGAAGATCAGGCCGAAGGAATACATCGACCACTTCGATTTCTACTGCAGATTCTATGATCACGAAGATCTCGATGCGCTGCTCAGTTCGGTGGGAATGACCGCGGAGTCGGTCGAGACTGCTGCATGGCGTGAGCCCCCGCATGCCGAATACCGGGTCTACGAGCACGACCATGAATCGCTGGTGTTCACGGTCAAGAAAGCGGCGAACTGACGTGTCACCCGACAGCGTGGCCCGCGAGACGGGAGAGATCGCAGGGCCCGTCAGGCGGGGGCACAAGAAGGCAGAGCCCGCCGCGCGGGGAGACAGGGGAGGGACTGACGACGTTGACGGAACTGCGAGAACTCGGCTCAGCCAGCGACGGGTGCGGCGGAGCGCTTGACCGCCCGACGGCACAGTTTGGCGGCGTTACCGCAGGACTTGACGGCCGATCGGTGGCGATCGACCGCCCTGTCGCAGGACTTGACAGCCGATCGGTGGCAATCGACCGCCCTGTCGCAGGACTTGACAGCCGATCGGCCGCAATTGACCGCGCTGTGGCAGCGCTTGAGCAGGACACAGCGGGACTTGAGGTCGGAGTCGGCTACGCCCCCGCGCATCACGGGGAATTGATGCAGGGCATGTTTACCGACGACAGCGGACAGTTGCGCCGGGCGCTTGTGAGCCTGCCCCAGCCGGATCGAGGCACCCGTGCTGTGTTCTACCCGAGTCACAGTCACTGGGGCGTTGTCGCGGCTCCGGAGTTCACCAAGGTAAGGCGTGCCGCGCTGCTGGCGCTGCGTGAGTTATCTACGCATCCAGCGTCGCCAAAGGGCGGGCAAGTCGAGATCATCAGCGACGTCCCGCGCGGCATCGGCATGGGTTCATCAACGAGTGACGTCGCCGCGACGATCAGGGCCGTTGCCGATTATCACGGCATGCCGCTCTCGCGCGAGGAGGTCGGCCGGCTGTCGGTGCTTGCCGAATGCGCCTCCGACTCCGTCATGATCGATGACAGAGTCGTGTTGTTCGCCCACCGTGATGGAATTGTGCTCGAGACCTTCGCGCCACGGCTGCCATCAATGATCGTCATCGGCTGCGATACCGAGCCGGGTGCCAAGGTCGACACGCTGGCTCTGCAGCCCGCTGATTACTGCGACGACGAGATCGGTGCCTTCCAGGTGCTGCGCGGGGCGCTGCGCCGGGCATTGGCCACCGAGGACGTGCAGCTAGTTGGCCGGGTAGCGACCGCGAGCGCGCGCATCAACGAGCGGTTCCTGCCGAAGCCGAACCTGGAAATCCTGCTCGCCGAATGCCTGAGGAACGGCGGCTGCGGTATTCAGGTCGCGCATAGCGGGACCGTGGCCGGGATGATCTTCGATGCGCGGCGACCTGGAACCCAGGAAGGCGTGCAGCGCAGTATCTCATTCATCGAGGAGCTTGGCCTAGTGCTTACCGCCATGATCAACACTGAGTCGGCCACGGCCGGCACAGGGACCGCAGCCGTGCCGATGGCAGACGCAAGGGCTAACGCTTGATGAGCATCAGGACCAGCTTCGAGGAAGCGACCGAGGCCTACCAGATACCCAAGTTAATCAGGCTGGGACCGAACCTTTTCTGCGCCTGCTTCACCCTGATGAAGATGATCCCAGCACGGTTTATCCTGCGCAGAGCCCTGCAGGACGGCAGGCTTGAGGCTTCGACCGTCATTGTGGAGACAACCTCAGGCACCTTCGGCCTCGCACTTGCCATGCAGGCTGTGCACATGGACCGTCGGCTGATTCTGATCAGCGATCCGGTCATCGACGAACGCCTGCACCGGCGGCTAACAGACCTCGGCGCGGTGGTGGAACGCGTGCCCGCGGCGGCGTCGGCGGCCGTTGGCGGTTATCAAGCAGCCCGGCTGGAACGGCTCGCGGAGGTGAGAGCCGAGCTGCCGGCCACGTTCTGCCCCGAGCAATACTCGAATCCGGACAATCCCCGCTCGTACGCGACCGTCGCCGAGGTGCTGCTCGAATGCCTGGGCCAAGTGGACTGTGTTGTCGGGCCGGTGGGCTCGGGCGGCTCGATGTGCGGAACGATGACCTACCTACGCTCGGTACTGCCAGAGTGCCTTGCCATAGGGGTTGACGCTCAGCGCAGTGTGCTCTTCGGCCATCCCGATGGTCCGCGGGAACTGCGCGGGATGGGCATGAGCCTGATGCCGGCCAACCTTGACCACCGGGTGTTCGACAGCGTGCACTGGTGCTCAGCCAGGGAGGCGTACGCCGCCACCCGGCAGTTGCACCGGCTGCATGCGCTGTTTATGGGCCCGTCGAGCGGCGCGGCCTATCTGGTCGCCCGCTGGTGGGCAAAGGCCAACCCGAGCGCACTCACCGTCGTCCTGCTGCCCGACGAGGGATACCGATACCAGGACACCGTTTACAACGACGAGTGGCTGCGGGGCAAGGGCTACCTCGACCAGCCGACGCCAGAAGAGCCGATCGTGGTTGCCGACCCAGGCGCGCCGCAAGGATCGTGGGCCGCCTACGACTGGGCCAGACGCCCACTCGCGGAGGTGCTGGCTGCCAGCCACGCCAGCCGCGGTGACCTCGGCCCGCCGACCATGCCAGCGACGTCGGCGGCAGTGCCTACGAGTCAGTGAGGCAATGCTGTGAGCGAAGGAACCGGTCGCCTGCTCGGCCAGCTTGGCCCATGGACACAGCGCGTCGTCTATGGCGAGCTCTCGCAGGCCCAGATCGAAGCCGAACTGCCGCTCATGATCCGTGTTGATCAGGCTCATCTCGTGATGCTCACAGAACAGAACCTGATTTCAGCTACCGCGGCCAATGAGCTGCTCCGCTGCATGGACGAACTCGCTGCCGCGCGGTTCCTGCCGCTGGTGGGGCGGCCCGCTCCGCGCGGCCTGTACTTGATGTACGAGGGCTACCTCATCGAGCGGCTCGGCCCGGACATCGGGGGAGTCCTGCACTCTGGGCGCTCCCGCAATGACCTGAATGCCGCTATCACCAGCTTGCGGCTACGTGACTGGCTGCTTGGCTTCGCCGAACAGGCAGCCCGGCTGGAAGCGGTCCTGCTGTCGCGTGCTCGCGCATACCAGTCTGTCGTCATGCCGATCTACACCCACTTCCAGGCCGCGATGCCCATCAGCTACGGGTACTACCTGCTCGGCATTGCCCTCGCCATCGGACGTGAGATCGATGCGATGCTGGCCGGGGCCACCGGGCTCACGATCTGCCCGCTTGGCGCGGGCGCGGTCGCCGGCACCGACCTGCCGATTGACGCGGCACGCACGGCTCGGCTGCTCGGCTTCTCCGCGCCAACCCCGCATGCGCTTGACGCTGTGGCGAGCCGGGACGTGCCGCTGCGGCTGCTTGGCTCGGCCGTCGGCATTACCGTCGTGCTCAGCCGCCTGGCCACCGATCTTCAGCTATGGAGCACCGCGGAGTTCGGCTTCATCGGGTTTCCCGACCGGCTGGTCGGCGGCAGTTCGGCGATGCCGCAAAAGCGCAATGCCTTCTTGCTCGAGCATCTCAAGGCCAAGCCTGGCCAGGCGCTTGCAGCCTGGGCAGGCGCGGCCGCCATGATGGCAGCCACGCCGTTCACCAATTCCATCGAGGTCGGTACCCACGCGATGACCAGTGTCTGGCAAGGGTTGCGCGCTGCTGAGCAGGCCGTCCTGCTGAGCCAGGTGCTTGTCAGCGGGGCGAGGCCGGTACCGGCCAGGATGAGCGAGCGCGCAGAGAGCGGGTTCACCGCGGCGACATCGGTAGCGAATGGGCTCGTGCGGCGCGGGGTGCCGTTCCGCACCGCCCATCACATGGTGGGCGAGGCGGTACGCAGGGCGCTGGAGGCAGGTTCGACCCGGTTGGCCGAGTTCGGCCCGCCGGGGTGGCTCGACGGCACGCGGCAAGGTGATCTGGATCTGGACGAACTGATGCGCGCCCACGTCTACGGTGGCGGCCCTGGCGACTTCGCCAGGCCATTCGAGCAGGCGGCCGGGGCGTGGAAAGCGCATCGGCAGTGGCACCAGGATGGGCGGCGAGCGGACCGCGCCGCACGGTCCGAGCTTGCGGCGGCAGTGAAGCTGCTGCGCTCGGGTGACGCCGCGCAAGCACCCGCGACAGCGAGCGAGCATGGCTGACGACTGGTTGGTGCTGATCGAGAGCAACACGACCGGATCGGGTCAGCTGTTTTGCGCCCGAGCCCGTAGCTTGGGGCTGCGGCCCATCGTGCTCGCCCGCGATCCTGGCCGGTATCCCTATGTGCTTGCGGACGGAATCGAGAGCCTGGTCGTCGACACCGCGAGTTCGGACAAGGTCCTGGATGCCTGTGCCGGCCTGGGCGGCGATCGCGGCCGGATCGCCGGCGTGACGAGCAGTTCCGAGTACTTCGTCGCGACAGCCGGCGAGGCCGCTCGGTCGCTCGGCCTGCCGCAGCCGGACCCGCAAGCTGTCCGCTCCTGCAGGGACAAGCACGCGCAGCGCGTAGGCCTGCGGAATGCGGGGCTGCCTTGCCCGGACTTCGCCGCTGCCGACGCGCCAGAAGCAGCAGTCGCCGCTGCTGCCAGGTTAGGGTTCCCTGTCGTGGTCAAGCCGTTGGCAGGGTCCGGGTCGATCGGCACAAGGAAGTGCACGAGGTCTGCCGAGGTTCTTGCCGCTGCCCGCTATGTATTGCACACCGACCCCGCAAAGCTCGCTCTTCCTCAGCAGCAGGCGGTGATCGTCGAGGAGTATCTCAGCGGTGCCGAGTACTCGGTGGAAACGCTTGGCACCCAGGTCGTCGGTATCACCAGAAAGCACCTGGGGCCTGAGCCTTTCTTCGTGGAGGTCGGCCACGACTTCCCCGCGCCGCTCGACCCAACCGCGCAGGCGTCGATCAGCGATGTCGCGGTCGCCGCACTGCGGGCACTCGGCCTGGGCTGGGGCCCTGCGCACGTCGAGTTGCGGCGCACCGCGGCTGGCCCGCGCATTATCGAGGTCAACCCGCGGCTCGCTGGCGGGATGATCCCAAGGATTGTGGAGGAGTCCTGTGGCATCGACATGATCGGCCACGTGGTGGCCAACGCGGCCGGCCGGGTCACCACGCTGCAGCCCACTCGGTCCAGATCCGCCTCGATCCGTTTCCTCGTCGCAACCACCGGCGGGTGTCTGGCCGAGATCGACGGCATTGAGCTGGCTAGGCGGCTGCCCGGGGTGGCCGAGATTGGCGTGCTGTGCCAGGCCGGTCAGCAGGTTGTGCTCAGCCACTCGTTCAGGGACCGTCTCGGCTATGTAATCGCGGTAGCCGAAAGTGGTAGCGTCGCGGCACGCCTGGCTGACCAGGCGGTGGCGAGCCTGCAGCCGCG
>Ga0137380_10006390_pt1 | contig 10511 bp, 6 predicted proteins | sample SagtaG_17_FD_104809 | JGI IMG/M metagenome (GOLD analysis project Ga0137380, IMG submission 104809) | Vadose zone soil microbial communities from Sagehorn Ranch, Mendocino, California, USA - Sage2_L_100_16 metaG | ecosystem: Environmental > Terrestrial > Soil > Vadose zone | place: USA... | reverse complement strand
TTGCCGCCGGCCGTCGGCGTGGTCGGGTTTGACTTTGATAAGGATGGTTGGATGGACCTGGCCTTTACGCACGCGGGAGCGCCCGGCATCAGCTTGTGGCGGAACGTGGAAGGAAAACGGTTGGAGCGCGTGGCATTGCCCGATTTTGACTGGCAAAAAGGGTGGGGAATTGCGGCCGTGGATTATGACAATGACGGCTGGATCGATCTCGTTGCCGCGGGCGAAACCAGCAACGGAGGGGAGCTGCGGCTGTTGCGCAATTTGGGGGTCAAGGGCTGGGGCGATGTGACGAAGAGCGTGGGGCTCGACGCCGTCAAGCTGAGTCAGCCGCGAGCCATTGTCGTTGCGGACATCGATGGAAATGGTGACGCGGACCTGGTTGTGACGCAACTTGGCGGCGCGCCGGTGGTACTGCGCAACGAAGGCGGGAATCAGCACACGTGGATGAGCATCGACCTGAAGGCGCTGAACGACAACAAGAGCGGCATCGGCACGAAGGTCGAGCTTTACGCGGGCACGCTCTATCAAAAGTGGGAAGTGGTCGGCGCGTCGGGCTATCTTGGGCAGAACGCTGCGCCGATTCTAGTGGGCCTGGGCTCGGAAGCGAACGCCGAAATGGTGCGGCTGCTCTGGCCAACAGGTGTGCCGCAAGACGAAATCAATCTTGCCGCAAAAAAATTTCACTCGATTGCGGAGTTGGATAGACGCGGCAGCTCTTGCCCGATTTTGTTCTCCTGGAACGGCCACGAATACGAATTCATTGCGGACATGATCGGGCCCGGCGTGGTAGGCCATTGGATTGCGCCGGGAGAGCGGGATGTCCCCGACCCGGATGAGTACTTGAAGGTGCCCGCGCGCAGCGTCAAACCGCGCAACGGAATGCTCAGTTTCCGCTTCATGGAACCTATGGAAGAAACCGTCTACCTTGACCAGGTGCGATTGCTGGCCATCGATCACCCGGCAGCCTACGAAGTTTTTCCGAATGAACGATTCGTCAGCGCCCCGCCCTTTCCGGAATTTCGGGTGATTGCCAGCCGGAATGCACATGCACCGGCAGGCGCGTGGGATGACCATGGGCATGACGTGCTTCCGCTCATTTCGAAAGCAGATCGCAAATACGTCACAGATTTCAAAGATTTGCCCTTTGTAGGTTTCGCCAAACTTCACCGGCTGGAACTTGATCTCGGGGAGTGGGATGCGAAGAAGCCTTTGCGGCTGATCATCGATGGTTACACGGACTATTTCACGGCGACATCGATGTACGCGGCCGATCAAGCGGGCATCCAGGTGATTGCGCCGTACGTGGAAGCGCAGGATGCACAAGGAAAATGGGTCCGCGTCGTGGAGGACATGGGTTTTCCTGCCGGTCTCGAGCGCACGATGATCGCAGACCTGAGCGGCAAGCTTCCTGCCGGGACGCGGCGCATTCGAATTGTCACCAACCTAAAGATTTATTGGGACGCGATTCGAATCGACCAGACGCCTGATACCAACGACATTCACGTTTCGCAAGTGCCGCTGGCGAAGGCGGCGCTGGATTTTCTCGGCTATCCGCGCGAGATTCGCTTGCAGCCGGCAAGCGACACAACCTATTCCTACGCGCATCGCAGCCTGACAGGACCGTATGCGCGCGCTGCCGGGAATTACACGCGCTACGGCGATGTCCATGAACTGCTGCGTGCTTCCGATGACCGCTTTGTGGTATTTGGTTCCGGCGAAGGGCTGAAACTCGATTTCGATCCGAAGTCGCTTCCTGCGCCACCCGCGGGCTGGGTGCGTGATTACTTTTTCTATGCGGATGGTTTCGAAAAAGATCTGGATTTTTACGCGGCCTATGCGTTCACCGTTGAGCCCCTGCCGCGACATTCGCCGCTGCCGTATCCTTATCCGGAAGGCAAGGACTACCCAAGCGACGCGGAGCATTTGAAGTATCAACTCGAATACAACACGCGCACGCGCTCCGGTCGCATGCCGGCCAGCCTGCGCTATCAATATTCCACTTCGCCGCGCTGAAGTTGCGGCATCAGTCCCAGAGCACGGGGACCCACGCGCGGTCCCGCGCGCTTTTGGCGATGGCTTCACAGAGAACCAACTCGTGATTCCCGTTGGCAAACGTAGGGAAGTGAGGCCGCGCGTCGAAATCTCCCGCATCGAGGTAGGCGTAAAACTCGCGAAAGAGCTGGACGAACGTATCGGGATAGCCCTCGGCGTGGCCACCGGGATAAGCAGCGAAGCCGCGCGCCGCAGGGCTTAGCAGTGCAGGATCTTTCGGAAGCTCCTCGCAAGCCCGGTCGCGCCTCCCAATCCACATCGTATTCGGCGATTCCGAATTCCACGCCAGCGATCCCTTGCTGCCGTCAATCTCGAACCACAACCGCGCTTTGCGTCCGGCGCTAACTTGGGAAACGGTCATGACGCCGCGAAGTTCGTCCTCGTAGTGCAGAAGAACCGAAGCGTAATCATCGGTGGTGATGGGAACATCGTCGTGCTCGACCACGGCTGCTTTCTGAAACGTTTCCACGCGGCCACGCGGCCGATGGCGAATCGGTAGAACCGTGGCCAGGTCCGCGCAAACTTCGGTTACTTTGCGGCCGGTAATCCACATCGTCAGATCGAGCCAGTGCGTGCCAATGTCGGAAACGGCCCGGAGTTCACCGCCGAGCTTGGGATCGAGGCGCCAGTTCCAATCGCCGGGAAAAAGCAGCCAGTCCTGAAGAAAACTTCCGTGGACGAGGCGAGGCTGGCCAATCACGCCGCCGGCGACCGCGGCTTTGGCCTCCTGACAAAGCGGATAGTAACGGAGGTTGTAGGCCACGCCGCCGACGCGACGGCATTGCGCGGCAAGCTTTACGAGCATTTCCGATTCGCGCGAGTCCATGGCCAGCGGCTTTTCGCAGAAAACATGCTTGCCGGCGCGCAGCAGCGTGCTGGCCTGCTCGAAATGGACGTGATTCGGCGTGCAGATGTGCACGACAGTGACGGAGGGGTCGGCCGCCAATTCCTCGAGGGAGGCGTAAGCGTGCTCGAGACCGAGCGACCCGCGAGTTTGTTCGCCGCGCTCGCGCGAACTGCCCAGCATGCCGCGCACGGGAATGCCGATGCGCCGCAGGGCTTCCAGATGCGCTCGGCCTACGAATCCGAGACCGATTACCGCGGCAGTTTGCTTCATGGGGTAAGGTTCCTCCTGCGCATGCGGTTTCTGCGTGCTGGTGATTTTCCGGGCAAGAGGCAAGGTACCAGTTTTTCGAAGAAATGTGATTGAAAATCAGAACCCGCGCTCGGATTCGTAAAGAAAGACCTCCCGGATCGTCCGTCGACGAAGGGAATGGACGCGCACAGCCTGAAGGCTGTGCCACGGGACGGAGCCCCCATTAGTCTTTTTGGGCGAGGAGGGAGGCGCGGACGGTGGCGAGCTCTTTGCGCTTGGATTTTTCGACGTCGGGGAAGGCGAGATTCAGATCGTTGAGAGCTTCGAGAATGGCGCCGGCGACGACCAGGCGGGTGAACCATTTGTTGTCGGCGGGAACCACGTACCAGGGCGCGTGTTTCGCGGCGGTCTGCTGAATCATTTCCTCGTAGGCTTCCTGATAGTCCTTCCAGAAGTTGCGCTCCTGAACGTCGGCCATGGAGAACTTCCAATTCTTTTTTGAGTCTTCGAGGCGCTCCAGGAAGCGCTTTTTTTGTTCTTTCTTGGAGATATGGAGGAAGAATTTGCGAATGACGACGCCGTTGCGGGAAAGATAGCGCTCGAAGGCGTTGATATCGTCGTAGCGCTCCTGCCAGATGTGCTTGGTGACCCGGCGGTCGGGGAGTTTTTGCGCACGGAGGAACGCGGGGTGGACTCGCACGACGAGGACTTCTTCGTAGTACGAGCGGTTGAAGATGCCGATTTTGCCGCGCTCGGGGATGCACTTGTGGTTGCGCCAGAGATAGTCGTGGTTCAACTCTTCGTTGCTGGGCGACTTGAAGGAAAAGACTTCGCAGCCCTGGGGATTCACGCCGGACATGACGTGCTTGATGGCGCCGTCTTTGCCGGCGGCGTCCATGGCCTGAAAGATGAGCAGAAGAGCCCAGCGGTCCTGCGCGTAGAGCATTTCCTGCATGTGGCTGAGACACGCGATGCCGTCTTCGAGAAGACTTTGCGCCTGGCGCTTGTCCTTGAGGCCGTTGGTGTCGGCGGGGTCGTGGTCCTTGAGGCGGAATTTTTCGCCTTTGGTGACGCAGTAGGGCTCAATGATGCGCGAAGCTTCCTTCAACAATTTATCGTGTTTCATGATGCAGGGAGTTTAGTACAAGGGCGCAGCTCAGAACAGCGAGCCGAGCCCCCAGCCGAAAGCGGAGGATCGATTGCGGGCGAAGAGGAGCGACTTGTCCGAAAGAGGAATACGGCGGTCCAAGCGAAGTACATTCAGCGCGTAGTAGGAGCGCAGCGGAACTTGGACGCCGGGGATGGTCCAGCGAAACTCGAGTCCCGTGGAGCCGTGGAGAACGCCGTTGGTGGCGTTGAGCAGAGAGGGTCTTGCTGGTCCGAGCCAATTCGGAATAAGCCAGCCAGAGCCGAGATCGAAGAAGCCGGCGGCCTCTGTTCCGCCGCGCAGCGGAATGCGGTATTCCGCGTTCGCGGCGGCGATCAAGTTCGCGCCGGCGGGCGAAGGCGAAAAGGTTGTGGCGCCGGAAGCCGCAGGCTTTTCCGTCAGCGCGAGCGGGCCAAGTTCCCCGGTGCGGAGGCCTCGAACGAATTCATCGCCAGAGAAGAAGCGCGAGTAGAAAGGCATGTTGCCGCGATAGCTACGCGCGGCGTTGAAGGTGGTGCGAAAGGCCCAGGCGTTTTTTGGCGCAAAGAGCGGATCACGGAAGATGCGCGCGGCCTCGCCGGAAGAGCGAAGCATGTTCTCCTCTCCGCCAAGGAGTCCGCCAGAGGCGGAGTTCGAGAAGAGAATGCGTTCGTTGCCGGTGTCGTGAACCCAAGCCGTTCCGACCGAGTGACTGGAAATGTGCGAGCGGAGATCGATGGGCGGCAAGCCGGTTGTGCCGGGCGCCGTACCAAGCGGTTCATCGGTCGTGGTTCGCGACAGAGTGTAGTTGATGCCAAGGGAATCGGAGTTGGTCAGCGCGTAGGTGTAGGGAACGCTGATGCCATCAGTGTGAGAAGTGAAAAACGGTCCCTGGACGCCGCGCGTGAGCCGTGGCCGAAGAACGTTGTCAAAAACCGAGAGCGCGAGCGAACCGCGCGTGCCGAAGATGCCTTCTTTGGCGATGCCCAAAACAATTTGCAGGCTTTCCGGCCCGCCTTCGAATTTCGCGGAAAGCAGCTCTTCGCAGTTCAACAGATCGAAAACGGTGTACGCGAGGCCCAGCGTGCTTCCGAATTGGGCGCGGCCCCCGTCAAACGAGACGCGTTGCTGGCCAATTTCTTCGACGCGAATGATGATGTCGGCGGTGCGGCGAGCGTCGTCGAGCCGGATATGAATGTCCTGTTTACGAATTGGCTTGAAATAACCTGTCCGCGCCAGCCTCGTGAGGCCTGCTTCCAGCGCACGATCGTCCACGGGATGTCCCTCGCGGAGAGGAATCCGGCGGCGCATGTAGCGATCACTGAATTTGTGGAGGCCCTGAAACTCGAGGCGATGGACGAGATAGGGAGGCGAATCGCTGAGATCAAGCTTGAGGCGCACGGAATGTTTTTCGGAGTCGAAGATGGGAGTGGCGTCCGCCGATTGGAAGAAAAAAGTATCCGATTTCGAATCCCGAGGCCGAATGCGCGCGGAATAAAAGCGACGAAGTTTGTCGATTTCCTGTTGAGAAAAGGCGCGTCCTTGCTGGGTCGCGGGAAGGAGGAATGGTTTGCCAGTCTGGGTTTCTACCGCTTGTTGAAGAGCGTCAGTCGCTTCGACGGACTCCAAACGGTAGAAAGGACCAGCTTCGACTGGAATTGAGAGCAAGAGCCCCGGCCGTGCTGCGTGGTGCGGTAAGGGAAACGGCTTCCAGGATTGATCTGCGAATTTGGCCAGTTGGGCGTTGCCGACTCGCGCTTCTGGGTATCCGTGGTCCATGTAATACGTTAGGAGCCGTTGACGATCTGCTTCGAATGCTTCCTTGGAATATGCATTTCTACTTCGAAACGAAGCGAAGGGTTTCCACGGCGCGATGCTTTGCATTTGCGCGCGCAACAGCTTTTCTGAAACGCTCGGATGGTCTTCGAAACGAACCCGGCGGACCGGGAGATAAGGACCATCCTTGATTTCGAAGCGAACGGTAACCGTGTGGTTTGTTTGTTCCTGGCGACGCACCTGAACGAAAGCCTCAGGATGCCCTAACTCATCCAGGCTGGATCGAATCATCCCTGCGATTCTTTGAAGTGACGCGGGATCCGCGGGTTTGCCGAGGGGCGGAGCAAGGTTCTTCTCCTCGAGCAGTTCTTCGATTTGCTTTGGAGAAAGCAGGCGGGAGCCCGAGTACCCCACTTTGGAAAGGAAAGGGAGTTCGTGCACGCGAAATAGAAAGGTAGCGTGTTGCGGGCCCACCCGAGATTGGGGGGAAAGAGGATTCGAAGCGATTTGCACAACTTCGATGGAATCGAACCAACCGAGACGGGCAAGAAGGCGAACATCCTGTTCCATACGATCGGCGTCAAATCGATCACCGGCACGTGATTTTATGCGTGCCGCGACTGCCTCCGGGGCGATGTGGCGCAATCCCGCAAAACTGATCTCATCGAGAATGGGTGATTCGCTGCTTTTGAGTAGATTGGGATATGGCTCAGCCGCGGAGTTGTGAGTTTGAGGCAAGGTGACGGATGCGGTCGACAAAACCGAACCGAAACAGATCGCCGGAATGAGCCAACGCACGAGCATCTCTCCTTGCACCGAGGAGGACGAGTGAACAGATGACGAAGCGGGCGGCAGGGTTGTCTCCTTTGACTTTCGCCATGGCGGAAAACTAAGATGCGCAAACCATGTCTCCAACTGGGCGGAGGTTTCGCCTGCCCCACCCTGAGCCTACGGACGCGCTGACCTATGCGCGGTTCACCGGCATCCCCACATTCATGCGCTTGCCGCATATCACCGAGCCCGGGGAGCTTGAGGTTGCACTGATCGGCGTGCCATTCGACGGCGGAACAACGTACCGGCCGGGGCCGCGCTTCGGCCCGCGTCACATCCGGGAGCAATCGGCGATTATCCGGCCCTGGAATCCGGTCTTGAAGGTGAATCCATTTGCCAAGCACCGCACGGCGGACTTCGGTGACTTGAGCATCAATCCTCTTTCGATCGACGACACTTTTGGCCGCATCGAGCGGGGAATCCGCCCGCTGCTCGACGCGGACGTGCGCTGCGTATGCGTGGGAGGGGATCACTCCATCAGCCTGCCGATTTTGCGTGCGGCGGCGAAGAAGCACGGGGCTGTTTCGTTGATTCAATTTGATGCGCACAACGATTTGTGGGACGAGTATTTTGGCAGCAAGTATTCACACGGCACGCCGTTCCGCCGCGCGTTTGAAGAAGGGCTGCTGCAGGATGGCAGCGTGCTGCAGGTTGGGCTGCGCGGGCAAGTGTATGGAGAAGACGATTTTGACTTCGCGCGAGCACATAAGGTCAGGATGGTGACCGCGGAAGAATTTCACGAGAAGGGCATGGCCACCGTGCAGAGCCACCTGCGGACGTTCCGGGGCAAGCCGGTGTACGTCACGCTTGATATCGACGCGGTTGATCCGGCGTTTGCTCCCGGAACGGGTACGCCGCAAGTGGGCGGATTGACGAGCGTGCAAATTCTGGAGCTGGTTCGCGCTCTGCGCGGGTTGAACATTGTCGGATGCGATCTTGTGGAAGTCTCTCCACCTTACGACAGCAGCGAGATCACCTCGCTGTTGGCCGCGAATCTTCTGTTCGAGCTGCTCTGCGTCCTCTAGATGACGACACTCGCGCGCAAACTTCGCCTGAGGGATTACTTTGCGCTGGCCTTCGGCACGATGGTGGGAGTCGGGTGGCTGGTGCTGATGGACGATTGGCTGGGGCGCGGCGGACCGCTCGGCGCGATGCTGGGATTTGCGCTGGGGGGAATTCTGCTGCTGCCGGTGGGATACGTTTATGGTCAATGGGTGAAACGTCTTCCGGATGCGGCGGGCGAAGCGGCGTACACGGCGCAGGTTTTTCCGCCGATCGTGAGTTACTTCACGGGCTGGATGATGTTGCTGGCGTATTTCATCGTGTGCCCGTGGGAAGCGGTGGCGCTGGGGAAGCTCGCAGCGTACGTTTTCCCGTCGCTGAATTCGATGGAAATGTACCGCGTGGCGGGGCAGCCGGTTTTTTTGCCGCGACTGGTGTTGGGAATTGCGCTTACTGTGTTTCTTGCAGCGTTGAATTACCGGGGCATTCGGCTGAGCGCGAGTTTCCAGAACTGGACGACGACGACGGTACTGCTCGTTTTTGTTGCAATGCTGGGAGTCAGCGGCACGCATGGAAAGCCCGCAAATTTTGAGCCAGCGTTTCGCGCGACCCCGTTTGTGTCTATTCTGCTGACACTGCAGATCGTGCCGTATTTCATGACGGGATTCGAATCGGTGCCGAAAGTGGCGGAGGAGGCGCACCAGGATTTTCGCTCGACGGGATTTTTTCGGGCGATCGTGATGGCGCTTCTCGTGGGGGCCGGATTCTATGTCTTGACGGTCGCGGCCGTGGCATACATTGGGCCGTGGCAGGGCTTGCTCGGACAGCGGTTTGCGACAGCCATTGCGTTTGAGCAAGCACTGGGCGCGCGATGGCCGGTGCGGCTGATTTTGGTGATGGCCATGTTCGGGCTGTTTCAATGCTTCAACGGAAATTTCGTGGCCTCGAGCCGGATGCTGTTTGCGTTTGGGCGGAGACGGACGATTCCTGCGGGCTTTGGCACGGTGCATCAGGAATTCTTGACGCCTTCGGTGGCTGTGCTGGGCATCACTGCCGGAACGCTGGGCGGCCTGCTGCTGGGCGACGCGTTGCTCGTGCCCGTGACGGAAGTTGGGTCGATGGCCTCGGCTTTGGGCTGGTTTGCGACTTGCGCTTCGTTCTGGGTGGTGGAGAAGCGCGTGGGGATGAGATTGGTGACGGGACTGGGCATTCTCGTTTCCCTGATGCTTTTCCTGATGAAAGTGCTGCCGGTTTTTCCGGGGCACTTTTCGCCCGCGGAGTGGCTTGCGCTTGGGATTTGGGTGGGGCTGGGAGTTTTGCTGCACCGGAGGAGGGGCTGAAGCAGGCCTCGTGTATACTTCGGAAGGCCAAATGCTTCACCAACGATGATCCCATTCCTCCATCTTGGACCGCTGACGATTCCGACATTTGGGCTGATGGTCGCGACCGGATTGCTGGTCGCGGCGTACGTCTTGCAAGCGGATTTTGACCGGCGGCGCGAAAATTTCCTGAAGAACGGTTATTTGAAGGAAGAGAAGGAATCGAGCCACCACGACGAAGGATTCCTGATTATCGGCATCGCGGGCATCAGTGGCTTGGCAGGCGCGAGGCTGTATCACGTGCTGCAAAGTCCGCGGGAGTTTTTTGCGGACCCCTGGCCTCTGCTCTTCAGCCGATACGGATTTGCGTGGTTCGGCGGACTGCTGGGCGGATTCATTGCGCTGGCATTTTTGGCGAGACATTATCGAATCCCGGCGTTGGAGTTCATGGACGTGTGCGCGCCCGCGGCGGCGGTGGGCTATGCAATCGGGCGGATTGGCTGCTTGCTTTCGGGGGATGGCGACTACGGCGTTCCGACGACTCTGCCGTGGGGAATGAGTTTTCCAAATGGCGTAGTTCCGACGATGGAGCGCGTGCACCCGACGCCGATCTACGAATTTCTCACCTGGCTATTGATTGCTGTCATTTTGTGGAATGTGGGCAAGAAAATGTTACGCGGAGGCACCGCGGGCATAGTTTTTGGCGGCTATTTGATTTTGACCGGGGTCGCGCGGTTCCTGATCGAGTTTATCCGCGTCAACCCGAAGTCTTTTTTCGGCATGTCGAATGCGCAGACGGCCAGTCTTGTTTCGATGCTTTTGGGCATCATTTTGATGTTTCGGATCAAGTCCAGCCCGGAAAAAGGCAACGCGGCAGCGTAAGCCGCGAGCGAATGGCTATTGTTCCTGCTTGTAGATTTTACCTTCCTTCATGACAAACCTTACGTTTTCGAGAAGACGGATGTCTTCGAGCGGGTTGCCGGAGACGGCGATGATGTCGGCGTACTTTCCAGGTTGAAGAGAGCCGAGCACATCGGATTTGCCAAGCAGGTCGGCGGCGCTCGTGGTGGCGGACTGAATGGCCTGTAGCGGGGTCATGCCGTACTTCACCATGAATGCGAATTGACGCGCGTTGATGCCGTGCGGGCAAACGCCGGCATCGGTGCCGAACGACATTTTCACTCCCGCGCGAACGGCTTTGGTAAAATTGCGGCGCTGAATCTCGCCCAGGTCGCGGTCGTGCTCGAGGAAATCGGCAGGCGTCTGGTTCTGCTTGCCGGCATCCTGAATGCATTCCTCGTCATAGATA
>Ga0137380_10006388_pt1 | contig 10512 bp, 7 predicted proteins | sample SagtaG_17_FD_104809 | JGI IMG/M metagenome (GOLD analysis project Ga0137380, IMG submission 104809) | Vadose zone soil microbial communities from Sagehorn Ranch, Mendocino, California, USA - Sage2_L_100_16 metaG | ecosystem: Environmental > Terrestrial > Soil > Vadose zone | place: USA... | reverse complement strand
ATCAGAATCGCGCAACATTTGTCCTTCTTGAGGACCCGATAGCACTCCGACGCAACCTCACCCATAGCCTCCAGATATTCTTTGAATGTCGAGAACTCGGAGAGATCCCCCTCGATCAGGCCGTTACCGTATCGGATGATGCTCGAATATGGCGGATGCGTTGCGATCAGGTCAATTGTCTCATTGGCGATCTTTTCGAGTCGGCGAGCGTCTCCCAGAAAGGTCTTGATTTCAGATTTCTGTTCTTTGAGTTCCGGCGGTATCCGGAACCGCAGCCGATCCCTCGCCAAGATGACCGCGTTGAGATTGATGTCGACGCCGATTGCGTTGCGACCTAGCAGCCGAGACTCCACGAGGGTCGTGCCTCCCCCCATCATGGGGTCCAGAACCCATTCGTCCTTTGAGGTGAACCGCTGGATCAAGTTCCGAGGGATGTAAGGCGACCAATTTCCCCTGTATTCGCCGTTATGAGTGGCCCAATCGCCGCGATCAGGGAAAGACCAAACAGTGTTGGCTTCGGAGCCGTACTCTGCCGGTGGCCCCCAGCTGGAGATTGCCTTTCCGTTGCCGATTGGTATACTCTTGCCCTCGATCCTAATCGACTTTCGCAAAGCCAGAAAGCGAACGTAATCTGATGGTCGAATTTCCTTCATCCGCTTTGGAGCACCGGTGGACATCGTGACACCCTAGTCGATCATCCCCGGCGTCCACTTAGCTTTTATGGGGGGAGAAGGAAAAGGCGAGCACCTGGAAAACTGCTTCCCGACTTGCCATGCATCGTGTCCCAACGGGTTAATAGGATCGAGTCGGATAGCCCAACTCGTGAAGGAGGAAACCTGGGACTGGCGTTCGTTCAGAGGACTCCAAAACGCAGGAGTCTCCCCGTTTCTCAAGTGGGCAGGGGGCAAGAACCGGTTGGTGGAGTACATGAAAGTTCCCGCGCGGTTTCGCACGTACCATGAACCGTTTCTGGGTGGCGGTGCCGTTTTCTTCGCCCTCCAGCCACGTTCCGCTTTCCTGTCCGACGTGAATGATGAACTGACAAACGCCTTCCGTGTAGTAAGGGAAAGCGTCGAGAAACTAATATCCGTGCTAAAGGAGGCGTCGGGAGAAGTTACGGAGGACGACTACTACGAGGTACGTGACCAGGATCCTGAGTCGTTGGACCCTGTCGATCGCGCGGCCAGGTTCATCTTTCTGAACAAAACGTGCTACAATGGCCTCTATCGTGTTAATCGCGAGGGCAAATTCAACGTCCCATTTGGCAGATACAAGGCGCCACGCATTTGCGATGCAGAAGGACTTCGATCGGCCAGTGAAGCGCTGCAACATGCAATCGTAAAGACCCGCGACTTCCACGACGCGTTGAAACTCGTGGAGCCGGATGATTTCGTTTACCTGGATCCGCCTTATGTGCCGGTCAGCAAGACCTCGAACTTTACCGAATACACCAGGAAGTCCTTTACTTGGCTTGACCAAGAAGCGTTAGCGGAGGCCGCTGTGAAACTCCGGGATGAGGTCAGATGTTTTGTGTTAATAAGCAACTCATACCAACCAAAGGTCAAGAGTCTGTACGAGAGGCTTGGTTTCCGAATTCGCCATGTTACCGCCCAACGCGTGATTGGTAGTAGGGCATCATCGCGTGGGCGAATTAACGAGCTGTTAATCAGCAACTTCTGAAGGGAGCCGGCCAAGGATCGCACTCTTGCGAGAGATTGACGCGCGTCGATGAAGAGTCCGTCTTGATCGGACGGATTCCGAGAGTAGGGCTGCATCTCGATAGACTATTGAGAATCGTACGGCAGACCGTATCAAAGCCCAGACGTGATCCACGACTCGGACAGAATTTTCAAAGTTGCCTTCGGTTTGCCATGGCAACAAAGTCCTCGAGGGTAGTTATTCGCACCCTCTCGGTGCCCAGCATGTACTCAGTCAAGCCCCCGGACGTATAAAAGTCCCTTAACGTCCATCCTTTGCCGCCCAGGACGAGGTAAGCCACATCATAAACCTTTCCGGCTGACTCTAGCGCATGTGCTAGGCACATCACTTCATACGGAATTTTCTGCTCTGCAGTACCAGAGACTTGTTGCCACTTAACGGAAACGAGAACGGATCTCCCCTGGTCGTCCGAGGTGACGAGATCCACCACATGCTTTCCCCCTCCAGGTCGTATGCCAACTGCAACGCTCCTCTTCAGTTGATAGCCGCTCTCCCTTAGCGCTGGCAGAATCATCTTCTCAAGTACGCGACCGGTACCTGTACCCCTAGCCGTCAATGGTAGCGCCACCGCAGTGGACTATCACGTATTGAACATTTAGCGAAGCTGAAAACGAGGCGTTGGTCCGGTGGTGTCCTGTCGCGCTAGCGGTATGGACTCAGAAGTTTCGTCTTGATTCATGGCGGGATAGTATTTAATAACAGAGATAGCGCTGTAATGCAGCTTACACCAACGAGGGATCGACTTGGAACCTGAGCAACGATTGATCAGAGTAAAGGACCTGCTGCTAGACCCAGAAAATCCAAGGTTTTACCATTTGGCACTCCAGGGGAGGAAGAATCTAGCCCAGGAACAGCTAGCCGCCGAGATCGAGAACGACAGCGAGACTGGGACACTCACTAAGGCTATCCGGAAGAGTGGCGTCAAAGACCCTATTTGGGTCAAAGAAGACGATGATGGGCGGTTCTTGGTCCTCGAAGGTAATCGGCGGACCGTAATTCTAAGGAAGCTGCTTAAGGAAGGCGTCTCGCCTCCGCCCGGCGTTTCCTTCGACAAAGTGCTGGCCAATGTCCTCCCGTCGGACACACCAGAAACTGAGTTACTGCTGCAGAAAGCGCGCCTTCAGGCGGGGAAGAAAGAGTGGGGACCCTTTAACGAAGCGGCCGTGACCTACAAACTCAAGACCGCGTATTTGATGGAATTCGAAGACATCGCGGCCGAGTTGCAGATCCCGATCGCGAAAGTGAAAGAGCGGATCCAGAATTTCAAGCTGTTCGAAGAATATGCAAAAGCTACAGGTGATAGCAACCCAAAGCGGTTTGCGTATTTCGCTGACGCGCCAAAGCGCGTCAAAGACTGGTACCTCGAAGATGACGACACCAAGAAGACATATTTTTCGTTGATTAGTCCTGTGAGCGGCAAGCAGAAAATTCGATCTGTAGCGACAACGAACGGTTTGAGAGACTTTGCCAAGGTGTTGGACGATCCCGAGGCGCTTGGATATCTCATCAAACAGCCGAAAGCGACGGTCGAGGATGCACTCGAGATTGCCAAGGGAAACGATATCGTAAAGGGGATGCCCTTCATCAAGAAACTGGAACCATTGGCACAGAGTCTTCGAGGGTTGTCTGAGTCAGAAATATCGAAGCTGAATCAAGATCCGAGGGTGAAAGTTCAGCTCAAGTCGTTGCAACGAGCATGCGCCGAAATTCTTCAGAAGCTGGAAGAAGCGTGAAATCAGGAGAGTCGACGATTACTCTCCTGCTGCATCAATATGTTTCCTCCTTGTCCGAAGCTCTGCTGCGGGTCGAGGAGCCGCGGAAACAGCTTCTCAAGAAACTCTCGGGAATGTCAGACGCGACGGAAGAAGACCTCATGGTTCAATTCGAAACGGCAGAAGCATCCCTAAGGAAGACCCTCTTCATTTCTAACTGGTCAATCTATTTTAATGTATTCACAGACAAGGTGATCTTTGAGCACATTCTCAACGTAAATGCAATAGCCCGAATCGCCGAACTGCGAGAGAAGAACATCAGGCGGGAACTGAGGCAAATTATCCAAGAACTCGATCCGGTGCAATTCGAAAACTTGGTTGCAAGCTTTTTTCGGGAATTACCGTGGTTCCGTGGGGTGAGAACTACCAAACGGAGCCACGACGAGGGAATTGACGTTAAGGGAACCTACGTAGACCCCAAAGCGCGGATCGAATTGCCATTGTTTGGTCAAGTCAAGAAGTGGGGCTCCAAAGTCGACTTCTCGGAAATCACGAAATTCCTCGGAGCTCTCGACATCGTGGAGGCGCCGAGCGTTATTGGCGTTTTTGTTTCGTCGCACGGGTTCACCAAGGAAGCTGAGGAAGGCGCGAAAAGATCCAAGCACAAGGTGATCCTTTACGACGCTGCCAGCCTGATCGAGCTGATGATCGAGAATTCCATTGGAGTCAAGCGGACGCTCGTGGAGGTCGTGAGTCCTGACGAAGGGTTCTGGTCTGAAATCCATCCGTGAGGGACTTAGACCTGCCGCGTATCAACTCGTAGCGCTGTCTAAGCTCGCCCTTTCTGAACTGAATGGCATACTCATTTGCGACGGTGTCGGCGTAGGTAAGACGATTTCTGCCGGGTATGTTGCCAGCTACTTCGCCTCGAAGACTCGGCTTCCTTCAGTGGTGGTGTGTCCCGTCATGCTGGTCGACAAATGGCGAGAGGAATTGCGTTCCAAGTTTGGATTCGATGTTAGACCGATCAGGAGCCCCGAAGAGCTGGACACCGCTGTCAGTGAATCGAAATTCCTCGACTCTGACGAAAGACACGTGGCATATGTCTTGGCCCAGTCTCTCCTTTTGAAAAAGGGCTTCTCCACAGACTTGCGCCCGGGACTCATTGTGATCGATGAAATACACAACTATCGAAACAAAGATACCAACTCTTTCAAGGCGGCAACAAAGATCGCACGCAGCGCGATTTGGCGGGTCGGACTCACAGCGACCCCTATCAATAACAGCCTCGACGATCTCATTGCTGAGTTAGCGCTCGTCCTTCCGACCGCTCCACGGCTTGCGCTCGATGCAACGGTCAAAGAGATCTGGTCTTCACGTGATTTTGGGCCGCTGTCTTGCGTCCTTACCCGATTTGAGAAACAACCCCTTGGGATTCATTTTGCCCGCCGGAAAATTGTGATGCACTCCGTAAAGTATCCGGAACACTACAGCCGCCAAGTGCTTCAGCAGGTCAAGGAACTCCGAGGCAGGACCGCGCGAACTGGAATGTTTTTGGACGAAATCACGCTGTTCCGGTTGGCCGCGAGTAGTCCTTTGGCTTTCGACCGTGCCACTGGCACACAAAACTCACTCTTGCCCGGTGCTGACGCGAAGCTCGCCCTCCTCCTTGAGGTCGTCGACTCGACATCAAAGGAAAGAGTCATTGTGTTTTGTGAATTCAAGGACACCGTGGAATACATTTCTAGGCCATTGGAACTGAGGAGGAGTGTCTACACGATAACTGGAGATACGCCGTTCGCTGAGAGGCCAGGACGCATGGATAGTTTTCGGAGGAATCAATCGGGCGTCCTATTGCTTACTGCCGTAGGTTCAGAAGGCCTCGACATGCAATTTTGTGCCAACATGATCAACTATGACTTGCACTGGAACCCGATGATTTTGGAGCAACGAATCGGACGCATCGACAGAATCGGGCAAGAAAAACATGAAGTCGTTGTACACAACATTCTCGTCGAGGGCAGCGTTGACGAAAGGGTCCTCGCGGTTCTTTCTCGGAAGCTCGCAAGAGTTACCCAATCGGTATTTGCCCCGCAGCCCATAATAGAGCCCTCGCCGGACGAAACCGATCGACCGCATCTCGGCCTACTTCTGGACGAACGCGTCCTTGTCATGGAGGAGAAGAACAGCACAGAACTTCTCGCGGCGCTCGAACAGTCGTCTCGTATTCAGCTGACGGATTACGCGATCCTGGGACAAATCGACCCATCCTACTGCGATCCTGATAAGCTTGGATCGGCCAGCGACGGTGGCGATGCGCTACCGTGGCTGAATCGTGCTGCTACTGGAGACTGGCTGGCGGAAGTGACGATCAGCTCCTCCCGGCTTAGTGAGATCATAGAGGAATACGATTGACGACAATGTCCCCGGAAACGCCTCCCTTTCTCTTCCCTGACTTCTCGGCAGGATTTGCGAAAGTGTTATGCGCCGACCCTATGCGATGGCGACAACTATCTCAATCTGAGGTTGTCGACGAGCTGTTATCTCTCACTAGGCCTGCCTTCGGCCTGCTCCACATACTCGACGACACAACAACCTCAACAATCGTTGGCGCGTTCTACAAGGAGATTCGCGCCTCCGATAGCCTTCCAGCAATTGCTAGTAGTGCAAGCCTTGCATTTCTCGAGGAATGCCAAGTCAAACTGAAGCGCGAATTCTATGGTGAAGAGGGCTCGCGTGAACCGTTCAATCCAAGGCTCGAGGGACGACATCATGAAGAGTTTAATCGAGCGTGCGAATTCCTGGCCCGCGTCATAATTCGAATGGAATCGAGAATCCAGGAACCTTATTTCTGTCCGAGGTGTTCAATCTATGGCGCACGCCAAGCGCTTGTGTTCGAAGGCAGGACCCGAGTCTGCCTCGGCTGTGTCGCGGACTACAGGCACATCACCGACCGCTATTATTCGATCACTCGACTCGCTGAGTCGCGTGGATCGGATGGACCATCGGAAGCGGCGAATTCGCTCCGCGACGAGAACCAGCGCGTCCAGCCCGCCGCTCAGGCACAAGAGGCCCGCCGAAGAGACACTCTCCATGCCTGCCTCGAAGCTGCAGACGAATCGGGAGCCAAGCTCTACTGGGTAACAGCCGAAACCCTCATCGACGAAGCACGAAAGCTGCTGTTGCCTACAGAGGTCAGTCGAAAATCGATCCGCCGAGAACTCGTCCTCCATACACTCGACCATCCGGAACGATACCGGTTTCCCGTCGATCGAGTCGGGGCCTACTTCTTCCAGCTGATGCCACCAGATCGATTCAAGTTGCTCAATCCCCCGCTTGAAGAACTTCCTGCGAGGACTGGGTCCTCAGCAACGAAGTTGCGTCCCGTGGAATTTGATGCGGTATTCCGCCTGAGGCTCGGCGGAGAATTCAAAATGCTTGAACCATCGAAAGTGATGCCTGCTGGGATGTTGCAACCGCTTGAGGAATTCGTCAAAAGGCAAATGGTAACGGGAGTGGTGGTGGTTGTATCCGGGCGCGTATATCAAGGGGCTCTGTCCGCACGAGTGCTCATCGGTAGGATCTATCAAACCCCGACTGGGACCTACGTGGTGAAGTAAGGAGTTTCTCAGCCCAGCCACAAACAGCCTTCAGGACTGAAGCTCATGATCCAATCTGGAGTCTTCTTGGGTGAATTCCAGAACGCACCTTCGCCCCCTAGTTCGTCGCGTCTGTGCGTCCAAAATCCAGAAATGTGACCGGTCGTCTTGTCGCATCCACACTGATAGTGACGGCTCCTTTCGCGGGGGGTGACGTGCAAGTCTTGCCGCCAGACTTAAGCCCGGACAGCGGAATCCCAGTGGTGCTCAACATGGCGGACCTCACGTTCTTTGAGGCGGCGCTGAGGATCCTGGAAGAGGCGGGTGGCGGACCATTACATTACCGCGAGATTACGCGCCGGGCCCTAGAACGCGGGCTGATTAAGACCTCCGGGCTAACGCCAGAGGCTACTGTAGGCGCGATTCTCTACTCGCATATCAAACAGGCGGAGGTTCGAGGGGAGGTTCCAAAAGTGCGCTCGGTGGGGAAGGGCAACTTCGCTCTGTTGGTTCGGACTCATGGCCAGGTCGAAGCGACGGTCGAACAATCGAACCGTGAGGCTCTGGATCGAATGCTCGGGCGCCTCCACAAAATGGCCCCGCCGGGCTTCGAACAATTGGTAGGTGCCCTCCTCACCCAGATCGGGTTTGAAAAGGTTCAGATAACAGGCAGGACGGGTGACGGTGGGCTTGATGTTCAAGCGGAGCTCACCGTCGGAGGGATAACGCGTGTCAAGACGGCAATTCAAGTAAAGAGATGGAAGCATAACGTACCGGGAAAGGTGATTCGAGAGCTCCGAGGCGCGCTGACGACCGATCAGCGTGGGCTCGTGGTAGCTACCTCCGAATTCACGAAGGATGCATTGGCGGAAGCCGCTGCTACCGGTAAGGTGCCAATCAGCCTAATCGATGGAGACAGACTCGTCAGTCTTCTGGCCGATCACCAAATCGGTGTGAAGACTCGCGACCTGAAGTATTTGGTTCTCGACCTTGAGCAGTTCGACGCCTTCGAGGGAACTGGTCCGGTTTCGGACGAGCGCTCGCTAGGCCTTTGGCCGGTACCCGGGGGAGTGAGGAACTACGTCGAGTCGACGGTTGAAATGTTGAAACACATCGCTTCGGCATCGCCAACATTGGAGCAAATGACCGGCTGGGTGAAGAAAACCTTCGAACGAGCTCACAGCGAGAGCACTATCAAGGGCTATATCGGCGTGCTCAGGACGCTCGGCCTCACAGTCTTTGACGGAGAGAATCTCGTCGTGACTTCGGAGGGAGCCGAGTGTATCAACGGAGATTCGAAGACGGCGATCGCTACACAACTTCAGGTGAGAGTAGCCGGAGTCCGTGAGATCCTCGAGGCCCTAAGCGTGAGACCGCTGTCAAGAGAAGAGGTTCACTCCCTGCTACTCGAAAGGCTTGGCACGAGTTGGGAGACGATGCAGCAAACTGACTACCGCTTGCAGTGGATGGAAAACACAGCCTTGGTGCAGAAGGATGGTGGAATGTTCACGCGCGGACCCGGCGGGTCGCTTTACCCGCATCCCTCGGGCTAACACTTCACAGCTACTGCAACACTTCGGCAGGCAGGGAAGAGCCAAAGCATACGGGCGGTCTGGCACCGTAGGGATTAGGAGACCTTTCCCATTCTTTCCCGCAGGCGCTTCAGGAGTCCGAGCTTCCTACCTCCTCTTGTCTCGGAGCCTTGACCCGGGCTCGCGGCAGACTCGCCTCCGAGCCATCCACGGAAGATTTCAGGTGAGTAAATCAGAATCGTGTTCCCCTTCCGATCTTTGTTCAGATTCATCGGGAGAAGACTCTCGTAATAAGACACCTCTCCGGTCTGCATGTCCTTCGTAAAATCAATGCGTAGACGTGATCCTTCCTCGACACCCTGAGCTTTCTTCATACCATACAGCAAGTCATGCCATTCCAGCCTTCCGGAACCGAAAAGTGTCTCAAATGGCTGTAGCGAGAAGAACGAAGGAGTTTGGCGCCCCGCGTAGTCGTACAGGGTCCCCATCACTTTCCGCGCCACAGCGAGGTCATCAGACGCAACGGGCAAGTCCTTCTGGAGCTCCCTCAGGTAGAGAAAGGAAAACCATTCGAACAGATGGTTCTCTTCAAGGAGAAGCTGATGCAGTTCTTGTTTCTTCCCGGGGTCCGGCTGGAAATACACTGGGAAGATGACTTTGTCGACTCTTGTCCTCGCCCAATCCTTCAAGATGGGGACATTCGTCGAAAAGATGAGGGTGGGCACTGGCTCTGATTCGTTCCAGTGCTTCTCCCAATACGACTTGACGATCATCTCGAACTTCCGGTCCGTGACGGACGTCATGTCATCGAAGACCAGTGGGAAGGTCGTCCCTACGCTCCTGGCTCGCTCGAGAGTTGTCTCCTTGAACTCCTTGGCGGGAAGTGGCGTCACAGCAGCACCGGCGATCAGCTTCAGCGCGAACTGTGGAAACGTTGACTTCCCGTTTGACGAGCGACCGTAGATTAGGAGGAATAGGGGTCCTCTACGATCAACAAGGCCTACTTTGGCCCGGCGAGTCCTCATGTGTTCATGGAAGAAAGGGGATGCTAGGAAATACAGAACGGCCTCGAACATCGCTGCCTCTTGCACCTTCGAGTCCGAAGGCATGGCCTTCTCAGCATCGGCCGTCCCGATGTATCGCTCGAGATGGTCGAGGGCCCGAGACACCTCGGAGCGATCCTCTGGCAACGGTTTGGTCCGTTCTAGGACCTTTCCGCCTAATACCAGGGTCACCTGTAGCTCGTCTAGGTCGACCACCATTAAGGGAAGTCCCACTTTCCGCTCGACGAGTCCGAGATACTCGTGCGTCCGGATCGTGAGGCCCTCCGCGCTTTTCGTTGGACGAATAACCTCGAGGAACTTCTCCAGATCCTTCTGCGCGGGCGGATCAGGCGGCACCTCGATGGTGAGGAGTTCGGCTGTTGGGTGTCGAAGCGCCTTGAATGTGGCCTCACGGATGATGACCTGAATTCCGCTTTCCTCTGCGGGAGCGCCTCGTTGCAGATACGCTTCGATGAGCTCCGCCCTGCGACTCGGCTCCCTCCGCAATTGGTCAAGGAGATCACCCATGTAACGAGTACACCCCCCACGATGCTCGTCATAGTGCGCGATGAATTCCTTGACCAGAGGATGGTCAGAAGGAAAGTCGTACACCGCGACAGAATCCCATGAGCTGGTTGGATACAAGTTCCTGCTTCCATGGATAATTCGGACCTTTCCCGTGCGTTCTAGAATGTAGAACTTGCTATGGATGGTCTTGCGAGGCGCGTAGAGACGAAGGATGCCATTCTCGAGATGAGAGCATAGCCGAGTGAGCGTCCCGGCACCCAGGCTTCCCTGGAAGTCCGTAAAGCTTTCTCCTAAGATCAGCTCGACATCTTCATAGCCATACTTTTCGATCAAGTCGAGAACACTTTGGGCTTCCGCAACGAATGTGACCGCTCGAATT
>Ga0137380_10006387_pt1 | contig 10514 bp, 10 predicted proteins | sample SagtaG_17_FD_104809 | JGI IMG/M metagenome (GOLD analysis project Ga0137380, IMG submission 104809) | Vadose zone soil microbial communities from Sagehorn Ranch, Mendocino, California, USA - Sage2_L_100_16 metaG | ecosystem: Environmental > Terrestrial > Soil > Vadose zone | place: USA... | reverse complement strand
GAGGCCGGTCCGCTCTTATGCCGGCCTCCGCCATAGCACTACTTGTTGACCTTAACCAGGTAGCCCTGGATGCGTCCGAGCACCCGGTAGTGGTTGAGCCCCTGGATGTACGGCTTGATCAGGTCGAAGCGCGCCCAGTGGTAGACGGTGATGTAGGGCGCCTCAGTATTGATGATCTTGTCGGCGCTCTCGTACGTGGTCCTGCGCTTCGCCACGTCGTTCTCTTTCAGTCCCTGGCCGACGAGGTTGTCGAACTCGGTGTTCTTCCAGTGCGCGTAGAAGAAGTCGGCCTTCGAATCGAAGAGCAGGTTGTACCAGTTGTTCGGGTCCTCGTAGTCCGATCCCCAGCCGCTCACATACATGTTGAAGGGCTGGTCCTTCCGCGTCGTCCGCCAGTTGTCAAAGGCCTTGTCCTCCATCGGCTCGAGCACGATGTCGATGCCGAGGTTGGACTTCCAGATCCCCTGCACGGCCTCGGCGATGGCCTTCGTCTCAGCGGCGCCGCTCGCGAATGTGAACTTCACGTTCGCCGGCCAGCCCTTCCCGTCGGGATATCCCGCCTCGGAGAGCAGCTGCTTTGCCTTGGCCACGTCGAAGCCGAGCGCGTTCTCCTTCTTCTGCCCCGGTATGCCGGGCGCCACGATGGAGACCGAGTTGAAGTACGCGTCCTTCAGAACGACCTCGTTCAAACGCTTGGCGTCGGTTGCCATGGAGAGGGCCTGCCGCACCTTGACGTTGTTCAAAGGCGCGTTGGTCGTGTCAAGGATGATCCACTGCGAGCCCTGCCGCTCGAACTTCTTGATCTCCTTGCTCAGCGTCGCGTCGGCCTTCGCGCGCGTGATGTCCGCCCCGACGAGCACCGCTCGGTCGATCTCGCCCGCTTCGTAGGCGATGACCGACTTCGTCGCGACGTCGTCGTAGAGCGTCCAGACGATCGTGTCGGGGCCGTTGTTCTCGCCCCAGTAATTCGGGTTCTTCTCGACGGTCATGCTCTGCTCGGGCTTCCACTCGACGAGCCGGTAGTGGCCGTTCGAGATGTAGGTGTCCTTCGTGAGCGTCCACTTGTCGGCGTTCTTGTCGATCGTGTCCTTGCGGACCGGGTACGCCGTCCACGTCGCCGCGAGATGCATGAAGAACGGGGCCGGCCGCTCGAGCGTGACCACGAGCGTCCGGTCGTCCGTGGCCTTGACGGCCATTCCATCGGCGGTGCCTTTGCCGGTGCCGAATGCCTCTGCTCCCTTGACCGGCCACAGTGTCTGCGCGTAGCGCGACTTCGTCGCCGGGTCGGTCGCGCGCTTCCAGGCGTACTCGAAGTCCGACGCCTTGAGCGCCTGACCGTCGGACCATTTGAGGCCCGACCGAAGGTTGAACGTGTACGTGAGACCGTCCGGCGAGATCGTCCATTTCTCCGCCTGGCCCGGTTTGATCTCACCAGAGACCTGATCGACGTACGCGAGCCCCTCGAACGTGTTCTGGATCTGCTCGAGGCCCGCGCCGCCCGAGCTGATGCCGGGATCCATGGTGTTCACGATCTTCGCGGCCTCCGGTAGCCGCAGCGTGGTCAGTTTCGCCGCGCCTGACGGACTCGGCGTGCCCGAGCTCGTCGGGGTGCATGCGGCAACAGCCAAGACGACCAATAGCGAAAACGCGACCAGCTTCCTCATTGTTGTGCTCCTTGCGGGAATCTCCGCCCCCAACGCCGGAAGGATAACGACGCGTGAAAGCGCGCCCGCGGGACCGACTAGACTCGCCCTCGATGACGCGCCACCGAGGGTCCTCGTACCGAATCCCGCGTTAGCCGGCGCAGCTGCGCCGGCGATTCTGCCGCGCCTCAATATGACCCTCGGAGTTCAGTGATGAGACAGTCGAAGCTCTTTGGCCGCACCCTACGCGAAGCGCCCGCGGAAGCTCAGACGCCCGGGCACCGCCTCATGCTGCGCGCCGCGATCGCGAAGCCACTCGCTGCGGGGCTGTACACATGGCTGCCCCTCGGCTTCCGCGTCGCGAAGAAGGTCGAGCAGATCATCCGCGAAGAGCAGGACCGGATCGGCGCCCAGGAGATGGAGATGCCGGTCCTGACACCGGCCGACCCATGGAAGCAGACCGGCCGGTGGGAAATGCTCGAGCCGATCACCTTCCGCACGACCGACCACAACGGCCGTGAGTTCATGGTGAGCTACACGCACGAAGAGTTCGTGCATCTCCACGCGATGCAGGAGATCCAGAGCTACAGGCAGATGCCGCAGATCGTCTACCACTTCCAGTCGAAGGGACGCGACGAGGCGCGGCCGCGCGCGGGCTTGCTTCGCGTGCGCGAGTTCGTCATGAAGGACGCGTACAGCTTCGATGTCGACCAGGCCGGCCTCGAGAAGAGCTACGCCGCCGAGTACGGGGCTTACGAGCGAACGTTCAAGCGGATGGGGCTCGATGCGATCAGCGTCGAGTCCGATACAGGCGCCATGGGCGGTGACGTCGCGCACGAATTCCAGGTGCTCACTGAGGTAGGGGAGGACCGCATCGCTATCTGCGCGAACTGCGATTACCGCGCGAACCTGGAAAAGGCGACCCGTCACATGGAAGGCCAGCGAGCGCGGGCCGACGTCGTCCCGGCTCCGACTCAGATCGCGACGCCTGGTACGGAGAGCATCGAGGCGCTCGAGGCCTCGCTGAATCAGCCCAAACACGCCTTCCTGAAGACGCTCTTGTTCCGCGATCAATCAGGCAAGGTCGTCGCGGTCGTGCTGCCGGGCGACCGTGACGTCAACGAGGCGAAGCTTCGCAAGACTCTCGCGACCGGCGAGGTCAAGTTCGCGAGCGATGCCGATTTCGCGGCCGCTGGAGCGGTCCGAGGCTACATCGGCCCGGTCGGCCTCAAAGCGCGAGTCCTCGTGGACACCGGCGTGGGCGGTGGCGGGTATATCGCGGGCGCGAACAAGAAGGACGCGCATCTCCGCGATGTCGTCCTCGGCCGCGACTTCCAGGGCGAGCGTGTCGATGCCTCGGACGTGCGTGAGGGCGACGTCTGCCCCAAATGCAAAGTCGGAAGGCTCACGATCAAGCGCGGGGTTGAGGTGGGAAACATCTTCGCCTACGGCACGTATTACTCGGACAAAATGAACGCCACTTTCGTCGATGAGGATGGCACGCGCAGGCCGTTCTTCGGCGGCAGCTATGGCATCGGAGTCGGTAGAGCCGTCCAGACGATCATCGAGACACACCATGACGACAAGGGAATCATCTGGCCGCCCCAGGTCGCGCCCTTCGACGTGCATGTATTGGCTCTGCCGGTGAACGACGATGCGGTACGCGCGGCGGCCGAGAAGCTTGTCGCCGATCTCGAGAGCCGCGGCCTAGACGTGCTCTACGACGACCGCAACGAGAGCGCAGGAGTGAAGCTCGCCGATTCGGACTTGATCGGAATTCCGATCAGAGCGACCGTGAGTAAGCGCAATCTCGCCGAAGACAAAATCGAGATAAAGCAGCGCCACGTGGCCGAGCCGCTGATGGTGAAGTCACTCGAAGCCGTCTCGTGTATCGAGACGTTCGACGCCGAGAAACTCAAATGGCGAGGGTGACCAAGGCGCGTGAAGCCGCACCGACGGCCTTGCCCGGCGAGGAGCGCTCGCTCGAGGCCTCGCTGCGGCCACAGCGCCTCTCCGACGATGAATACATCAACCAGGACAAGGTCAAAGGGCAGCTTCGCATCATCATCGAAGCCGCGAAAGCACGCCGCGAGACCCTCGAGCACATCGCCCTTTACGGTCCCCCGGGAGTGGGGAAGACCTCGCTGGCGAATGTGATCGCGCACGAGCTCGGCGTGCCGATAAAGATCACGAGCGGCCCGGCCATAGAACGCGCGGGCGATCTCGCGGCGATCCTCACGAATCTCGAGAACGGCGCCGTGCTGTTCATCGACGAGGTGCACCGCCTCCCGCGGGTGGTCGAGGAAGTCCTCTATCCAGCGATGGAAGAGTTCCATCTCGACATCATCCTTGGGAAGGGCCCGGGCGCGCGCACACTGCGGCTGCCATTGCCGCGCTTCACGCTCGTCGGTGCGACGACGCGCATCGGCCGTCTCTCCGCGCCGCTTCGCGATCGGTTCGGGGCGATCTACCACCTCGATCTTTTCAAACCCGAAGCACTGGAGCGGGTCGTGCGCCGATCCGCGCGCATCCTCAAGGTCGAGATCGACTCCGCGGCAGCGCATGAGATCGCCCTGCGCGCGCGAGGAACACCGCGGATCGCGAACCGCTGGCTGAAACGGGTGCGCGACTACGCCCAGGTGCGCCACGACGGCAACGTCACCCTGCCTGTCGCGCGTGAAGCGCTCGCCGCACTCGAGGTGGACGATGCGGGCCTCGATGACCGCGACCGCAGTCTCCTCCGGGCGATCACGGACAAGTTCGGCGGCGGTCCGGTCGGGCTCGAGACACTCGCTGCCGCCGTGAGCGAGGACGCCGAGACGATCGAGGACGTGTACGAGCCGTACCTCCTGCAGGAGGGGTACCTCAAGCGCACCCCCCGCGGCCGCGTCGCGACGGAACGCACCTACCGGCACCTCGGCCTGGACGTGCCGAAGAACGGCACGCTCTGGGACGGGCATCAAGGGGAGTGAAGCGCTTCGAGCTGGAGCGCGCGATCAGAGAGAACGAGCTCGTCCTGCACTACCAGCCGATGGTCGGAGTGCCAAGTCGCCGGCTCACCGGTGTCGAGGCGCTGGTGCGTTGGCGCCACCCCGAGCGCGGTCTCGTCTCTCCGCTCGAGTTCATCCCCGAGGCGGAGGCGACCGGACTTATCCGGCGGCTCACGTTCTGGGTCCTTCGGGAGGCGCTCCTCCAGGGGAACGTGTGGCGACGGGACGGCTCAACGCTCACCGTCGCGGTGAACCTGTCGGTCGACAACCTTCATGACACGCACTTCCGCCGCTACACCGAGCTCACCCTGAAGGTCGCCGGCGGACCCGAGCACTTGATCATGGAGGTCTCGTCGCGCGCGCTCGCGCGCGACCCCGATCCGCCGATACCGATCCTCGAGCTCATGCGCGCCAAGGGGATCCGCGTCACGCTCGACGACGCGACCGATGAGGACGCGCATGTTCTCGAGAGGTTTCCCGTCGACATAGTCAAAGTGAGCCGCACGCTGATTACGCGGATGGGACGAGACCACCGCGCGCTTGAGTATGTCCGCGCGGTTGTCAGTGCGGCGCGGGGGCGTGGGCTCGAAGTGATCGCAGTCGGCGTCGAAGACGAGGAGACATGGCAGCGACTGAGCGAGCTTGGATTCTCCGGCGCGCAGGGCTTCCTGATCGCGGCACCGATGCCACCTTCTCAACTAAGTGAGTGGCGTGCGACGAGGGTGTGACGCGCCGGAATGATGCGGCGGCGGGTGGCACGGGGGAGCGGGTTGCGCGCGAGCCGTTGACCGGCCGCGTCGCTGGCGGACCGTTCGTAATGCCGGGGCAGCGGACCGGTAGGCGAGCGCGCGGCCCCGACCCCGGGACAGGACCCGCCGCCGCGGTTGGCCTCATCGCACTCCTTCTCTTCTCTTGCGTTGCGCCGCCGGCATCGACGACATCGCCTCGGATCACAAATATTCCGATCCCGACGACCCCACCGCCGGCGACCGCGAGCCCGACACCGACGCCGTCGCCGCGAATCGGGCCGGCCGTCATCGAGAACGTGCAGCTCGTCGCGTCGGGATTGCGAGCACCGTGGGCGGTCGATCTTGCGCCCGATGGGCGGCTCTTCGTCACCGAGCGCGCGGGGCGCGTGCGCGTCGTGCAGCTTGGCCCGGGCGGCGGTCTTCGCGCGGATCCGTGGGCCACGGTCCCCGCCAGCACCAGTAGCGACGGCGAGAAGGGTCTGCTCGGGATCGCACTCGATCCGAACTTCGCGAGCAACGGCTTCGTCTACCTCTATTACAGCTACGCGGCTTCAGGCGGCGTCACGCGGAACAAGGTCGTCCGCATGCGCGATGCGAACGATCGCGGCGTCGAAGAGACCGTCGTGCTCGACGGGATCCCCGGCAACAACGATCACGACGGTGGTCGCGTGAAGTTCGGCCCCGACGGAAAGCTGTACCTGACGACCGGCGACGCCGAGGACGGCGCGAACGCGCAGAACGCGAGCAGCCTCGCCGGGAAGATCCTGCGGTTGAACAAGGATGGGTCCATCCCGTCGGACAACCCGACGCCCGGCTCCGCCGTGTGGTCGCTCGGGCACCGCAACGTGCAGGGCATCGCGTGGCAGCCGGATACCGCCGTTCTATACGAGACCGAGCATGGCCCGTCCAATCTGTTTCCTGACTGCTGCAATGACGAGGTCAACCTCATCGTCGCTGGGGGCAACTACGGGTGGCCGACGGTGCGCGGAACGCCCGGCGACCCGCGCTTCCGCGATCCACTCATCGACAGCGGACGCGTGGAAACGTGGGCCCCGTCCGGCGCGGCCTTCGCGACGAAGCCGGGACCGCTTCGCGGGTCGTTCCTCTTCGCGACGCTCCGCGGTCAGCACCTCCACCGCGTCGTGTTCGGTCCGGATGGGCGCACCGTCCTTTTTCAGGAGAAGCTGCTGACCAATCGATACGGCCGCCTACGCGATGTGTTCGAGATCGCGAGCGGCGAATTCCTCGTCCTCACCTCGAACCGCGATGGCCGTGGCGTGCCGGCCGCCGATGACGATCGGATCCTTCTGGTGACGTTGAGGTGAGACAATTAACGCCTATGGAGCTCGCTCAGTTCGGTCGCGTTCTCGTACTGATCGGCGCGGTGATCCTAGGCATTGGGGTCCTGCTCGTCGTGGCTGATCGAGTCCCACTCGTCGGGCGCCTGCCCGGTGACATTCGGGTCAGCGGGGACGGGTGGACGATCTACGCACCAATCGCGACATCGATAGTGCTGAGCGTTCTGCTGACCGTGGTCCTGAGCTTTGTGGCCTGGGCCCGGCGGTAAAAGGAGAACCCCGTGACCGAAGAGAAAGTCAGCGAAGAGAAGAAGACGACCCCCGTCGTGGCCGAGGCCGAGAAGCAGGAAAAGATCCTGAACGCGCTGCAATCGGTCCTCGATCCGGAGATCGGACTCTCGGTGATCGACCTCGACCTCATCCGCGAGGTCGTCTTCACGCCCGAAGAGGCCGAGATAAAAATGGTCCTCACGACACCGTTCTGCCCATACGGACCGATGCTGATCAATCAGATCCAGTCGGTCTCGGAGACTGCCGCTGAAATGCCGGTGAAGGTCACCGTGCTCCCGGATCGCTGGGAAGCGCCGCCCTGGCTGCGTTAGCGAACTAAGGTCGCGGTCGCACGGCCGGCCGGTCCGGTCAGCGTGACCGTGTACGTCCCTCGCGGCCAGGAGCTCCCGAGAAAACCGGTCGAGCATCCGTAGCGATTCGTCGTCGGCGAGTTTGATCCCCCGAAGCGCGCGTTGGCGATGCTCACGCTGATGCGAGTGTCCGGCGGTTGTCCGTACAGGACGTATACGCTGCCGCCGTCCGATTGGCGAGTCGTGGTCGCAATCCCGGGATAGCCGTCGGCAAGGGCGAGCGCGCGGTCGCTGAGCTCCGATGTGAACGTTTCGAACGACTTTCCGCTCGCCGCCTCATACGCGCCCTCGATCGGCAGGCCCCCGCCGATCTTATCGAGCAACTTCGATTCGCCGCCGGCGTCGGACACCACGAACGAAGCGACCTGCGCCGCCAGGTAGTAGGCGTCGGCGCCGACGTCGTTCACGTACGCGCGCCATCCGGCGCTGGTGGCGATGGATGAGAGCGTCGGCATTTCGCTTACCTTCGCCGCGGAGGCGGTGCAATACCGACTGCGGAGCGCGGCATCCGCGCTGACCGGGAACTCGTTCACCGTGGCCAGGCCTTCGTGGAGCCAGAAGGGTACCGCCACGCGACGGCCGGCCGCCTCGTCCACGACGAGATGCGTGATCTCGTGGCGGGCGATCGCCTCGGGAGCGTCACTCCCGCCCCAGTCGATCGCGACGATCGCGGGAGGGATGAAGACGCCCTCCTCGAGCGGCGTCGGTTCCACACGGAGCACTTGCTTGAGGCCGATGTCGAAACCCGCCTTGGTGGCGAAGACATTGACGTTCAGCCGATGCCGGAGCGAACGGCCGAATGAGGCCTCGACCGCGACGACGGCCTGGTCGATCGTCTTCGTGACGCTCGCCCCGTCCAATCCATTGCCATTGAGCCAGACGTCGGCGTTCGAGCCGCATACGACGGTGAACGTCAGACCGCCGGCAGTCTCGCTTCGCGGCGGCACGCACTGCGCTGTCGCGGTCGCGGAAGTCGTGATCCCATCGACGTCCATCGTGATCGTCGAGACGCCGGATCCGCCGGCCATGAAGATGCCCTGCTCGTCGATCGTGCCGTTCCCCGCGGTCACGCGCCACGTCGGCGTAATCGGGACGTTGTTGCCCCATTCGTCGAATGCGCTCCCGGAGAACGGCACGGTGTCACGCGGTTTGACACTCGCGGTCGTTGGCAGGACCCGTACGGTCCGCGGCGTGCCGGGCTTGACCGTGATCTTCGCAGTTGCGGCGAGCTCGCCGATCGCGGCCTGCACGAAGTAGACGCCGGCCCGAGCGGGCGCCGTGAAGAGGCCGCGATCGGCGATTGACGCCTCGGAGGTCCACGCGGGCTTCATCGCGACGACGCGGTTCCGCGCATCACGAATATCCGAGGCGAACTGGAACTGGGCCGTCGGCGCGATCACGACCTCGTCCGCGGGGACGATCGCGATGGTCATCGGCGGACCCGGAACGAGCTCGCTCCAGGCGTACGCGCCACCGGCAGCGGCGACCGCCAGTGCCACGCAAACGATCGCCACGACCCTCCGCACGACGCGAGTCTGCGCCCCCGCGGCCGATCGCCCGGTGTCGAAAGGGCCGCGGACGGCGATGCTTAGAGCAGCGCGCGCACCACCCTGAGCTGCGGGGACGTCTCGTCGGTCAGCCCTTGCGACAGCGGCAGTCCTTGATACGTCCCACGCACGATTGCCCACTTCCGGAGGAGGTTCGCGTCAAGGCCGGCATCCGCGAACGCGCCGATCCAGCGCTCGACGGATTCCCTCGTCGGCTGGTGGCCGATGGGATTCCACAGGAAGGTCGGGACGTCGAACTCAGGCTCGCCAACCATCGGCTTTGGGTCGATCACGACCCAGCTATCGCGATGGCTTAGCAGGTTGTGATGGTGGAAGTCGCTGTGAACGAGCGTGGTGTCGCTCGGACGCATTGTTGCGTAGATCTCCTTCGCCTGACGCACGAGATAGTGATCGCCCGCGTTGTCCAGCCAGCGCGGCACGTGGTCGCCGATCCAACGGAATGGGGCTCCGCGCGTGGCCGTCGCGCTCCAGAATTTCTTCGTCGCGGCGATCGCGATGCGGATCGCCTCGTGCTCCGACAGGCCTGACACGTCGTATCCGGGACGGGCTCGCTCGATCAGCATCGCCCGCCGCGCTCGGTCATGTCGCAACAACCGCACCGCGCCGTCGCCGGCCAGGAGCGCCAGGGCATCCGCCTCGTGATCGGCTTCGTCGTCCTCGACCGGAACGACCTTGAGGACCGCGTCGTCGCCGGCGAAGGCGACGTACGAGAACCGACCCGCGGTCAGGCGCTCGCCGAGGGGAACACCCCACTCGCGGGCGACCTCCAGAGCGGTCGCCCGGAGGCGCTCCGCCACCCGAGACGTGATGCCCCAGGGCGCGACGTCGAGCCACGCGCTTTCGCGGTTGCTCACCGCTGAGCGCGAGGGCGGCGTTCGCTGGCGCGAGCCAGCACGAAGAGGACGTCGGATAGCCGGTTCAGCCAAGGCAGGAGAACGTCCCCCGAGACGTAACCCTCGTCGACGCACTCGACGACGTGGCGCTCTGCCCGACGAGCGACCGTCCGGGCCTGGTCGAGGCTTGCGGCGATGCGGTTCTCGCCGGGGATGACAAATCGCCCCTCGATCGGCGTGCTTTTCTTGAGCGTTTCGAGGACCTCGTCGAGCCGGGCCACGGCCGCGCCGTCGAGGCGCTCCTTCAAGCGACCAAGATCGCCCTGCGGAGTGGCGACCTCCGCCATCAGCAGATACAGGCCACGCTGCAGCTCCAGGAGCTGGCGGCCGAGGCTCGATCGCGGCGCGAGCGATCGCGCGAGGCCGATCACGGCCTGCGTCTCGTCGAGGTCGCCAAGCGCCTCGATCCGGGGATCGGTCTTGCGAACGCGCTCCTTGCCGAAGAGCGAGGTCTCGCCGCCGTCTCCGGTGCGGGTGGCGACTCGCGCTGACGGCCTTCGCGGGCGGGCGGGCATGTTCGACCAGTCTGGCCGCTCCGGTCACGCTATGCTCGATCGGTCCCGCGAAGCTTCCCGCGGGGTTTATGGAGGGACCGATGCCGTCGGGTCGAGGCGATACCAAGAAGAAGAACGAGAAAAAGAAGTCCAAAGAGCAGCTCGAAAGAGAGCTGAAGAAGAAGGGCGTGGCGCAACCGGTCCAGCCCATGACCTTCGAGATCGTGAAGCCGAAACG
>Ga0137380_10006378_pt1 | contig 10526 bp, 9 predicted proteins | sample SagtaG_17_FD_104809 | JGI IMG/M metagenome (GOLD analysis project Ga0137380, IMG submission 104809) | Vadose zone soil microbial communities from Sagehorn Ranch, Mendocino, California, USA - Sage2_L_100_16 metaG | ecosystem: Environmental > Terrestrial > Soil > Vadose zone | place: USA... | reverse complement strand
TTGCACGGCGACATCGGGGAGATGCTTCTCTTCCTGGGAGTTTGCCGCCTTCACCTCCGTGAGATGAAAGCCCTTCCCGTCCGGCCTGAGGATGTCGACGGCAACGAACGTGTTGTCGGCGAGGAAGCTGGCCTCGAAGATCGCCGGCGCACCGTCGTCGATCAGTTTGCGGGTGAGTTTGACGCGCTCGTCGACGGCGGTGTGCGGCAAATCAATCAGCACGCCTCCAAGGAAGCGTGTGCGTGCCAACGTGCCGACGTGTGCGCCTTGATCAAACCGGTCCTGTAACACCTTGTCAGGCTGGAGCTCGACGGCGAGGGGCTCGTGGACTTTCCACCAGAGGAGCTTGTGGCATTGGACGCCGGCGGTGTAGCGGGACTTGGAGAGGCGGTACTGCATGAGTCAGAATGTGTGGATAGGGTGAGACATTGCAACTGATGTTATCCGTGCGCTGAAGCGCCGGCGGTTTTCGCAAGGACGTACCGGGCGCGGACGAGATCACCGCATTGATCCGCACCCGGACGTCCGCGGATCTATAGCGCTACCGCTGCGGCCGCTGCCGTAGGTGCTGCGCTTGCGGGTACGGACTCACCTCTAAGTGCGTACCGAAGACATACTGCCCCTTGGGGATCCGTCCCACGCCCTCGAAGGCGAGGTAGTAATCGCCAATTGTTTTCGCCCGAAAGTTCGAGCGGCTCGGGCGGAAACTGAGCACGATCCCCTTCTCCACGCGTCCCAGCTGCTGGTGCACTAGCTCGCCGCGTCTTCCGAGAATCTGGACCTTCCATATTGCCGGATCGATATCGTCGATGAAGATGTGATACCAGCCCGGGCAGAGTGCGCCCTCACAGCCCGGGCAGCTCCACTTCACGGTGCAGTTCTTGGGCAACGGATCGATCCCACGCGGCGGCAAGATCGTGTCGACCGTCACGATGATCTTTCCCGGCTCAAAGGTGAACGGGAAGCAGAGCCAGGGAATCAACTTGCAGATGTCGAAGATCGTGGGGGGTTCGATCTTGAAGAAAAAGGGATCGATCGAGGCCGACACGTTCGCGGTGTTCCCCAGATTGCGCACCTGATGCGTCGTGAAGTCGACGTTCCGCTGGAACGTCACGCCCTGCGGGAAATTGGCGTGGTCCGGCGTGTTGAGGGCCGGGAAGACGCCGTAGAACGTCCGCCCCACGGCGATGAGGTCCAGGTAGTCCCCCATGAAACCGGTACCATTGGGCACGTCGGCAAGGATGATATCGCCCCACGTTGTTCCGCCGTTCGACGTCCGCTGGATGTGGGTCTGCCACCGCTGATTCGGCGCCGTTCCGGTGAGCTGCTGGTACACAAACCCGACGACACCGCCGCTGTTGATCGCGAGCCCCGGATTCGTGGCTGTGCCGATCGTGCGAAGGTCGGTGCTCCAGGTCGCGCCAGCGTCCACCGAGCGCCGCACGTGCAACGTGTAGCGGCTGGTCGCGTCGCTGTCTGCCCAGGCGACCCAAACCTCTGATGAGTCGCGCGGATTCACCGCAATAGAAAGGTTGGAGGCGACGAGGCGGTTTTGGCCGAGACTGACCCCGAAGGCGGTTACCAGTCCCCTCGCCACGATCCGCCCGACCAGTCCATCGCTCGGATCGGTGAGCGCCCCGAACGGATTCGCTCCACGGGCGAAGAACTCATCCCGCACCACAACGACTTGGACGGACTCCCTGGGTATCGCCCCGGCAAACCACCGATAGTACACGCCGTAGACGCGCCCGCCGCGATGTACTGCGAAGCGGATCGGCGGCATGTCCTCGTCTATGGGATTCCGCACTTCGAGCGTCTGAGTCGTGATGCCCGCGGGCGGTGCCGCGGTCCGCACGTCCAGGGAGTATTGAACCGAAGCGGTGCGGCCATTCCCCCCGAATGGTACGCGCCGCCCATAGAAATTGAATCCCACGTACACGAGATCGCTGTCGGGAGAACCGGTCGTCGTTGCCGACACGTACGGCTGGTCCTTCTTGACCGTCGAATCATCCGTGAGCGTCGTCATGATCCCGTCACCGAATGGATCGGCGCTGCGAAGGATCACCTGTCGAAACGTGAAGTCGTCTTTCAGAATCCCCGTGTACAAGGTGTGGCCGCCTCGAGCGAAATCCTCGGAGATGTCCCCTGTTGACCCGAAGACACTCGGGACGATCTCGCGCAAACTCCAAATCGTGCCGCCGTTGGTTGACGTATACACGGGCGCCACATTCTTCGCCCCACTCGGACTCGACGTGAACGCGGAGCCCACGAGGTGCGTCGGGTCGGCGGGATCAACGGCCAGATTCGGCTCGGCGTCGTTGATCACGTCGTTACTCTGCGGCTGCGGCATCATATCGATCACACTGATCCGCTCCCACCAGCGCCACCACGGCCGATAAAACAGCGGGTAGCGGACACGGCGAAGCGAGTCCAGACGAACGGGAGTCGGGTCGAGGGGAAGCGTGTCGCCTTGGGATCGCAGAAGGGCCGGGAGTGCAGCCGTGCTCAACATCTCCACGAGCGCCACACGGGTGAGAATTCGGCAGGCAGTCATGGTGCAATCCTCCTATTTGGGTAGGAGCCGGCGAATCCGGGCTTCGTCGGATGGTGGCCGGAAATCCGCGGGATATGGCGCTGCGAGTCGGGGGAGCCGCTTGCCTTCGAAGTCCAAAGGGCGCAACAGCCAGATACCTTCGGTGCCCCTCCGGAATTTCGGAGCAGCGCGCCACATCGGATCGTCCGTACCGGGGAAGAGGATCGTGACCCGCGCTCCCGGCTGACCACCACGCAGCACGCTCCTGACCTCGATGACTGCCTCCTGCCAGTTGGGATCGTGCTCGGTGGGGAGGGGTGGGACCTCCGCCCTCCGAACGCTGATCACTCTTCCCATCACGACCAGCTCGGCCGTGCGGAGTCGCTCGGTGAGTTCCCGATCCGATTGCTGCTGCCGCTGTCGCTCGATGTCCGATTGCATCCTTCGCAGCTCCGGGCCGGTCGGGGCAGTGATGCTGTTCAGCTCGATTACGCCGATGTCCTCGCCCCAGTGCCAGCCCTTGGTGAAGTACACGCGGCGCTCGCCATCCCGAGCGCGGTCAGACTCCCGCAATCGCACGGTAATTGCCCGCCCGGCCAAGGGTCGAAATGCTTCGCCACCCACGAGGATCCTGTCCACGCGTACGACGGCGCAATCGCTCGCGTCGTCCAGGTCAATCGTGGCGGCGTGCGCCTTCAACAGGGTGCCGCTGAAGATGAAGTCGGCGGCGGCGACCGCCGTACCGGCGGTGGTGTCCTGCGCAGCGTGACCCTGCGAGTAGCTCGCGATGACGCCCGCGATTGCGAGCGGAACAATCCAGATCTTCGACGATCGTATCATGGCAGCTTCCTCCTCCCCGTCCCTCTCCCCCTGCGTGGCTTCTCACTTGAGCGGTATGCAGGCATCGTCGTTCCCGTCTCCGCAGTTGCGCAGCCGGAACAGCAACTGGTTCAATGCGCAGCGCACCGACGGGATCCAGCTGAACAGCGCCAGCAGCACGATCACCGGAATCAGGACGATGAACAGGACCAGACAAACGAGTCCGTTGGTTGCCCCGAACACCGGTGCGTAGCACGTGCCCGGCACCGGCACGCACGCGTCGCCGGCGAGCGGGACCACCCACACGTCGTGCACCGCTTGCCCCGGCTCGAAGAACTCGATCAAGAGCCGTGCGCCTCGCGCGCCGGCGGCGACCGGCGTGAACGTCACCGGCACAGTGCCCGTCGCGCCCGCCGCCAGCGTGGCCGGCGCGGCACCCAGAGTGAACAGCGCGGCGTTGGGTCCCGCCTCGATCGACACCGCCGCGACGGTAAGGCTCCTCGCGCCGCGATTCGTGAGCTGCACCGATCGGTTGCGGGAGGTCCCAACCTGGAGCCGGCCGAAATTGAGCTGCCGGGGCGAAACGTCGAGGATGGGGAGCCGGTCCGCAGCGAGGCACAGCTCCGTGAGCGCCGCGCTCACGTCCTCGATGATGTTGACCATCTCCGTGGCGTAATCCGGCTGGAACGTTGTACCCCATTCGATCAGCAACGCGTCCAGCTTGGTCTTGGCCGTGTCGGCGATGTGTCGGCTGAAGGCGTAGCACGTCGACGCACCGCATGTTGGATACAGCAGGTATGACTGTCCGACGGCGTACGACTTCCCGCGTACGGCGTTGAGTGCGCCGTTCATACGTTGAGCGGTCGCGTCGAGCCGAGCCTGATCCTGCGCCCGCATGAACTCACCGTAGGTGCCGCCCGCCGGCCCGCGCTGGCCGTCATACGCCGGATTCAAAAAATTCTGATCCGGGGCCACAGACTGGTTTTGGTCGTCTCCCCAGGGATAGTAGAGCAGCTGGGAGAAGCTGTGGACGTCCACGAAGTAGCGGATCTGGGGGTAGGTGTCGAGCAGCCAGCGGACGTTTTGCGACTCGACTTCCGAAAATGGCGCAGTCCCGTGGTAGATGTCCACGCCGGGCACGTCGCTGACGACCACCTCCCCGTTCAGCGAATTACCGTCGTACATCACCGGGTCGAGGTAGTGCTTGTAGTCCCACAGGACATCATAGTTGCGGTTCACGTCCGTGCCGATCGTCCCGGTGGCCGGAATGGGGCGGCGATTTCGCCGCCACATCGCGAAGGTGTTCTGGCTGTAATACTTGCCATCGGGATTCACGTCGGGATAGACGAATAGATCGACGTTTTGCACGATCGACTGCACGTCGACCGTGGTGTAGCTCTTTCCCAGGAACGTGAGGCCGGTGCCGTTCGCGTAAGCCGCGAGCAGCCGGGCGACCAAGGACACGAGAATGTCTGAGCTTCCCCACTCGCGAGCGTGCTGGCCCCCAATGAACAGCAGGCCGTGGCGCCGCACACGTGGGCCGCCGCGGATCCTAACCGCGTGGGTGGCGCGCCCCTCGAACGAATTGAGCGGCAAGTTGATCAAGGAGCACAGGGCGGGGTAGCTGAGTCCGGCGACCTGGAGCGCGCTTTCAACTTCGGTGACGTTCAAGTACGGCATTGGCTTTCAGCGTGGCTCTCGTTTGAGCCGTTTCAAATCGTCGGCGAAACGATCGATCTGGGAAACCTGCCGCTTGAGATCCGCGGCCTGATTGATTCGTGCGACTTCCTGGATTTTGCGGCCGCTCTGCTCCAGGCGTTGCCGCAACTCGGCCGAGACCAGGAGTTGGAGCTCGTACCGTGCGCCGGCCGGAAGCACGCGGCCGAGCCGGATGACATAGGGATGGAACTCGCGCACCAGCGCATCGAGAGCGTCGAGTCGCTCATCCTCGATCCGAATGTGGAAGTCGAACCGTGGTTCGGGCGCTGTCATGGCGATCTTCAAAAACGCGGTCGCAGGCGGTGTTGGCTATGACGAATTGAGCAGGCGGCGCGCGAGCGCTCCGACCGACCGGCCTTGGGCGAAATTGCAACTCCAGATCCCAGCGTGCGTTTTCTTGATACCGATGCTCGCCGAGCGTACTGTATAATGAGCCGGCATGCACCAGGAGCTCGTGTGCCGGTCACCGCGAAACTGTCCCGCAAGTTTTATGAGCGATTTGGGGATGATATCGCCAACGAGCTCGTGGACTGGTTCAACATGGTGGATGCGACGTACCGCTCGGAGCTGCGCGAGCTCAACGAGCTGAATTACGCGCGGTTCGATGCCAAACTCGAGCAGCGCGTTGTCGAGCTGGAAGCAAAGATCGACCGGCTCGCTGCCGAGCTGCGGGCGGAGATGCAGGTCGGCTTTGCGCGTATGGACCAGAAGTTCGCGCAGTTCGAGACCACGCTCACCAAGCGAATGTTTGTCTTCTGGATTGGCCAGGCCGCCACGACCGTTGGTCTCGTCCTCGGAGTCGTGAAGCTGCTACACTAGCGGGCAAGCTCGTCAACGGCTCGTCGCGCGCGGTTGTTGTCCTGGCAACAAGGACCGCGCGGGTCCCAGCGAGATGACGCTGCCGACGTTGAAGCTCCAGTGGCTCTGCAAACCACCACCGCTCAGGGGCGCGGCGAGCACGATGAGGGCGGCGCTGGGCCAGCTGAATCGCATGCCGAAAACGATCGACTCGGTGCGTTTGCTAGCCGTTAGTGCCGTTTCGAGGCACTCGCTATGACGGTTTGAGCGGCTTCAGGCTCAAAATGTTCTAAACCCTCAACGACGTCCCGTCCCGCCGGAGTCACGTCGCTAGATAACGCCATCCTAACGATCGGATGACGGTTGGTTACTAGGCTTGAGCCGCAAGTGGAGCGAGACGGTGAGCACTTTGCTTTGGGCGGCGGGGTAAAATCCGATGATGCAATCCTTGCCTCTCGCTCTGTTGCTGCTCTCTCTTGGCAGCCCGACAATCCGGCAACTGAAGCCGACAGCGCGGGAGGACGACATGACCACACTCGATCGCCGCGATTTCACCCTCACCCTGGCATCTGCGTCGCTCGGGTTGCTCCCGCGACCGCGCCTGTCCGCCCTGCGTCCGCCGGTGCAGCACAAGACCCCCTACATCCGGCACAACATCTATTGCTTGACCGCGACGAGCCCGGAGATCGTCGCCTACAAGCGGGCCATTCAGGTCATGCGGGCGAAATCGGCGACTGATCCCACCAGCTGGCAGGCGCAGTCCAACATCCATGGCGCCTTCAAACCCGACCCCGCCCGCGGCGTCGTCAACGTTTGCCCGCCGGCGACTGCCGCAGACCTGGTGGCACCGGCAGGCATGATCGCGGACGCGTGCCGTCATGACTACCTCTTTCTGGCCTGGCACCGGATGTACATCTACTACTTCGAGCGCATTGTCCGAGCGGCGTCCGGTGATCCGACCTTCGCGCTGCCCTACTGGGGCTATTCGCCTGGAGGACCACACAATCTTCCCGATGTGTTCCGAATTCCCGGTACCACGATGAATCCCCTGTGGACGGACCAACGCCTCAGCGCGATCAACACCGGCAGCGATATCACGGCCACGTTTGTCGATGCCGGTCCCGCATTGGCGATCCCGGGGTTCGTCTCGTTCCAAAGTTCCCTGCGGAGCGTGCCGCACAACGTGGTCCACACGTCAGTCGGCGGTGGGTGTGGCTGGATGAGCGCTTTCGAGACGGCCGGGATGGATCCCATCTTCTGGCTGCACCACTGCAACATCGACCGACTGTGGGATGACTGGATCACGATGGGCGGGGGTCGCGCGAATCCGACCACGGACCCCACGTGGATCAATCAGACGTTCACCTTCTATGATGAAGCCGGCGCAACGGTCAACCTGCGCGTCGACCAGATTCTCGATACCGCCACGCAGCTCGACTACCGCTACGCCCCGCCGACGGTTTGCCCGACCCGCTACTTCTGCTTCTGTTTCCCGCGGCGTCCCTGGCTGCTGGACCCTCGGCTCGTCGCCCTCGCCGACACGATCGTGAGTCGGCGGCCGCTCCCCCAGCCCTTCACCGTGGCGCAAGCCCCCGCACCCATTCCCCTCGGCGCGACGGCGCGCGAGGTGCGGGTACCGATTCCCGCTGCGGGCCGCGATCGGCTGTTGGCGCTCCCGCGCGACTCGGCGGCGGGCACGAACATCAAGCTCGTGTTCGACGACATTCGCCTCGAGCAGAATCCCGCCGTGGCCTACGAGGTGTACGTGAATCTCCCGGCCGGTGAGAAGGACACCGTGTACACGAGCCCCCACTTCGTGGGCGTGTTGGACTTCTTCGGATCAGCGCATCCGGATCGCCGCCAGTTGCAGCGCGAGTTCGATCTCTTGCTGCCGTTCGTACGGCTGCGGCAGATGCAGCGTTGGCCGATGGACACGCTGCGCGTGACGCTGGTGCCGAAACCGCTCGTCGAGGGCGGTCGAATCCCGAGGGCCATCAGCCTGAAGCGACAGGCGACCATTGGCCGGATTTCCATCGTCGTCGAGTAGTCGTATGTGACTGACCCCGGGGTACACCGCCCTGGGGTCAGCCGAGTCGCACTGACTGTCCACTAGCGCGGCTCCGTTAAATCGTGATATCCCCGCCCGGATCGCTCTCCGACATCCTGTTGAGCCGCTCCTGTGCAGCTTTGAGCCGCCGTTCCCGCTCCTTGTCGTCGATCCTGGCACTCGACCAATCGGGCCTTCCATCCGCGCCGAGCTCGACTCGCAGTACCGTGCCTTCGCGCGCGCGGGTCGGAAGGTTACTCCGCGGTACATCTACGGTGGTCTCGTCGTCTCCCACGAGCACGACCATTTGTCCTTCCAGGCGATCGACCGCGTAGAAGACGTTACTCATGGCTTGGCATTGCACGCACAGCCTGGCGGCTGATGGCATTGGTAGGCGGCATTGATACAGGAATTACCACACGCTTTGCCGCGCGTACAGATCTTACAGCAGGCCGGAGACGTCGCCGGCTGGGCAATTGTTGGAGCAGCGGTGTCTTGCGCGAAGGGACGCAACTGCACAACGCCGCCCGTATCAGCCCGGGCTGTCGTGACGACGAAACTCCCGTCATCGTTTGCCAGGACGAGCACACTGCCATGGCGATCTGTGCGATAGACGCGTGCCCCCGCGTCCTCCCACGCGGCAATGACGCCCGCTGAGGGATGACCGTAGGAATTTCCCGCCCCGACCGAGATGACAGCGATTTGGGGGTGCGTCGCCTCGATCCACGCCACGCTCGTGCCGTTCGGGCTGCCGTGGTGTGCGACCTTCACGACATGCACGTGGGGAATCGCGCCGTTGCTCAGCCAATAGTCGAGCTCGTGGAGCTCCGAGTCTCCGGTGAAGAGGGCGTGGAACTCGCCGTACTCGATGAGAACCCCCACCGAGGCGTTGTTCTGGTCCTGGCCAATCGGTGGCGGAAGGATACGGATGCGCGCGTCGCCGAGTGTGATCGTGCGCGCGGTGGGTCGCAGATATTGCGCTCCGCTCGCTTGGACCGCTTGGATGGTCCGCTGGTAGGTAGCCGTCGTCTGGGGAACGCCATTGTCCATGTAGAACCGGACGACGGCGGAGTGGAGTACACCGCTCATCCCGCCGATGTGGTCGACGTGGTTGTGACTCGCGATGACGAGGTCGATGGTGTCGATGTGGAAAGCGCGAAGGTACGAAACCACTCTAGAGGAGCCGCCGGCATCGATGAGTAGGGTCTTGGTACTGGACCGAATCAATGCGGCGTCGCCTTGCCCCACGTCGAGGAAGCGGATTTCGAGTTGCTGGGCGGAGATCGGCCGCGCCGTCAATGCGACGGCTATGGCGAGGCACAGATACGCGACACGCTTCATGGTCGATCAATCATACGCGTCGGCGTCCTTCAGGACGTGTGTCGTTACCGAGCGGGCTTGAGCCGGGTGCCGAAGCGAGGAGCCCGCGGCGTTCGGGCCATTCGAGGAGGATGCGGTTGCCGGCAATTTTGCCCGGAGATCGGGAATCGGCAGTGCACTCTGAGCACTGGCCAGCTGGCGAGCTGCACTACCTTGAGGGCAATGGAGAGAACGTTTCAGTGACCCAACGCGCGTCTGCGTGCCATGCTTCGACCGCATCGAGCAGTGGTGCACGACGGCGGAGTGATTGTTCGGCGAACGTAAGGAGGCACCGCTGCATCTTGCCCAGTCTCGTAGATGACCGGGCCTCGCCCCATTCCTGCCAATTGGTGACTCTTGGGAGGGAGGCCAGCGGAACCTTGTAGACAATCTCGAGAACCTTGCGTCGCTCTCGTGTTGAAAGTCCGCCCTTGCCAACTCTGTACCCGAGAAGATGCAGCACGCCCTCTTCTGGTGAAAACTCGATGCCCTGCGGTATGTCCAGCGCCCCGCCGAATTGTTCTAGCGATATCATGACGATATCGCCCTTCCTCGGACGCAGCCTTATCGTGGAGGGGCCTCTTGAGACGACGGTGTACCAGCCTCCCTTGATGTTTAGCTGAGGGCGCACGTGAACTACCAGGCCCGGCGAGATCATCTGCTCCAGCCACTCGGGGAGGGCGTGAAAACCGAGATCGTGAGACATTACTCAGCCTCGAACCCATGACTCGTGAACTTTAGCGTGCGGCTGTTCTCGGTCACCGTCCGCACAATCTGGTCAGTAGCGCCGTTCGGAAGTCTCGCCTCGATCTCGAGCGTGACGGTCACGTCCGCGCCCACCTGGCCCGCCAAGTGCGCGATCACTTCCTCAGCGATGCGGCTTGCATCGCGCCCAACGCGCGCGGGATCGAGGCTCACCGTGCCGTGGAACCGCCGGAGCTTACGTTCGGTCGGCGACGGTGGAGGCGTGGGGCCGGGACGAGGGCCAGGACCAGGGCTCGGGCCCGACGGAGGAGTCGGCGTCTCGGCATCCATCTGCCGTCGCGCCACGTCCGGCTTCACCAACAACGACGCGCTCTCGGCTGAAGCGTGCACCACTTGCCCACCGAGTAGTCCTCGGTAGCGTCCCGCTCCCTCGTCGTGGCTCTCGGCATAAGCGAACGTGTCCGTCTGCCACGTGAGCATGGCCACGCCATCACGGATCGCCTGGACCAGTACCTCGGGCCCGGCGATTCGCGGCAGGTAGAGATA
>Ga0137380_10006377_pt1 | contig 10526 bp, 10 predicted proteins | sample SagtaG_17_FD_104809 | JGI IMG/M metagenome (GOLD analysis project Ga0137380, IMG submission 104809) | Vadose zone soil microbial communities from Sagehorn Ranch, Mendocino, California, USA - Sage2_L_100_16 metaG | ecosystem: Environmental > Terrestrial > Soil > Vadose zone | place: USA... | reverse complement strand
TCCATGCCGCTGATCGCCACCGTCACCGGAGTTCCGGGAGAGCATGCGGTAAAACCACCCGACGCCGAAGGCGAGATCGAGCGCAAGGGCATGAGCAAGCGACACATGATCGAAGCGATTGCTGTAGGCGCAGGATTGGGCGTGGCTACTGGCGCCGCCGCAGGTGGTCGCCACGGCGCCGCAATTGGCGCGGGTGCTGGGGCCGGGGCGGGCGCCCTTGCCGGCTTCTTCACCGACCGCAATTTAAAGCTGGATAAAGGAACAACGCTGGAACTGCGTTTGGATCATCCTTTGCAAGTGCCTTTGCGTTGAGTTGTGCGGTGTACCGCGGACTCGGGTCCTTTTTTTAAGAGCGAAACTATCGTTGCAGAGCCGATTCCGACGAAGGGCACGGATTTCCCAAATCCGCGCCCCTTTTCTTATCTGTGTACGTAGCCGCAAGTTGCACCCATCTGGACGTTCTTTGGAGTAGCCGCGTCTCAGGCGTATAAATCTCATTGATCTTTTAAGGGAGAAAATCGTGAAAACTTCTATTGCAGGGGTCTCATTTGTAGTCCTGGCCTGCACGCTCGGCCTGGCACAAGATCGGCCTACAGTGACCGCACAACCTAACACTGTCTTCGTAGGCGCGGATGGCAAATTTGAAGCGAATCCCGACACCGCGCTGGTGCAATTCAACATCTCTGCTCAGGAGGAGAGTTCGCGGGCGGCATACGATCGCGCTTCCAAAGCAGCCGAGCAGATTCGCCAGATCCTGCGCTCCAACGGAATCGAACCCAAAGCCGCCGAAATTGGATTCTTTTCCCTGCAACCGGTCTACGATTTCAGGACTGCAAAGCGCAAGCTGGTGGGATATCGGGTGAACACGAATGTATCCTTGAAACTAAAAGATTTTTCCAAGATCGCGCCTATTGTGCAGCAACTCGCCGACACTGATATTACAGAGAATCAGACCGTCAGCTATACTCTCGACGACATCGATTCCGCGAAGACTCGCGCCGTCGAAGACGCTTACCGCCGCGCCCGTGAATCAGCAAACGCCGTAGCCCGAGCCGGCGGCCGCACCCTGGGAGAACTTTCCTACGCCTCGGTGGATACTTTTGAGAACGTGCGGATTGTGGCTCCGATGAACGCACGCGTGATGCAAACCATGGGCGCAGCCAACGCGCCCGCGCCCACCGCCGAGTTCAGCCCCCAGAACATCCAGGTGACAGCCCACGTCAATGCCATGTTCGCGCTAAGGTAGAGCCGGCGTCCCGTAACGAGTGTGTGTCACCCGCCGCTGGGATTATTTCACTGGCGGAGGGATGCGATTCGGATCCAAGGGAACAGCGCGCTGAAAAACCATCTCCACGGTCGTGCCAGCATCCAGTTTCACATCATTGCCCCGTGACAGCAGGGCGATGGCGGTCCCCACCGCGCCGCCGATCCCCGCGCCAATGGCAGCGCCTTTTCCTCCGCGACTCAAGCCACCAATCACCGCACCTGTGCCGGCGCTGCTGGCGACGGTTCCGATCTTCTCGCCTTTCTGGCTGTCCTGGCGGATCGTCCCTTCCTGCCCTTTAATGGACGTCTTCTCCGCGCCGGGAACGTTTTCTACAGCTCCGGGCAGCATCACGGTGTAGCCGCTGGGATAGATGAGCGTGGTGAAATGCATCAAAACTTCGGCGCGCCCTTTAATGCGTCCCGCACGCTGCACGTGGCTGATCCTTCCTTGCACGTACGTCCCGGCGGGAATCAGGACACGATTATCCTGCACCACAGGAAAAGTGGTTTCCGCGTAAACCGAGTCCCCTTCCCGCGCGCTTTTGGTTGATACCGCATGCTTGAGCGCGAGCGGGACCTTTGTCCCCGCCGGGACGACGAGCTCATTAGGCCCGGCTGAGGATGAAGTGGTGGCGCTAGTTGGATGGACAGGGGGGCTGGCTTGAGCCATCACCAACGCGGAGAGCAGAAGAACCATCGCAATCGTGCGCATGGACGACCTCCCGTCGAATCAGAATGCAGCAGCAGCCGAAAAGGCCTTGAGTATAGACCGCCCGCTAGCAGTATTTGGTTCCGATGAACGTAGGATGCGGGCACAATACGAAAAGGTTTCGTGGGACGCGCCGCGCTGCTATGCGCCGGTCCGTTTGAACTGGCCCTCTAGTACATTCCCCATAAATTGCGACTGCAACCGCTGGGCGCATCGCTCACCACAAACGTGGAGAGTACCCTCTTTCTTTGCGATCTCCTCTTCCCATGCGCACAGGTAAAGCAGCGGCCGGTTGTATTCCCCAAAAGATGTCCACATCAACCACCAGCGGTCGGCGGAGCCTTTCTGTACTCCGCAGTTGGGACCGGCACAACGATAGAAGGGATTAGCGAGGTTAGAGGGTCCAACATTCATTACACGACTCCCAGGGTTCGGAAAATGTTCGGACAGGTGTTCAGACATTGTAATGGAACGGCTGGCAGGTCGAACGTCGGATAATTTTTACTTATAGATGAGGTACTTCTGTCGAAGCTGCTGAAATTTCTCCAGCGGCTCGCGCCAGTCCTCCGCGATGCGACGCGGATCTTGTCCTTGAGCGATGGCGTCATACACTGCCTGATTCACCAGCAGCTCAATCAATCGTTCCATGTGAAACTGCTGGGGATACAGCTTGTGTAAAGCCGAAGCCAACTCGATGCCCAGTTCAGGGGCGTCCAACGCATTGCGGTCGGTAACTACGATGTTCACCCCAGCACACTTTTCCGCCGCATAATTGCTGGCGTTGGGAGTGAAGGTTACTGGCACAAAACGCACGCCAGAAATGTTTCTAGCATTCAAATATTGTGTGAGTTCGCGGCCGTTGATCCAGGGAGCACCCAGAATCTCAAAGGGAGTGTCGGTTCCGCGGCCCACTGAAACGTTGGTGCCTTCGATGAGAGCCACCCCAGGATAAAGCGTGGCTTCGGTGAGGCTGCGCAGATTTGGCGAGGGATTGATCCAGTTCACGCCCGTCGAATCAAACCAGTCGCCGCGCATCCATCCATCCATCGCCACAACCTGCAAGCGGGCGTTAATGTTGCGCTCCGCATTGAACATCTTCGCCAGTTCGCCGGTTGTCATGCCGTGACGCACCGGCACAGCAGTGTAATTCACGAAACTCTCGCGTCCCGGGTCGGGCATGGGGCCTTGCACGAACGAACCGGTGATGGGATTAGGACGGTCCAGCACAATGATCTCAATTCCCGCCTTGGCCGCAGCCTCCAGGAAATAACCCAGAGAGGCTTCGTACGTGTAAAAACGTACGCCTGCATCCTGAATGTCCACCACCACCGCGTCGAGATTCTTTAGAGACTCCGGCGATGGGCGTCGGGCAGCATCCGTGGCGCCATAGACGCTGTACACCGGAATTCCGGTAGCAGCATCCTTTGAGTTGCTTACATCGGTGGTATCCAGTGTGCCCGTCACACCATGCTCGGGGCTGAATATGGCGTCCAAAGAAACTCCAGAAGCCTCGGCCAGGACGTCAATGGTGCGGCGTCCCTGAGAATCAACTCCAGTCTGATTGGTCAGCAGCCCGATTCTCTTCTTGGCCGCGCCCCCGCGAATCAAATCAAAGTTGTGCGCTTCCAAGACGTCGATTCCAGTTTGCACCGATCCGTTCCGTACCGACAACCGGCGGGAACCCGTCTGGGCTTCGTTATAGCCAGTAATACTTTTCAGTCGCAGCTGTTCTTTTTCACTGACGGTCAGTGGCAAGGCCGCGGCTACGGCGGTGGCAATCTTTGCGCGCAACGCAATCACATTTCCCTTGCCGCGAGGATGAACTGAATTAGTGAGCAGGATGATGTAAGTGCGGGTAGTGGGATCAATCCAGAGCGAAGTGCCGGTCCATCCTGTGTGCCCAAACGAACCTACCGGCAACAGTTCACCCCGATTACTGGATAAAGGAGAATCGATGTCCCAGCCAAAGCCTCGCAGACTGTCAGATGTAGGCGGCTGCTGCGGCGTGGTCATTTTCTCTACCGCGAGCGAACGCAATACCGTGCTGCCATTCAGCAGAGCTTGGGCAAATTTCGACAAGTCTGCGGCCGTGGAGAACAATCCTGCATGTCCGGCCACGCCTCCCATACGGCGTGACGTGGGATCATGTACCATCCCGCGGAGCATCCTGCCCTGTTCGTCATACTCGGTTGGCGCGATCGCCGACTTCCACGCGGCTGGCGGAAGGTAGCGAGTGTGCGTCATCCCCAACGGAGTGAAGATGTTCTTCTGGCAGTACTCGTCCTCTGATATTCCCGACACACGCTCGATCAACGCACCCAGGACAATAAAGTTGATATCGCTGTACAGAAAGCGTGAGCCCGCAGGGATGACTGGCGTTTCGGCGAAAGCCATGGAGAACGCTGTGTCGCGTCCCTGCCATGGCTGCGTCAAATCCAGATCTCCCCGCAGACCCGAATAGTGCGTAAGCAAATTGCGGACCGTAATATCTTCTTTGCCGTTTTGCGCGAACTCCGGAATATACTTCGCGACCGGATCGTTGATCCGCACCTGCCCGCGCTCCATCAGTTGCATGATTGCGCTCGTTGTAGCTACCACCTTGGTGAGAGAGGCGAGGTCGAAAATCGTATCCAGCCTCATGGTTTCGCGTCGCGGTTCGAGAGACCGGTTGCCAAACGCCTTGCGATACATCACCTGCCCGTTGTGCCACACCAGCAACACTGCGCCAGGCATCTGGCCTTGACGGATTGCGTTCTGAATGATGGGGTCAAGGACACCCAGCCGGTTCGGGGGGCCTGGTTTGCTGCCAGCCGCCGCCTGTGCGCTTTCGGGATAGATGAAACTGCTGAGCAGAAATGCTGCCGCGAGCAGGCAGAATGAGGACCGCTGGATTCGCGAATTTGCTCTGATTATGCGGATATCCCGACTTTACACAACCGCCGCTGGATTACTCAAGAACCTCAAGTAGGGGGTACCGTGTGTACCACTGATTTATCGCTCCCGTCGTTGGCTGTTGGTCGTTCGTCGTTGGCCACCGACCAAGGACGAACGACCAACGACGAACTTAAAGTCACCTTTACCCGCTCTGCGAACTTTGCTATAAACCGAACATCGAGCAAATTACACCTTTGTCAGAAGGCTCCTCTTCCCTGAATACCGCGGCCAAGACCTCCGCGCATTTTCCCCCGCCTGCTTACGAGCAGCAGGACGTTGTGTTCTTGCCTGCCTTTGAGTTGTTGCGACAAGCGATTGCGCAGCATGTTTTCCCCGCAGCCTCGGTCGCGGTAACACATCAAGGAAAGCTGGTTGCGTTGAAGGCCATTGGGCGCTTTACGTATGACCTGAGATCTCCTGAAGTGACCACGGCCAGCATCTTTGATCTAGCTTCGGTTTCTAAGGTCGTCGCCACCACCAGCATCGCCATGATTCTTTACCAGCGCGGTTTGCTGGATCTGGAAATGCCAGTTGTCTCGATCGTGCCGGAATTTTCAGGACAGGATGAGCGTCGCCGCGAAGTGACTTTGCACATGCTGCTGGCCCATTCGTCAGGATTGCCGGCTTACGAAAAGCTGTTCCAGAGAGCCCCTACGAAGGATCGGTTGCTGGACGCGGCCTTCGCAATGCCGTTAGTCGCGGATCCAGGCGCACAAGCCACCTACAGTGACGTCGGTTTTATTGTTCTTGGCGTCGCGCTCTCGCGTATTGCTGACGAACCTCTTGACCGTTTTTGCCAACGCGAAGTGTTCGGCCCGCTGGGTATGGCAAACACAGCTTTCAATCCGCCTCCGGCTTGGCGACCTTCGATTCCGCCCACAGTTGATGACGACTCCTTCCGCCACCGCATCATTCAAGGAGAAGTCTATGACGAGAACGCCAGTGTGCTAGGAGGCGTAGCGCCACATGCCGGCGTTTTCGCCCCTGCGCAGGACGTCGCCGTCTTCGCCAATGCTATGTTGAAAGGAGGCCAACCCATCCTTCATTCGGAAACACTAGCAGTCTTTACCCGGCGCGAATCGTCACCCGCGGGCACGTCTCGCGCGCTTGGATGGGACACGCCTTCATCCCCTTCGCAGTCGGGAAGGTATTTTTCTCCGCATTCCTTCGGACATCTCGGCTACACCGGCACTTCACTGTGGATCGATGCTGAGCGCCAGCTTTCTGTCACCTTGCTAACCAATCGGACCTGGCCGGATGGCAGCAATAACGCCATTAAAGAGATCCGTCCAAAATTTCACGATGCGGTCATCGAAGCGCTGGAGGCTCGCGGTTGAAAGGTGCCACAAAAAAACCACGCACCGATTTAGGCCGGCTCGTCACTGAAAAGCCGAATCCGGTTTCCACGAACCTGGATCTGAAACCATCCCTACAACTGGCGCGCATCATCAATTCCGAAGATGCCAAAGTCGCGGCCGCCGTCAAGCGTGCACTTCCACAAATCGCGCAAAGTATCGATATCATCGCATCTGCGTTGCGACGAGGCGGTCGGCTCATCTACGTTGGCACCGGAACCAGTGGACGCATTGCCGCACTCGACGCCGTCGAGTGTCCGCCTACATTTGATACTCATCGGCAAACAGTGCAGTTCATTATCGCCGGAGGGCTAAAAGCACTGGGCGCGGCGGTGGAAGCCGACGAGGATTCTCCTAAACTCGGCGAGCGCGAGATCGCGAAGAAAAAACCAGGAAAAAACGACGTAGTGGTGGGGATCGCCGCCAGCGGCCGCACTCCGTTCACCGTGGCTGCAATTTCGTATGCTCGCCGCCACGGCGCCAAGACAATTGCCGTCACCTGCAACCGGAATTCTCCGCTGGAAAAAGCCGCGGACCTGGCAATCGTCACCGAGGTTGGTCCCGAGGTTATCTCCGGATCCACTCGCATGAAAGCCGGGACCGCGCAAAAGATGGTCCTGAATATGCTTTCCAGCGGCGCCATGATTCGCCTGGGTTACGTCTATGGCAACCTGATGGTCAATCTTCACCAGAAAAATGAAAAGCTGGTGGATCGCGCCCTGAGAATCCTGCAACTTACTACTGGCATGGGTAGAAAAGCCGCGCAAAAGGCGCTCAGAAAGGCAAAAAACAGCATTCCCCTGGCGTTAGTCATGTCGCAAGCGAAGGTCAACCGAGCCGAAGCCCAACGGGCACTGAAGGCTGCGAATGGTCATGTCCGTCATGCCATTGCCGCAGCCCGAAGTTTGTAGGAAGCCGTCGTTGGTCCTTGGTCGTAGGTCCTTGGCCGCAGGCGAACGGCCAACGACAACCAGCCATGCACTCCCGATTAATAATTTCCTCAATGTTGGCCACCTTATTCCCCGCTAGAATAGAAGCAATGGGGCTTACTCAAGGAATTATCTAGATATGGATAAATTCGTGATCCGCGGCGGCAATCCGCTGCTGGGGACAGTTCGCGTCAGCGGGGCCAAGAATGCCGCCTTGCCGGCCATGGCTGCCGCCATTCTGACCGATGAGCCCGTCATCCTGGAAAACATTCCGCAGGTGCGCGATATCGAAACTACGCGCAAGCTGCTGGCTGCGATGGGTGCCGAGGTCGAACTCGGCTATGGTCGTGCCCAGCATCGCACCACGATCTGCTGTCGCAATCTGACATCGCCCGAGGCCTCCTACGAACTGGTCAAGACCATGCGCGCCTCTACGCTCGTTCTCGGTCCGTTGGTGGCGCGCTGCGGACATGCCCGGGTTTCACTACCCGGCGGCTGTGCCATTGGATCTCGTCCCATCGATCTGCACATCAAGGGACTCGAGCGGCTGGGCGCGACCATCACTCAGGATCACGGCTACGTAGAAGCCAGCGCGAAACGTCTGCGCGGCGCGGAAATTGTCTTCGACAAAATTACCGTTACCGGCACAGAAGACTTGCTGATGGCAGCCTCGCTCGCCGACGGCGAAACGGTTATGCAGAATTGCGCGCGCGAACCGGAAGTCGCCGATCTGGCCGAGTTGCTCAACAAGATGGGGGCTCATATTGAAGGTGCGGGCACTCCCACGATTCGTGTGAAAGGTGTGAGCAAACTTCATGGCGCCCGGCATCGCATTATTCCCGACCGCATCGAGGCTGCCACCTTCATCATTGCCGGAGCATTGACTGGAGGAGATCTGAGTGTGGCGGGTTGCGATCCCCGTCACCTCGACGCTTTGCTGCAGAAGCTGGATGAAGCCGGCGTGAAGACTGCACACAACGCGGATTCCCTCCGCGTGATGGGTGATGGGCCGCTAAAAGCTGCTGACATCGTCACTGCGGAGTATCCCGGATTCCCTACCGACATGCAGGCGCAATATATGGTCCTGGCCACGCAAGCGGAGGGAACATCCAACATCACAGAAAATATTTTTGAGAACCGTTTCGTACACGCCCAGGAACTCCTGCGCATGGGAGCCAGGATCAAGATTGAAGGACGGCGCGCCGTGGTTCGCGGCAAATCTCCGCTGAGCGCCGCTGCGGTGCTGGCTTCCGACTTGCGCGCGTCCGCCTCGCTGGTGCTGGCAGCATTGGTCGCGGAAGGCGAATCCATTATCGACCGCGTGTATCACATCGACCGCGGCTACGAACACATCGAAGAAAAACTACGCGGCGTCGGCGCACAAATTCGCCGCATCGGGGAAATGCTTCCCAAGCGGGCGGTGGCTCCAGCAGTACGTGCTTAAAGCAAACTCGAGTTTCAGGTGTACGTTTCAGGTTTCTAGTACTCCGCGCCCGCAGAGACCAAAGCCCGTCGGTTGCGTGAGGCGAACGCAGGCCTGAAGCCCCGCTCTTCCACGCGGGGTCCCAAGAATTCGAGGAGCACGGAAACCCACGATTCTTACTTGATGGCGGCTCCGCCGGCGTGGCCCACCACTTTCCTACAAGCTCCCGCCAATTACCTGCGTAACTTTGTCGGTTGGCACACTCCGTCATAGGCTTGGCGTGGAGGCGTGCGGAAAATGAAAAAGATTGGATTACTTCTGACGTTGTTGGTTGCATCCCTGCCGAGTGTCGGCCAGGCACAGCGGCCCACAGTCTATATTGCGCCGCAAAATGGTTTTGAAACTTACCTCGGTGCAGCGATGGCGAAGAAGGGTGTCCCGATCGACGTCGTCACGGATCAGACGAAAGCTGTCTATTTGTTGAAAGCCGCGCCCGTCGAGATCAAACAGGAATCCACCGGGGCCAAAATTACACGTTGCCTGTTCGCTTCTTGCGCGGGGATTGAGGACAAAGGAAGCGTCTCTGTCCAATACATTGAAATCAGTTCAAGCAAGATGCTTTGGGCGTACTCGGTGAACAAACAGAGAGGCGGCAGCAAGAACCAGCAATCCATGGCTGAGGCAGTTGCCAAACACCTCAAGGAATTCATCGAACATAAATAGGCCGATAATTGACACCGGCCGAGAGTCTGGCGCCATTTGCGTGGGGGGTGTGTCCATGCCGCCCCGCAATCCTAGTATGACCACCAGGCGCAGGATTCGCCAATGGATGGTTTCACCCTGGTAGAACGAATCCGGCAGAAACCTGAATTAACCGCAGCCACAATTATGATGCTCACGTCGGCCGGCCACCGAGGAGACGCTGTGCGATGTCAGGAACTCGGGGTGGCTGCATACCTGCTGAAACCGATCCGCCAATCCGAACTGCGGGAGGCAATTGCCCGGCCTCTGGGAGCCGCGGAGGAAAAGGGCACAATTCCTCTCATTACACGCTTCTCTTTACAAGATGCTCGCCACCCTGCCGACGTTCTGCGTGTGTTGCTGGCAGAAGACAATCTAGTGAATCAGCGACTAGTCACTCGATTACTCGAAAAGCGAGGGCACCGCGTCGTGATCTCGGGGAACGGGTACGAGGCGCTTCTGGCCCTCGAGAAAGAAACATTCGACCTGGTTTTCATGGATCTGCAGATGCCAGAAATGGACGGCTTTGAGGCCACAGCAGCAATCCGCCAAAAGGAAAAAGGGACCAAGATCCATCAGGAAGTGATCGCCTTGACCGCCCACGCCATGACCGGCGATCGCGAACGGTGCCTGGCGGGGGGATGGACGGTTATCTCAGCAAACCTATACGGCCAATGGAACTCGACAATCTTCTGCAGAAATATGTGGACCGTCGGATGAGCGCTGCGGCCAGTTCCTAGCCTTGGAAAAGAGGCCAAGCATGGTAGAAGCGATCGATCATTCCGCGGAACTACCCCTGAATATTGGCGAGCTGCTGTCACGAGTGGATAACGACTAGGAATTGTTGCGCGAGCTGGTGCAACTCTTCAAAGAGGAGTGTCCCCGCCTTATGAAGTCACTCCAAGACGCCGTGTCGAAGGAACAGATGAAAACACTGGAAACCACCGGTCACACTTTGAAGGGTATGCTTGCGAGCATGTCGGCGACCCGGGCAGCCTTGGCAGCATCTCGCCTTCAGGAGATCGGTCGCGGCGGGAAACATTCCCAACTAAAGGAAGCGTTGGCAGCCCTAGAATCGGAAATTGCGGTCCTGATACCAGAGTTGGATGCCTGCCTTGTGGACGCAGGGCTTTAGGTTTTGATCGCGGTGGATTCAGAATGGCGAGATC
>Ga0137380_10006373_pt1 | contig 10529 bp, 10 predicted proteins | sample SagtaG_17_FD_104809 | JGI IMG/M metagenome (GOLD analysis project Ga0137380, IMG submission 104809) | Vadose zone soil microbial communities from Sagehorn Ranch, Mendocino, California, USA - Sage2_L_100_16 metaG | ecosystem: Environmental > Terrestrial > Soil > Vadose zone | place: USA... | reverse complement strand
GGCGAGGCTCTCCAGCGCCCAGGCCAGGTGCGGCGGGTCGATGCGGAACATCGTGCTGCACACGCAGAAGCAATCGTCCAGGCTCACGACCTCGCGCTCGGGCCGGCACTCCCGCGCGAGCCGGCTGACGAGGTTCAGCTCGGTGCCGACCGTCCACTTCGTGCCCGGCGGGCTCTCCTTGATCGTCTTGATGATGCCCTCGGTGGAGCCGATCGCGTCGGCCTTCTGCGCCACCTCGAACCGGCACTCGGGGTGCACGATCACCTTCACCCCCGGGATCTGCGCGCGCCGGCGGTCCACCATGTCAGGGGTGAACCGGTTGTGGACGGAGCAGTGGCCCTTCCAGAGGAGGATGCGAGCGTCGCGGATCTGCGCGTCCGTCAGGCCGCCGCGATCCTCGTTCGGGTCCCACACGACCATCTCCGACAAAGGGATGCCCATCCGGTAGCCGGTATTCCGGCCCAGGTGCTGATCGGGGAAGAACAGCACGCGTGGCTTCGACCGGAAGGCCCAGTCCAGCACGGCGCGCGCGTTGGATGAGGTGCAGACGGCGCCGCCCTCACGGCCGACGAGCGCCTTCAACGACGCGGCGGAGTTCATGTAGGTGACGGGCACGATCTCGTCGCCCACGACCGCAGTGACCTGCTCCCAGCAGTCCTCGACCTGGCCGATCTCGGCCATGTCGGCCATCGTGCAGCCGGCGTCGAGGTCGGGCAGGATCACCTTCTGGTGCGGCGCGGAGAGGACGTCGGCCGACTCCGCCATGAAATGGACGCCGCAGAAGACGATGTACTCGGCCTCCGGGCGGGTCGCGGCGAGCTGGGCCAGTTTGAACGAGTCGCCGGTGAAGTCCGCGTGCCGAATCACCTCGTCGCGCTGGTAGTGGTGGCCGAGGATGACCACGCGGCGGCCTAGCGCCCGGCGGGCGGCGACGATGCGCTCCTGGACGTCCTCGGCGGCCCCCGCCACCGGCAGCGTGGCCTGCGCCATGACGAACCTCCCATCTTTAATTATAGGGCGCGCCGCCAGTGCCCCGGCGGCCCCAGCCACGCCCCTATAATCGAGGGATGGCGTCGAAGAAACGACGCTGGCAGGCGCCGGAGGGCCTGCGCGTTCACCACGACGGCACCTGGCGCGTGGGCGACGCGCACGTCCTCCATCCCCCCAGCCTCCGATACTTCAAGTCGCACCTGGTCTTCGAGGAAGGGGGCGCCTTCATCGTGGACGGCAACCAGCGGATGAAGGTGGACGTGGAGGGGCCGGCCTTCCAGGTGACGAGCCTGGTGCTCGACGCCGACAAGGGCGAGGCGCGGGTGGTCCTCGACGACGGCACCGTCGAGAGCGTGACCGACGACGCACTCGGGATGAGCCGGGAGAGCGGGCGCTTCGAGACCCGCGTCCGCGAGGGTCGCGCGGCCGCGCTCCTCGCCCGCGGCCCGCACCAGACGCTGATCGAGCACCTCGAGGAGGACAAGGGCCGCTTCTTCCTCCGCGTTGGCGAAAGGCGCATCAAGGTGCGGACCTGATGCTCATCGGCGCGCACGTTCCCACCGCCGGCGGCGTGCCGATGGCCCCCGGAAACGGAAGCCGCATCGAGGCGACCGCGATCCAGATCTTCACGCGCAGCCAGCGGCAGTGGAAGGCGAAGCCCATGACGGCGGGCGAGTCCGGCGCCTTCCGCGCCGCCCTCGGCGGCAGCGGCGTGAGGGCCGTGCTCTCGCACGCGTCGTACCTCATCAACCTCTGCAGCATCGTCCCCGACTTCCTGGCCCGGAGCCGGCAGAGCCTCGTCGACGAGCTGCGGCGGTGCCACGCCCTCGGCATACCGCACGCGGTCGTGCATCCCGGGGCCCACATGGGAGCGGGAGAGAAAGAAGGACTGGCCGGCATCGCGCGCAGCCTTGACGACGTGCTGCGCCGTACGCGCAAGAGCGCGGCGGGGCCGCTGCTCGAGGTCGCCGCCGGGCAGGGCTCCTGCCTCGGCCACAGCTTCGAGCAGGTGGCCGAGATCCTCGCGCTCGTGAAGGACCCGTCCCGCGTCGGCGTCTGCCTCGACACGTGCCACCTCTACGCGGCCGGCTACGACATCGCGACCGAGCGAGGCTACGAGCAGACGCTGGAGCGGTTCGACCAGGTGGTGGGCCTGCGCAAGCTGAAGGCGATCCACCTGAACGACTCGCAGAAGCCGCTCGGGAGCCGCGTCGACCGGCACGCGCACATCGGCGAGGGCTTCCTCGGTCAGACGACGTTCGCGCGGTTCGTGAACGATCCTCGTCTGAAGAAGGTGCCGATGGTCGTCGAGACGCCGGGCCCGATCGAAGTCTGGAAGAAGGAGATCGCGTTGCTGCGCGGCCTCGTGGGACGGCGGCCGCGGGGCTAGCGCGGTTGGATCCCCGGGCGCTGGCCGAGCGCGCCAAGGCGCTGGCCCTCGAGGCCGGCTTCGACCTGGCCGGCGTGGCCGCCGCCGACGCGCCGCGCGAGCTGGCCTTCTTCGCCGAGTGGATCGCGCGCGGCTACGCGGGGGAGATGGCCTATCTCACCTCGCAGGCGGCGCGCCGCGGCGACCTGCGCCGGGCCTTTCCGTGGGCGCGATCGGTCGTCTCGGTCGGCGCGCAATACGACACGCCGCATCCTTACTCGACCGAGGCGGGCGCCGAGGCGGGCTGGATCGCGCGCTACGCGTGGGGCGACGACTACCACGACGTGATGAAGGCGATGCTGGAGCGCCTCGCCTCCGCGCTCGAATCGGAGATCGGGCCCTTCCGGTCGCGCGTCTACGTGGACACCGGACCCATCGTCGAGCGGGCCTACGCCGCCGCCGCCGGCCTGGGCGCGTGGGGCAAGAACACGTGCCTGCTTCACCCGGAGCATGGCTCGTGGTTCTTCCTCGGCGAGCTGGTGACCGACCTCGACCTTCATCCCGACGCCCCGCGCCCCGACATGTGCGGGAGCTGCACGGCGTGCCTGGACGCCTGCCCCACCGGCGCCTTTCCTGAACCCTACGTGCTCGACGCCACCCGCTGCATCAGCTACCTGACGATCGAGCTGAAGGGAGCGATCCCGGAGACACTGCGGCCGGACATGGGCCGGCAGGTCTTCGGCTGCGACATCTGCCAGGACGTCTGCCCGTGGAACAGGAGGCGTCGGCATCACGGAGGCGCCGCCTTCGAGCCGCGCCCGGGACAGGCCGCGCCGGACCTGGACGACCTGGCTCGGCTCGACGAGGAGGGATTTCGCGCCCGCTTCCGGGGCAGCGCGGTGAAGCGGGCCAAGCGGCGCGGCCTGCTGCGGAACGTCGCGGTTGCGCTCGGCAACTCGGGCGATCCCGCCCATCGTCCGGCGCTCGAGCGGCTGGCCGAGGACCCGGACCCCCTCGTGCAGGAGCACGCGCGATGGGCCCTCGGACGCTTGTGCACGTAAAACACGAGCTAAAGCTAAAAGACGACGCCCGGCCCGATCAGTGAGCCGGGCGCCGGACGAATCGGAGAGGCTAGAACCGAACTCCGTCCTTCACGCGAACCGTCCAACGCGAGCCCGCGGGCAGCTCGACTTCCTTGCCCTTGGTGCCGAGCACGGCCCCGGCGCCGGCGAGCCCGCCGATGATCGCGCCCTTGCCGGCGCCCTTGCCCCCGCCGGCGATGCCGCCGATGATCGCGCCCGCGGCGGTGCCGCCGCCGATGATGGCCGCGTCGCGCCCGTGGCTGTCGCCGGCCACGGCCTCGATCTCCGTCGTGTCGAGCCGCTGCGTGCGGCCGCGGACGACGATCTGGTCGAAGGCCACGATCACGCGGGCCTTGCCCGACACGCGGCCCGAGCCCTGCGCGTCGAGCACGTGGCCCTTCAGCACCGTGCCGCCCGGCAGCAGCACGCGGCCCTCTTCGCTCGTCGCCCGCTCCACGCGCGCCTCGACGCGGTCGCCGGCGCGGCTCGTCTGCGACGATAGCGGCGTCTCCAACACCAGTGAGAGCTGGGTGCCGGCGGGGATGCTCACGCGCTCCTCGCGCTCGGCGCGGTTGACCTGCTCGTCACGCGAGCGCGGCGTCTCGCTGGTCTCCACGGGACGCTGGCCCGGATCACGCTCGGCGCCGACGCGGCCGGGCTCGTTGCGGCCGAGCACCACCGGCGGCGGATCCGACGTCTGGCCCTGGGTAGCCGCGCGGGATGCCGCGCGCGCGGGCGCCGAGGACCGCGCCGCGGTGCGCGGAGCCGGACGAGCCGGGGCAGCGGGAGCGGCGTCGTGGAGCTGCGTCTCCCACGTCGGCTCGGGGGTCGCAGTCGCCTCGACGGCCGGCGACGGCGACGCCTTCTGCTGCTCGAGCTCGGCGACCCGCTTCTCGAGCTCCTGGTTCCTCTGCTGCAGCTCGGCGGTGTTCTTGTCCCCGGACTGGCACGCGGCCAGGAGCCCTCCGAGCGCCACGGCAAGCCCAAGGTTCCAACGCGTCATGGATGCACCCTCTCTTTCACGGCCACTATGTCAGCAAGCGCTGTGCCATCGGGACCCTCCGGGCCCGCCTCGCAAATCCTTGGACTATCGCCTGTTGGCGGAGCAGATCTGCGGCAGCGGTGCGCGCGCTCACGCGTCCACGGCCGGGCGGCTGTCCTCTCGGCGGGACGCCGCCTCCGCAATGAGACGGTTGTTCTGCCCGAGGACCAAATACTCGCGGTAGAGAGCGACCAGGCAGACGAGCAGCGTCGCCCAGGCCGCGGCGTGGTGGATCCAGGCCGGAACCGCGCGGGTGTGCGCGGCGGCCCCCAGGATGAAGTTCGCGATGACGAGCAGCAGCGCGAACGTCATCGCCGGAAACACCCGCGACTTCATGGCGATCGTGCGCCGGCGGAACGAGTCGCCCCAGCCCCTCGCCTTCTCCATGTCCTTCAGCTCCACGCCGGTCGCGATGAGGAAGAACATGATGAAGGAATGGGCCATGACCAGCAGCGTGGTGCTGCCGAGGGCGAGGAGGAAGTGCTGTCTCATCCGCGCGGCATCGCCCGGCACCAGGTACCCGAGCGCGGTGGTCGCGGCCAGGGCCAGCGTGCCGACGAGGGCCAGCGTCAGGAGCGCGATCGACATGTCACCTCGCCGAGGCGACGCGCGGCAGTCACCCCGGGCGCAGGGGGGGCGCGGTGTCGCCGGCCAAGAACAGCGGCGGCGGCACCTCCAGGTGCGCGGCGAAGGCCTCGAAGTCCGCGCGCCGGAAGCCTTCGCTGACCGACTCGATGCGTCCCTGCGGCGTGACGAGGAAGAGCGTGGGCACCGTCCCCAACCCCAGCCGGGAGGCGAGTGGGTACGGGTCCGGCTCCAGCCTCACCGGCAGATCGAGCCCCAGCTCCTCCACCAGCGCTCGCGCGTCCTTCGCGTCGTCCTGGAGGACGACCACGACGCCGGCGGCGGGGGCGCGCCGAGCGTGGATGCGGTCCACGAAGGGCAGGCTCAGGCGCGTGGTCCCGCACTCGCTGTGGCCGACCGCGACGAGCGCGCGGCCGTGCGCCCACGCTTCGGAGATCGGCCGGCGGCGGCCGTCGAGCCCGGGCAGATCCACATCCGGGAACGGCGAGGGAGGGCCGAGCGGCGCCATCTCAAGCGGGAACGAAATCCACCGCGACGCGGTTCGGGATGAGGCCCGCGGCGTGGCCGCGGTCGAGCAGCTCCTGCACCGCCTGCCGGCCACGCTCGCCGCAATCCACGGTCATGTCGTTGACCCACATTCCCACGAACCGGTCGGCAACCCGCGGGTCCATGCCCCGCGCGAACCCCAGCGCGTACTGCAGGGCTTCGGGCCGGTGCACGAGCGAATAGCGCACGCTGTCGCGCACCAGGCGCGTGAGCCGCGACACGAGGTCGGGACCGAGATCGCGCCGCACCGCGTTGCCGCCGAGCGGCAGCGGGAGGCCTGTCTGCTCCTTCCACCACGCCCCCAGGTCCAGCACCTTGCGCAGGCCCTGCCCGGCGAAGGTGAGCTGGCCCTCGTGGATCACGAGCCCGGCGTCGGCCCGGCCCTCCCGCACCTCGTCGAGGATCCGGTCGAAGGCGACGACGCGCGTCCGCGTCCGGGGCGCGAAGAGCTTCAACGCGAGATAGGCCGTCGTCAGCGTACCCGGCACCGCGACCATGACGCCGGGGGCCTGGAGCGCGGCGGGCTCCATCGCCTCGCGCGACACGATGAGCGGTCCGTACCCGTCGCCGATGCTGCCCCCGCACGGCATGAGCGCGTAGCGGTCGGCCACGTAGGGATAGGCGTGGAAGGAGATCGCGGTCACCTCGTGCACGCCTTCGCGGGCCTGGTGGTTGAGGCTCTCGATGTCCCGCAGGACGTGGACGATCTCGAGCCCGTCGGTGGGCACCTTGCCCTGAGCGAGGCCGTAGAACATGAAGGCGTCGTCGCTGTCCGGGCTGTGGGCGAGAGAAAGCTTGCGGGCCACCACCCGATCATAGTGCCCGGCGGGCGGCCCCTCCAAGCCGCGTGGTACACTCCCGCCGTGATTTCGAAGCTCACCCGTCTGCTTGCGCTCCTGCTCCCGCTCGCCGTGGGCGCGTGCGCCTCGGCTAAGGTCAAGTCGGGCTCGCGGGTCGATCTGAGCGCCGCCCGGCAGGCAGTGGAAGAGGCGCGGAAGGCCGGGGCCCCGGCGAAGGCTTCGGACATGTTCAAGCACGCCGAGCGCCACCTGTCCGAGGCCGAGTCGGCGGCGGGCGCCAAGGACCTGACCCCCGAGAAGTCGGTGCGGGCCCAGGGGCTGGGCGAGCTGGCGGCGACCGAGGCGCACTGCTCGATCACGCTCGCGCGGCTCGCGACGCCGCCCCCGGACGTGGAGCGCGCGAACACGCGGGTCAAGAAGCTGGAGGAGGACAACAAGCGGCTCGAGGAGCGCGTCGCGCTCCTCCTCCACGACCTGGACGTCACCGAGACCGAGATCATCCGCACCAAGACCCGGCTGAAGGGCATCGAGACGAAGGCCGAGGCGTCCTCCGCGATCGCGGAGGCGCGCATCCTCATGGGCCGCCTCGACGCGAAGGCCAACGCCACCACCTTGAGCATGTGCGAGGACTCGCTGGCCAAGGCCGAGAAGCAGCTCCAGCAGGAAAACTACGGCGCGGCGCTCTTCTTCGCGATGAAGGCCCAGGACGCGGCGACGAAGGCCCGGGAGTCGCCCGACTCCCGCCGCGCGGCTCCCACTCCCCCGCCCGACTAACGGCCCGCGGCTTTTTCCGTCACCGGCGCGGCCTCGTCTCCCGCCAGGACCACGCAGTCGCGGCCGCGCGCCTTGGCCGCGTACAGCGCGGCGTCCGCGGCGTCGACGATCGCCCGCCCTCCCTGCCCGTCCTCCGGGAACGTGGCCACCCCGATCGAGACCGTGGTGAAGGGCTTCTCGGTCGCCGCCGGCCGCGTCGGCCGGACGTTGATGGCGGCGCGGATCTTCTCCGCCACCGGCAGCGCCTGGTTCTTCGGGCAGGAGGGCAGCAGCACCGCCAGCTCCTCGCCACCGTAGCGGAACGCGGAGTCGGTCGTGCGGACGCTCTTCATCACGATCGTGGCCACGCGCGACAGCTCGGCGTCGCCCTCCGTGTGGCCCCAGCGGTCGTTGAACTGCTTGAAGTGGTCGAGGTCGAGGAGGAGAAGACTGAGGGGCTTTTGGTCGCGCCCGCTGCGCCGCATCTCCTTCTCGAGCGTCTCCGCGAAGTGGCGGCGGTTGTAGAGCTGGGTCAGCTCGTCGGTGATGGCCAGCGACTCCAGTCGCTGCCGCGCGTCGCGCATCTTGGCCGACATGTCGTTGAACGTGCGGGTGAGGTCGGCCAGCTCGTCGCTGCCCGCCACCGGCAAGAAGACGTCCGTCTCGCCGCGGCTGAGCCGCTGGGCGCCCTCGGACAGCAGCAGCACGGGGCGGAGCAGGTTGCGCGCGGCGAAGAACGTGATGAGGAGCACGACCGCCAGCACGAACACGCCGAGGATGAGCATGCGCAGGCGCGCCTCGTCCAGCGAGCGGTAGGCGACCCGGGCCGGGATCGTCGCCGCCAGATAGCCGCCGGACGGGCCCGCCAGGCGGCGCACCCCGTACACGACGCGCCCGACGGTCGGCAGCATCGCTTCCACGACGGGCCCCGTCTCCTCGGGAGAAACGGGCTTTACGACGGGCAGCTCCTCCGTCCCCGGGTTGGGCGGCACCTGGCCCGTACGCAGCAGGACGCGCCCACTGTCGTCGAGCAGCCAGAACTCCGGGGCGGGATCGCCCACCGCGGGGTTCAGCAGGAGCAGCAGCTCGCGCAGGTCGGGCCGCTCCACGAAGAAGCCCACGGTCTTGTCGTTGCGGCCCTGTATCGCGTGCATGGCGAGCAGCGTCGGACGGCCGAGGAACGCCGAGCGGTGCAGCGGGCTGACGATGCCGGCCTTGGCCGCCTCGGGCCTCACGAGGAGGGGATCGGCCCAATCCTCCCACTGCTCGTCCCTCGTCGAGGCCAGGATCCGGCCGTGGGCGTCGGTCACGAACAGCGATTCGTACGCCTGGTAGTGGCCGAGGATCGACGCCAGGTACTCGTTGAGGTCGCGCTGGCCCCGGGCCACGTACCCCTTCTTGAGCGTCAGCGCCTCTACGCCCTCGAAGACCACGAACGACGCGGACCAGCGCGTCACCTCGCGCGTCCGCTGCCACATCCAGTCGTCGATCTGGCCGGACTTCCGGAAGAGGTGATTCGACAGCGTCTCGCGGACCTTCTCGGAGAGGATCTCCTCGTTGCGGTCGAGGAGGTAGGTGCCCATCAGCACGACCGGGATCCCGACGCACAGGAGGACGATCAGGAGCAGCTTGGTGCGCAGCGTGAGGCGGAACAGCTTCAGTCGGCCACCTCGCGTGGTGGAGGGTGGGGGATCATACCGCAGCGCGGGGGGGGCGAGAAACGGAGCCTCCCCCCATCCGGCGCAGGGCCCCCAGGTTCTGGAGGAGCACGCCGCCGAGGATCAACGCCCCTCCCGCCCACTGGCGCGGGCCGATGCGCTCGTGGAGCAGCGCGGCCGCCAGAGCGATCGTCACCAGCACCTCCAGCGAGCTGACGACCGCCGCCCGGGCGGGGCCGATGCGGGCGAGGCCGGCCAGGAACGCGCGGATCGGGACGACCGTGCAGAAGATGGCCATGAAGGCCACGAGGCCCCAGGCGAACGGGGCCGGCGGCAGCCACAGACTGCCCCTCAGGAGCGCCAGGGGGACGAAGATCGCCGCGCACGCCTGCGTGACGTGGAGGGAGACGGTCTCGGAAGGGATGCCGGCGGCGAAGCGGCTGCCCAGCATCACGTAGGAGGCGTAGATGACGGCCGTCCCCAGCGCGAAGACCACACCCCGCGGTGAGACGCCCATGACCGCTTCCGCCGTGATCGCGCAGCCGGAGACGGCCATGATGGCCGCGGCCACGCCGCGCACCGTCAAGCGGTCCAGGCCCAGGAGCGCGGAGATGAGGGTCACAATCACCGGGTACGCATAGAAGATGAGGGACGCGGTGGAGGCCGGGATCGTCAGGAGGGCGCCGAAGTAGCAGATCGTGTTCCCGACGAAGACGACCCCCAGGCCCCACAGCGTGAGCCGCGTTCCCCAGGTGAGCTCGGGGGCGGGGCGGGCCAGCAGGACGAAGAGCGCGCAGGCCCCCGCGAAGCGCCAGGCGAGCAGTCCCGTGGTGCGCACGCCCGCGGCGAAGGCGAGCTTGGCCAGGATCGGCAGCGAGCCGTAGGCGATGGTCGACAGCACCACGTACAACAGCCCTCGGCCGTCGTCACGCGAGCGCGGAGTGAATCCGCGCTCGCTATCAAGCTGGGGGGTCCCTTCGGGCCCCCCCAGACCCCCCAATGCCTCGCGCGACGACTGGCTCACAGCGGGCCCTATAATCCCGCAGTTGAGCGAAAGCGCCATCCAGCTCTTTGGAGTCACCAAGGCGTTCGCCGGCCACGTCGCGGTGAGGGACCTCTCCCTCGCGATCCCCCGCGGCAGCGTGTTCGGCCTGCTCGGGCCCAACGGCGCCGGCAAGACCACGACGCTCCGGATGGTCATGGACATCCTGGGCGCGGACGCGGGCACGATCGAGATTCTCGGCCGGCCTGCCGACCGCTCGACCCGCGACCGCATCGGCTACATGCCCGAGGAGCGGGGCCTCTACCCGCGCATGGTGGTGGAGGAGCAGCTCGTCTTCTTCGCGACGCTCAAGGGCGTGTCGCGGTCGGAGGCGCTGCGCCGGGTCGGCCCGTGGCTGGAGCGCGTGGGCCTCGCCGACTGCCGCAAGCGCAAGCTCAACGAGCTGTCGAAGGGCATGCAGCAGAAGGTGCAGTTCGTGGCCACCGTGCTCCCGGACCCCGAGATCCTGATCCTGGACGAGCCGATGAACGGCCTCGACCCGGTGGCGGCCGACGCGATGCGGCAGACGCTGCTGGACCTGAGCCGCCAGGGCAAGACGTTGGTCCTCTCCAGTCACCAGATGGAGACTGTGGAAAGGCTGTGCGACTCGATCGCGCTCATCGACCGCGGGCGCAAGCTGCTCGACGGGCCGGTCCGGGAGG
>Ga0137380_10006372_pt1 | contig 10530 bp, 9 predicted proteins | sample SagtaG_17_FD_104809 | JGI IMG/M metagenome (GOLD analysis project Ga0137380, IMG submission 104809) | Vadose zone soil microbial communities from Sagehorn Ranch, Mendocino, California, USA - Sage2_L_100_16 metaG | ecosystem: Environmental > Terrestrial > Soil > Vadose zone | place: USA... | reverse complement strand
GCGGAGGGGGGGGGGGGGGGGTGGCGCGGCGCGGCGCTGGGTGGGGGGGGGGGGGGGGGGGGGGGGGGGGGGGGGGGGGGGGGGGGGGGGGGGGGGGGGGGGGGACCCCAGCTCGAGCTGCCGCAGGTCGGGGTCCTGTCGTTGCAAGGCGTGCTGCGCTCGGAGCTGAAGGGCAGGCTCGAGACGCATCTCGCGCAATTCCTCCGCAGTCCCGTGGTGCAGGTGCAGCCGCTGATTCGGCTCTTCATCGACGGCGAAGTGGTGCGGCCCGGCTATTATGCCGCCGCGCCGCAACATCCGCTCGCCGACGTCATCACGGAGGCCGGCGGTCTCACGCAGCACGCCAAGGCCTCGGGAATGCGCGTCGAGCGCGGCGCGACGTCGATCTGGAGCGGCGCCCCGTTGCGCGATGCGTTGGGACGCGGCTACTCGATCGACCAGCTCAATCTGCGCGCGGGCGACCGCCTCGTTGTGCCCACCCGTGGTGACTCCGAACGCACGTTCCGGATCATCGGCGTGCTCATCACGATTCCCCTCGCCATCTTCACGATCACGCGGCTGCATTGACAACGATCCTGTCGGTCGTCGGCGCGCGACCCAACTTCATGAAGCTGGCTCCGCTCGCGCGCGCGCTGGCCACGCGCGCCGGCGTGCGGCACGTGATCGTGCATACCGGCCAGCATTATGACGAAGAAATGTCGGAGAGCTTCCTGCGGAGCCTCGCCATCCCGCGTCCCGATTTCAATCTGGCGGCGGGGTCGGCGTCGCACGCGCAGCAAACCGCCACGATCATGCAGCGCTTCGAGCCCGTCTGTCTGGAAGTGCGTCCCGACATCGTGCTCGTGTACGGCGATGTGAATTCGACGCTCGCCGCCGCGCTCGTCGCGGCGAAGCTCGGCATCACGGTCGGACACGTCGAAGCGGGACTGCGCAGCCGCGACTGGACGATGCCCGAGGAAATCAACCGCGTCGTGACCGACCGGCTCTCGCAGCTGCTGTTCACACCGTCGCGCGACGCGGATGACAACCTGCGCGCCGAGGGCGTTGATGCGGCGCGCGTGCATTTCGTCGGCAACATCATGATCGATTCGCTCGTGCGCATGCTGCCCGACGCGCGCCGCACCAACGGCCGCCACCATAAGGGCACGGGACCCTACGCGGTGGTCACGCTGCACCGGCCGGCGAACGTGGACGATCCGGCCGCCCTGAGCGAGATCCTCGCCGGGCTCGCCGACTTGAGCCGCGAGCAGCGGATTCTCTTTCCGGTGCACCCGCGCACGCGCGCGCGCCTCGCGGCGATGGGGTGGCGCCCTCCCAGCGAGCGGCTCGAGCTGCTCGACCCGGTGCCGTACACCGACATGCTGGGCTTCGTGCTCCGCAGCGCGCTCGTGATCACCGACTCGGGTGGTCTGCAGGAAGAAACTTCGTTTCTCGGCGTGCCGTGTCTCACGGTGCGGCCGAACACGGAGCGGCCGATCACGTGTACCGCAGGGACGAACCGTCTCGTCGCCGCGCAACGCGATGCAATTCGCGCGGGCGCGCACGCCGCAACTGCGGCGCGCCCGTCCGCGCCCCCAGCGATCGAGTTGTGGGACGGCAAAACTGCCGAGCGAATCGCAACGATCCTCAGCCCTGCTCCTGGGGGTTTCCCGTAGTGCGTTTCCCAGGGAGTTTCCCGCACCAGTCGATTTTTCCGCGCCACGTCTGGGTTTTCTGAGCCCATAGCGGGGGGAAAAGGGTGGTGTACCTTTCCTCCGCCCTAGCAACCCGCGGTCGGGATGCCCCTACAGCCAATAAATGCGAAGTTGAGCAGATCATCCCCCGACACGCGTTCCTCGCGCGCGGGTATTTTGGGCATCCCCTCACAAATCCAGCAGGCCGCCGCGCAGCAGCTCCTCGCGCAGTGGTCCGCCGACCTCGGCGCACCACCCACTGCGGGTGAAGTGGCGCAGGTCATGGGGCTTCTGCTGGCCGCTGTATTGGAGACCCAAGTCACAGATTCGGTGGTCATCGACCCGCGCGCGCACTCCCTGCTGGGACGCCGGATGCTCACCGATTTGCGCGGGGAATTGCTGCGCAGCTGGAAAGCCGCGGGCGTGGCCGAGACCGATCTGGTGCCGTTGCTCGCCGCGTTCGAACGGGTCCGCGACGCGATCTCTCCCAACGCCCCGCAGTCATTCTCCGCCCAGCTCGCCGGCACCGACGGGCTCCGACTGCTGATCGACGTCGCGCACGACCTGCGTTCGCCGCTGACGTCCATTCTCTTCCTGGCCGAAACGATGCAGCGGGGACAGAGCGGGCCGGTCACCGACGTGCAGCGCCGCCAGCTCGGTCTCATCTACACGGCCGCACTCGGTCTCAGCTCCGTCGCGAGCGATATCATCGACCTCACGCGCAGTCAGATGTTGGTGGAGCTGAAACCCGTGCCGTTCTCGGTCGGTGGTGTGCTCGAGTCGGTGCACGACATCGTGCGTCCGATCGCCGAGGAGAAACAGCTCTCGGTCCGGTTCACACCACCGGGCGTCGATGAGCGACTCGGCCATCCGGTGGCGCTGGGCCGCGTACTCCTCAACCTGACGACCAACGCGCTCAAGTTCACGAATCAAGGGTACGTCGAAATCAGCGCGCGCGATCTAGCGCCGGGGCGCGTCGATTTTGCCGTGGCGGACAGCGGCCAGGGCATCGATGCGGCGGTGATGCCGACGTTGTTCGATCCGGTGCGCCGGGCGCGTCTGAGCGGGGACCGTGACGAGCACGTCGCGAGGTTGTTCTCCCAAACAGGACTCGGGCTCAGCATTTGTCGCAAGCTGGTCGCTACGATGGGCTCCGAGCTTCAGGTCGAGTCACGCGTGGGGTGGGGAAACCGCTTCCACTTTACACTGGATCTGCCGCCCAGTCCGTCGCGGCGTCCCCCAAGCCGCATCAGTGGTCCCGGCCGTCGGACGGCAGAGCGCCGGCGTGTGACCCCGGACCCGCGGGTCGATTAGGTCGCGTCGACGGCGCGGCGCGCGCGCTCCAGCAGCTCGTGCGGATCGATCTGCGGCGCGCCGTTCGAGCTGCTGAAGCCGCTCTTCAGAGGCCGGGCCAGTCCGGCACGCGCGGCCACCGTGCCGCCCAATCGCTGGATCAATTGCGCAGCGCCGGCCGCGTCCGTTGCAGGCGCGAACACGGCGAACTCGCGCGGTCCGGTGCGGCCAATGGCGTCGGAAATCCGGCCCTCGTGTTTGAACGCCGCCGCGAGGCCATCGCCGTCCCCATTCCCGTCGCGAAACACCACGCAGCTGAGCGGCAGGTGATGGCGCACGCTGAGCGTGGCCAGCTCCTGGGAGCGGCGCTCCATTCCGGCGGTGTTGTACAGGCCGCTGGCGCGATCGAGCAGCCCCTCCGCGCCGACGCGTTCGACTTCCAGCTTGGCCTGGACGAACACGCCGAGGCGCAGCACCAGGTCCTCGGGATCGAGCGGATCTCCCCGCAAGTCCCAGGCGCCGGCGCGCAGCGCCTCGAGCTGCTCGGCGCGGGTCGGGTAGCCGCGGCGCATCAGGATGATCGGGGCTGCGGGGGAGAGCATCGGATCGGCGCGCAGGGTACGGCAGAAGTCAAAGCGCGGAGGGTGCGCGAGCTCGGCATCGAGCACCACGCCGTCGGGCTGCCGGCGGCGGACCTGGGCGAGGGCGGATGCTGGATCGCCGGCCGGCAGGACGCGGAAACCGCCCGGTTCGAGCACGCTCTGGAGCGAACGGAGTAGCACCTCATCGCGAATCGCTACGAGGATGAGCGGCGACGGCTGCGTGGGTGGACCGGCACGGGCGGTCATAAGTATGATGCGGGGGTAAACCTACCCCCCCCGGTTTACCCCACAAGTGACCCGGGTCACACCGATTGCAGAAGTGCCAAGGAAGTGAAGTATTAAGGAATGAGACCGGTGCGACTCGTGCTGGCAGATGACCATCTGGTGCTTCGCCAGGCCCTCAGGGCCCTGCTCGAGCGGCGCGGCATCGAGGTCGTCGCCGAGGCGGCGGACGGCCGCGGCGCGATCGAGGCGGTCACCAAGCACTCCCCCGATGTCGTGGTCCTGGATGTCATCATGCCGGGGCTCAATGGCGTGGATGCCGCGCGCGAGATTGCGCGCACGTCGCCGGCCTGCCCCATCATTCTCCTCTCCGGTGTGGACGACACGCGCTTCGTCACGGAGGCGCTGAAGGTGGGCGTGCGGGGTTTCGTGCAAAAGAGCCAGGGCTGCGACGATCTTGTCCAGGCGATCGACGAGGTTCGCGAAGGCCGCCTGTACGTGAGCCCGGGCGCTTCCCAGGCCATCGTGGATGCCTGCGCGGCTGCCGAGAGCGGTGATGGGCAGCCGTCGCTCACGCCGCGCGAACGGCAGGTGTTGCAGCTCGTTGGGGAAGGACGATCCACCAAACAGATCGCCGAGGTCCTGCATATCAGCGTCAAGACGGCGGAGTTTCATCGGGGACGTTTAATGAAGAAACTCAACGTGCACGACACGGCGAACCTGGTTCGCTATGCCATTCGGGAGGGCTGGATAGCGCCCTGACTGGGTGAAACCCAGGGTGTTCCCTAGTGTAGACAGTCCGTGCCCCCACAGCGGGTTACTCCCCTTCCGATTCCGGTACCGCCGCGGAACGTCCTTCCACCTCATCCATTCGGTGCCGACGTCCGCTGCGTCCCCTGCAAGGTTCTCAAGAACGCCATTCGTGCCCTGCTCGCGCGGTGGGGCAAGCGCCCGCGCTCAACGGGTGAGGATGAAGTCGGCGAGCTGGTGGGATTGGTCGCCTCCGCGATTCACGAGGCGTGGTTCTCCGCGACGCAGGCCGTTGCGGTGCAACCCACGGTCGAGCCGCGCATTCATTCGTCACTGGGCCGCCGCCTGCTCGAGCTGCTCCGCAACGAAGTCGTGGAGGGATGGCGCGCGGTCGGCGTGCCGGACACCGAGCTGCTGCCGCTCTTCAGCGCGATGGAGCGCGTACGCGTCGCGATCCAGCCCAATTGGGCCCAGACCTTTGCGCAGCAACTGTCCGGGAGCGACGGCCTGGCGTTGCTGACGGACGTCGCCCACGATCTCCGCTCGCCGCTCACGTCCATCCTCGTGCTCGCCGAGACGCTGCAACGGGGCGAAACGGGCACGGTGAACGACGCGCAGCGGCGCCAGCTCGGCCTGATCTACATGGCGGCGCTGGGACTCTCGACCGTCGCCAGCGACATCATCGAGTTCGCGCAGGGCGGCGATCAGCTGGTGGAGCAGGAGCCGTCCGCGTTCTCGGTCACCGCGATGCTCGAGGCGGTGCGCGACATCGTGCGCCCCATCGCCGAAGAGAAGCAGGTCGCCGTGCGCCTCGTGGCGCCGCCGCATGACGAGCGCACGGGGCATCCGGTGGGGTTGAGCCGCATCCTGCTCAACCTGACGACCAACGCGCTCCGGTTCACCACCGAGGGCTACGTCGAGATCGCGGCGCAGGAGGTAGGCGAGAACCGCCTCGAGTTTTCGGTGCGCGATACCGGCAGCGGGATTCCCCCCGAGAAGCTCACGACGCTGTTTCAGCCGCTGCGCAAGGAGGCGGGCCGGCGCGGCCAGCTGTTCTCCCAGACAGGCCTGGGGCTGGCGATCTGCCGCCAGCTGGCGACGGCGATGGGCTCGGAGCTGCAAGTGGAATCGCGGATCGGATTGGGGGGGGGGACGCGGTTCTTCTTTGCGATCGACCTGCCGATCGTCGCCGCGCGCCGCTCCGGGCCCCGCGGGCCGCGCAAGACCGGCGTGCACCCCGTGCGCAACAGTGGCTCGCATGCGCCGCGCGCCAGCGACCCGAAGGGCCACCGGCGCACGTCCTAACGCAACGCGTTGCGGGCGCGATCCAGCAAATCCGTTGGCGAGGGCGGTGTAAGTTGGGGCAGGCTGGTGGAGGTTCGCGCGCCCGACGGACGCTTCGCTGCGGGCGCCGCGCTGATACCCGCGCGCAACTTTACCGCGGCCGCGCGCGAAACCGCATCCGTGATGCGCTGCACCAATCCCTCGGCGCCGGTCTCATCCGTCGCGGGCGCGAAGACCGCGAACTCCGCGGGACCGGTGCGGCCCACGACATCGGAGATGCGGCCCGCGCGCTGCAACGCCTGCGCCAGGCGATCCGCCGCGCCGGCGGTGAGTTCGCCATTGTCCGGTTGAAAGACCACACAGGCGAGCGGCAAGCCCTGGCGCGCGGTGAACGCGGCCAGCTCGGCGGAGCGCCGGTTGATACCGGTGTCATTGTAGAGGCCGCTCGCGCGGTCGACCATCCCCTCGGTGCCGAGGCGATCGACCTCGAGCTTCCCCTGGACGTACACGCCGAGGCGCAGGATCAGCTCTTCCATGTCGAGCGGATCGCCGCGCAGCTCCCACGCGCCGGCGCGCAGCGCTTCGAGTTGCTGCGTGCGCAGGGCCGGTCCTGCGGTCGTGAGAATGATCGGGGTCGCGCGCGAAATGGCGGGATCGGCGCGCAGCGCGCGGCACAGCGACAGGTTGTCGCTCGCCCGCTGATCGAGCCCCATGTCGAGCACGATGCCGTCCGGCACATAGCGCCGCGCCAGCTCCAGCACCTGCTGGCGCTTGGTGGTGGCCATGACCCGATACCCGCCCTGCGTCAGCACGCTCTCGAGCGATTCGGCCAGCCACTTGTCGGCATTCCCCAGCAGGACTAGCGGCTCGTTCGGCATGGGTGCGTTATGTTAGCGGTTATGCGACTAACCGCTAGAAGTGCGACGCTCGCTGTTCTGAGCGTCGCGGTACCGGCATGCGCGACGTTGCGAAACGCTCTGGCCTTCGAGGAGCCCCAGATCGCGCTCCAGGAAATCAACGTGACTGGCCTCGGCATGACTGGCGGCACACTCGACCTCGTGTTCGATGTGTACAACCCGAATCAATATCGGGTGCGCAGTACGCGGCTCGAAGTTGGTCTGGAGCTGGCCAGCACGGATTTCGGGGAAGCCCTTATAGACAAACCCCTTGACCTGTCCCCGCAAAACCATAGCCGCGTGGTCATGCCCGTGCGGTTTACGTGGGCGGGGGTGGGCGCGGCCGCCCGCTCACTGCTCCAATCGCAAGAATTGCCCTATGGGATTACCGGGGCTGTGATACTGGATACACCCCTGGGGGAGCGTAGGGTACAGTTGAAGAGCAATGGCAAGGTACCGCTGCGGAAACTGATTCCGTAAGGGAGAGGGGAGATGGGAGAAGTACTATTCGGCGATTAATTGAGATTCAGTCACCCGTAGAACGGGCATTTCTCGTCGGCGCCCCCCGGAAGGGATCCGATGACGCGGTGCACGTGGACGAGCATTTGGAGGAGCTCGAGCGCCTCGCCGACACCGCCGGTGCCGAGGTCATTGGTCGCACCATCCAACGGATCGACGCTCCGACGCCCAACTTCTACCTCGGCCAGGGCAAAGTCGAGTCGCTCAAGGAAGATTTGAAGAATTCCAATGCAACCTTACTGCTCTTCGATGAGAGTCTCACCCCAGTACAAGGCGTGAAGCTGGAGAAAAGTCTTGGCGTGCGCGTCATGGACCGCACCGAGGTCATCCTCGACATCTTCGCGACGCGCGCGCGCAGCCACGAAGCGAAGCTGCAGGTCGAGCTGGCGCAGCTCGAGTATCTGCTGCCGCGCCTGACGCGCATGTGGACCCACCTCTCGCGTATCCGCGGCGGCATCGGGCTCAGGGGACCGGGCGAAACCCAGCTCGAAACCGACCGCCGCGTGATCCGCCGCAAGATCTCCGCGCTGAAGAAGCGGCTGAAGGACGTCGCCGAGCATCGCGCCAATCAGCGGCAGGGCCGCCGCGCTCTCCCCACCGCCGCGCTCGTGGGCTACACGAACGCCGGGAAGTCGAGCCTGCTCAAGGCGCTCACGGGCCACGACGTGTTCATCGAGGATCGCTTGTTCGCGACGGTGGATACGCTGGCCCGAGAGGTCGACGTGGGCGAAGGCTACCGCTATCGGCTGACGGATACGGTGGGGTTCATTCGGAAACTGCCACACCATCTGGTGGCATCATTTCGAGCGACGTTGGAAGAAGCAGAAGATGCCGATCTCTTATTACATGTCATCGATGCAAGCCATCCGGGATGGGAAGAGCAGGTGGACGTGGTGGAGCAAGAAATGCGGAACGTGGAACGCGGAACGCGGAACAGCAATGGTACCTTCGAGCGCAAGAGAGTGATATACGTGTTCAATAAGGCCGATCTGCTGCCCGATCCCGACGGGTTCTTGAGGTCGGTGCGTGAGCATTATCCGCACGCGATTCTCACATCATCTGTTCCGCGTTCCGCGTTCCACGTTCCCACTTCCGGTGTTGAGGACTTACGCCTTGCGCTCCGTACCTCAGCCCAGGCACTGAGGCCGATTGCAGAGATTCGCGTGCCGGTGACCGATGGCAAGTTACTGGCGACGCTCCATAGAGATGCCGAGATTCTGGAGCAGCAACAGACGAATGGCGTGGTCACGCTGCGGGCGCGCATTGAAGCGCGGCTCCTCGGCCGGCTCCGACAGGAAGGGGTGGAGGTCGTACTCGGATGAAAAGACTGCTACCGCTGCTACTGGTCGGATTGTTGGCAGGGTGCAAGGGGTTCATCGACAGCGCCGTGCCGCCTCCGCCGCCGCCCGGTGTGCCGACGTTGTCTCGCGTCGGCAATTTTGCGAACCCCGTCTATCTCACCGCGCCGCCCGCCGATACGCAGCGTCTGTTCGTCATCCAGCAGGATGGCGCCGTGCGGGTGCTGCACCACGACACGATCCAGACGCGCCCGTTCCTCGACCTCCGCGGCCAGATCGCGTTCGGCGGCGAACAGGGGCTCTTGAGCCTCGCGTTCGATCCGCAGTACGCCACGAACGGCCGCTTCTTTGTGTACTTCACGAACCCGAACGGCGACATCCGCATCGTGCGCTACAACGTGTCGAGCGATCGCGACAGCGCCGACGAAGCCACCGCCGACACGATCCTCCGGGTGGCGCACCCGGGCGCGAGCAATCACAACGGCGGGCAGCTGCAGTTCGGGCCCGACAACATGCTGTGGGCGGGGACGGGGGATGGGGGAGGGGGTGGGGATCCGGATGGGAATGGACAGAACAAGCACGCGCTGCTCGGCAAGCTGCTGCGACTCGACGTGAGCGGCGCCAGCGGCTACGCGATTCCGACCGACAATCCTAGCCGCACGGACACCTCGTTCGCGCCCGAGGTGTGGTCGTACGGGCTGCGCAACCCCTGGCGCTTCTCATTCGATCGCGAGACCGGGGACCTGTACATCGGGGACGTGGGGCAGAACCGCTACGAGGAAGTCGATGTCTCGACCACCTCGGCGCAGCGCGGCCGCGGCGTCAACTTCGGCTGGAATATTATGGAAGGGCTGCACTGCTACCCGAGCGATCCGTGCACAACCACCGGCCAGCTACCGGTGGTCGAGTATCCGCACTTCGGGAACGCCTGCTCGATCACGGGCGGCTACGTGTACCGCGGCAGCGCGCTGCCGGTGCTCGCCGGCAACTATTTCTACGGCGATTACTGCGACGGCACGGTCCACAGCATCAAGTATCCGAGCAACACGAATCCGGGCGACTGGAGCGCGCTACTCTCGCCCGGTGGCAGCATCAGCGCATTTGGGCAGGATGCCAGAGGGGAGCTGTACATTCTCCAGCTCACTGGACCTGTCTGGCGAATAGTTCCCGGACCTTAGTCAACCAGTAACCAGTCGCCATCCCTCCCAACGCCCCAATCCATTCGTGGACCGGCGTTGGTTTCAGGCCCGTCATCAGGGGCACTATCAGTAATCCTGCGATGACGAGTCCCATCGCGAGCCAGCCTCCGCTCACCTCAGCCCCCCGCGCCGCCCAGTATCCCACCCAGATCACGCAGCCCGCGATCCACAGCGTGTTGATCAGCCCGAGCATCCACGGTGGTCGTCCCTCGGGATAGTAGATCAGTTTCCAGCCGTCGCCGATGGTGTAGCCCAGGTGGCAGCGCTGGGTCGAGTTCACGCGGAGGCAGCGGTTGGTCGAGACGTACCAGTTTGCCGCCCAGCCCGCCGCGGTGAACGTGTCGCGGGGCGCGACGGGTTTCATGCCGTCGCGCAGGCGGAGGTCGGGTTGCTCGAGCGTCCAGTGCACCGCCGGCATGTCGTAGCGCAGCGTGAGGTCGGGACCGTCGACGGAGAGAATCAGCACCCGCTCGTCATTGCGATTGAGCACCACAATCAGCGGCGATGTGCGGTCGGGAGGATGCGGGGCGGCGACGGCGCGGACCTCGAGCGAGCGCTCCCCCGGCGTGACTTTGAGGACCTGGCCCTTGTAGTGGCCGAATTTTGGGGAGTTGGGCGTCGGAACGATGCGGTAGGGGAGGGGAGGAAATGTCTGCTGCAGCATCGCGCCGGTGCCGTACCACACGAGCACCGCCAGAGTTGCGGCGAGGCGGGCCTGCCAGGCGCTGCGGCGCGGCGGCGCCCACAGCCAGATCGGTGTGGCGACGACGAGGAGCACGCCGAGGGCGGTGCTG
>Ga0137380_10006366_pt1 | contig 10535 bp, 10 predicted proteins | sample SagtaG_17_FD_104809 | JGI IMG/M metagenome (GOLD analysis project Ga0137380, IMG submission 104809) | Vadose zone soil microbial communities from Sagehorn Ranch, Mendocino, California, USA - Sage2_L_100_16 metaG | ecosystem: Environmental > Terrestrial > Soil > Vadose zone | place: USA... | reverse complement strand
TGTGTCGGGCGACCTCGACGTGCAGGGCGTTGACCTTCTGTTCGTACCCTGCCTGCGCGGCGGCCAGTTGACTCTGTCGCACCGATTCGGCCCGGGCATGCTCCGCCAGTGCCTGTCCGTAGTCGTGTCGCCTGGCGGCGACCTGCTGCTCGTACCGTTGCCTGCCGCCGAAGCGGGCAGCCAGGCCGGTCGGCGGCCCGCCGGCGCGTACTGCTACCAGCGAGGGGCGGGGATCGGTACGGCACGCGAGCCCGGCTGGAACGGCGGTGCCTGCCCACGGCGGCGCATCCGGGCGAATGACAGCCCTGGCGCCGTCGCGAGTGAGGAGGCGAGTATCGCCTTCAGAGCGTTGACCCGCTGTTCGACCTCATCGCTCAGCCTCGCCGCCTCCGCCACGCCGCCCTCGTGGAGGAGTCGTTCCTGTTCACGCGCATCCGCCGCGGCACGCTGCTGCGCCTCGCGCTGGGCCCTGACCATCGCCTGCTCCGCCCGCCGGTTCGCGGTAAGCCACTCCTGCTGGGCCCGCGCCTCCTGTCGACGACGCTGCTCCTGCGCGCGAAGGAACTCTCCCCACGGCGATCGACGGCGGGCCATGGCGATACCTCACCAGATTGAGGCGTCACTGACAAGAGTCAGACGGTAACTGTCCGCTTGTCGGAGGGGGTGTCACGCAATCGCCGTCGTGGATGCGGCCGGTCGCTGGATGCGTGGCCGTTCGAATGCCGGATCTGCCATACGGTCCGTCGGCACATTTGCCGCGCAGGGTGATGGACAGGCAGACTCGCCCGCCGTAAATAGGTGGACGTGACCGTCACGGACCTTGCCAGTACCCGCTTGTGTACCGCCCGGATCCGTGATCAGTGGGGTTCGTTCCAGGAGGTCAGGCGCCGTCACCTGGCGGGGGTGGGTGCGGAGCGGGATCCCGCGGAGAAGGTCGCCGAGAACATCCTGTGCGAGCTGTTCACCGGCGTGCTGGACTGGACGACGGAGCAGGTGCGACTGCAGGAGCACCGGGTCGACCTCATGCTCTGCCGTGGCGGGTTGAGGTTCCTGGTCGTCGAGGTGAAGCGGCCCGGCTCGTTCGACGGGCGTGGCTCGATCCTGCGGGCGCTGACGCAGGCCCGGGGATACGCGGTCGAGTTGAAGGTGGACCGGGTCGCGGTCAGCGACGGGTGCGTGTTCGAGGCGTACGACCTGGTTCGCGAGGGCCTGCGCCCGCGTGCCGTCGTACACCTCGCCGACCCGGAGCCGGCCGAGGATCTGTGGTGGATCAGCACCCGGGGGATCTACCGTATGCCACCGGCGAAGGTCACCGTCCCGAACCGGGATCTCGCCGACGACGGGGTGCTGCACCCGAAGTACGGCCTGCCGGCCCGTTGCTTCGCGCACGTCGGCGATCCGGCCCGGCCGGGTACCTGGAAGCTGCCGTATCTGCTCGCAGATGGGTCGGTGGACGCCAAGCGCCTGCCGAAGGCGATCGGCGCGGTCATCCGCGACTACCGGATGCAACAGGGTCAAGGGGCTCAGCGACGAGGAGACCGGACGGGTACTCGTGACGCTGGCCGGCGCCGCGGTGCGTACCGGTCGGATGCCGCACCAGGATCCGACCCCGGCCGAGGTCTACATCGCCCTGCTCGACCACCTGCGCCAGATCGGCCGTGCCGGCGAGGTGCCGGGCCTGACAAGCTGACACAAGACCTGCTGCCCCGGCGTGTTCGGGCTGCGCGGGTTCGCCTGAATTGATTGCCGGATCACGGCCGCAGTTCCTCCCGCGCCGGGCACGCGGGAAAGCCCTGAGCTATTCTGCCGCGGTGGGTTCACTGAGCCGGTCCGAACTGGACGCGTTGGCGGCCGAGGCGGTCGTGGACTGCTACAACGATGACGAGCAGCTCACCGGCCTGTACACGATGATCGCGGACAACCTGGCGGTGCCGTTCACGACGCAGTTTCTCGGCGTCGAGGTGACGGTGCGCCGGATCGACCTGACGGACGGCGGGATCGTGGCAGTCTGCCACCGGGACCGCATCAAGCAGGCGATCGGGATCCTGGACCTACCGTTGCCGACCCCGCCACCGGAGGGCGCGCAGTGGATCGAAGCGTACCGTCACTGGGCTGGATGAGGTCCACTGTGGAGGATTCTGTCGGTGAGTGAGTACCAGTACTACGAGTTCGTGGCGGTGGACCGACCGTTGACGGCTGGGCAGCAGGGTGAGGTGCGGGCGTTGTCGACGCGGGCGCGGATCACCGCGTCGAGTTTCGTCAACACCTACGAGTGGGGCGACTTCAAGGGCGACCCGCACGCGTTGATGGAGCGGTACTACGACGCGTTCCTGTACCTGGCCAACTGGGGTACCCGCCGGGTGATGCTGCGCCTGCCGGCCGGGCTGCTGGACCTGGACACGGCGGCGGCGTACTGCGTGGGCGACTCGGCTCGGGCGTGGGCGACCCATGAGCACGTGATCCTCGATCTGAGCAGCGAGGACGAGGACGCGGACTGGGAGTACGACGGGGAGGGGTGGCTGGCGTCGATCGTGCCCGCCCGTACCGAGTTGGCAGCCGGGGACACGCGGTTGCTGTACCTGGCCTGGCTGCTGTGCGTGCAGGCGAGGGAGGTGGACGAGGACGAGGGGGAGCCGCCGGTACCGGCCGGGTTGGGTGAGCTGTCCGGGCCGCTGCGCAGCCTGGCCGATTTCCTGCGGCTGGATCAGGATCTGCTGGCCGTCGCGGCGGAGGCCAGCGGCACGCTGCTGGAGAAGGCGCCCTCGCCGTTGGCCCTGGCGCGGTGGGTGAAACGCCTGCCCGAGGAGGACAAGGACGCGGCACTCATCGGGTTGCTGCGCGGCGACGCGAACGCGGGTACCGAGTTGCTGCGCCGCTTCCGCGGCGAGACCGGTACCGGCCCGGCGGGCGTGGCCGGTGGCCGGACCGTCGGGCAACTGCTGGCGGCGGCGGAGCAGCGGTGGGCGGCGCGGCAGCGGCAGGCCGAACAACGCGCGGCGGCCGAGCAGGCCCGCCGGGAACAGGCCGCTGCGGCCGCCCGCGAGCAGCGCCTCCAGGCCCTCGCGGCGCAGGGCGAGCAGGTGTGGCAGCAGGTCGACGCGATGATCGACACGAAGAAGCCCAAGGAGTACGACGCCGCCGTCACGCTACTCGGCGACCTGAAGGCCCTCGCCGAACGCGAGGGCCAGGCGGCGGCGTTCACCCGGCGGGTCCGGCAGCTTCGAGTGGAGCACGCGCGCAAGCCCAGCCTGCTCGACCGGCTCGACCGCGCCCGACTCGGCTGACGACAGACCGCACGCCTACGGAGCAGTGGCGGTGAAGCCGAGTTGGGCGTAGGAGCGGGACCGCTTGCGCCACATGGCGGCCAGCACCCCGACGGCCTCGTCGACGTAGTCGTGGACCTCGACGGTGGTCTTGCCGGTGTGGTGGCGCAGGATCCGGCCGACGTACTGGACCATGCTGCCCTTGAACGACACCGGGTGGGCCAGGAACAGGGTGTCCAGCCGCGGGCAGTCGTAGCCTTCGCCGACGTACTTGTCGGTGGCCACGACCAGCAGTGGTGGCCCGTCGGCGGGCGGGTCGGCCAGGAACGCGAGGACCTGTTTGAGGTCCTTGGTCTTGCGGGTGGCATACAGCAGGTGCGGTTCGTGACCCAACTCGCGGAGCCGTTCGGCGAGGGCCTCGACGTGGCCGGTCTGGCGGGTCAGGACCAGGCAGTTGCGACCCCGCCCCAGTGCGTCGTCGACATCGCGGCAGACCTGGTCGGTACGGGCCTCGTCGGCGACGAGACCGCCGAACACCACCGAGGTGATCGCCCCGGGCTTGGTGGTGTCCGTGTCATCGGCCAGAGTGAACCCGGTGGGGTGCACATGCAGGAGGCGCTGCAGGGCTTCCGGGTCGGTCTTGTCGAGCATCGGGATCGTGTGGCGTTTCGGCCCGCAGTGCATGAAGATCACCGGGCCGAGGCCGTCACGACGGTACGCCGTCGCGGTCAGCCCCAGCCAGCGGCGGGCCGGGATGCGCCGCAGCGCCTTCTCGACCGTCGGGGCGCCGGCGTGGTGCACCTCGTCGACGATCACCAGCCCGTACCCGCCCAGCCGGGTGGCGGCGTCGTCCATCCGGGCGACGGTCTGCATCATCGCGAGGTCGACGACGCCGATCAGCTTGGTCTTGCCGCCGCCGAGCTGCCCGATCTGTGTCGGGTCGAGGTCCAGCACCGTGGTGAGGCGTTCGCGCCACTGGTCCATCAGCGGCGCCCGGTCGACCAGGACCAGGGTCGGTACCCGGTGCTGGGCGATCAGCGCGCAGCCCATCACCGTCTTACCCGAGCCGGGCGGCGCCTCCAGTACCCCGAGGTCGTGGCGGGCCAACTCTGCGACCGCGGCCGGCTGCCGGTCGCGCAGGGTGGCGGTGAACGCCACCTCGATGCGCGGCGGGTCCGCGCGCCGGTCGGTGATCTCCAGGCGGCTGCCGGCCTGGGCCACCAACTCTCCTGCCTTGTCGGCCATCGCCCGCGGCAGGTACAGGAACTCCAGGTCCTCGGTGTAGCACCGTATGTAGCGCGGTGTGTCCCAGTTGGAGATGCGTAGGTTCTCGTTCTTGTAGAACTCCGGGTTCGCCAACGACGCCGCGTGCTTCAGCGACGCCAGCAGCGACGGCGGCAGCCCGGCGCGGCGTACCGCCAGCATCCCCGACCACTCCGCCCGGATCACCTTCGGCGGCGCGGGTTCGGACCGTAGCGTCGAGCGGAACAGCGGCGCGTCCGGGCCGACGGCGACCGGGCGCAGCTCAGCGACCAGCCGCTGCACCTCCGCCGGGTCGAGCTGCGCCACACCGGCCAGGTACGCCCACTGGTCCGGGTGCGGGGTGAACGTGGCCGGGTCGACGAACACCGTCGTACCGGCGTCGCGGCACTGCTTCTGCAGCGGCAACGCGATCAGGTTGCCCAGTCCCTCGCCCTTGGCCGGCAGGTAGTCCTGGGACGGGAAGAACCGGTCGTAGCTGTCCAGCCCCAGCTCACCGCACACCGCCATCGCCTCGCGCAGCAGCCCGAACCCCAACGCCCGCGCCTCCATAGCCGGCACCGGCCCGGTGAAGAACACCCACACGTGGGCGCCCCGGCCCGAGCGGGAGATCTCCACCGCCACCGGTACACCGGCCGCCTCGGCGGCCTGCACATAGGCTCGGACGTCGAGTTGCCACTGCTCGCCGTCGAAGTCGCAGGCCAGCAGCCGGCAGGTGTCGTCGACCAGCATCGGGTACAGCCCGATCGTGGTCTTCCCGGACAGGTGGTCGTGGATCACCGCGTCGGTCAACGGCCGGTACCGGCGGGCCTCCCTGGCCTCATCCCAGCTCTGCCCGGGCAGCCGCTCCAGCTGCGGGTACCAGCCCTTGCGGCCGTCCTTCTCCCACCGCTGTGCGTACACGTCCTCCCGGCCGGCGAACAACGACCGGAACAGATCGATCCGCTGGGCCGCCAGCTGTTCCCGCCCCAGCCCGGGCGCGGGTGGACGATCCGCCAGGGGTGGTCCCGCTGCCGTGCCCGTCGGCTGGCCGCAACAGCGCGACAGCGATCTGACCTCCTCACGCAGCGCGGCCAGCTCCACGCGCATCCGGGCCAGCTCGTCAGCACAGGCACAGGCGCATTCCGTCGGTACAGGACCTGTCCGCGTCGAGGTCACGCCGCTCATTCAACAAGAAGCCGCCGGCCGACCGACCGGCAGGGGCGCGTGTCCTTGCGCAGCTTCTCGACGGCCTGGACCCGGTCGTCGGCCATCGCGGCCTGCGAGCGGCGTTGTTGCTCCTCCTCTTGACGCCGCCGCTCGGCGGCGGCCGCCTCGGCAGCCTTCTGGGCGGCGAGGCGGGCCTGCTCGTCGTCGGCGATGCCGGTCTCGACGTCGCGGATCACCCGCCGCAACCGGGTCTCCAGCTTGGTGCGCTTGTCGTCGGACCACACGTCCCGTTTGTTCCACCAGGCCCGGTCGATCTCCAACCGCAGCCGCCCGGAGGGCACCGAATCGAACTCGGGAAGGACCAGCCAACGGTTGCGGCGCAGCTCACGCTGCTCCTTGTCGGTGGGCACGTGCCGCACCTCGTCGTACTCCTCGACGAGGGTGACCGAGCGGCGGTCTGCGCGATCTGCAGGTACACCCGGGGGTGTCGGGTCTTCGTGTTCACCCCGAGCCGGTGACCGCGGTACCTGGCCTCGGCGGCGAGGGCACGGATGAGCGTCCAACGCTCGCGGAAGTGATGCCTCGGTGACGTTGGGGTCCTTTTCCAACGCATCGAAGACCAGTGACGGGTCAGTCGTGACCCGTCACGGTGTTGAGCCTGATCCGGTTCCAGTCCGTGTCGTCGGGGCGGCTGTCCTCGTAGAGCCGGATCACGATGTCGCCGCGGTCGCGGCCGGTGTGTCGCAGATGGAAGCCGTCGGGAACCAGGCGGTGCCGCTTGGCCGCATGGATGATCCGCCGGTACAGAGCCCGTGTCGGCTCGTCCGGGCTCTCGACGAGGACCGTGCCACCTTCGTGCTGTAGCCGTTCGATCAGCGCGGTGGCCTGTTGGATCGTCGGATCCGCTGCCCGGGTGGTGTCTCGGGTGGATGTCGCCTGCGGCCGCCGGGGTGGGGCGGTGGCGGCCCCGGGTCGATCCGGTGGTACCTGGCCGGGGCGGCCCCGGTCCAGATGGTCGGGGTGGTATCCGTGCTCAAGGTAGAAGCTTCCCGCGTCGGTCACCCGCGCCCGCCAGGTGCCGCCCTTGCCGCTGATGTCCACCAGACGGCGGGTCTGCAGGCCGCGCGCGGGAGTTCCGTTGGTCCACCCCGTCCGGGCCGCTGAGGTCGTCGCCGCCGGCGATACGCCGCAGCAGAAGCAGTTGCCGCTCGCTGAGCCGGTCCCATCGCTGCACCCCTCAACCCTCACCATTTGTCGGAACCACCGCAAGAGGGCCGGCCGCGGATCCCGCGACCGGGCGTCGTCCGGGCGATCCGCACGAGCCGGCCAGGGGAGCTCAGAACATGCCGGGACCCGCGTCCTTCGCCGACACGTGCACGGCACAGGGACCGCCGCCAGTGGCGACGGTGCAGCGCTGGCCGTTCTTCTTCACCGCGCCGCACTGTACGGCGGGGTCGTGGACATGACACAGCCCGGAGGGCCGCGCCGGGATCGGGCACGGTCGGCCGGTACGGGTGGTGCCGCCGCAGCGCCGACCCGACCCGGGTGCCGCACCCGCCGGGCCGGATGTGGTACCCACCCCGGCGCGCTGCCCAGCCGGCGCCGCGGGGCGACGGGTCGCCGCACCGCTCGACGCGGGTCGGACCCCTGCGGCTCCCAGCGCCTCCTGAAGGCCCTTGGCCGCGAGCCGGTCGGCGCGTTCGTTGTCCGGGTGCCCGGCGTGGCCCTTCACCCAGAACCACTGCACCTCATGCTCTGCCACGGCGGCGGCCAGCCGCCGCCACAGATCGGCGTTCTTGACCGGCTGCCGGCCCTGGGTCAGCCACCCGTTGGCCTGCCAGCGGGAGAGCCACCGGGTGATGCCGTCACGGACGTAGGTGCTGTCGGTGTGCATCCGCACAACCGACGGCCGGGTCAGCGCCTCCAGCGCCGCGATCGGAGCCGTCAACTCCATCCGGTTGTTCGTCGTCGCGGTCGCCTCACCGCCGCAGAGCTCCCTCTCGACGCCCCCGTACCTCAGCACCGCACCCCAACCACCCGGACCCGGGTTGCCGCTGCACGCACCATCGGTGTAGATGTCCACGACCCGCTCGCCATCCCGGTCCACACCCGGCAACATACCGACCACGGGCGGATCCCCGAACCAGACCACGGCCAACCTCCGGGGTGAGGGTACCGGCGAAGCGTGGTTGACCTCCGGCCGCCCGTTGTTCGGGTGGGGCGGGTCCACAGGCGATCGGGTAGCCGTTCAACGAACGTGCCACCATCCGGGCCGCACCGCTCGCCCACGTTCGATCGCTGACTTGGGGCAGATCTCACACCGGTTGCGGTTGCCGCGCCGGACCGGAGTGTCGACGCGTGCGACCCGTATGGGTGAGTCGAGCCCGGCCCCCTTGTCACCCTCGGGGCTGGCAGGCAAAGGTCGGGCACGGGGGCGAGAGCGTCCCCCTCGTCTTGATTCGCGTGACGCCGCCTGGTCCCCGTCATCGTGACCCAGGTCGGCCGTACGCCGGCGAGTACGGTCGCGGGCCTGTGGTCGCTGGCGGCTGAGGGCATCACGACGGTGCGAGTAGTGGAGGTTGTACATGACCAGGCCCGCATCCGGCACGCACGACGTTGCGCCCGGTGCGGAAGGCTCCGCGCGGCGCGCGGTCGAGCGGCGGCTGCCCGGGCGGGCCAGGCCGGGCGAGGAGGTTCTGCGCGAGTACCAGGAGTTCAACGCCAAGCGGCGAGAGCGCATCACCCCGGTCCTGTGGGTCTTCTTCGCGCCGAACCCGGACGGCCTCTACCGGTGGAGGGTAGCCCTGGACTGCGGTTGTATCACGGAGGCGATGACCTGGGGTGACGACCGCCTGCCCGCCGATCAGCAGAGTGGACGAGTTCGACACGCTGGTGGTGAACGGCGGTCCGCCCTGGAACGCCCAGTACCGGCGGTTCCTGCCCCAGCTGCCCTATTACTTCGCGCCGCACCCGCTCGGCGAGGACGACCCGCTCGTCGTCCCCCAACTCGGCGAGTTGACCATCGGCCCACGCTGGACTCGCCAGGGCGAACTGCTGGAGGACCTCGCGGTGTTCACCCGGCTGACGCTGGCAGGAACCACGACCGTGTTCCTGCTCGCCGGCTGCCTGACCCTCGGAGTCCTCGGCGCGGCCCGCTGCTTTCTGCAGGCCGAACACGGCGCCGGCAACGCCGACTACATCACCGATCTGGTCGGTGACGACGACTTCGTACTTGTCACCGAGGCCCGCCGCATCGGCGCGATCATCGACGTCATCGACCTCGCCGTCGTGCCACCGCTGCTCGTACTCGCGCGGCGCAACAACGACCCCTTCACGGTGATGGTCAACAACGTCGACCGCTACCCGCGACTGTGACCGCCTGGCACCTGCCGGAAGGAGACCCTCGTACGGCCACGGTCGCGGATGTCCGAACCAGCGGAAGGTGCCGCAGTGGATGGCCTGGGTTCGATGATGCCAAACCACACCTCGGACCAAGGTTGAGCCAGACCGCCGACGTGGGCGTGAAGTGCGTGTGCACCCGCGGGTGGGCGGCCAGCCAGTCAAGGATCTCGACCCGCTGCGCGCGTCGTAGTTGTCCATCACCAGTGCAGCTCGGTGTCGGGTAGGCCCGCGCGACCTGCCGCAGGAAGCGCAGGAACTCCTGGTGACCTGTGATGAGGCTGGCAGGTGGCGGCGACCCGGCCGGTGGCGATCTCCAACGCGGCGAACGGGGTGGCGGTGCCGTGGCGCACGTAGTCGTGACTGCGAGTCCTCGTGCAAGGGTGGCTGTGCGCGTCACGCTACTTGGACACGTCCAAGTAGCTGGCGGATCCGATTTGTGCCGAGTCCGCCGGAACCCGAACGGCAAGCTCGAGAACCGGTCACATGTCGAGTTGTTGCACGCCAACGGCTTGTTGGTGGCCCGCGCTTGTCGTCTGTCTCCCCTGGTGATACTCGCCGACGACAGGACTTTGTCTGAGCTCTTGACATGGACTACGACATGTGCCATCTTGGACCTCTGTCCAAGGTGCTTGGACTGGGCGCTGAAAATCCAAAAGACTTTGGACAGCGGACCGAACCCTGGGAGCGGCATGGCGGAGTACAGCGAGTCGACGAGCCGTCGGCCTACCATCCGCGACGTTGCCGTACGTGCTGGAGTGTCCAAGTCACTGGTGTCGCTCGTGATGCGGGGCGAGCCGATGGTCAGCGAGGTGAAGCGGCGGCGGGTCCTCCAGGCCGCGGAGGAGCTCGGTTACGCGGTGCCTACGACGTCCCGCTCACTTCCCGGGGCGAGGTGGAGGACGGTGGGCGTGCTTGTCGCGGATCTCCGGAACCCGTTGCTCGTCGATTTAGTTGAGAAGGCGGCTCCGGTGCTCGAGGATGCCGGCTTCGGCATTGTGCTCACCAGCGTCCTGACCACCTCCCGTGCGCCATCGGACCGGCTCGACCCCCATGTGATGGGCGCGCTCAACGATCTGCGGGCGGAGGCACTGCTCGTCGTGGGTTCAGTGCCGGGCCGCGGCGCGCTTGCCGAGGCGGCTGGCCGCATGCCGGTGGTGGTTGCCGCGGCGGATGCGGAGGGATTGCGCGCGGACGTGATCCGCAACGATGACCTCCTGGGCATGCGGTTGGTGGTCGACTACCTCGTGGCGCGGGGGCACCGCGCCATCGCGCATCTCGGGGGTGTGGGCGGTGGTACCGCCCTCGAGCGGCTGGCCGGCTATCGCGCGGCGATGGAGCACCACGGGTTGGCATCTGAAATCGTCGTGGCCGACGCGGACTTCACCGAGGACAGTGGGTATCGGGGAACGGCCCAGCTCTTGCGCCGCGAACGTCCGGTCACCGCGATCACAGCACTCAACG
>Ga0137380_10006364_pt1 | contig 10536 bp, 9 predicted proteins | sample SagtaG_17_FD_104809 | JGI IMG/M metagenome (GOLD analysis project Ga0137380, IMG submission 104809) | Vadose zone soil microbial communities from Sagehorn Ranch, Mendocino, California, USA - Sage2_L_100_16 metaG | ecosystem: Environmental > Terrestrial > Soil > Vadose zone | place: USA... | reverse complement strand
TGCTGCCCCGAGCGTTCAACACAGCACCAAAGCGATCAACTATCGTCGCGCCGGCAGCACTCTAAGGATCAATTTTAGCGGTACACCTCTATTGCCAGCGGCTTCCGGCGAAGCCGAAGTGAAGAATAAGGGCAATCGCGTGGAAATCTCCGCAAAGTTCACGAATCTCGAAGACGCTACAAAATTCGGCCTGGAGTACCTTACTTACGTTCTGTGGGCCGTCTCCCCACAAGGTCGCGCCGAAAATCTCGGCGAACTCAGTCTCAAAAGCGGCAACGGTGAAGTAAAAGCCATCACTGACATGCAAACCTTCGGCATGATTGTCACCGCCGAGCCGTACTTCGCCGTTTCTCAGCCCGGCGATACCATCGTCCTTGAGAATGCTGGCGACTCCCCCGGCGAAAATATTGAAGCACGTTACGAACTTCTCGCGCGTGGCGTCTATTCCTCGTCCAACACCAAAATAGAAAATGCTATTTTCGGCATCGACCGGAAAACTCCTCTCGAACTCTTTCAAGCGCGGAACGCCGTTCGCATCGCGAGAAACGCGTCTGCCGAAAAGTATGCAGCCGCTTCCGAGACCAAAGCTCAACAGCAATTGCAGGCTGCGGAAGATGCCTATCGGCAAAAGCGTGACCGCAAACTCGTTGAAGCCGCCGCGCGCGATGCCACGCAAACCGCTGAAGAAGCTCGCGTGATCGCAGTCAAGGCCAGGTCGGAGGAAGAAGCACAGGCAAAAACCGCCGCAGACAAGCGCGCCGCAGAGGCACGCGAAGCGAAAGCTCGCGCTGACGCTGATTCTGAATCGAAACGCCGACAGGAAGCGGACCAAGCCCGCGCCCAGGCCGAAACTGCAAGAGCTGAAGCAGAGCGCCTCAAGCAGGAGGCCGAGAAGGCCGCGGCGGAGGCCGCAATAGCAAAAGAAGAAGCGGAGAAGGCCCGCGCCGCCGCGCTAGCCGAACAACAAGCCGCCATCCAGCAACGACAAGCAGCAGAAGCAGACGCGGAAAAGGCGCGCCAGGCCGCGGCCAAAGCCGAATCCGAAAAAGCAGATCTTCGCGCTCAACTTCTCGGTCAGCTTAATTCCATTTTGCAAACTCGCGACAGTGCCCGGGGACTCATCGTCAACATGTCCGATGTTCTCTTCGACACCGGCAGCTCCACGCTGAAATCTGGCGCTCGCGAAAAGCTCGCGAAAATTTCCGGCATTTTGCTCGCGCATCCCGGACTCACGCTCCAAATTGAAGGCCACACGGACAGCGTCGGCTCCGATGAGTTCAACCAGCAGCTCTCCGAACGCCGCGCCGACAGCGTCCGAGATTTTCTTGCGGAACAGGGGGTCTCGCCGTCTGCTATTTCCGCGCGCGGCTTTGGCAAGACGCAGCCCTTCGCGTCCAACGACACTTCCGAAGGCCGCCAGCGTAATCGCCGTGTCGAACTTGTCGTCAACGGCGACGCCATCGGCAAATCCGCGTCCAACGCGACTACCACTTCAACCCCTTAAAATTTTCAAGCTTTGCCGCTCGATTCGGCATCCGCGGCAGACTTCTCTTCGCACTTTTTGCAAACCAGCGCGGTGCCGATCCGCGACCGCCTGCCCTCGTCCGTCATCACCCACAATCTGTTCATCCAGGGCGGATTGTGCCGCACGTGCTGCGTGTGCCCACATTCCAAGTCCGCCACCCAATTACTTTGGTCGTCTTGGTGAAACCCGACAATCTTTCGCTCGTACACACTTGCCCTTTGCGGCGGATCGTTCGTCAACCCATTCATTCGATATTCTTACGGCAGTCCAAATGTAAACAGTGAAGAGCCCGCCGCCACAGCCACATATTGTTTCCCATCGATCGCGTACGTCATCGGCGATGAATATATTGAGGCTCCGCACTGGAAATGCCACAGCGCCTTACCGCTCGCCGCATCCAGCGCAATAAAATTCCCCTCCGCGTCCCCGGTGAACACGATTCCGCCTGCCGTCGACAAAACTCCCGACCATGTCGGCGAAGGATGTTTCCACTCCCACTTAATTTTCCCAGTGTCAGGATCAAGTGCCCTCAGCGCGCCATAGAACGGAGCGGCGTCGTCATTCGGAAAGTATGCCGAGCCATAATAGGCGTGTCCCGCGTCGTAAGGCTGCGGTGCCGTTGAGAACACGTCGCACTGCTCTCGCGCCGTCACATAAAACAATTTCGTCTGCGGGTCGTAGGTCGGCGACATCCAGTTCGTCGCTCCCGCAGCTCCCGGGCACACCTTGTTCCCCTCAAGCGTCGGCAAGCCTTCCTTCGCGGGGACCGGCCGCCCGTTCGCATCCTTCTCCTTGGCCCACGAAACTTTCGCGTAGGATTCCGCCCGAATTAATTTCCCATTCGTCCGGTCAATCACATAAAAAAATCCGTTGCGGTTCGCCTGCAGAATCAGCTTTTTCCCGCCATCGTCAACCATCACCGGCACTTGCGTCGCATCGTAGTCATGTTCATCATGCTGCGTAAACTGAAAATGCCATTTTAATTTTCCGGTATCCGGATCGAGCGCCAACAGCGAATTCGAATACAAGTTATCTCCGGCGCGTCCTTCTCCGCGATTTGATGGCGAAGGATTTCCCGTGGTCCAAAATGTCGTGTTCGTCTCCGCGTCGTATGTTCCCGTAATCCACGCCGGCGATCCGCCAATTTTCCAAGATTCACCTTCCCAAGATTCATTCCCTGGTTCACCCGGCGCGGGAATCGTGTAGAACCTCCATCTCTTTTCCCCGGTATTTGCGTCGTACGCGTCAATGAATCCGCGAATTCCGTATTCGCCACCAGAAACTCCGACCAGTACCAGGTTCTTGATTACCAGCGGCGCCAGCGTGAAGCTGTATCCTTTCGTGTAGTCCACTGCTGACACATCCCACAGGACGTTCCCGGTTTTCGTGTCCAGCGCAATCACATGAGAATCGAGCGTCCCCATAAAAACTTTGTCGCCCAAAATCGCCAGACCGCGATTCACCCGACCGCAGCACGGACGAATATCTCCCGGCAACCCTCGCTGGTATTGCCAGATCGGCCGCCCAGTTCGCGCATCCAGCGCAAACGCACGATCGTCCTGTCCTGTCCCATACAGAATTCCATCCACCACCAGAGGCGTGGTTTCAAATTTTCCGGCCGCCATCGTCTGGTAAGCCCACTTCGGCACCAGCTTCCCGGCATTCGCCGCATCAATTTCGTGCAGAGTCGAATATCTCCGTCCCGTATAATCGCCGGAATACATCAGCCAGTTCTGCGGCTCTTTCCCCGCATTCAACAATCTCTCCGCCGTCACCTGCGCTCGTGTCGCGGCGGCAAATGCGAGCATCAAGCTCAAACAAAACGCCAGTCTGATTCTCACTTGACACCGCCCTGCCCGCCGCCAACCAGAAAAGCCAGCAAATCCTGCAAGTCTTTCTCGGGCAGCACTTTCTCGTCATAGGCTGGCATTAATGACTCCCGCGACTTCTGCAAGGACCTCAACGACGCCTTGTCCAACGAATGCACCTTCTCCCGCATATCCATAAATTGAATCGTGAAGCTATCCTCATTCAGCAATGTTCCCTGATACTTTGTCCCGTCATTCGTCACCACATTCACCGTCTCGTATTCCTCCGTGAACTCTTTCATCGCCTCAATGATTCCCTGTGCCAATCGCCTGCTCGGGTTCCTCAAGGACTCCGTTAGATACTCCGTCGACCGCGCCGTCCCTGCTCCCGTCAAATCTGGCCCCAGCCTTCCGCCTTTTCCTTTAAACATATGGCATGTCCCGCATGCCGCGCTTCCGTAATACAGTTCGCGCCCATGTTTCGCGTCGCCACTCACCGTGCTGGTCTTCTTCTCCACGCTCCGGATGTATGTCACCACCTGCCACAGCTCTTCCTCGGTCATTCCGACGCCTTGCTGCGTCGCGCCATTCGGCGGCATCGCCGTTCCCGGCACTCCGTTGTTAATCGTGTTGAATATGTCCGCGTCAGAGTCGCCGTGCTTTTTTGGAGTTCGCGTCAAATCCGGTCCGCGTCCTCCTCCCCTTGCTCCCAGCCCATGGCAAAATGCGCAGTTCGCGCGAAACTCGAATTCCCCCAGCTTCGCCACTTTCGCGTCACCCGCATACGGATTCTTCGCTTGCGCCGCCCCCGCAGATGCCGTTACGAGGCACATCAGTATCACCACCGCAAAATCAAAAACAAAAAATAAGCGCGGTCGGACATTCATTCGTTGACTCCTTTGCGCAAACCGAAACCGAGGCAGGCACGCGTCACCTACATTCAGGACGCGATCATTTCGCGGGAAACTATAGCATCACGCGGAACACAATTGGCTTCTCATAAATTCTATGAGACACATCCGCATCTTCACTGCACAAATCGATTCAAATAAGGGAAGAGGATGACGACCGGCTTGCGCCAATCGAACTATTCCAGGCGGAAATCAGCGCAACGGCGGTGAGAAATCGGTAAGCACAAGAAACGTCGAATCCACTTTCTCGACAATTTTGCCATTGGCTTCGGACGCATTGCGCACCGATTGCCATTCCGGATCGTCACCGAACGCTTTCCAGTTCGCAGTAGCCGCCTCGCGGCTCGGGTGCGCGATAATGTACACTAGCGTGTTCGACTTCTGCGGTTCATCCATCGGCGTCCAATAGGCGATGTTCTTCATTCCGTGTTTTTCAAAAAGTTTCGTCGTATGCTCCCGAAATCGTTTCAGCAAATCCGGCAGCTTCCCTTCCAAGCAATGATAAACACGCAGTTCGTAAACGCTGTTCGCGTCCGCTGCCGGATCAAATATTTTCCCGGTTGACGAAAGCAAGCTGGTGGTCGGCATCAAAGCCGCCGCGGAAATAGATTGGATCAATGTGCGTCGTTTCATAGCTCCGCATCTTAACAAAAAATAGTGAATCCGTTGCAATATGGAAATGGGAGCTTAGAGTTCAAGCCGGGGGCGAGATGAGAGTCGTGATTTTCGGCGCTTCGGGAATGGTCGGCCAGGGCGCCCTGCAAGAGTGTTTACGCGATCCAGACGTGCGGCGTGTTGTCTCGGTCGTCCGAGCCGCAACCGGAAAGCAGCACGAAAAACTCCACGAGATCGTGCACCAGAATTTTCTCGATTTCACGGCAATCGAACACGAACTCACCGGACTAGACGCCTGCCTTTTCTGTCTCGGCGTGAGCTCGGCCGGAATATCCGAGGACGCCTACACACGAATCACCTACGGATTCACGATTGCCGCGGCGCAGACACTTCTCAAGCTCAATCCTGGGATGTCCTTTGTACACGTTTCCGGCTCCGGCGCCGACAGCAGCGAGCGTGGACGCGTAATGTGGGCTCGCGTGAAAGGCAAAACCGAGAACGCGCTGCTCGCCATGCCCTTTCGCTCGGCGTTCATGTTTCGACCTGGCATCATTCAGCCACTCAATGGAATTGAATCTAAAACTCCCAGCTATCGTTGGATTTACAAGGCCGCCACACCCATCTTGGCTGTAGCCAGGCGTTTCTGGCCGCAGTTCGTTTCCACAACGGAAGAACTCGGACGCGCATTACTCGCAGCAGCCAAACGTGGAACCGGGAAGCAAGTCGTCGAGGCCAAAGAAATCAGGGTACTCTTGCAAACACTGTCCTAACCCATTCCCGCCGTGTATCCCACTAAAGTCCCTGCAGTCCGCCGCTCATCCCAAAGCTGGACTCGCAATGTGTCATCCTGGAACGCGTTCCCGCGCTGATTCCAGCTCTGCCATTCCTCTCACATCTTAACTTCCTGATTCGCAGAACCTTATTGTGCTCAGCCTTTGGCACCTGTCATTCATCCTCTATCCGCGTAGTCGCGGCGGCACCAAATTCTTTGCAGTTCGTAGCATGGAGAAACGCGCCCACGCGGCAAATTCGATTACGGAGCAACAAGTAGGAAGCGTCCAGAGAAAAGCGCACCACGCTCAATCTGCCACGCGAGAAGTTCGCAATCCTGCTAACAATCTTCAGCGAACCCACAATCCCCCAGTCAGAATCTCCCCAAAAAAGCGCCGCCGGATTTTAATCCGAGCGGCGCTCACACCTTTAAGACCAGTTTTCCCAGGTCGGCCGGGCACTTCGTCGCGTCTAGAACAGGTTCCAGAGGAACTGGTTGTAAACCTCGTGATGGTATTGCACCTCTGGCGCTTTCACGAACGTGCCCAGCGCTCGCGGGCAACGGTCAGCCGACGCTCGCTTCAGATCCGCGTAGCGACTTTTCACGTCGGCGCCAAGAAGCTTGGTGGACCAATCGGACTTCTCGAAATTTTCAATGGCCGTGTAGATGTTGTCCGGCAGGTAGCGCTCGGCCTGGCGTAGGTTCTTGATCGTTGACGTGCTGCCCTCGAGACCGCTCTTGAAAATCGAGTACATGACGAGATAGGGATTGGCGTCGGGTGCGACGGAGCGGACTTCCACGCGCATGCTGCGCTCGTTGCCGATGGGAATGCGGATCATGGATCCGCGATCAACAGCCGAGGCCTTGAGCTGATTGGGTGCCTCGAAGTGCGGATCAAGCCGCCGATAAGCGTTAACACTGGCGTTGAGGAGCAGACAGAGGTCGTTACCGTGGGTAAGAATCTTGTCCACGAAGGACCAGCCGAGCTTGCTGAGCTTTTCCTCACCCTTGGGATCCCAGAAAAGATTCTTGCCGTTCTTGCTCACGGAAACGTTGGTGTGCATGCCGCTGCCGTTCACTCCAACAACGGGCTTAGGAAGAAAGCTCGCGGTCAGCCCCATGTGCGTCGCCACTTGGCGACAGATCAATTTGTAGAGCTGAATTTGATCGGCAGCCGCCACGACTTCGCCGTAGCCATAGTTGATTTCGAACTGTGACGGCGCAACTTCCGGGTGATCTTTTTCGTTTTGAAATCCCATTGCGCGTTGAACTTCAGCAGTGGTATCGATGAAACCGCGAAGCAGATCGCCGGGAAGGGAGTGATAGTAGCCCCCAGTATTCACGTATTCAAATTTTTGCGTCTCATGATAGTGGCGTTCGGCGTCGGGGCCCTTGAAGAGAAAGCCTTCAATTTCATTCGCGGCGTTGAGCGTGTAGCCCTCTTTCTTGTGCAGCTGTTCCGCAAAACCCTTGAGCGCGCCTCGAATGTCGGCACTGTAGGGACTGCCATCCTTGTCGATGACCTCGCCAAACACCATAACTTTGCCGGAGCCGAAGTAATCCGCAGGACCCCAGTAAAAAGCGCTCCAATCCATCGCAAGCCGCAGATCGCTTTCGCGCTGAGCGGTAAAACCTCGAATCGATGAGCCGTCAAATGTCAGATTGTCCCAGCTCTTGATCAGAAATTTTTTGTCGTAATCGAGCATATGTAAGCGGCCCTCAAGGTCGCTGAACAGCACGGTGACGGCCTTGATGCGCTTCTCGTCTGTAAGGTACTTGATCCGGTCTTCCTGAATCTTGTGCGGCGCGACGCGGTTCTGGCGCTGCTCTTTCGCTTTCAGGTTCAGCTGTTCAAGTTCGTCGTAAGACAGCGACAGAAAATTACGCAATTCGGTGGACATGAATCTCCTCGGAAAGATTTGGCGTCACGGATTGAGGTGTGTATGCAGGCAGACGACATGGAAGCATGCCAAAAAAGGGTATCGCGAGGGCAGGAACAGCGTCAATCGAAAGAAGTGATGCGAAAGATTCACGAAATTCATAAAATGAGAGCTTTAGGAGAAGTCCCAAGAATCGATTTCTACACGGTTCTTCAGGAGTAAAATCGACGCGAAGATGCCTCACAGGCACGTCATTCCCGGTCCGCCGCTTTCACGCTTTGTGGAATTGCTTTGGTACTATGAAAACGCTCCGCAACCCCATCAGAAAGAAAGGTTAATGCCGGACGGCTGTATCAGCCTGGTCATTAATCTCTTTGAAGACGAAACGCGCCTGTACGACCCGGACGACATGAACAAAGTTAAACAAAGTTAGAAGATTCAACGGCAGCAGCGTCAGCGGCCCACACACCAAGTGTTTTGCGATCGATACCGATGAACAGACCTGCGTGGTCGGCATATCGTTTCGTCCGGCAGGCGCAGTTCCCTTCCTGAAGCTTCCGAGCGACGAACTGCGTAACAAGCATGTGGGACTTGATGACCTTTGGGGACGGCTGGCAAGTGAACTGCGCGAACGCGTTCTCTCTGCGCCGACACCGGCGGAAAAACTGCGCGTCGTGGAAGTGGTGCTGCTCGAACGAGCCGCGGGCATGCTTGATGGGCAGCCAGTCGTTGAGTACGCGGTGGAGAAATTCTTAGCGCGGCCGGCGACCTCGAAGGTTGCTGAAGTCGCGAACAAAACCGGCTTCAGCTCGCGCCGCTTCATCGAACGTGTCAAACAACATGTAGGAATGGCTCCAAAAGTTTTTTGCCGCGTGAGAAGGTTCCAAACGGTGCTGGAAAGAATTAGTCGCGGACGATCGGTAAGTTGGAGCGATGTCGCCCTAGATTGCGGCTATTTTGACCAGGCGCATTTCATTCACGATTTCCGGGCATTTTCCGGAATCAACCCCACAAAATACCTCGCCGATCACCGCGGATTCCCCGGCCACCACAATCACCTGCCAATTGTTTAGTCCTTCCTGTACGACTTGGTCAAATTTTTACAATACACTGCCTATTCAGGCAGCCAGAATCTAGCTCCAATCGATCTTGCTCGAAGGAGACACGCCATGGCCAAAGCAAAGAGCGCAATTCCAGAGGGATTCCGGAGCTTGACTCCATATCTCATCATCACGGGCGCAGCCACTTTTCTTGATTTCATCCAGAACGCGTTTGGAGCCAGCGAGAAGTACTTGATGCGTGACCCGAACGGAATCGTGCGGCACGCGGAAGCGCGGATCGGCGACGCAGTGATCGAATTCGCGGAAGCCGGTCCGGGATGGAGCGCCATGCCAGCCGGATTGCATTTGTACGTGAAAAATGCTGACGATGTTTACGCGCGGGCCCTTAAGGCCGGCGAACCGCGACTATGGCGACCGGGAGGCCGGCGTACGCGATCCCGCCGGAAATTTCTGGTTCATTGCAACACACACCGCAGGAAAAAGTTACCGCCCTGAAATCCTAGAGGACCTAAATACGTATTTCAGCGTGAAGGACGCCGGCCGCTTTCTTGACTTCCTCGAGAAAGCGTTTGGCGCGGAGGTGCTGCAGAAGCATGCGAGCGACAGTGGCGTCGTCATCCATGCAAAAGTGCGGATCGGAGACACGGTTGTGGAACTAAGTGAAGGCCGCGCGCCCTGGGGACCGCGTGCCGTCGCACATCACTATTACACACAAAACTGCGACGACGTTTTCGCGCGCGGATTTACCAGCGGCTGCAAGGAGTTGCAGCCCATGGCCGACCAGTTTTACGGCGATCGCTCAGGTTCCTTGCTCGATGCCTGGGGAAATCACTGGTATATTGCAAGTCACATGGAAGACCTGACTCCTGAGGAGATCGCGGAGAGAGCGGCTGCGGCAGGACGTCGGTAGCGTGAAAATAAAGGGAGACAAGAAAATGATGCGACGGAGATGGATGGGAATCATGTTGTGCACGGGCCTCGCGCTAGTTGGCGCGACCGTTCGCGCGCAGGAAACAACGCAAGCGGACAAAGACAAAGCGCTGGCTTACCTCGAAACCACGAAGAAGGGCGTGCTTGACGCAACAAAAGGACTCTCTGAAGCGCAGTGGAATTTCAAGGCTGCCCCAGACAAATGGTCCGTCGCACAATGCACGGAGCATATCGCGGCAGCAGAAGATTTTGTTCGTGGCATGATCGTTGAGAAGGTCATGAAGGCGCCGCCAGCTCCAGATCGCGACATCGCGAAACTTGACGCCGGCGTAATGGCGATGATTCCAGACCGCTCAACCAAAGCGCAAGCTCCAGAGCCTTTGGTGCCCACGAATCGTTTCGGCTCGCCCGAAGGTTCGCTCAAACATTTCGTGGAAAGCCGCGTGACGACCGAAGATTTTCTCAAGAAGACCCCCGATCTCCGCGCTCACGCAGCGGATAGCCCATTGGGCTCAAAGCTAGACGCTTATGAATGGGTCCTGTTCATCGCGGCACACAGCCAACGGCACACCAAGCAAATCGAGGAAGTGAAAGCCGACCCAAACTTCCCGAAAAAGTGATCGAGATCGGGTTCGCAATCGCCTTGTTGTTTATCAACCGTCATTCCGAGCGAAGCGAGGAGTCTCTCCTTCTTGTGACGTAAGACAAAGAGAGATTCCTCACTCCGCAGACTCCGTCCGGAGTGATGACGATCTCTATGTCGTTCGCCATTTTTAAACCGGCGAGTTCCAATAAACTTTTTAACGGCTGCCGTTGACCGAACCTGTCGAAGCACTCGCTCCAGGCACAGTGACAGTGCTGTCCATGCGAACCAGCATGCCCGTGTCCGCCGGAAGGCTGACTTCCCTGCCCTTGCGCTGCACCACATAAATCGCGCTTCCCGCGAGGCCGATTCCAAATCCAGCAGCGGCATGACTCGCAATCTTTCCGATCAGCGTCGATCCGCCCGTGCCGATGGTCCCCGCAACGATGTC
>Ga0137380_10006363_pt1 | contig 10536 bp, 10 predicted proteins | sample SagtaG_17_FD_104809 | JGI IMG/M metagenome (GOLD analysis project Ga0137380, IMG submission 104809) | Vadose zone soil microbial communities from Sagehorn Ranch, Mendocino, California, USA - Sage2_L_100_16 metaG | ecosystem: Environmental > Terrestrial > Soil > Vadose zone | place: USA... | reverse complement strand
CATCCTGGTGTCCCCACACGAAGAGGCTTGTTTCTGTGAGCATGGCAAATGGGACTCGACCCAACCCCGGCAGTTGGTACAACTGGCGCTTGATGCTATCTTTCTGCTGCAGTTCGATCTCTTTCTGCCATTCGTCGGCATATGCATGGGGTTGCCCGTTGAAGCCGAGCAGCAGGATCAGTCTACGCAGTCGCCAGCCGGAGAGAATCCAATACATCAGTCCTGGACTCAACTTCTCAAGCCAGCGTGCAAAGCGCAGGCCGAGCGAACTCCACCACGGGAGATAGAGTGGACAGAGGAAGACAGCACGAGTGACACGATCCGGGTAGCGCTGGATATATGCTTCGCCTACGCGTGTGCCAACGGAGTAGGAGAGGATGGCCCACTGCTCGATATTCAGTTCCTGGCGCAATCTTTCAATTTCTTCAGCGCTGGCTGGATAATACAATAGGGTGGATGCGAGTGCAGGTGAGTCGCCAATGCCAGGAAGTTCAATGATAATCAGTTTGAAGTGTTCCTCAAGCAGTGGCACGAGGTTTCGCCAGATGGTATAGGATACTCCCCAACCATGAATTAGGAGGAGTGGTGGCCCATTGCCTGTGATTTTATGGCTGAGCATTTCGCACCTACGAATATCGATAACACCAGGTTTATTTTAACAGAGTGTTTGCATTATGCAAGATGTGCTAACATGAGCAACAGGGCTTTTTGAAAGTCGAGAGAAGCAGGGTTCCAAGGGGCGGCCAGCCCCTTGGCGGGGCGTGGGGTGTCCCCACTTTTTCCCCTTTTTCCGGGGTGGGGAGGGGAAGAAGACACCTTTCGAATAGCCCTATCATGAGAAAAAGGGCGGAAAATTGTAATGTCTAATCGGTGCAAGATACTTGTCCTCACTTCGAAAACAGGCGGTGGGCACATGAGCCTGGCTGAAGCCGTGCGTGACCGACTTGAACACGAGTATGAGGTTGAGATCGTCGACCCACAGCCCGACTTTATTCTCCAGCATTATCGCTTGGTAAGTCGTTATGCGCTCTGGGTGTGGGCGGCAGAGTTCCAATTCTCTGATACGCCGAGAAAGTCACTATTTGCACATCGCAGAGCTACCAGCATATTCGCTAAATCGCTTAATGCTGTGCTGGACCGCGTGCAACCCCATCTGGTAATGACAACTTATCCATTTCTCACATACGAAGTGATACGCGTGCTTGAGAAACGTTCATCCAGCGTGCCATTCGCGATGCTTTTCTCCGATGCCAATGGAGTGCATGCCTCGTGGCTCACTGAGCAAAATGCTGCGGCCAACTTCGCTCCTACACGCGAGACGTATAATCAGGCCCTTAAAGTAGGTTTTCCTCCCGATCGCTTGCACCTGGTGGGTTGGACTGTGCGTGGTCAATTCTACCGTACTGATGGGCCAACCCGTGATGAGATGCTCACCAGGCTCAATCTGGACCCCGACCGCTTCACAATCTTCTTGCAAGGCGGCGGTGAGGGAGCAGCCAGGTTCGGGCGTATAGTAGAGAATGCGCTGGCTGCCAGCCCAGACGTGCAACTAATCCTTGCAACGGGAACCAATGCTGCTTTGCTCACACGCTTCCAGGGTAGGAAGAACCTGTATGCCCTACCCTTTACCAAAGAGATTGCGCCGTTCATGGCTGCCGCCGATGTCATAATGGGCAAGGCTGGGCCAAATACGTTGTTCGAGTCCGTAACCCTGGGCAAACCATCCATTATTACGACATACATTCCTGGCCAGGAAGGGGCGAACCTGGAGTTTATTCCACGCCACGGATTGGGCTGGATAGCGCTGAAGCCGGAGGAGCAGCGCGAACTGATCGAGACTCTTGTTTCCACTCCTGCTGTGCTGAGCGCTATGGCTGCAACGGTGGATGAATACCGGCAGTGGAATACGGAGGCCAATGAGGCTATTGTTCCTATCATGCGTTCTCTGCTGCCTGAAACGTGTGTTTAGTGTCTAAATGTGCAGGATGGGCCGTTGGTGGCGGAGCCACCAACGGCCCATCCTGCACGTTTATTATCCAATCATCACAAATCTTGACAGCCATTGACTCAATATTTATACTGTAGTAGCAATAAAACTCGTTTTGAAGCTGATTTTAAGGAGGTCAGGAATTGGAATGGAAGAGTCCCAAGAGATGCCGGAAGAGCAAGAAGTACCAGCAGATAACGCACCTTCTTTGGAGGCTGCCCGTATTGCCGAGTTAGAAGCGCAACTTGCGCAGGCACGTCAAGAGGCGGCGGAGAACTGGAATAAGTTTTTACGCGAACGGGCCGAGATGGAGAATTTCCGCAAGCGCCAGGAGCGTGTAGCGGCGGATAGCGTGCAGCGGCAGCGGAAGGAGTTGATGAGCAAATTGCTCGGCGTGATGGACAATGTGGAGCGGGCGCTGGTCTATCAGGATACATTGGATCGCCAGGGATTGCAGCAGGCATTACGCATGCTTCAATGGCAGATGAGCGAAGTGATGCGCAGCGAGGGACTGACCGCCGTTCCTACCGTTGGTGAGACCTTTAATCCGTATGTACATGAAGCGATTGAGGCGGTTGAAGATAGTGACAAGCCAGAGGGTACGATCATCGAAGAGGTGCTAAAAGGTTATCTGTTAGGCGATGAGACGCTACGCCCGGCCCGCGTCAAGGTCAGTATGGGGAACAAGCAATCAGAAGAAGTATAGAAACGTGTCTCAGTTAGGGAAATAAAAGAGGGCTGAGCAATGGATTACAAGGATTATTACAAGATACTCGGCGTTTCGCGAGGGGCCAGCGCAGATGAAATCAAGAAGGCGTTTCGCAAACTGGCCCGCAAACATCATCCCGATGTGAATCCCGGCGATAAGAAGGCGGAAGAGAAGTTCAAGGAAATCAATGAAGCCTACGAGGTGCTTTCTGATCCTGACAAGCGGCACAAGTATGACACGCTTGGCCCGAACTGGCGGGATCAATTTGGACCAGGAACTAGCACAAGGCGTACCTATACCTATGGCGGTCGTCCCTCATCGTTTGACTTTGAGACGGGGGGACCTGGCTTCTCCGAATTCTTTGAGGCACTTTTTGGGCGTTCCACAGCCACCGGGGCGCGTGGCATGCGCGAGGACACACGACAACGTGCAGGAGACAATATCGAGCAACCTGTTGAGGTGACGTTGCAGGAGGCGTATATGGGAGGAATGCGCACCTTCAATATTCAATCGACAGAGGCCTGTCCTATCTGTCAGGGAACAGGCGAAGCGCTTGGCAGGACCTGTACGAGTTGTGGCGGTCAGGGCATGCTTCCACGTAATAAGCGCATCCAGGTAAAGATTCCGGCGGGTGTAGATAATGGCTCCAAGATTCGCGTGGCGGGTGAAGGGCAGCCTGGTATTGGCGGCGGGCCGCGTGGTGACCTCTTCTTAGTTATTAGCGTCAAGCCTGATCTCGTGTATGAGCGTAAGGGCGATGATCTGTACACCGACATTGATGTAGAGCTGGTCAAGGCGATGCTAGGTGGTGAGGTGCCTGTGCCGATACCCGACGGACGCAGATTGATCCTGACGATACCGATGGAGACACAGAATGGTCGCGTTTTCCGACTGGCAGGCAAAGGGATGCCACGTCTGCGTGGTGAAGGCAATGGCAATCTCTATGCGCGTGTCAAGGTGGTGCTGCCAATGCAGCTCTCTGTTGAGGAACGTGAGTTGTTTGAGAAACTGGCACGCGGTCGTGGTGTCGAAGTCCATTCGTAAAGGTGCGAGATACGAGATGGGAGATGCGAAAGGAGCGGATTGCTATCCAGGCCTGCAACGCGCGCTACGCACGCTACCCTACGGGTCAGCAGGCCTGAAAGGAGGGATAGATCGTGCATGAGAGGGGCGAAGGCGCATGGTACATTATCAGCGTGGCGGCAGCGAAGGCTGAGGTGCATGAGCAGACATTGCGCCATTACGAACGCCTGGGGTTGATCTCACCTGCACGCAAGGGGAATAGTCCTCATAGCCCGCGCTTATATTCAGATCGTGACATTGAGCGGGTGGTACAGATTCGCGGCTTGATGCAAGACCTGGGTGTCAATCTTGCAGGCGTTGAAACGATACTGCACATGAGGGAGCGCATGGAGCAGATGCAGGCTGATATGCAGGACCGCGTAGAGCAGATGCAAACGGAGATGGAACAAAAGATTACCGAGTTGCATACTCAGCACGCGGCTGAGACACGCAGACTAAAAGGGATTATCGAGCGTTTGCAGAGGGGCTCGTCGTAACGCCCCCCACCCCCGATAAAGAAGGATTTCTGGGGACACCCCAGACCCCGTTTTAGGGGCTGTCGCCCCTAACAACCCCACTACGGTGGTGGGATATCAGGCATAATATGATACTCCAGCTTGAGTGTGATGATGCGGGTAGCCGCTTCGTCGACCCGAGCTTTGGAGAGTGTGCCATTCTGCAAGGCCTCTTTTAGTGCATTAATCAGATCCATCAACTGGTAAGGCCCGATAGCACCGAGCAGCATATCATTGCCAGCATTGAGCGCGAGTACTGCTGCTTGCCGCAGGTTCCAATGCTTGGCGATGCCCGTCATCCACAAGGCGTCAGTTATAACGACGCCGTCATAGCCAAACTCATTGCGCAGTATGTCGGTCATAAAGGTGTGTGACAGTTCCGCAGGCCATACGGGGTCAATTGCTGGCATCGACAGGTCGGTTGACATGATCATGCCTGGATTGAGCAGCCTGTTCGGCGATTGAATAAAGGCTTTGAAGGGGGCGAGTTCGACTGAATAGATCTGGTCGCTGGTGCGCTTAATGACAGGCAAACTGAAGTGGGCATCGGTAGTTGCTGCACCCAGGCCAGGATAATGCTTGATGCAGGCTACAAGCCCATCACCTTGCACGGCCTGCATGTAGGCCCCTGCAAATGTAATGACGGATTGGGCCGTATAGCCCCAGGTGCGCAAGTACTGATCAGGTCCGTCCACCAATTGTACATCAGTATCGGGGGCAAGGTCCTCGTTGATGCCGAGCGCCCTCAGGTCATGGGTGATCTGGTGCCCTAATTGAGCCGCCTTATTTGGATCGCCAGTTTCATAGGTCTGCAAGGCTCCTGGGCGGTCCCCGTAGATATTCTGCACTCGCTCAACAAAGCCACCTTCCTCATCGGTTGCGATAAGTAGTGGCAGGGAGGTGTGTAGTTGCATTTGAGCAATATCATGCTTGGTCTGCTTGAAGGTCTGCATTTGGAATGCATACATGACGATCCCACCAACATGCAGTTTATTCACCATCATGTCGAGGGCTGGCGAGTAATACGTATCGTAAGACTGAGCCATGAAGAGTTGACCCAGTTCCTCATCGAGCGTCATATGTGAGACATAGAGCTTAGCGAGCATCTTATATTTCATATGACCAACAAGATGCATAATCGCGTTCACTTGTGCGCCATCAAGCGGTGAGTGTATAAAGGGGCCTGTGACGGTTATTATATTTTCCTGGCTGGTCGTTCCAGCAGGCGTAAGCCCTTCAAAGTCTCCTCCTAGCGTAACGAGTATGATCAGGAGCGCCAGTTCGATAAGCAGGGGTAGTCCCCGGTGGCGCTTGGGTTGACTTTTCGGCTTCTGGGGAGGCTTCGCCTTCGGCCCCTCTGCTTGCCCACCGACAAGAGGCTGTTGGTTGGATAGAGAAGATTTTTGAGATGGCACAGTATGGATAGCCATAGAAGCTCCTGCTGCTATTTGTACACTCTAGAGCAAGAAATGTAGTGGCACCCCTTGTGGGTGCCAGGTCCTCGTTCACTCTTGCGGTGGGACGGCAGGCAGAAGATGATCTTGCATTTTGAGGGCGATGATGCGGGTAGCCGCCTCATCAACACGGGCTTTGGAGAGCGTGCCATTCTGCAGAGCGGCTTTTAGCGCATCGAGCATAGCGGTCATCTCGCCTACTCCGTTGGGGCCAAGCAGCATATCATTGCCCGCGTTGAGTGCCAAGACCGCGGCCTCTGGCATACTCCACTTTTGGGCGATACCTGTCATATATAGAGCATCGGTCAGGACAACGCCATCATAGCCAAACTGCTTGCGCAATATATCGGTCATAAAGATGTGCGATAGCTCTGCGGGCCATACGGGATCAATGGCTGGCATCATCACATTGGTCGGCATAATCATCCCGGGATTGAGCAGCCTGTTCGGAGACTGAATGAATGCTTTGAAGGGTGCGAGCTCGACGGAATAGAGCTGATCCCTCATGCGATTCACCACTGGTAAGCTTGTGTGCGCGTCGGTGATGGCATCGCCGAGACCTGGATAATGCTTGATACAGGCAACTACTCCATCACCTTGCAGAGCTTGCATGTAGGCCCCCGCAAATGTGATGACGGAATCGACGGTGTTACCAAACGTGCGCGTCACCATATCGTAGCCGTTTACGAGGTTCACGTCGACATCGGGAGCCAGGTTTTCGTTAATGCCCAGCGACAGCAGGTCATGAGCGGCTTTATGCCCTTGCTGAGTTGCAACGTTGGGATCGCCTGTCGCTGCGATGTCCGAAGCTGACATGCGCGGTCCGTAGATGTGTGATAAACGATGGACGTATGGCCCGCCCTCCTCATCGGTTGAGATGAATAGGGGGATCTTTGCGTGCATTTGCATTTCGGCGATGTCATGCTTCGTCTGGTCGAAGGTTTGCATCTGAAATTCGTACATGATGACGCCGCCGGCATGCAACTTGGTGATCATCGTATCCAGGTCTGGCGAGTAATAGGTGTCGGCATACTCGACCATGATTAGCTGGCCCAATTCCTCATCCAGCGTCATATGCGAGACGTACAGGCTGGCCAGTTGCTTGTACTTCATGTGGGTAATAAGATGCTGAATGGCATACACTTGCTCTGGCGTCAGTGGTGTTTGTACAAAGGGCCCACTGGGGCCGGTGAGAGTCGTCCCTGCTGGTGTTATCTGCGCAGGTGCCCCATCAAGTAGACGCTGTCCAAAAATACCTCCTACTGTGACGAGTACGACCAAGAGGACTAGTGTGAGAAACAATGGTATCCCCAGGCGACGATGCTTTGGTGGTGGCTGGTTGGCTTGCGCGCTTTGTGAGTATTCTGTTCGCGGGGCGTGTATCAATCCTTTTGCGCCTGCCGATGGTAGAGGTGCAGTGGGGTGTTGATACACTTGCTCTAGCAGGGGACGTGGCGAGCTTGCCCGTCCTGGTTGCGGTGGAGGTATGTAGGGGCCTGCTTGAGCGCGTTCTTGTAGATACTGTTGCGCAGGCATGGGGCGTGCCGGAGGTGCCCATTTTGCCCGCGAGTTTTGAGATTGCTGGTTTGAGGTAGAAGGTTTTTGAGACTGCTCATCATACATAGTCATATTAGCTCCTCAATTACTGTTTTGTTGATTATAGATCATTTTTGTTTAGGTTGCATGGGCAGTTGGTGGCTCTGCCACCAACTGCCCATGCAACCTAAATTGATTTTTGCGAGCGACCCTTGGGTCGTGAGTCCTTGAGCAAAAAAAGCGTCAGGGAGAGAGACACCCCGTATAGGGGCCCTGTTCCCTATTCTGCCCCTATGTACTCTGCTCTTCTTCTTCCTCCTGTACAACTGACGGCTCTTCTATATCTGGTAACGCGCTGGAGGGGTCTTTTGTTACGGCAGCATTATTAGTTTCAACGGATGTTTGTTGTTCTTCTGTATCTTCTCGCGGCCTCGATACTACAACCGTGCGGGTGTCATCTTCGTCGGGCACGGGCGGTGCAGGTAGGAAGTCGCCTGGTGTCAATGGTTGGGATTGTCGTGGTGCTATTGTGCTAGCTGGGCGACGCTGACGTGATGCAGCACGTACGTTCGGAACGACAGAGGCAGGGAGCCGTGAGTAGTCGAAAACCACTTTGATGGTACGATAGCGGGCCTTGTCTGTGGCAGTGGTGAGTGCTTGTCGATAGTCGCTCAGGGGGAATTGGTGGGTAATCAACTTTTCAGGATGGAGTTGCCCACGTTCAATCATCTCGGCGGTGATATCGAAGGTGGAACGTCGCTCCTGCGAGCCGATAGGCCAGGTTTCCATACCATGGCCATTTGTGCCAATCAGATTGACCTCTTGATACCAGATGGGGGTGAGGTCAATGTGCAGCATGTGCAGGCTCAAGCCGACCATTACTACTGTGGAGCGAGCTGCTGCCCAACGCAATGTATTGTGAATGGTACGTTTGCTACCAACAGTATCATAAATCACATCGTAGCCACCTAAAAGCATCTGGTTGCCGAAGATTCCCTGGAAGAGTTGGGCACCAGTAGCACGCTGCACTCCTTGATATCCATCCTCTGAATAGAGTATGCGTGTTGCTCCCATGCGCATGGCCTGTTCCACCTGGAAGGCGTGGCGTGCCAATACACTGATCTCAGCTTGAGGCGCAAGAGCACGCACAGCTTGTAAGATCAATAGCCCAATGGTGCCAGCGCCAATGATCAGAGCGTGATCTCCTGGTTGTGGCAGGCTGCGCAAGACAGCGTGTACAGCTACGGCAGATGGTTCCAGTAGAACAGCTTGCTCATCACGTATGTCCGATGGGACACGGAAGAGTTGGCTTTCGTGCAGCAACATCTCTTCACTCCACCCGCCACCGATGGGCTGCGGACCGGGGAGTACGGCGTGTTCACAGAGATTGTAGTTACCCGCGGCGCATGAGCGGCAGGGCGGTTGTACTCCTGCTGAAGTGTAGTTCAGGCCATGTTGCAGCACAACGCGGTCACCGACGCGCAGTTCTTGTACATCGTCTCCTACTTCGATAACCTCACCAACCACCTCATGGCCTGGATAAGAGCGACTATGCCTGGGAATAGCCGCGGGGGCGATGCGGAAGTCGCCATCGACATAGATCAGGTGCAGGTCACTACCGCATATACCTGCCAGGCGGTTGCGTACACGCACCCAATTTGCGGCAGGCAGTGACTCTCGTGGCAGATTCTGCACTTGCAGTGGAGCAAACGAGGAAAAATAGGCACCCCGCCAGAAACGTCCCAGCAGTTGAGTAAGTATGACCCGACTTGGATTGAGTTCCAGTGTTGAGGTCCACATAGCTGAAGCCCTCCTCTTTTTTTATTATAGATGTGATCCACTTGGTACCCTTACAATGTATCATGCATGAGAGATGGGGTCAACCGTACAGTATTTTTGAGGCAGGCTTTTCAAAATTTCTCTGCCCCACCCCCACGATTAGAGAAAAAGAGATTTGGGGACACTTAGGGTCTGCTGACCCGCAAACCCCGGTTAGGGGCGGCAAGGGAACCGGGCCCCTAACAACCCTGCTACTATCAGAGGTGTGAGCTCTGAATTAGCGCAGGTGTTCTTCGATGTAGTCCTCAGCGTCTTGAACGGTTGCGATCTTCTCTGCATCCTCGTCTGAAATCTGAAGTTTAAACTCCTCCTCCAGGGACATGATCAGTTCAACCAGGTCAAGGGAATCTGCATTGAGGTCTTCAACAAAAGACGCGCTGGGAACGACCTCACTTTCATCAACGCCAAGCTGATCGACAATAATCTTTTTGAGTCGCTCGGAAACTGTTGCCACTATTTTACCTCACTTTCGGCTTTAGGAGTTGGCGATTGTTGCGCCCGATTAAATATGGTACCGAGGACGCCATTGATGAAGCGGCTGGAGGTGTCACTGCCAAATTGTTTGGCAAGTTCCACGGCTTCGTTAATGGCAGCCTTTGCTGGTACCGTATTATTAAACAGAATCTCGTAGATTGCAAGTCTAAGGATATTTTTATCAATTCGGGCCATCTGCTGTAAAGGCCATTCGCGTGCCGCACTCTGAATATGCGCATCAATGTCGGCAAGGTGGTCGCAGACGCCCAGGACTAACTCGCTGGCATATTCCACCACCTTCGGTTGCAGATGGCGATCTTCGGCATGGCGTTGCAAAACCTCTATGGGTTTATGGTGGGCTGTATCATATTCGTAGAATGTTTGCAGTGCGATCATCCGCGCTTGTCTGCGTATCCCTATAGGCATGGTATCCTCAAATAGTTACTAGCTATGTATAAGCCTGGTCGATGGAAATTGCTTTACACAACATCTTGGATGTAGACATTGACCTCTCGCACCTGCATACCCACCATGTGCTCAATCTCTGTAGCAACTTCCTCTTGCACGGCAGAACCCACATCAACAATGTTGATGCCCGATGCTACAACAATATACAGGTCGGCAGAGACAGTGTTTTCTTTGATCGTCAAGGCTACACTTTGTCTGGGAATATCCCGACCGAGAAGGCGGGTCCATTGATCACTCATAAGAGCCATACGAACGACGCCAGGAATCTGCAATGCTGCGTTAATCACGATGGCTGAGAGCACTGGACGTGCAACACGTACAACTCCTAGCGATTCAGTTACCATTTGTTCCTCCTTCTAGAGTGATAGGCTACCATCAACATTATACCTTATGCAAAAGGCCTCTTTCCTGCACGGCAGGGACGGCTTTTTCGATCTCTGCCATGTTGCCAATGTTGATGGTGCTGGCACCCTTCGCGATGCGTCTAACCAT
>Ga0137380_10006357_pt1 | contig 10539 bp, 9 predicted proteins | sample SagtaG_17_FD_104809 | JGI IMG/M metagenome (GOLD analysis project Ga0137380, IMG submission 104809) | Vadose zone soil microbial communities from Sagehorn Ranch, Mendocino, California, USA - Sage2_L_100_16 metaG | ecosystem: Environmental > Terrestrial > Soil > Vadose zone | place: USA... | reverse complement strand
CTCGAGTGCTCGCTGCCGGCCGGGCGCAGTTCAATGCCCGCGTCGCGGAGGCGAAACATCACTATCCGGCGCTCGACAGCATGGCCTTCGCCGCCTTCTTGCGCACGAGTGTGGATGCGGTAGTACGCTCCGTCGCCGAGGTCGCTCCAGAACGTGTGGCGCCGGTCGCCGTCGTGGCGTACGACATTGGGCTCGAGCTCGTTGGTCAAGCGCTTGCGGGTCCAGGCGCCCGCAGCGAGCTTATCGATCGCGTCTGGCAAGCGCTGGCGCCCCAATACGCGCGCCTGGTGTCGGAACAGCCGGTGGAAGTGCTCGGCGCGCTTACCAATGCAGCGGTGAATATCGGCAAGGTACCGAACGCGCGCGCCGATCAATGGATACAGGGCATGACTGATTTAGCCAAATACGCCGATTCCGTCTCATGCTTGCGAGCAATAGGGCAGATCATGGCGTGGCGCGGTGGCCTCGCGCACTTTCGCTTGGGCGCGATTCGGGTTGCTGACCAGCTGCCCGAAAACGTTGCGCTTGCCGCCGTGGGAGCAGCCGCGGGCGATAAGTGGACGTCCGTGCGCGAAAACTTCCTGGCTGACCCCTGGTGGGCGCCGGCCGTTGAAAAGCGTCGTGCGTTACAGGGTATCGAAATCGGACAGTTCACGGGTTTTGGCGGGATATTTCGCGCGCCGCCCGAAGTTCGCGCCAACGCCGAAGGTTTCTGCGTAAAGAGCTTCGATCGATTCAGTTTCCTGATCGCTGATGCCTACGGCGCGGTACTACATCCGGCCACGGCCGAAGAATTCGATGGCTCGAAGATCGACCTGCGCGCAAAAACGGCGCCGCTAAAAGGATCGAAGCTTTTGTTGGGCGGACGTCAAGTCGAGCTCGACTTGCCGGAGGACGGACTGGCCGTGACGTGCAACGAACATACCATAGCGGTCACGTCCCTCTACACCTTCACTATACGGTTGTTTCCTCTGCTATGAGCGTTTTGCGCGACGCCAAATTCCTTGCTGAGCGCTCGGCACTGATCGAGCGCTGGCGCGCGGCATGGCCGCAAGCAGTCGCAGTGTGGAGCAAGTTCACGCGGTTGCGTGATGCGCGCTTGTGCGAGAGCCGCGTGGAAGCGGCACAGGAAGGCCTGAGCGGCAGCTTCGCTATGATCCGCCTCGCCGATCAAAGCGTGGTCGTGGATCTCGAAACCGTACACAGCCTCGGCCTCGACGACTACGCCGTTGAGATTCTCGCGCATGAGATTGGCCATCACGTGCTCGCTCCGGGCAACGCTACCGATCAATTCCGGTTGCTCGCTCGAATCCGGCGGGCATTGCCCACACTCGAGCGGCACGCGCCGATGGTTGCTAATCTCTACACCGATCTCTACATCAATGATCGATTGCAACGCCAGGCCGACTTGCGCATGGCGGATATATACAAGCGGCTGGCGCAAGCCTCGGGCGACGGGCAGGCAAAGCAAAGCGGCGTGTGGACGCTTTACATGCAGGTTTATGAAAACTTGTGGAAATTGGACAAAGGCACGCTGGGCGGTGGCAGCGCCGATGAGCGTCTTGATACCGATGCCTGGCTGGGCGCGCGATTGATCCGTGTATACGCTAATGACTGGCTGAGGGGCGCCGGAAAGTTCGCAACCCTCTTACTGCCGTATCTGGTTGAGGACACTGAAAATAAAAAGGCGCTCGACTATTTGCACGACACGAAGGATGCCGCCGAAGGATGCGAGCCGTCCGGCGCGCAGGACATCGAGGCGGATGAGATTGAAGGCGCCGTCCATCCGGCGGAAGATCCGAGCATCTCCGGTCTCGATGAACCCGTTGGCGAGGACCCTGAAGGACGAGAGAAATCGTCGAACTCTTCCGGCCAGGCACGCGAGCCTTTCGAATACGGCGAGATATTGAAAGCGGCCGGGATCAAACTGTCCGATCACGACATCACGGTTCGCTATTACCGCGCACGGGCCTTGCCGCATATCGTCCGATTCCCGACCCGCGAGATACCGGAATCGCACGAACCGCAAATGGAGGGTCTGGGGCCTTGGGACATCGGCGATCCATTAGACGAAGTTGACTGGCTGCAGAGCGTGATGCAGTCGCCTCGGCCTATTCCCGGCCTCACCACGGTGCGGCGATTATATGGCCGCGAAACGGGCCGAACCCCGGACCGGATGCCGGTCGATCTCGATATGTACGTCGACAGTTCCGGTTCCATGCCAAACCCGCAGCGGCAAACGTCGTATCTCACGCTGGCCGGCGCAATCATTGCGCTGTCGGCGTTGCGCGTCGGCTCAAGAGTGCAGGTGACGTTATGGAGCGGCAAGAACCAGGTCTTGCACACCGATGGATTCGTGCGCGACGAAGACAAAATCCTGAAGGTGCTCACGGGGTTCTACGGTGGAGGGACGTGTTTTCCGATTCATCAGCTGCGCGACACGTATGCAGGCAGGAATGCGAACAGCCGGCCCGTCCACATCCTGATGATTTCCGACGACGGCATAACGACCATGTTCGAGCGTGACGAGCGTGGCAATAGCGGATGGGATATCTCCGCCAATGCGCTCGCAACAGGCCGCGCGGGCGGGACGATGGCGTTGAACCTGCCGGCGTCGTGGGATCAAAAAAAAGCCGGGCGGAACTTGCCGGTATTCGAGGACTTGAAGCGGGCACGCCGGGAACAGGGATGGGAGATACACGCCATCGCGAAATTTGAGGATTTGCTCGAATTCGCGCGCTCGTTCAGCCGGCGCCACTATGCAGCAAAAGAAAAGGCGACCCGGGCGGAGACTCACCCATGATCGTCGTTTGGCGCGTCACCGAACGCTGCAATCGCTCATGCCCTTTCTGCGGATATGACCGAACGCTTTCCCGCTCACGGCGAGACGTGGATGAGCAGATGGTGGAACGGTTTTGTCGAGTGCTGGGCGAGTATCGACGAACGACCGGTGAACGCATCCTCTTGAGTTGGCTCGGCGGTGAACCGTTGCTTTGGCGTCCTGTGTTCGAGGTCTCGCGCCGATTGCGTCAAACTTTCCAGATTGAAGTCAGCGCGACGACTAATGGCACGACGCTTCACCTGGGGCGCGTGCAGCGTCACATTCTTGAATGCTTTTCCGAGCTTACCGTGAGCGTGGACGGCTTCGCCGAATTTCACGAGCACGTGAGAGGTTGGCCTGGAGGTTGGCACCAACTTCGTGAAGCGGTGCAAACGCTCGCACAGGCGCGTACTGCAATGGCGGCGCAGCTAAAACTGCGTGCCAATGTCGTGCTCATGCGCGACAATTTGACGATGTTCGCCGACTTGTGCGAAGCGCTCGCCGGATGGGGATTCGATGAGATCACCTTCAATCAACTGGGGGGACGCGATCGACCGGCATTCTTCTCCGCACACCGTTTACGGCGCCAAGATTCGCAAACCCTGTCGGCGATATTGCCCAGGCTGCGTTCAAGACTCGCTCGCCGGGGTGTGCGCTTATGTGGAAGCGGGCAGTATCTCAGAAGGATCGACGCGAGCACGCACGACATCAGTCTTGCGGTCAACGATTGTGCCCCCGGCGAGAGCTTCCTGTTCGTCGATGAGCGCGGCCGTGTCTCGCCATGTAGTTTCACGTCAGAGAATTTCGGTCTGCCGCTAAAGGCCGTTTGCTCCGTCGACGGTTTGCTCTCCTTGCCCGGGAGTTTCGCGACGGCGCGCGAGCGCAAGCCGGCGCCGGTGTGCAACGATTGTCCTTCTACCCATGTTTTTGCCAAGTTCGCCGTCTGAACGATGGAACGACAAGGCCCAATACTGGAAAAGCTGACGCGACGTCTGGCCGAGACGCCGCCTGATTTTCTCGATGAACCACGGATCGGTACAACGGGTCGCGTGTTTGTTCCGGCCCTGGTGAACGATCTTTTGTCTCTGTATGGCGCTCGAGTCCCGGCTGCCGCGCTCATGCGCTTTCATGGAGCGGACGCGAAGATCGATCGAAATCGGCTTGCGCTTGCAATGATTACGGTTTGGCTGCTCGCGGATGAATGGTTTGTGTCCGCAAAAATCCCGCAAGCGGACGCGCTGCGCGTGCTCGACGAAACCGTTACCGAACTGGCTGCGGCCACGGCGGCGCATAAATTCGTGAACGACACCGATCGGCGCGAAGAGCTTGCGCGCGTGGTATTGGCGCGTCTCAACTATCGCCCGGCGCGCGAGACCATTGCGCAAGCCACAGATCGGCTCTCCAGCCTGAGCAGTACCGAGCGCCGCCGTCTGCTGGAAGCGAGTCGCGCCGCCGAGCGCCGCGCGCGTGCCATCCGCGAGGCGTTGGCCAAGAAGGCCGCCGAAGAATCGGCCGACAAGTGGACGCGCGAATGAGCGACCTCGTCACCGATCACGATCGTTACCCTACGCTTACGGAAGCGGGACGGCGCATGCTCGAATTCATGCGCGAGCATCCCGCCGCGCCCGTCTATCGCAATCAAAGCGGCAACCGCCTCACGGCGGCGGATATCGAGGCGCTGCGGATTTTTGAACGCGAAGTCCTGGAAGCCGCTGTGGGTTGGTCGCGGGGCTGCATGCCGTCTTGGGCAACAGCGTTTGTTGCGCGTACTTTTGAAGACGTTCCGTTCTATCGAGCGCTCGGCTCGCCCCCGCCGCGTTTTGAAGATCTACCAACCGTATCGCGCGCCGATTTTGCCGCCGACATCGCCCGTTTCGTTCCTGATTCGGTCGAATTGGATCGGCTCATCAATTTCCGCACTACCGGTACTTCCGGCCATCCCATGCTTATCGCCTCGCACCCCATGGTTGCCGGTCGTTATCTCGCTTTTCACAAACGGGCGTTGCGAAGGTTCGGCGTTGACCTCACACACGGGGGCGGACAAGTGGGTGTCGTGCTGTTGGGCCATCAGCGCAAGTGCTTCACGTATGTGTCGGTGACGCCGACGATGGACGAATCAGGATTGGCCAAGATCAATCTGCATCCGAACGATTGGCGCGACCCCGATGACCGGGCGCGATATCTCGACGCGCTGGCGCCAGAAGTCTATGGGGGCGATCCAATTTCGTTTGCTGAGCTTCTAAACCTGCCGATCACGGCGAGGCCGCGCGCTTTGATTTCGGTCTCGATGATGTTGTCGCCCGGCTTGAGGCGACGTCTCGAGGAACGCTTCGGTTGTCCCGTGCTCGACGTCTACTCGCTCAACGAAGCAGGTCCGGTAGCCGTGTTCGATCCGGCGGTCGGCGGTCATGTCTTGTTGCAACCGATGCTCTACGTCGAAATCCTCGACAAGGCCGGGCATCCGGTGAACGTCGGCGAAAGAGGCGAAATCACGCTTACCGGTGGATTCAATTTTTGCCTGCCGTTGCTGCGTTACCGCACTGGTGATTACGCTTCGCTTTCTTTCAGCCCAGAGGCGCCAGTGCTGACCGGTCTATCCGGCCGGCCACCTGTTCGGTTTCGCACGGAAAGCGAAGAATGGATCAACAATATCGATGTCACGCATGCTCTCGGCCAGTTTCCTATTCCGCAGTTCGGTCTGCACCAGCGCGCCGATGGCACCGTCATTTTACGTCTCTCTGAAACCGCGCTGCCGCTTCTGGATGCGGCGCGCGCCGCCTTGAAACCGCTGTTCGGCGCCCAAACCATCGACGTAGAAGTCATTGCCGTCGAGGATAAAATCAACCAATACACTTCCGACCTCGAATCGAGCCAACCATGAGCCGGTGTCTTCTTGGTGCGCACAAAGTCACAATTCGGTCAAATTTGCATCAGGCTCGTGGCACGGGTGTCCCGCCCGTGGGAAGTGGGGATCTAAGCCGGTCATGGCCGAGACGGCCATGCGCCGGTGTTTTGACGTTTCACCTGCCTGCTTTGTGCTGCCGGAGGCATTGCCAAGGTTGAAAGCGCGGGGTCGAATTCCGTTTCGACCTCCATCCTAACCTCCGCAAGTCGAAGAGCTTAAGTCCAGAAGTCGATCAGTGCCGGAGTCGTTTCCTTGGTTCCGGTGCGCCCAGGGTCGAATTTTGTCCCCGAAAGGTTGCTAATTGGAGTACAAACCTGCCGATCAAGTCTACGGGACACGGACTTTCACATGATTCCTTCTGGAGAATAAGCGCCAAGTCTCAAGTTCACGTCTAACGTGTCGGACTCGGCGGGACGATCAAGAAGAGCCCTCCGGTTCCTAAGGGTACAGGACTGCATTCTGTGCCCATTTTCAAGGGTGTCAGAGCTGAATCTGCCCTGGATAGGGAAAAAAGTAAATTGATGCACCGCCTTAAACAGATTTTAATCGTAGATGACGAAGAGCCCAACAGAGAGACGCTGGCCTCAATGGTGTCTTGTTTAGGGTACGAGTCTGAATGTGCTCGGGACGGAATCGAAGCGCTGGCCAAGGTGAAGCTGGAGATAGACCTCGTACTTCTGGATGCGACGATGCCCGGAATGGACGGCTTCGAAGTGGCCAAACAAATTCGCAATAATCCGGATCTTGACGAGATCCCGATCGTTATGGTGACGGCTCTGTCCGGCAAACAGTCCCGGCTCCGTGCGGTCGAAGCGGGCGCAAATGACTTTATCTCCAAACCGGTCGACCTGACAGAACTCGGAGTCCGTCTGTCGTCTTTGCTGAAGACGAAGGAAGCCCGGGACGCGCTTAGGAGGAATCAAGCCCTCCTGGAGCAAACGGTGCGCAAGCGCACGGCCGATCTCCACCAAGCGTTGCAGGCCATGGCTGAGGCTCAACGGAGCGCCTACGACGCTCACCTCGACACCATCCAACGTCTGGCTGTGGCGGCAGAATACAAAGACGGGAACACGGCAGCTCACATTCAACGCATGAGCCACTACTGTGCCCTTATTGGCCGGAGCCTCGACTTGCCTCCAGGCGAGGTGGAGATCCTACGCTATGCCAGTCCGATGCATGATGTGGGAAAGATCGGCATTCCTGACGCCATCCTGCTGAAGGCCGGCAAGCTCAATCCGGTTGAATGGGCCATTATGAAACGCCACACTGTCATCGGCGCTTGTATCCTACACGGCTCTCTCTCGAAGCTCCTGCAAGCAGGGGAGAGCATTGCCCTTTCCCATCACGAGAAGTGGGATGGTACGGGCTACCCTTATGGGCTCGCCGGAGAAGAGATCCCGTTGTACGGGCGTATCTGTGCTGTTGCGGATGTGTTTGATGCTCTGACTACCCCGCGGCCGTACAAGGAGGCCCTCAGCAACGAACGAGCCTGCGAAGCAATGCTCAAAGGCCGTGGCTCCCACTTCGATCCCCAGATACTCGACGTCTTCTTTGAGAATCTTGAAGAGGCGCGCAAAATCCAGGATACGTGTCGCCAGGAATCCTCGATGGATGCCGAGGATATCTTGCCCCTTGATGCCACCCTTTTGGAAATTGGAGCCTGATTCTGCAGGTACGGAACCGTAGATGCACGCCGATTGACGCGGATGAATCCGACCTGACCCACGAATTAACTCGAATCAGATCTTCAGCCACAGAGCCACGGAGACACAGAGACTTCTCCGTGGCTCTGTGGCCAAATCGAGGTCTGGTCGGCTCAGGCGTCCAAGCCGACACTGCTGGAGGCGCGGACACGACGCGAATCCTGGCTGGTTGATGATCATGCGATGCGGGAAACCCTTGAAAATGTCGCCGAAAGTAGCTAAAAAGATTCCTGCCTTGTGATACTGAGGCGCCGTACCCAAGTGGCTAAGGGAGAGGTCTGCAAAACCTTTATGCAGCGGTTCGAATCCGCTCGGCGCCTCCAGCCTCTTTTCAGCTAAGCTAGCCAGGTCGGCGGATATCGCTCGAAACACGGAGGACGTGCAATCTGCCCGCAGGTTGGTGGTGAAACGATTCCCAGGAGAACGGCAAGACGAGGGATAGTGTCGAAAATCAGAGAGAAGCCGGAGCGAACAGTCTGGGGGACACCCGCCTGGTCGTTCATCCCACCAACGTCCACGGCAACCAGCACGAAGACCCGTCAGACTACATCGTATAGGACTGGGCTGTACTTTTTTTCCCGTCAGGGTTCTCTCGATAGTGGGCCAAATGCGTTGGTGGTCATCCGTAGCCACCCACTGCTTGCGGAGCTCCTCGGTGTCGAAGCTGATAACCAGCCGGTAGCTCATAATTTTCGGTCTCGCGCCAGACCCGGTCTCGCGAAGCTTCAGCAACTTAACTTCCATGAAGCCAGGCTGTTTGCTGATAGTGGGGCGAAAGATGTTGCGAAAAATTCTCACCATTTCCTGCTCTTTCGAGGGATCCACATCGAGATCTACATGGAGCTGGATGGGATTCGGTTTCGCCGACAAATCCCGGGCCCAAAGAGGAATCCCGCGGTCGCATCGTGGCAGCCGACACATTTACGATTTCCTGGGATTTAGACAAGGCCGTACGCTCGATCCCCATCGCATCCCTTCTGGGCGACAGGGATGTGGAGCTTACCTGACGAGGCAGAAGATCGAACTCGCCGTGGTCCCGAAGAAACGATCGCCCCGCTACTCCCGGGGGTTGTTGATGCTTTTTACCGTATAGCTCTGGCTGGCGCTGTCGAGGACGAAGATCACGACAACTCTGAGATCGGTCTCTTTTGTCGTTTTCTCGAGCCACTCCTCGGCCAGGCGGCTTCCCTGGGAGTTGAAGGAGATGTACTTCCTTCCAACCATCACCCCGTAGCCGCTTTCCCTACAGCCGAGCGCACAACGCTTTCCATGGGCAGGAAGGTCGGCTGCCGATTCCTGGTAGAAAGGAGCGCACTTCTGATCGACGAGGGTCCCTTCGACGCGCCTTTCCTCGTCACCCGGCGAGGCGGAGCTTAGCAGGACGGCAGCGAGAAGGATCGTAGTCAGCGACACTCGCTCGGCCCCCCCTTATTTCTGCCCTTCTTTTCCGTAGTTCAGATACACGACATACTTGGCGACGTACCTGATCTCACGGGGCAAGAGTTTTTCTTTCAGCGGCGCCATGTCGGTGTCGGGAATCCCTTCTCGGATCGTGTGCTCGATCTGAGAAAGCTTGCCGCCATGTTTCCACTTTCCATCGGTCAGGTCCATGGTCGGGTTCTTTGCAACCAGCTCGGTCTTCATATGACAGGTGACGCATTCCTTCTCGAAGACCTTCTGCCCCTTCTCAAGCTCGTCTTGAGTTATAGTGACCTTTTCCTCGCCTGAATCCATGACGATGTCCTGCGTTGCCCGGCCCTGGCCGGCCAGGGCCCAGGGAAGCAGTCCCGCCGCACCAATCAGAAACAGGCTGAATTTGTGTCTTTGTACCCTACCTCTCATGGGATTCCCTACCTCCCGAATGTATGGTGTCTGTCACAATTTATCATGGCTCCGCTGGAGTCCACGATTTCTGCCATGGGACGCTGCGTGAGCCCGATCTGGCCAGGCGCATCGCAACTCCCGCGCACGAGCCTCTCGCACAAACGGCAGCCGGTGAGTCTCAGTCGGAGGCCGCCAGAATAGAGAGGGACGGAGACCGGCCCGCGACGGGGCCGGCCCCCAAGGGCGCCAGCGCTCGTTTTTAGAAATGGAGCTTGAGAGCGAACTGGATGATGCGGGCATCGAGCGTGGAACTGACCACGCCGAAGGTGCTGGCTTGGACGTTCGAAGACGGGCCGCGGAAGTTCGGATGATTGAAAGCATTGAACAACTCGGCGCGGAACTGCACTCGCGCCCCCTCTCCCAGAGGCCGGAGAGCGAAGTTCTTGATGAGCGCAATGTCCTGGTTGATCAGCCCATCGGCATCCAGGATGTTGGCACCCGCGTTTCCGTAGGTGTTCAATGGCGGCAGCTCAAAGGCCGAAGTGTCGAACCACCTGTCAGGCGTGCGCTGATCGCCGGGCAGGCTCCCATCGCGCAGCCGGTTCGGGTACTTGGTGAACACGGTCCCTGTATTGGAACGGTCCGCCGACATACCGATGCCGAAAGGCGTGCCGCTCTCTATGGAGGTGATGCCGCCAAACTGCCAGCCTCCCAGACCGTGGCGGACCAGGGCATTTTGACCAGCCAAATGCGGCATCTCGTAATTCCAGCTGAACGAAAACCTGTGAGGGACATCCCAGTTGGTACGGCTGTTACCTGGATCGAACAATGCGTAGTTCTTCCAGGGGCCGTAATCGTCCCAGGCTGTGTCCTTGGAATAGGTATAGCCCGCGATGAAGCTGAAATTGGCCGTCGTTCTGCGCAGCGACAGTTGCAGGGCGTTGTAATGGGACTGGGCAATACCGTCATCCATGAGGACGATCACGATATTCCGCCACGGACGCCGCTGGTCCAACGGACGAGTGTCGGTTGCGCTTGGCAGCGGGCGGTTCGGTTCCACGCGCTTGGACAGTTTCAAACCGTGCTGGCCGACGTAGGCAACCTCGCCGAGCATCTGTTTCGGCAGCGCTTTTTGGATGCTGAGGGTCCAGCTCTGGAGATAGGGCTGGCGGCGGCGCGAGGAGAACATGGTGGGGAGGAGACCGATCGGCGTGCCCTTATCCAACGCCTCGTTGAATCCGGTCAGGGTGAATGGCACAGCCGGCGCAAAGAGACCCTGGATGACT
>Ga0137380_10006352_pt1 | contig 10545 bp, 9 predicted proteins | sample SagtaG_17_FD_104809 | JGI IMG/M metagenome (GOLD analysis project Ga0137380, IMG submission 104809) | Vadose zone soil microbial communities from Sagehorn Ranch, Mendocino, California, USA - Sage2_L_100_16 metaG | ecosystem: Environmental > Terrestrial > Soil > Vadose zone | place: USA... | reverse complement strand
CTCGTCTTCGCCGAGGCGGTGAAGTGGACCGCGGATCGCGCCCTTTGGCGCGATCTGCTTCCCGCGGCGGAGCGCGCGCTCACCTGGTGCGACACCTACGGCGACCCGGACAAGGACGGGTACGTCGAGTACGGGCACCGCCCCGGCGAGATGCGCAGCCAGGGGTGGAAGGACTCGGCGCAGTCGCTCTCCGACCCTGATGGAAAGTGGTCGAAGCTTCCGGCCGCGCTCGTCGAGGTCCAGGCCTACGTGTACGCGGCGAAGATGGGCGTCGCCGATCTCTACGAGATCGACGGAGACCGCACGCGCGCCGATCGCCTCCGCGGCGAGGCGAAAGAGCTGCAGACCCGCTTCGAGCGCGACTTCTGGATGGAAGCCGAGCAGTGCTACGCGCAGGCGCTCGACGGCGACAAGAAGCAGGTCCCGGCCGTGACGAGCAACGCCGGGCACGCCCTCTGGTGCGGGATCGCGAGCCCCGAGCACGGCGCCGCCCTGACGAGGCGCCTCATGGAGCTCGACATGTACACCGGGTGGGGTATCCGGACACTCTCGAGCAAGTACCCGACGTACAACCCGATGAGCTACCACAACGGATCGGTGTGGCCGCACGACAACTCGCTCATCGTTCAGGGCTTCGCGCGCTACGGTCAGCGCGAGGAGGCGGCCGAGGTGGTGGGCGCGTTGATCGAGGCAGGCCGCCGCTTTCCGAACGCGCAGCTTCCCGAGCTCTGGTGCGGTTTCCAGCGGGATCTCCGGTTCTCGTCGCGGCCCGCCGACTACCTCGTGTCGTGCATCCCGCAGGCGTGGTCCGCGGGGATGGTCTTTCTCTGCCTGCGCGCGCTCCTCGGGATGCAGCCGGACCTGAACACGCAGCGCCTCTTGCTCGACCCCGCGCTCCCGGCGTGGCTCGATCGCGTCGACGTTCGCGACATGCGCCTCTTCGATTCGCGCGTCACATTCCGCGTCCGGCGGAGCCAGCGCGGCGATCGCATCGCGGGCGGTCGCGGCCGCGTCGCGAGGGCGGCTGCCACCGCGTGACGCGCCGGCGTCCGCGCGTCGTCCTCGTGCATTACACCGCTCCCTCGATCCTCGGCGGCGTCGAGCAGGTCATGGGCGTTCACGCAACGGCGCTCCGCGAGGCAGGCGCGGATGTCACGATCGTCGCCGGAAGAGGCCGCGCGCCAAAGGGCGTGCGCCTCGCGCGCATTCCCGAGGTCGATTCGCGGAACGAGAGCGTCCTGCGCGATTTCCGTTCTCTCGCGCAGGGCGAGCGCACGAAGGCGCACGACGCGCTCGTCCGGAGGCTCGAGCGCAAGCTTCGGCCGATATTCGCGAGGGCGGACCGCGTCGTCGTCCACAACGTCATGACGATGCACAAGGATCTGGCACTGACGGAGGCGCTCGTTCGGCTCGCGCGCGAGCGCCCGGGCGTCGTCATCGCGTGGACGCACGACCTCGCCTGGTCCGACCCGCAGTATGCGAATGAGCGTTACCCCGGTGACCCGTGGGGTCTCATCGCCCGGGCGCACCCGGGAATCCGCTACGTCGCAGTGTCGGATGAGCGCGCGGACCAGCTCGCCGCGCTCGCGGGTCTGCGGCGCGAGAGCATCGCGGTGGTGCCGAACGGCGTGGACATCGCCGCCGCGCTCGGGCTTTCGACAGCGGGGGCAGGCCTCGCCGAGCGACTCGACCTCTACCGCGCCGATCCGCTCCTCGTTCTGCCCGCCCGACTCACCCGGCGGAAGCGCATCGAGGCCGCCATCGCCGCGACGGCCGCGCTCCGCGGGCGTGGCCATCAGGCGATGCTCGTCGTGACCGGTCCGCCCGGACCGCACAACGCCGCGAACGCGCGTTACCTCGCCGAGCTCGCCGCGCTCGCCGAGGGTGTCGTTGGCGTCCACCTCCTTTACGCGCTCGGTCTGAAAGCTCCCTATCGCGTCATCGCCGACCTCTACGCCCTCGGCGACGCCCTCGTGCTGCCGAGCCAGAACGAGGGTTTCGGCATCCCGTTGCTCGAAGCCGCCCTCCACCGCCTGTCCATCGTGTGCAGCGACCTCCCCACCCTGCGCGCGCTCGCCGGCGACGCCGCGACGTACGTGCCTCCCGACGCGTCCGGTGAGGTCATCGCCGACGCGATCGAGCGATCGCTCGGGCAACCCGGTCCGCGCTTTCGCTCTCGGGTCCGCGCCATGGCGTGGTCGCGCGTCCTCGCCGAACGCGTGGTCCCGCTCGTGCTTGAGGGGATCGCATGAAGGTCCTCGTCGCGATCGGCGATCCCGAGCGCGAGGGCAGTCTCCTCGAGACCGCCGCAGCGCTCGCCGGCGACGGCGAGGTCGTGCTCGCATCAGCGATCGAGGTCACCGGCGAGGAGACGCTCGCCTCGGCGCAGCCAGAAGCACGCGTTCGGCGCCGCGCGCTCGACGCGCTGGCGGGCGGGCTTCCCGGACATCACCTCCGCAGCCTGGTGACCGTCGCCCGCGTCGGGTGGGACGCGATCCGCGAGGCCTGCGCAACAGAGCGGCCCGACCTGCTCCTCGTGGCCTGGCGCCGGCCGGGCTGGGACATGTTCGGGACGACGATCGAAGCCATCCTTCGCCAGCCACCCTGCGATCTGGCGGTCGTCAAAGGCCGGCCCGCGCGCGCGAAACGGATCCTCGTCCCGGTACGCGGCGGCCGCTACGCCCAGCTCGCCGCGCGCCTTGGGATCGCGCTCGCAAAAGCCCAAGGCGGTGCGGTGACGCTGCTCCACGTCGCCGAGCCCGACGGCGGGCGAAAGGCCCAGACCCTCTACCAGCTCCTCGGCGAGCGTGCGTACGACGAGCGCGTCGAGCGCCTCGTCACGCGATCGGGCGATCCGGCAAAGGTGATCGAGGACGAGCTCGCGGAGCACGACGCGATCGTCTTCGGCGCGACCGGTCGCGAAGGCGCGCGGGACCCGCTCGGGCCCGTCGGCCAGAGGATCATCGCGGACGCCCGCAATGCGGTCATCGTCCGCACCAGCGCGCCTCTCGCCTCGCCGATGTTCGTCGAGCGGACCCGCCTTCCGGCGGAGCGCGCGGAACGCAGTCGCGTGCTCGGCGAGCTCACCGACAAGTGGTTCGCCGAGAACACGTTTAGCTCCACCGAATTCGCCGATCTGCGCCGCCTCGTCGAAGCGAAAGAGCGGCAGAACCTCCGCATCTCGGTCGGGCTCCCGACACTCAACGAGGAGGCGACGATCCGCAAAGTCATCCGCGCGATCCGCTCGCGTCTCGTCGAGCGCTTCCCGCTCGTCGATGAGCTCGTCGTCATCGACTCGCGCTCCGACGATCGCACGCGTGAGATCGCCGAAGAGGAAGGTGTGCCGGTCTTCATCCACGACGAAATACTTCCGGAGACCGGCAGCTACCGCGGTAAGGGCGAGGCCCTCTGGAAGAGCCTCCACGTCCTGGGCGGCGACATCGTCGTGTGGATCGACACCGACGTCACCAGCGCGCACCCGAAGTTCGTGTACGGCATCGTCGGTCCGCTGCTCATGCGGCCCGACCTGCAGTTCGTGAAGGCCTTCTACCAGCGACCGCTCCACATCGGTGACGAGCTGCAGGCCACCGGCGGCGGTCGCGTGACCGAGCTGGCCGCGCGCCCGATCCTGAATCTCTTTTTTCCCGAGCTGTCGGGGATCGTGCAGCCGCTGTCCGGCGAGCAAGCCGGCCGGCGAACGTTACTCGAGCAGCTGCCGTTCTTCTCGGGATACGGTGTCGAAACCGGGCTGCTCGTGGACACGCTGCAGCGCGCGGGTCTGGGCGCGATCGGCCAGGTCGACATGAAGCAGCGCATTCACCGCAACCAGTCGCTCTACGACCTATCGAAGATGAGCTTCGAAGTCCTCCAGGTCGCGATCAAACGGATGGGCGAGGCCCACGGCGCGAACCTGCTCGAGGAGGCCAACTACACGATGAAGCTCATCGCGACCCGCGGCGGCAAGCTCCACCTCGAGATGCACGACATCATCGATGTCGAGCGGCCACCGATGGCGACGATCCCGGCGTACCAGGCGAGGCGAAACGCGGCGGTCGATACTGCCGTTGGTTGAAGAAGCTTTCTCTTGTCGCCGACGTTCGTGCGTTCCGCACGGCGTCGGCCACGGCCTCCATCGGCTTTGTACCGACCATGGGCGCGCTCCACGAGGGTCATGCTTCGCTCATCGAGCGGGCCGTCCGGGAGAATGATCTGGCGGTCGTCTCGATTTTCGTGAATCCCACGCAGTTCGCCCCGCACGAGGACTTCGCGGCGTACCCGCGCGATGAGTCGGCCGACCTCTCAATGTGCGAGCGGCTCGGCGCCGCGATGGTCTTCGCGCCAATGGTGGACGAGATGTACCCGCCCGGCGACGTAACTCGCGTGGAACCCGGTCCCATCGCGGCGCGTCTCGAGGGCGCCGCGCGGCCGGGTCACTTCGCCGGGGTCGCGACCGTGCTGACGAAGCTTTTCGCGATCGTCCGCCCGGATGTCGCCTATTTCGGCCAGAAGGACTTTCAGCAGCTCCGAGTGGTCCAGACGATGAGTCGCGACCTGCGGCTCGGCGTGCGCGTCGCCGGCAGCCCGACCGTGCGCGACGCCGACGGTCTCGCGATGAGCTCACGGAACCGCTATCTCTCGGCGGACGATCGCCGCGCCGCGCTTGCGCTATCGCGCGCGCTGCTCGGCGCGAGAGAGGACTGGTCGCGGGGCGAGCGCGACCCGGCGAAGTTGCGCGACCGCGTCCGGCGCGACACGGCGGTTCCCGGGATTGCGCTGGAATATGTGTCGGTGGCCGAGCCGCTGACGCTGGACGAGCTCGAGCGCCCGGCCGAGCGCGCGGTCATCTCGCTTGCGGCACGAGTCGGCAAGGCGCGGCTCATCGACAACGTGCTCCTCGGTATCGCGCTCGAGGAAGTCGCGTGACCACGATCGCCGAAGAGGCCATGGCCGTTCCCGCCGAGCCCGCGGTCGAGGAGCTCTCGCTCAGAGAAGGCCGCGGCCAGGCGCTGCTCGGAACGATCACGGCGGCGCACTTCTCGCATCACGTCACGAACTCACTTCTGAATCCGCTCCTGCCTCTGATCCGGGACTCGTTCGCGCTGAGCTACGGCGAGAGCGGCTTCGCCGTGTCGGCGTTCTCGATCGCGGCCGGGCTCGCGAACGCGCCGTGGGGCATGCTCGCCGATCGAATCGGTTCGCGCGTCGTGATCGTCGGCGGCCTGTTCCTCATGGGCGCGGCGAGCGTGGCCCTCGCGACAGCAGGCTCGTACTGGCAGCTGCTGGCCCTCCTCGTCCTGCTCGGGATCGTGTCCGGTTCGTACCACGGTCCGGCCGCGGCGCTCATCGCACGCACGTTTTCGCCGCGAGTGCGCGGGACGGCGATGGGCATTCACATCACCGGGGGCCACTTGTCGTTCTTCGCAGCGCCCGCCGTGGCCGGCCTGCTCGCGACGGCGACCGGGACATGGCGCACGCCGTACGTCTGGTTCGCGGCGGCGCCGATCGTCTTCGGGGCGCTCCTCTGGTTCGTCGCGCCGCGTGTCCACGAGCGCGCCGCGCCAAACGGCGACCGCTTCGCGGCCTTCCGCGAGATCGGCCGTGTATTCCGCGATGTCGGGCCGGTCGTCTCGCTCTCGATCGCGTTCCAGTTCGGCATCGCGGCGCTTCTCGCGTTCCTCGCGCTGTACCTCGTGGACGCTCGCGGCCTCTCGCCTGCGCTCGCTGCGGTCTTCTTCGGCGTGCCGCAGCTCGTCGGCGTGATCGGCGCGCCGCTCGGTGGCTGGCTCTCGGATCGCTTCGGCCGCCGGCGCGTGATGCTTGGCGGTCTCGCGCTCATGGGACCCGCGGTCTACGCAGTCACGATCGTTCCGAACGAGGGACTTGTCCTCGCGCTGGTCGTGTTCGGACTTCTCTGGTCGATGCGTTCGACGGTCACCGAGACGCTCGTCATGGACAGCGCGCCTCCAGGCCGCCGCGCGACAGTCCTCGGCGCGTACTACCTGGTGAACGCACATGTCGGCGGGATCGGAGCGCCGCTGTTCGGATTTCTCGCCGAAGGCGTCGGGATCGCGACCGCTTTCAGCTGGATCGGAATCGCCTTCGTCGGAATGTCGGCGGTGTCGCTCGTGATCGGGCGGCGCTTCGCGCGCTAAACCGGCACCGCGGTAATCGACTCGCACGTCAACGCGAGCGGGTCAGGGTGCACAGTCACCGGCCTTGCCGGGGCCAGGAGCCGGACCCAAGAGTGGCGGGCCCGACCAGATGTCGAGGCGCCCGCAGGAAAGGTCGACACGGACCGCATCGCCCTTCATCTGGCCGGCGGTCTCCCACACGTCGCCAGGCCGCACGGTCATCGATGTCAAGACGCGGCCGCTCGGTGCGCGCGCCTCAACCGCCCACGGAAGAGGAGGAAGCTCCTTCACGAAGAGTGTCTCCTGAGTGTTTGGCTGAATGGTTCGGAGGACGTTGCCGTTCACAGCGAGCGTCACCGCGAGCGTCGTCTGGTTCGAGACAACCAGATCGTGAGCCTCGGCAATCGGTGCTGTTGAACAAGCGGCGACCAGCACAAGGGCGAAGAGCGTCGGCGCAAGTCGGTGCGGCGCGATACCTAAAGTGCCCCGATGACGCGCGCACCGCGGTGCTGGATGAAGTACGTGCCGCTCGACGTGCTGAACTGAAGCACGACGTCGACCTTCGCGCCCGCGTCCCACGTCGGTCCGTCGAAGACGCTCAGCGAGAGGTGATGCTGACGGTCGACCGCGAACGTCTGGAGCGGCTGCGGCACGGTCTCCCAGACATCGGCGCCGTTCACTAGCCAGGTCTTCTCCGCGTGCATCCCAGCCGGCGGGTCGCTCTCGGCGTCGGGAGTCAGGAAGATCGTTCCACCGACCCCACGCTTCGGTGTCGGAGCCGGCCCCGGCATGAGGTCGCGATAGAGATCAGCCTGGAGGGTGTACGCGTGCCCATCGACGTAGATCTGCTCGAGGGCGCCGCGCGCCTCGGGCGGGAGGATCGATGACGAGCCGGGCGAGCCGACCGCGCCACCGCACGCGGCAACAAGCATGACGAGCGGCACCAGGAGCCTCACGCCTATCTAACGCTCGGCTGCTCCCGGAGTTCCCACGTCGGGTTGCATAGCGATTTTTGGGCGAGAGAATCGGCGGGTGCGGACTGCGTCGCCACCTTCAGCAGTGGTATTTGCCCTAGTCGGGGCACTCTTGCTGGTGTCCGCTCTTGTGCTCGGGATCCTCGGCTCCTTCGCCTTCATTGCGATCGCCTCAGTCGGCATGTTCTTCATCGCTGCGGCGCTCGTCGCGCGGGCCGTACCGTCAGCGGAGAGCCGCGCGCCGGCCGTGCTCGCGCTCGCGGCTCTCGCGCCCATGGTGTTCGGGATGATCGTTGCGCCGCTCTCTTATCTGGCTTGGGTCTACCTGGGCTGGGGTCTGATCGCCGGCGCCGCCTTGCTCGCGCTTGTCAACGGTCGGCGCGCGGGAACGCAGCGATAGACATGAGACAACCTTTCGCGCTGGGATTCGTGATGGGCATTCTGTCCGCTCTTGGATTCCTTACGTTTGGAACACCAGGGCTCGTGATTCTGCTTGTCGGAGTCATCTGGTCCGTGCGATATACCTCGGCGGCGTCACTGTCGGGCTTACTGATCGGCAGTGGGGCCACCGTGCTGGCTCTCGTCACTTGGGCGGCTGCGCGATGTGCCGCCGCGAACCAAAGCGGGCCGGGCTTCGTGAGCAGCTGTACGGCTCCCGACTCCTCCCCGCTGATCACGCTCGCAGTCGTCGCGGTCGCGGCCGGTCTAGCGACAGGATTCCTCACGATCGGCCGGCGCCGCTCACGCCCATCGCTCGGGCACAAGACGGCGACCTAGCGGGGAGCGAGCGAGGCGACGAGCAGCGTCATCGCCTGATTGAGCGGTGCCGCGACCCCGCGGCGCTCGCCTTCGCGCGCGACCGCACCGGAGATCGCGTCGATCTCGGTCGGTCGCCCAGCCTCGACGTCCTGCAGCATCGACGAGCGATTCGCGCCCGTGAGCGCCGCCATCGCGCGCCACTGCTTGGTCGCCTCGTCCTCGCCGATCCGCACGCCCGACGCCGTCGCGACGCGCGCGACCTCGCGAGCCAGACCGTCGGCGACCCGCGACGCGGGTGCGTCGGCGAGAAGCTCCGCGTTCGTCCGATGGAGAAGCGCTGTAACCGGGTTGACCGCCGCGTTCGTCACGACCTTGCGCCAGACGGCGGGCCACGCGTCATCGACGACGGTCACGTCCATGCCGCCTTCGCGAAGGAGTCGACCCAGCTCGTCGAGCTTCGCCCGCGGCGTTGCCGCAGGAGGCCTGCCGAGCTCGACCTTGCCGGCGCCGGTCGCGCGAAGCTCTCCGTTCACAAGCTGAGCGCCGACGTAGATCACGCCGACGGCCGGGCGGTCGCGCCCAAGGTGTTCGACGAGTGTCTCGTAGTTGCCGAGTCCGTTCTGGATCGTGAGTGCAACGCCATCGGGCGCGAGGATCTTCGCGGCGATCTGAGCGGCCCATGCACTGCCGGCCGTTTTCGTCGTCACGATCGCCGCGTCGACCGGCTCCTCGCCGTCGCGAAGTGGGGCGGTCGTGCGATCGACCTTCACGACGTCGGCGCGCCCATTCAAAGCGCGAGCGACCACGTGGCCGATCGCGCCCATGCCCAGGATCGCGACGCGCATCAGCTCGCCTTTTGGTGTGCCAGGCTCCGCTGCAGCGAGAGCAGCTCGCTCTCCTTCATCGTGAAGCTGTGGTCTTCGGTTGGGAACGAGCCGTCGCGGACCTCACGGTCGAATTCCTGAAGTGCGCTCGTCACCGCGGCGCCGATGTCGGCGTAGCGCTTGGCGAACTTCGGCTTGAACTCGCCGTAGAGGCCCAACACGTCGTGAAGCACGAGCACCTGACCGTCGCAATCCACGCCGGCGCCGATGCCGATGGTCGGGATCGTAAGGCGCTGCGTCGCGAGCACACCGACCGGCGCGGGAACGCTTTCCAGCACGATCGAGAAGGCGCCGGCGTCCTCGAGCGCGAGCGCGTCGTCGATGAGACGCCGCGCGGCGCGGGCGGTCTTCGCCTGCACCTTGAAGCCGCCGAGCTGCGCGACACGCTGCGGCGTGAGACCCACATGCGCCATGACGGCGATGCCGTTCGCGGTGAGGGTGCGGACCGTCTCGACGACCTCAGCGCCGCCTTCGACCTTGATCGCGTCCATGCCCGCCTCTTTCAGGAAGCGCGCGGCGTTGCGGAGAGCGTCGGACGGGGTCGTCTGGTACGAGCCGAAGGGCATGTCGCCGATGAGAAGCGGCCGCGTCGCGCCGCGGGAGACCGCGGCCGCGTGCCGGACCATGTCGTCCATCGTCACGGGGACGGTGGTCGGATAGCCGAGCACGACCATGCCGAGCGAGTCGCCGACGAGGATGACGTCGATGCCGGCCTGATCGACGAGGCGCGCGAAGGCCGCGTCGTAGGCGGTCATCATCGTGATGCGTTTGCCGTCGCGCTTCATCGCGACAAGGTCGGGGACGGTGATCTTCTTCGGGGCCGGTGTGGATACGCCGCCGTACTGATCGCTCACTTCGAACCTCCGTCCAGGCCGGCTACGGGCCGGTCCCGGCGTCAACCCAATCGTACCGCGGCGCTGTATCACGCACGATTCATTCCAGATCGCGGATCGATGGCAAGAGAAGACCCGCGAGCGTCAGCGCGACCGTGATAGCACCGGCGACGATGAAAACGAACGCCGGCCCTTCGGTCTCGGCGAGGAGCGCCGCTCCAACTGGAGCGAGGGGCATCAAGAGGGTCCCCCCGAAGTAGTCAACGCTTGTGACTCGACCGAGGAGCCGTCGCGGTACGTGGACTTGAAGCGCGGTGACCCACAACACCCCGAAGCACGCGAAGCTCAGTCCCTGGATCGCCCCGGCCACGAATGCGCCTGGAACCGTCGGGACGAGCCCGTAGATGAGAAGCGCGACTCCGCTTAGGGCGCCGAAGACGTATATCGCCAGACCGGTTCGGCGGACGCGTACTTGCGCGATCGCGGTAGCGCCGATCGCCTCACCGACGCCGACGGCCGCGCTGATGAGGCCGTACGTCACGGCGCCGCCGCCGACGACTGAGGTCACGAGGAGCGGGAGCCCGACCGCGACCGCGCCGACGAATGCAGCGGCGATGAACGACCACCCGAAGATGGTGACCCAAAGCCATTGCACCGAGAAGACGAAGGCGAGTCCCTCGCGGATCTCGTGGACGATGGAAAGGCGCTTCTCGGTCGCACGCGGCCGCGCCTTCGTGAGCGCGACCGCGCCGGCCGACACGAAGAATGTGACCGCGTCGAACGCGAACGCTGCCGCCGGTCCGGCGGTCGCGACGAGGAGGCCGCCGACGACCGGGCCGCCTACCCGTGCACCCTGTCGCGAGAGGCCCTGGACGGCGTTCCCCGGCACGAGGATTTCCTCGGGCACGAGCTCGGGAAGGATCGCGCCGAGCGCCGGGATGCTGAAGGCGGTCGCCGCTCCGAG
>Ga0137380_10006345_pt1 | contig 10549 bp, 9 predicted proteins | sample SagtaG_17_FD_104809 | JGI IMG/M metagenome (GOLD analysis project Ga0137380, IMG submission 104809) | Vadose zone soil microbial communities from Sagehorn Ranch, Mendocino, California, USA - Sage2_L_100_16 metaG | ecosystem: Environmental > Terrestrial > Soil > Vadose zone | place: USA... | reverse complement strand
CGAGGGGAAGCCCCGGAAGCCCATTACGACCCGGCCATCGACGCGGCCACCGCGCCGATGCGAAGGCGCCTCGCAGCGGTGCGCGTGATCGGGAGCGACACGGCCTCGAAATCCTTTCGGGTCGGGGATTTCCAGGTCATTCGCGAGCTTTTCATTGTCGACGTCTACGCGGCCATGCCGCCCGAGGACGCCGAGCAGGATGCGGCCGTTGCGCCGCCCTGGAGCACGTTGCCGTGGCATGTAGTCGTGCTGATGGAAGAGGCGGTGGTTCGCGGGTGGGCCGCCTTTTCGCGAGCCGAGGCCGTGCGTCGAGGCGTCGAGTGGTTGGACCTTGCCCGCTCCGCGCCGATGAACCGGCGGCTCGCCTCGCTGGTCGAGACCTTTGCCAGGGACGGACACCGCCCGGACACATTACAGTCGCTGGTGAGCGTCGAGGATGCCCGTAGGCGCTGGGCGGCCCTTGCGGATTTTTACCGCGACAACGGCCACTTCCTCGTGACCAACGGACCGTACCGGCTCAAACGCTGGTCCGCCGATTCCGTCACCCTCGATGTCTTCCGCGACCTCAGCTATCCGTTGGGCGTGGGCTCGTTCGACGCCTACGCCGTTCCGCGCCGGGGTTTTGTCACCAGGGTCGAGCGGGAGAACGATCGTTTGCGGCTTTCCGCCGACATCGAGACGGTCATGAAGTTTCAGCGCAGCTACCGGATCGTGCGCGAGCCCCTGCCATCCGTCGCGGCCGAGGTTCGCCGGCGGGCGGCGCCGGAATGCCGCTATGCCGTCGTGGACGCCGAGGGCCGCATCGCGGCCGTGGGCGCCGTGCCTCCCGCCGATGATTGGACGTTTCGGGTGGACCTCCATGGCCGGATTCCGGCGGGGCGATACACCGTGCTCGCCCAGATCATCGTCAACGGCAATGCGGCGAACGTCGACATCGAGCGCATCCCCGTCATCGTCTCGTCGAGTCCGTAACGGCAGGGAGGCTGCCAATCCTTAAGGCGGCGGCTCCGCCGGCTCGGGCTCCTTTGCGAGCCGTTGATCCGGATGGTAATCCCGTCCGGCCGAAAATCCGGCGCGGCCACTCGCGCGTGCGAGGCCCCCGACGGCATCGTCCGTGGCTTTCGTGTCGCCCCCCGTGGTCTGGACCCGCCGGGCCGACCATGGGTAAGTTCTGATAACATGGCGCGCCGCGTCCGGCCGTGCCAATCCGAGGGGACCCGATGAAAGCGAAGATCGCGCTTCTTGCGCTGGCACTGGCCGTCGTCCCCGCCTCGTCCGCCTCGGCGACAACCTTCCGCTTCGGCTTCCAGGGCGACCTGAAATCGCTCGATCCCTACTCGCTCAACGAGACCTTCACCCATGGCGTGCTCGGCAACGTCTACGAGGGCCTGACCAAGCGCGGCAAGAATCTCGAGATCATCCCCGGCCTGGCGGAGCGCTGGGAAGTGCTCGAGCCGACCCGCTGGCGCTTCTACCTGCGCAAGGGCGTCAAGTTCCAGAACGGCGAAGACTTCACCGCCGACGACGTGGTGTTTTCGACGGCGCGCGTCCAGGCCGACGGGTCCGACGTCAAGACCCGATTCCCGGCCGACACCAAGGTGGTGAAGGTCGACGACCACACGGTCGACTTCATCCTGTCGGGCCCCAACCCGATCCTGCATTACGAGTGGGATACCTGGTACATCATCTCGAAGAAATGGGCGGAGGCGAACAACTCGGTCGCCCCCCAGCCGGGTGCCGGCCAGCAGACGAGCTACGCGGCGCTGCACGCCAACGGCACCGGCCCGTTCATCATCACCGAGCATCAGGCGGGCGTGCGTACGGTGTTCAAGCCCAATCCGAACTGGTGGGGCAAGCCGGAGCACAATTTCGACGAGGTCGTTTTCACCACCATCGCCAACGACGCGACCCGCGTCGCGGCGCTGCTCTCCGGCGACGTCGACTGGGTCGATCCGGTGCCGCTGCAGGACGTGCAACGCGTCAACGCCAGCGGCGGCGCCCAGGTGCTGCAGGGTCCGGAGCTGCGCACGATCTTCCTCGGCTTCGACCAGTACCGGGACGAGCTGAGATATGCCAACGTCAAAGGCAAGAATCCGTTCAAGGACGTGCGCGTGCGCCAGGCGTTCTATCTGGCCATCGACGAGACGGCGATCAAGGACAAGGTGATGCGCGGCGCGGCGACGCCGTCGGCGCTGATGATCTCGCCGATCCTGTTCGCGCTTTCGAAGGATTTCCCGCGCTCGCCCTCCGATCCGGACAAGGCCAAGAAGCTCCTGGCCGAGGCCGGCTATGCCAACGGGTTCGAGGTGACGATGGACTGCCCGAACGACCGCTACGTCAATGACGAGGCGATCTGCCAGGCGATCGCCGCCATGCTGGCCCGCGTCAACGTCAAGATCAACCTGCTGGCGCAGCCGAAGGCCAAATACTTCGCCAAGATCCTCGTCTCGGGCGGCTACGACACGTCGTTCTATCTGCTCGGCTGGACGCCCGGCTCGTTCGATTCCTGGAACATCCTCGCCAACATGTATCGTTGCCGCGACGAGAAGGGCCACGGCGGCAACAACAATGTCGGCAATTACTGCAATCCCAAGATCGAGGAGCTGACGGGCCGTATCCTGGTCGAAGGCGACAAGGCCAAGCGCGACCAGCTGATCAAGGACGCCTACGCGATCGGCCAGAACCAGGACTGGGCCTACGTGCCGCTGCACCAGCAGGCCCTGGCCTGGGGCGTGTCCAAGAAGGTCAAGGTCGTGCAGCGGCCGGACAATCAAATCCTGTTCTACTGGTTCCGCAAGGAATGACCGGGGCAGCGAGGCAGACAACCAGGGGCATGAAGATGAAGCCGAGAGCCGTATTGTTCGTCTTGGGGCTTGCCGTCGCCGCGATGATCCAGCCGGCGACGGCCGCGACGTTGCGCTTCGCCTTCCAGGGCGATCTGAAGTCGCTCGATCCCTATTCGCTCAACGAGAGCTTCACCCTCGGCATGCTCGGCAACGTGTACGAGGGCCTGACCAAGCGGGACAAGAACCTCGACATCATCCCCGGTCTCGCCGAGCGATGGGAGGTGCTTGAGCCGACCCGCTGGCGCTTTCATCTGCGCAAAGGCGTCAAGTTCCAGAACGGCGAGGCCTTTACCGCCGACGACGTACTGTTTTCGGTCGAGCGCGTGCGCGCCAACGGGTCGGACCTCAAGACCCGGCTGCAGCCGGACACCAGGGTGGTGAAGGTCGACGACCATACCGTGGATTTCATCCTGTCCGGGCCCAATCCGATCCTGCATTACGAATGGGACACCTGGTACATCGTCTCGAAGAAATGGGCGGAGGCCAACAACTCCGTCATGCCGCAGCCGGCCACCGGCCAGCAGGCGACCTACGCCGCGCTGCACGCCAACGGCACCGGCCCGTTCACGATCGCCGAGCACCAGGCCGGCGTGCGCACCATGTTCAAGCCCAATCCGAACTGGTGGGGCAAGCCCGAGCACAATCTCGACGAGGCGATCCTCACCACGATCGGCAACGATGCGACCCGCGTCGCCGCTCTGCTGTCCGGCGACGTCGACTGGATCGATCCGGTGCCGCTGCAGGACGTCCAGCGGGTCAACGCCAGCGGCACCGCCGAAGTGCTGACGGGGCCGGAGCTGCGCACGATCTTCCTCGGCTTCGATCAGATGCGGCCCGAGCTCGGTCACTCCAACGTCAAGGGGAAGAACCCGTTCAAGGACGTGCGGGTGCGCAAGGCGTTCTATCAGGCGATCGACATCGAGGCGATCAAATCGCGGGTGATGCGCGGCTTCGCGACCCCATCGGCGCTGATGATCTCGCCCCTGCTGTTCTCGCGCGCGGCCGAGTTCAAGCGCTGGCCGTACGATCCGGAGGCGGCCAAGAAGCTGCTTGCGGAGGCCGGTTACCCGAGCGGCTTCGAAGTGGAGATGGACTGCCCGAACGACCGCTACGTCAACGACGAGGCGATCTGCCAGGCGGTCGCCGCCATGCTGGCGCGCGTGGGGGTGAAGATCAATCTGCTGGCCCAGCCCAAGGCAAAATATTTCGCCAAGGTGCTGGCGAGCGGCGCCTATGACACGTCGTTCTTCCTGCTCGGCTGGACGCCCGGGTCGCTGGACTCATGGAACGTGCTCAACAACGTCGTCGGCTGTCGCGACGAAAAGGGCAAGGGCGCGCAGTTCAATCTCGGCGGCTATTGCAATCCGAAGATCGACGAGCTGGCGGGCAAGATCTTGAGGGAGCTCGACACCAAGAAGCGCGACGACATGATCGCCGAGGTTTTCCGTATCATCCACGACGACGTGTCGCACATCCCGCTGCACCAGCAGGCGCTGGTGTGGGGCGCATCCAAGAAAGTGAAGGTGGTGCAGCGCGCCGACAATCAGGTCCTGTTCTATTGGTTCCGCAAGGAGTGAGGCGGCAAGGTCGCCGTCATGATTCGGTCTACGGGCAGTATGTGAGCGCGTAGCGCGTAGCCCGCATGAAGCGTAGCGAAATGCGGGACCGGCGCTCCCGGATTGCGCTTCGCTCCATCCGGGCCCACGGCGAGGACAGCACCAGAGGCATTTCGACCCAATGCTTGCCTTCGTCATCCGCCGGCTGCTCCAGGCCCTGCTCGTGATGCTGGTGGTGGCGCTGATCGCCTTCACCCTGTTCCGCTTCGTCGGCGATCCGATCAACCAGATGGTCGGCATCGAGACCAGCGTGGAGGACCGCGCCCGGCTGCGCGAGGTGCTCGGGCTCAACGATCCCCTGCCCGTCCAATTCGGCCGTTTCGTGTGGAACACGCTGCATTTCGATTTCGGAATCTCCTATCAGTTCAAGACGCCGGTGATCGATTTGATCGGCGAGCGCTTTCCGGCCACCATGGAGCTCGCCCTGGTGTCCGCCCTGCTCTCGCTGATGCTGGGGATTCCGCTCGGCGTCTATACCGCGCTCAACCGGCGGTCCTGGCTGTCGCAGCTGTTGCTGGCGCTGTCGCTGTTCGGCATTTCGCTGCCGGTCTTCCTGATCGGCATCCTGCTCATCTTCGCGTTCGCGGTCAGCCTGGGCGTGCTGCCGGCGTTCGGCCGCGGCGAGGTCGTGCGCCTCGGATTCTGGACCACCGGGCTGCTGACCGCCTCGGGGCTGCGCGCCATCATCCTGCCGGCGATCACGCTCGGGCTGTTCCAGATGGCCCTGATCATGCGGCTCGTGCGAGCGGAAATGCTCGAGGTGCTGCGCACGGACTACATCAAGTTCGCCCGCGCGCGCGGCCTTACCGACCGCGCCGTCAATTTCGGCCACGCGCTCAAGAACACCCTCGTTCCGGTCGTCACCATCGCCGGGCTGCAATTCGGCTCGATCATCGCGTTTGCAATCATCACCGAGACGGTGTTCCAATGGCCGGGCATGGGGCTCCTCTTTCTCAAGGCGGTGCAGAATGCCGATATTCCGGTGATGTCGGCCTATCTGCTGCTGGTCGCCGCCATCTTCGTCGCCATCAATCTCGTCGTCGACCTGCTCTACGTGGCGATCGATCCGCGCATTCGGCTCGAAACGCGAAGCGGTTGATCGGCCGATGGACGCGCCGAGCCAACCGGTGAAGCCCGATGCACGCTCGCAAGGGCGGCTGGCCGCGTTCCTCGACAACGACATCGTCTATTCGTTCCTCCGCTCCAAGGTGACTGTCGTGGCCGCGGCGGTCACGCTGGTGATCGTGCTGGCCGCGTTCCTGTCGCCCTTTATCGCGCCGCACGATCCGTTCGATCTGCGCCAGGTAAGCCTGCTTGATTCGCATATGCCGCCGGCCTGGGCGGCGGAGGGCGACCGCCGGTTCCTGCTCGGCACCGACGACCAGGGGCGCGACGTGTTCTCGACCATCCTCTACGGCGCGCGCATCTCGCTCATCGTCGGCGTGCTGGCGGTCGCCTTTGCGGCGGCGCTCGGCATCGTGCTCGGGCTGACGGCCGGCTATGTCGGCGGCGCCGTCGACTCGCTCATCATGCGCGCGGCCGACGTGCAGCTCACATTTCCGGCGATCCTGATCGCGCTGCTCATCGACGGCACCGTGCGCGCCCTGTTCGGCGAGGGCCGCAACGAGGAGATGGTGTTCTGGGTGCTCGTGGTGTCGATCGGGCTGTCCTCGTGGGTGGCCTATGCGCGCACCGTGCGCGGCTCGACGCTGGTCGAGAAGAACAAGGACTACGTGCTCGCGGCCCGCCTCATCGGTCTGCATCCGGCGGTGATCCTGTTCCGCCACGTGCTGCCCAACGTGATCGGGCCGGTCCTGGTGATCGCCACCATCAATCTGGGCATCGCCATCATTCTCGAGGCGACGCTGTCGTTCCTCGGCGTCGGGCTGCCGCCGACGCAACCCTCGCTGGGCACGATGATCAGCATCGGCAACAAGTTCCTGTTCTCCGGCGAATGGTGGATCGCGATCTTTCCCGGCATCACCCTTGCGGTGCTGGTGCTCGCGGTGAACCTGCTGGGCGATTGGCTGCGCGACGCGCTCAATCCCAAGCTGCGATGACCGCGCCGGTGCTGAGCGTTCGCAACCTGCGGGTCGAGTTCCCGACCCGGCGCGGCACGCTGGTCGCGGTCGACGACGTGTCGTTCGACATCATGCCGGGCGAGGTGCTGGGCGTGGTCGGCGAATCCGGCGCCGGCAAGTCGCTGACCGGCACCGCCATCATCGGCCTGATCGAGCCGCCCGGCCGCATCGGCGCCGGCGAGATCCGCCTCAAAGGCGAGCGCATCGACCATCTGCCGCCCGAGCGCATGCGGCGCATCCGCGGCAAGCGCATCGGCATGGTGTTCCAGGATCCGCTCACCAGCCTCAATCCGCTCTACCGCATCGGCGATCAGCTGAGCGAAACCATCCTCACCCACACGGATGTCGATGCGGGCGAGGCGCGGCGGCGAGCCGTCGCGCTGCTTGCCGAAGTCGGAATCCCGGCGCCGCAACAGCGCGTCGACAGCTATCCGCATCAGTTCTCCGGCGGCATGCGCCAGCGCGTCGTGCTGGCGCTCGCGCTCGCCGCCGGGCCCGAGCTTGTCATCGCCGACGAGCCCACCACCGCGCTCGACGTCTCGGTGCAGGCGCAAATCATTGCGCTGCTCAAGCGTCTGTGCCGCGACCACGGCGCGGCCGTCATGCTGATCACCCACGACATGGGGGTGATTGCCGAGACCGCGGACCGGGTCGCGGTCATGTATGCCGGGCGAATCGCCGAGATCGGGCCGGTGCGCGACGTGGTGAAGGCGCCGCTGCATCCCTACACGGTCGGGCTGATGGGCTCGATCCCCAAGCCCGACGCGGACATCGACCGGCTGGTGCAGATTCCCGGGACCATGCCCCGCCTGACCGCCATCCCGAGCGGCTGCCCGTTCCATCCGCGCTGCCCGCGGGCGTTCGCCCCCTGCCCCACCCGGCGCCCGGAGCTTCGGCCGCACGGCAGAGCAGAGGTCGCGTGCTGGCTGTTCGAGCCGGACATGGCGGAGGCGGCGCGATGAGTGCGGCCCCGCTGGTCGAGGCCAAGGATTTGGGCCGCGTCTTCGACGTGTCGAAGCCATGGCTCAACCGCATGGTCGAGCGGGTGCCGCGCCAGACGCTTGCCGCCGTCATCGACGTGACCTTCGCCATCGGGCAGCGCGAGACCTTTGCGCTGGTCGGCGAGTCCGGCTCGGGCAAGTCGACCGTCGCGAAGCTCACCGTCGGGCTGATCGCGCCGACCACCGGGGACGTGGTGATCGCCGGGGTCTCGATGAACGACCCGTCCCGCCACGCCGAGCGCCAGCGGCTGCGCCGGCGCATCCAGATGGTGTTCCAGGACCCGTATGCCAGCCTCAACCCGCGCTGGTCGGCACGCGACATCGTCGCCGAGCCGATCCGTGCGTTCGGGCTGCTGCGCACGCGGGCGGAGATCGAGGGGCAGGTCGGCGACCTCTTGCGGCTGGTCGGGCTCGATCCGGCGGACGGGCGCAAATATCCGCACGAATTCTCCGGCGGCCAGCGCCAGCGCGTTGCGATCGCGCGGGCGCTCGCATCCAGGCCCGACTTCATCGTCTGTGACGAGCCGACCTCCGCGCTCGACGTATCGGTGCAGGCGCAAATCCTCAACCTGATGCGCGACCTGCAGGGCCGGTTCGGCCTCACGTACCTGTTTATCAGCCATAACCTCGCCGTGGTGCGCCACATGGCGTCCCGGATCGGCGTCATGTATCTCGGCCGGCTGGTCGAAGTCGGCCCCACCCGCGACCTCTTCCGCGCCCCGCGCCACCCCTATACGCGCATGCTGCTCGACGCGGTGCCCGACCTCGACCTGACCGGCCGCCCGCGCAAGCCGGTCGAGGGGGAAATCCCCAACCCGATCGATCCGCCCAAGGGCTGCCCGTTCCACCCGCGCTGCCCCTTCGCCAATTCCCGCTGCCGCAGCGAGCTGCCCCTGTTGCTTTCGGGGGGCTCGACCCTCGTCGCCTGCCATGGGGTCGAGGAAGGGCGGATCTGAAGGCGGGTCGGAACCACGCTCCCCGAACTGACCGTCCGGACCGCGAATTCCGACTTGTGTGAAGCGCTTCACACAGCGTTGGGGTTTCGCGGGGCATGGTTGCTGCAAGGCAAAGCCCCCACCCAACGAGGGGCTTGGCGCAGACGGGACGGTCGTCATGACGAGGCTCGCCCTCCTTCGGATTCATGCCGTCATCGGCACGGCCTACGTTCTCGCCGGCGCCGCCAAGCTCGCCGGCGCCGACCTCATGGTCGATGCCTTCGAGGCGACCGGCCTCGGGCAGACGATGCGGGTCGTCATCGGCGCGCTCGAGATCGTCGGCGGGCTGTGCCTGTTCGTGCCGATGGCCGCGGTCTATGCCGCCATGGTGCTCGGCTGCATGGTCGTTGCCATGCTGGGCGCGACGGTCGGCCATGTGGCGCGGCTCGGGATCGAGCGGCCACAGCTCGAAGTGCCGCAGCTCACCGTGTCGAAGATTTACCGGGCCAGCCTTCAGCGCAGCGAGGTGGTCTACGTCGTAGAGGGATGAACGAGCGTCGGGGAACAACTGAACATTGAGGTTCAAAGGAGGCGCCACGTGACCAAAGGTATATCCGGTTCCCAGTGCGTCATTTCGAATGCGCGGCAAATGCGCTTTCAAACGGCGCAACAATCTTTCATGATCGCCGGCAACAGGCGACGGAGGAAGGCGCCGCTCCATTGGCGCCGGGCGCCGCCCCCTCGGCCTCGAGCGAGGTGACCCCCATCGTGCCGCGCGCTCCCAAACCGCCGTCCCGCCCGGTCGACAAGCTCGCGCCGCTGCGCAACCACCCGCTGTTCCGCGAGTTTCCGCCCGCCGTCATCGAGCATCTCGGGACCTACATGACGCGGCGCTCGGTGCGGCGGGGCGCCATGATCTTCGCCAAGGGGGATCCCGGCACCGGGCTGATGGCGGTGCTGTGGGGCTCGGTGAAGATCAGCGTCCCCACCAGCGACGGCCACGAGGCCGTGCTCAACATCATCAACCCCGGCCAGATCTTCGGCGAGATCGCCCTGCTCGACGGTCGGCCGCGCACGGCCGACGCGGTCGCGATGAGCGACTGCGAGCTGATGGTGATCGACCGGCGCGACTTCATCCCCTTCCTGCGCCGCGAGCCCGACGTCGCCCTCAAGTTCATCGAGATCCTGTGCGCCCGCATCCGCCGGACCAGCGAGCAGGTCGAGGACGTCATGTATGTCAGCTTCCCGGTTCGGCTGGCGAAGACCCTGCTGCAACTGACCGGGGGGATCGAAGCATCGACCGCGCAGCGCAAGGTGCGCATCACCCAGCGGGAGCTGAGCAACATCATCGGCATGTCGCGCGAGAGCACGAACAAGCAGCTGCGCGCGTGGGAAGAGCGCAAGTGGGTCCGCCTCGAGCGCGGCGGCATTGCGCTGGTCAACGCCGAGGCGCTGGTGAAGCTCATCGGCGATGAGCTGCAAACGGTCGTCTAGAGACTATCCAGAAATCGGGATCGCGGGCCTGCCAGGGGGAATGTTGCTTCGTTCCGGCAAAGCGATTTCCGATTATCGGCGTGGCGCATCCCGTCGAGCGCCGGGCGCCGACAGCGGGGGTGGACCAACGCGGTCCATCCCCGCTGCCCTTTGCGGCCGAGGTCAGAACGCCCCGGTGTCGCACGGCGTGCGGCGGCCGTAACCTTCGTCGGTCACGCAGCGGCCGTCGCCGGGATGGTAGATGTATTCGCCCTGGGTGGCGCCGGCGCGGTAGTGCGTCTTCGCCAACGAGGGGGTCGCAACGCTGACCGCGATCGCCGCAAGGGCGCCGAGCGCGATCGTACGCTTCAGGGTCAGGCTGGTCATGTCGCTCTCCTGTGTTCGGCCCCTTCAGCCGGCGCCGGGGTGGGCGCAGTTCGCTGAGAAGGGACACAGGAGAGAACTACCTCGTGGAGCACCGGTCTTCAGTGAGCTGGTTCATCCAGCAACGAATTTGCCCAAAACGGGGCATCGATGGCCAGTCGGGCGGAAGTGTGAAATAGCTCACACTCTCCAGCAATGGAATTGTATAAGCTT
>Ga0137380_10006340_pt1 | contig 10555 bp, 10 predicted proteins | sample SagtaG_17_FD_104809 | JGI IMG/M metagenome (GOLD analysis project Ga0137380, IMG submission 104809) | Vadose zone soil microbial communities from Sagehorn Ranch, Mendocino, California, USA - Sage2_L_100_16 metaG | ecosystem: Environmental > Terrestrial > Soil > Vadose zone | place: USA... | reverse complement strand
CATGGTCAGGCCGGCGGGCGCCACTGGCGGGCCACGGCACCGGCCCGGCCCAGCAGCCGCGGGGTCAGCCCGAGAGCGGCGTTGCGGGCGCGGACGACCAGGTTGCCGTTCGCGGCGTAGACCGCGCCGACCCGGCGGGACTGGCGGACGATGCGCGCCACCCGGGGCCGGCGCTGCACGCTGTACTCCTCCAGCGCCTGCACCAGCGACCGGCCCGGTATCGCGTCGAGCAGCAGCGCCCGCAGCGTGGCCGCGTCCTCCAGAGCCAGGCAGGCGCCCTGGCCGAGGTGGTGGCTCATCGCGTGGGCGGCGTCGCCGAGCAGCGCGAACCCGCCCGGCCCGGCCGGGAAGGCGAACGAGCGCGGGATCGGACGCAGTTCCGCGGTCGGGTGCTGGATCAGGTCGTCGGGCTCGGTGGCGGCGAGCAGGTCGCCGATCGGCGCGTGCCAGCCGGCGAACCAGCGGCGCAGCAGGGCGAGCTGGGCGGCCGGCGGCTCGGGGCGGTAGGCGCCGGGTACCGTGGCGGCCCAGTAGATGCCGCCCCGGGTCGACGTACCGGCCGTGCCGCGCTCACCGAGCAGGGCATACCGGAAGCGGTGCCCGTGGCCGAGCGTCTCGCCACCGGTACCGGAGTCGGCGGGCAGCCGCGGAGCGCGGTACCACGGGATGACTGCGCGCCACGCCGCGCAGCCGGCGGCGACGGCGGTGCACTCGGCGACAAGCCGGCGGCGTACCACGCTGTCCACCCCGTCGGCGGCCACGACCAGGTCGGCTGACCAGGTGGTCCGCCCGTCGCCGACGGCGGGCAGGTCGTCGGGCGCGGCGTGCACCGTGCGCACGGCGATCCCGGTGCGGATGTCGATCCGCCCGCCCAGCCCGGCGACCAGGGTGTCGTGCAGGTCCTCCCGGTGGACGACGACGGAGTCGTCCGGCTCGTCCTCGGTCAGTGGCTGGTCGGGCTGGACGAGCCACTGCCCGTTGGGCCGGCGGATGCCGCGGGAGGGCGCCGGGCTGGCGATGGCGCCGAGGCCGCCGCCGAGGCCGAGCGCGTGCAGCGCGCGTACCCCGTTGGGCCAGATCATCAGCGCGGCCGAGTCACCCCGCAGCCGGCCGTTGCGCTCCAGCAGGGTGACCTGCCAGCCGGTGCGGGCCAGGGCGCCGGCGACAGCCAGTCCGCCGACTCCGGCTCCGACCACCACCGCCGAGCGCATCTGCGACTTCCCTACCTTCCTGCCGACCCGGCTACCGTTCCGCCGCCGTGCCGGGCGGCCCGGTGGAGGCCGGCTCGTCCGGCGGGTCCGTGCTGCCGTGTTCGGTGGGCTCGTCGGTACCGTCGTCCGCCCCGACATCATCCGGCCCGGTGCCACCGGAAGTCGAGAGCTGCGCCTGGGCTTCCTCGGCCGGCACCGCCCGGTACCTGTTCTCGCCCTCGGCCGGTACCAGCCACAGCTGCGGGCCGCGGAACAGCACGAAGTACGCCAGCGCGCCGAGGAAGACCACGATCGCTGTCCAGTCGTTCAGCCGCATGCCGAGGAAGTGGTGTGCCTCGTCGTCGCGCAGCGCCTCGACCCAGAACCGGCCGACCGTGTAGGCCATCACGTACAGCGCGAAGGCGCGGCCCCGGCCGAACCTGAACCGCCGGTCCAACCGCCAGACGAGCACGGCCACGCCCACGCACCACAGCGACTCGTAGAGGAACGTCGGGTGGTACAGGCCGGGCCGGGCCACCGCCTGGCCGTCCTGGACGACCGCCCTGCCGTCGGCCATCTCGTACACCTTCAGCCCCCACGGCAGGCTGGTACGGCGGCCGTAGAGCTCGTTGTTGAACCAGTTGCCGAAGCGCCCGATCGCCTGCGCGACGGGCAGCCCGGGGGCCAGCGCGTCGGCCACGAAGGTCAGCGGTATCCCGAGCTGCCGGCAGGCGATCCAGGCGCCCAGCGCCCCGCCGGCCACCCCGCCCCAGATGCCCAGGCCGCCGTGCCAGATCTGAGCCCACTCCCAGGCGCCGTGGGTGCCGCCGAAGTAGTCCTGCCAGGAGGTGACCAGGCTGTAGGCACGGGCGCCGAGGATCCCCAGCGGTACCGCCCAGACGGCCACGTCCAGCACGAGGTACGGCGGGGCGCCACGGGCGCGCATCCGGCGCTCGGTGATGTAGCAGGCGGCCACGATGCCCAGGACGATGCACAGGGCGTACGCGCGGATCGGGATCGGTCCAAGGTTCCAGGCCGCGGTCGTCGGGCTCGGAATCATCGCGACGCTCACGCCAGCTCCTCGCTTCGCTCGGACCTGTCGCAAGGCTCCAGAACACTGCGCCTGATGGTTCGTTCGCTTCGCTCACTCACGAGCGGATACGCTACCGCTGCCCGACACGCGCGCGCTCCCCTGGTCAGGGGGACCGCCCGGTTCTAGGCTTTTGGCCCATGAAGCTGCTCACGTCCGCGGTCGCGGCGGTCATCGAGGACCCCGCCGGCCGCGTCCTGCTCTGCCAGCAGAGCCAGGGCCACCGGCTCTGGACCCTGCCCGGCGGCAAGATCCGGCTCGGCGAGAGCCCGATCCACGCCGCGGTCCGCGACATCCGAATCGAGACGGGTACCGACATCCAGATCATCGATCTGGTCGGGCTGTACCAGCTCACCGGCGACGGCTGCGGTGACGACCTGCCCGACCTGCTCGTGCACGTCTTCCGGGGCCGCCTGGACGGCGAAGCGACCCTCAACGACCCGGGACACATCCGCCGGCTCTGCTGGTACGAGCCGGACATCCTCCCGAGCCCGATGACGGCGACCACCCGCACCGCGCTGCGCGACGCGATCGTCGGGCGTTCCGGGGTGCTGCGCCAGGTGCTGCGGGACACCGAGCCCGAGGTACCTGAAGCGGTCGCGGCCTAATTGCGCTGCGGGCTGCGCACGCCGGCAGCGAGGTCGGCGCTCAGCTCCCGCAACGCGGCCAGCCCGGAGGCCTCGTCCGGGGCATCCAGCAGGCAGCGGATCAGCGCGCTGCCGACGATCACCCCGTCCGCGTACCCGGCGACCGCGGCCGCCTGGGCGCTGTCGCGTACCCCGAGCCCGACGCCGATCGGCAGGTCGGTCACCTCGCGCAACCGGGCCACCAGCCGGGGAGCGGAGCTGGACACCTGTTCGCGGGTACCGGTGACGCCCATGATGCTGGCCGCGTACACGAAGCCGCGCGACGACCGGGCGGTGCGGGTCAGCCGCGCGTCGGTCGACGAGGGCGCGGCGAGGAAGACCCGGTCCAGCCCGTACCGGTCGGCGGCCGCGAGCCACTCCTCGGCCTCGTCCGGGATCAGGTCGGGCGTGATGAGCCCGGCTCCCCCGGCCGCGGCGAGGTCCCGGGCGAACCGGTCCACGCCGTACCGCTCGATCGGGTTCCAGTAGGTCATCAGGATGACCGGCGCGCCGGCCTGCGCGCCCGCCTCGATCGTGTGCAGCACGTCCCGGGTGCGTACCCCGCCGGCCAGCGCGATCTCGCTGGCGCGCTGGATCACCGGCCCGTCCATGACCGGGTCGGAGTACGGGAACTCCACCTCGACGATGTCCACGCCCGACGCGACCATCCCGCGCATGGCGGCGATGCCGCCCGGTACCGTCGGGAACCCGGCCGGCATGCAGCCGATCAGTACCCCCCGCCCGTCGGCTTTCGCCTTCTCGAACGTGGGCCCGACCGTCACGCGCGCTCCTCGAGGATGCCGAAGAACTTGCCGGCGGTCTCCACGTCCTTGTCGCCGCGGCCGGACAGGTTGACCAGGATGACCGGGTCGGTACCCAGCTCCGGCGCGATCCGCAGCGCACCGGCCAGCGCGTGCGCGCTCTCGATCGCCGGGATGATCCCCTCGGTGCGGCACAGCGTCTGGAACGCCGCCATCGCCTCGACGTCGGTCACCGGCCGGTAGGCCGCCCGGCCGGCGTCGGCGAGCCAGGCGTGCTCCGGCCCGACGCCGGGATAGTCCAGCCCGGCGGAGATCGAGTGCGACTCCCGGGTCTGCCCGTCCTCGTCCTGCAGCAGGTACGTGCGCGCCCCGTGCAGCACGCCGACGCCGCCGCCGCTGATGCTCGCCGCATGCCGGCCGGTGTCCATGCCCTCGCCGCCGGCCTCGAACCCGTACAGGCGCACCGTCTCGTCCGGGATGAAGGCGTGGAAGATGCCGATGGCGTTGGAGCCGCCGCCGACGCAGGCGCAGACCGCGTCGGGCAGCCGGCCGGTCAGCGCCAGGCACTGCGCCCGCGCCTCCACGCCGATGCCGCGGGCGAAGTCGCGGACCATCGCGGGGAACGGATGCGGGCCGGCGGAGGTACCGATCATGTAGTGGGTGGTCGCGACGTTGGTGACCCAGTCCCGCAGGGCCTCGTTCATCGCGTCCTTGAGCGTGCGGGAGCCGCTGCCCACCGGGATCACCTCGGCGCCGAGCATTTTCATCCGCGCCACGTTGAGCGCCTGGCGGCGGGTGTCCTCCTCGCCCATGTAGACGACGCAGTCCAGCCCGAACAGCGCGCAGGCGGTGGCGGCGGCGACCCCGTGCTGACCGGCGCCGGTCTCCGCGATGACCCGCTTCTTGCCCATCCGTACCGTCAGCAGCGCCTGCCCCAGCACGTTGCGTACCTTGTGCGCGCCGGTGTGGTTGAGGTCCTCGCGCTTGAGCAGGATCCGCGCACCGGCCGACGCGGACAGCCGGGTGGCGTCGTAGAGCATGCTCGGGGTACCGGCGTAGTCGCGCAGCAGCCGGGTGAACTCGGCCTGGAACACCTCGTCGGCCTGGGCGTGCCGGTACGCGGCGTCCAGTTCGTCCAGGGCCGGTACCAGTGCCTCGGGCATGAACCGCCCGCCGTAGCGCCCGAAGTGCCCGGCGAGATCGGGTAGCAACCCGGCAGCGGCCGCGGTCATCGGCCCGGCCTCGGCGTCGCCGGATGGGAACCGGCCGTCACCAGTTCGGCCACCGCGTCCCGTGGACTCTTCTTGGTCACCAGACCCTCCCCCACCAGTACCGCGTCGGCGCCGGCCGAGGCGTACCGGATGAGGTCGTGCGGCCCGCGCACGCCGGACTCGGCGATCTTCACCACCTTATTCGGTAGCCCCGGCGCGATCCGCTCGAATACCGAGCGGTCGACCTCCAGCGTGCGTAAGTTGCGTGCGTTGACCCCGATGACCCGGGCCCCGGCGGCCAGCGCCCGGTCGGCCTCATCCTCGGTGTGTACCTCCACCAGTGCGGTCATGCCGAGCGACTCCACCCGCTCCAGCAGCCCGACCAGCGCGTTCTGCTCCAGTGCCGCCACGATGAGCAGGACCAGGTCGGCGCCGTGCGCCCGCGCCTCGTGCACCTGGTAGCTGGAGATGACGAAGTCCTTGCGCAGCAGCGGCACGTCGACCGCCGCGCGTACCGCGTCGAAGTCCCCGAGGCTCCCGCCGAACCAGCGCGACTCGGTCAGTACCGAGATGCACCGCGCGCCACCCGCGGCGTACTCGCTGGCGAGGTCCGCCGGGTCCGGGATGTCGGCGAGCCGGCCCTTGGACGGGGAAGCCCGCTTGACCTCGGCGATCACCCCTACGCCGGGCTTGCGCAGCAGGGTGTACCCGTCCCGGGGGGGTGGCGCCGCAGCCGCCAGGTCGCGGATCTCGTCTATCGATACCTGCCGCTGGCGGGTCGCGACGTCATCGCGTACGCCGGCCAGGATCTCGTCGAGCACGCTCTGGCCGCCCGCGGGTGACATCGGACTCCGCTCTCCGGGTGTCATGCGCCGATGCTAGGCGGCGGGTTCACCCGCGGGACCTCGGGGGTACGGCGCGCCCCGACCGACCGAGTGGGGCATAATCACTGAACCTTTTTCGACCTCAGGAGCATCGCGATGCGTGCGAGGTCAAAAAAGTTCACTCGCCGCGCCGCGTCGGGTCCTCCCCACGGTCGAGGGCGTCCCACATCGCGACGTCGGAGCGGGACGGACCGCCGCGCTCCACGTACTCGGTCCGCTCGGCCGGCCGCTCGTACCGGCCGCCCAGCGCCGGCCACGGCCCGCCGCGTACCAGCGTCCGCAGCCCGGCGTGTGCGACCAGCAGGCCACCGAGCGCGCACAGCAGCGACCAGACCGGGCTGCCGCGCCCGGCCGCGGCCACGTAGGAGCCGCCGATCGCCAGCGACATACCGGCGACCACGAGCAGCGCCCCGAGCGCGGAGCGCAACCGACCGCGGACCGCGACCAGCGTAGCCGCCCCGGCGAGGCCCACCAGCGCGACCGCCGACGCCCACGGCAGTACCGCACCGCCGGCCAGCCGGTGGTTCGGCAGTCGTACCGGCCCGCCGCCGCTGACCACCTGCCAGGTGCGCGAGATCGCCAACAGCGCGAGCAGCGCGCCGACGGCGCACTCGACCACGGTGACGGCCAGTTCGCGCCGAACGTTCGTCATGCCAACCCCCGTATCGCTCGCCGCTTGCTCATCGGGCCGGCCGCAAGGTCTCCGCGGCGGCGATGGCGGTCAGCACCGCCATCGCCTTGTTGCGGGTCTCCTGCTCCTCCGCGGCCGGGTCGGAGTCGGCCACGATGCCGCCGCCGGCCTGCACGTAGGCGACGCCGTCGCGGATCAGCGCGGTCCGGATGGCGATCGCGGTGTCCAGATCGCCGCCGAAGCCGAAGTACCCGACGATCCCGCCGTACAGGCCGCGCCGGGTCGGTTCCAGCTCCTCGATGATCTCCATGGCCCGGACCTTCGGCGCTCCGGAAAGGGTACCGGCCGGGAACGTCGCGACGAGCGCATCGAAGGCGCTCTGCTCGTCGGCCAGCTCCCCCACCACCGTGGAGACGATGTGCATCACGTGGCTGTACCGCTCGACGGTCGCGAACTCGGGTACGTGCACGGTGCCCGGCCGGCACACCCGGCCCAGGTCGTTGCGGCCGAGATCGACGAGCATCACGTGCTCGGCCCGCTCCTTCGGGTCGGCGAGCAGCTCGGCGGCCAGCCGGGCATCCTCGTCCGGGGTGGCGCCACGCCAGCGGGTACCGGCGATCGGGTGCAGCAGCGCGTGCCGGCCGGTCACCTTGAGGTGCGCCTCCGGCGAGGAGCCCACCACGTCGAACCCGTCGAAGCGGATGAAGTACATGTACGGGCTGGGGTTGGTGGTGCGCAGCACCCGGTACACGTCGAGCGGGTCGGCCCCGGTCGCCCGCTCGAACCGCTGCGCGACCACGATCTGGAAGCATTCACCGTCGCGGATGGCCTCCTTGGCCGCCTCGACCGCCTTGGGGTGCAGCCCGACCGGGGTACGCGAGGTGACCGCGCCCAGCTCCGGAAAGTCCACAGTGGACACCATCGGCGGGGTGGGCCGGGACAGCGCCGTGGTCATCGCGTCCAGCCGGCCGATCGCCTGATGGTACGCCGCTCCCACTTGTCGCTCGTCACCCTCGACCGGAAGGATCGCGTTCGCTACGAGGAGTGCGGAGCCGGTGAAGTGGTCCAGCACGACCAGGTCGGTGGCCAGGAGCATGCCAAGCTCGGGAACGTGCAGGTCGTCGTCGGCAAGCTGCGGCAGCCGCTCGAAGCGGCGCACGATGTCGTACGCGAGGTAGCCGACCAGGCCACCGGTCAGCGGGGGTAGATCCTCCCCGGTGGCGGGGGTACCCGTGCCGGCCAGCGCGCGGACGGTGTCGCGCAGCACCTCGACCGGGTCGCCTTCGGTGGGCAGGCCCGCGGGCGGGGTACCGAGCCAGTGCGCCAGGCCGTCGCGCTCGGTGAGGGTGGCGACGCTGCGTACCCCGATGAACGAGTACCGCGACCATGCCGTCCCGCCGGACGCGGCGCCCTGCTCGGCGGACTCCAGCAGGAACGTGCCGGGGCCGCCGGCCAGCTTCCGGTACACGCCGACGGGGCTCTCACCGTCGGCCAGCAGGCGACGGGTCACCGGGACGACACGGTGGGTACGAGCAAGGGCGTGGAACGTCTCCTCGTCCGGCGTCACGACTCCGGTCGTCACTGATCCGCCCCCTCGTAGATCACGTCGCTGAAGCACGTCCGGGTACCCGTGTGGCAGGCCACCCCGACCTGGTCCACGCGGACCAGCAGGGCGTCGCCGTCGCAGTCCAGGGCCACCGAGCGTACGTACTGATGGTGCCCCGACGTGTCGCCCTTGACCCAGTAGCTGCGCCGGCTGCGCGACCAGTACGTGGCCCGCCCTGTGGCCAGCGTACGGCGCAGCGCCTCGTCGTCCATCCACGCCAGCATGAGCACCTCGCCGGTGTCGTACTGCTGCACGACGGCGGCCACCAGCCCGGCCGGGTCGCGCGACAGCCGCGCGAGGATCTCCGGAGCCACGATTGCAGTCACGGGCGCTCCTCTCAGATGCCCGATTGTTCCGCACTCGCCGGGCACGTTGCCAAGCCGTCTCATTGCTGGGAAAGATTTTTGGGGGATGTGCCGCCGGCTACCCGGGGGTACCGTGATTGTCGCGCCGTCGCGGCTTCTGGGCGAGCGCTCACCTCCCACGCAGCAGTCGGTCCTTCGTCTCCACAGCGGGCATCCCTGCCCGCTGCGGCCCGTTCGGCGTACCTGCACGCCGGTCCGCTGGGCTCCCGGAGGTGCGCGCACACCATCGCGAGCGCAGGCGGACACCTGTCCGGCGGGCCGCCCCGGACCGCCGGAGGAGACGGACGGAGGACTGAGTGCAGGCGAACATCGAGCGGCCCGGAGAACAGCCGCTCCCTGAAGAACCATCGACGGTACCCGCCCCACGGCAACCCGTGGACGACGGCTTGAGTGACTCCCCCAACGCAATCATCCCGATCGTCGAAACCGCTGAACCCGAAGCTGCTGAACCCGAAGCTGCTGAACCCGAGGCGGCGCCCGAGCCCGAAGCGGTGTCCGAGCCCGAAGCGGCGTCGGAGCCGGAAGCGGCGGAGGCGCAGCCGTCGGGGGAAGCCGGAGAGGCGTCTGCCGGCGTCTCGGTGGACGCGGTCGAGCCGGATGCCCCAGAAGCGGCGGACGCGGACGCCGCGCCGGAGTCCGCAGCACACGAGCCGGACGCCGACACGGCCGACACGGTCGCCGAGCCCGTCGAGCCCGAGGCCGAGGCAGCCGAAGAGCCGGCGGCCGAAAGTGCGGAAGCGGTGGAAACCGGGACCGAGGAAAGGGGAAGCGAAGAACCGGAAGCGGTGGCCGACGAAGCGGCGGAGCCCCCGGTCGAGCCGGTCGACCTTGTGGAACCGGAAGCTGACGCGGAGCTGGCCGAAGAGCCAGAGGATGCCGCCCAGCCAACGGTCGAGGCTGACGCCGAAGATGCGGAAGAGCCGCACGGCGAGGCCGGCGAGGAACCCGCCGCAGAGGCCGACCAGGCCGGAGAGCCCGAGGCCGAAGCCGAGACCGCCGAAGCCGACGAGCCAGCGGCTGAGGCCGACACGACCGACGAACCCGAAGCCGAAACGACCGAGGAACCGGCGGCCGAATCGGATCAGGTCGAGGAGCCCGCCGCCGAAGCGGAAGCGACAGAGGCGGAGGAAACCGCCGAGGCCGAGGAACCGGAGGCCGTTGCCGAAGACGGGGCCGAAGAACCGGCGGAGGAATCCGAACCGGTCGATGCGCTGGTCGAGGTGGCCGCGTCGCTCGATGAGCAGGCCACGGACGAGGAATCCACCGAGGACGCCACAGCCGCGACGACCGAGCCGGTCGACGCGGAAGCCGAACCCGTCGAGGCCGAAGCCGTCGAGCTAGCCGAAGGGGAACCGGCTGAGGTGGTCGAGGCGGCCGAGGAGATCGCGGCGACTGCCGCCGATCTCGACGCTGCCGGCGAGGAGCTTGACGCCGCCGAGGTCGAGCTCGACGAGGCCGAAGCCCACCTGGAGGAGGCCGAGGCGCGGGCGGTCGGCCCCGGCGACGCGGGCGCGGAGCCGGTCGTGGAGTTTGAGGCCGTGGCCGTGGTACTGGAGGAAGCCGGCCCGGACGACGACGCCGCGGTCGCCGAAGAGGAGGCCGGCGCGACGTTCGTGGCGCTTGCGGACGCCGAGCCGGAGTCCACCGAGGCGGAAGAGGTCGAGGTACTGGTGGCCGCACTGGCGCCGTTGCGGCCGGGTGACCTGCCGCAGACCTCGATCGCGGTCTGGAAGCCGGATACCCTGGCGGCGATCCGGGAGCAGGTACGCGAGGTCCAGGCCCGGTTCGTGGACGACCCGGCCGAGGCGGTGGCGCAGATCCGGGCGCTGGTGTCCGACGCCGTACACACCCTGGCCGACGCGCTGCTGTCGGAGCAGCTCGGCGCGATCGACCCGCACCAGCACAGTGACAGCCCGGACACCGAGTCGCTCCGGGTGGCGCTGCGCCGCTACCGGGAGTTTCTGGATCGGGTACTCAACGTGTGAATGACGGCGGGGAGGGCCGCGACTGGCCCTCCCCGTCTCACGCGGCCCGGGCGGCGAGCGCGGCCAGGGCCCGGCGGACGTCGGCTAACCTCGATTCGCGGTCAGGTAATTGAGTTGAGGTCGGGTCGGTGGTGTTAGCGGGGTCTGTCGGGTGGTCGCCATCCTTCGGCGAGGGCGCGGCGTTGCCAGGCGTGGGGGTAGCTGGT
>Ga0137380_10006326_pt1 | contig 10565 bp, 8 predicted proteins | sample SagtaG_17_FD_104809 | JGI IMG/M metagenome (GOLD analysis project Ga0137380, IMG submission 104809) | Vadose zone soil microbial communities from Sagehorn Ranch, Mendocino, California, USA - Sage2_L_100_16 metaG | ecosystem: Environmental > Terrestrial > Soil > Vadose zone | place: USA... | reverse complement strand
GGTTGGAAGCCGAGTACCGGCTCCGCCGCCTCCGCGAGTTCGCTACGGCAGGCCGTCTTCTCGATGTTGGCTGCGGACACGGCGACTTCCTACTCGCTGCGAGTCGCGACTTCGACGTCTTCGGTGTAGACCTCGTTCCTCGCTTACGCCCCGACGCGCAAGTGTTCAACGTTTTCCACGGACGACTCGAGGACGCGGCGTTCCCGGAAAACTTCTTCGATGTCGTAAGCGCAGTCGAAACCTTGGAACACCTGTTCAATCCTCGGAGGACGCTCGATGTGATCCACCGCATCTTGAAACCACGCGGAATCCTCCTGCTCCAGACGGGGGATGTCGATTCGATCCGTGCGCGTCTGAACTTGAAGACGTGGACCTACCTCCAGCCTCCAATCCACCTGAACTTCTTCAGCCGAGAAGCCCTACGGCGACTCGCAGCGGAAGTTGGTTTCGAGCCAATGAAATCTTGGAGCTTCGGTCGGGCACCGACAAGGTTACCCATTCTTCGTCATCTCGGCCCGACGGAGGTGCTTCGACCTGCGTTAGACTGGGCTGCGCGTGCTGGCCTCCTAGGAGCGATGCACGTCTGGCGCCGCCGAGAAGAAGATGTCGGGTTCACCCGGCGTGTTGACTAACCAGCCTTCATCATCAAACGAGCGGTTCTGTCCGAAAAATCATGATCGAGAAGAAACCCAAGTTCGAAAAGGGAGCGCGTTCTTCCAAACGCCGCTCAATGCGGTCCATTGCACGCGCGACCCACCAAAGACCCTCACCATCCCCTTTCCTTGGACCAGGAGGTTTGTAGAGGATGTGAACGCCCAGAACCCGTTCGAGACAAAACTCTGGCGCAAGGAGACCGCTGAACTCGCGCGCCGAGTACAAGAATGCAAATACTTGCTCGTTTCCGATGCCAATTCTCGTTCGAACGTGACGCCTCGCGAGCTTACGATATCCGTCAAACTTCAGTAGGAGCGGGCTGAAAAGGAGCTCATAGAGGGCAATCGGATTGAGCAAGCCGATAATGAGCTTGCCTCGCGACTTCAAGAGAGGGTGCAGGGAGCGTTTGAAAAGGTCTAGTCGCGGTTCAAGGTTGAGCGTTCCGTAGACCGAATACGCAGCGTCGAAAGGCCCGACCCCCAGATCCACGACAGGAGAGAGGTCACTTGCGCGGCCAACCAGGAACCTCGTTCGGTCGGCCAAGTGCCACCGCTTTGCCTTGGCCCTTGAGAGTTCGATCATCTTTGGTGAGAGATCGACACCCACAACCCGAAAGCCACGCTGTGCCAGCAGGAGGCTTTCGCCTCCAGTGTAGCAGCCGATGTCCAGGAGCCAGCCTCCTGCCGGCGTTACACCCCGAATGAGCTCGACGGCCAGGCTCTTCGCGCGCTGGCTGACAAGCGCCCGCCCAACAGTTTCGTCGTACGAGGAAGCAATCCGATCGTATGCGGACTGAACCTCAGCGTAGTAGGATTCCCAGGACATAGAAACCTCGTTCGCGCATGACTCCAGTGCGCAATATTTAGCCTTCTCCCAACTGAGCGACGAATGGTCCGGAAAGCGGCCTCCTCTCATCAGCGGCCGGGTCATGAGAGAATGAAGACTTGGCTCGAGCTTCTTGCCCACAAAACAGGCGAATTGACAGTGCGTGGTAGAATTCGAGTTACCCCTAGAAGTCCGGACGACATCCAGCCAACTTGATGCCATCCCCGTTGGAGCAATTGTCTCCTCAAGCGTAATGGGGAATAAGGATGGAGGTAAGCGTTCCACATTCTCCGGTGCAAGATGGCAAAGATCGCGTATGGGGAGGATGTTTTGATGACAAGGCGACCTCCTGGTTTGGTGACCCGAGTGACCTCATCGAGGAAATCGGCCATGGATTCGGGCGGGATGTGTTCCGTGACCCCAAGCGCGAGGACCGTGTCGAAGCGTTGTTTCTTGAAGGGGAGCCTCAAAGCCGAGCCAACGATGGCCCGCTGAATATTCCCCAGGTCGATCCCACGAATGAGCCATCGTTTGCCGATGTCCAGGCTGATGGTGGAGGGGCTGAAAGCCGAGAAACGTCCGAAGTTAGCGCCGAGATCCAACACCATTCCGTGAATCCACGACCGAATCGGACCAACCTGTCCCTGGTGGAATTCCTGTTCCGTGATTGCTTCGTAGACGCTAAAGTCAGGCAACTGGCCGGCCTGCCGAGGAGGTCGTCCGAGCTTTCCACTGCTCGCCGTTGTATCACCGCCGACCATGAAAGCTGACACTCGAAATGGGGCCAAATGGCTTAAGGAATCTTGACGAAATCCAAACGAGCGATGGATGCTGGGTTTGACCACCCGATGAAGCTCAACAGGGACCGATGGATCGTCCCGCGCGGAACCAAGGCTTTGAAACCCTCTGGACTAATGAAGCAATGATGCCCAGTTCCGATCGTGGCCCGTCGGAAAGCCCGCCAGTTCGGGCCTTGGCTTCTGGAATCTTTGGGGTCGCATACACCCTAGCCGGCATCATAGCTGTAGGCATTATCCTCGACCATCTGCTTGGACTTCCGATGTGGGTCGATGGACTTTGGCGATTGTTAGGAGCGGTTCCGATCGTAAGTGGGGTTGCCTTAGAGGCCTCAGGAACGTCCGCATTTTGGAAACATGGCAAGGGGACCCCCAATCCGATTGCACACCCATCTCAACTTGTGACACGGGGTCCCTATTCTTGGTCTCGTCACCCGCTTTACTTGGCCCGCCATCTCATCCTTCTCGGATTCTCGTGGCTCCTCGGGTCCCCGTCGATCCTGATGCTCACTGTCCTTCTCTTCTTGTTGGTACAACTTGTCTTGATCCCAAGAGAGGAGGGGCGCCTGGCTGCGCGCTTCGGCGGACCGTACGCAGACTACAGAAACCAGGTTTCCAAATGGGTGAACTTACCGGGTGCCTTTCGCAGATCGCGTTGAAGATGATTCCCGTAACGAGGCCAAGCCCAAAGTGAATACGGTGGAACGCGCAAACTGCGGACTTGTTTTGATTGATCTAGCTTGGCGACTTAGAGTTCTTTGATTTCCTGGCCGTCAGAATCGGGAACGTGGCCAGTTCCATCCGTAGGGGCAGCCCCTTCAAGCGGCGCGACAATCGAAACCGTCTCCCCGGATTGAAGGGGATCTCGGTGACAGGCCCTACGGTCGCCGCGATTGAAGATTCAAGTTCGAATCGAACAAAGTGATGATAGGTCGAGAGAACGGAATTCGCCGCCCCGAGACCGAGCAAGTGTTCGCGGAAATCCGACTGGCCGCGGGCCGCGCTCGCAATACGCCTGTGAACCGGGGAGTTCAGGACGGCGAGGAGCCCACCGGGTTTCAACACTCGAGCAGCCTGCTTCAAAGCTTCCACCAAGTCCGATGCGTAGTGGAGAGATGCGTTGTAGACGACCGAATCGACACTACCGGACCGAAAGGGAAGACGATGTAGGTCCCCCCACACCCGCTCGAACCCAGGGCCCTTTCGAGTGTATGTCTCAGCGGCTTCGAGGCCGACCAGGCGGTCCAAAACAGCGTCCACCGCGTACGCCTCATACCCTCGCACCGCCAATTGATGCGAGAGCCAACCGATCCCGGCACCCACATCAACTACTCTGCGCCAAGTGCCAGGGTTCAGAATCCGGAGGAGGGCTTCCATGCTCCGTGCTTTCACAGCCCACTCAGTCACGCGCCTTCCGGTCAGATCCCGGTAGGGGAGGCTCATGAGGTACGCCGGGTTCGGACTTCCCCAGCCGTCCTTCCCCCAGATCTCTGCATACGAGTCCGCGAATGTAGCAACGTCATGTCTGTCCGACTCTCGGACGAGCATTGGAATGCCGCCCGAAACCGGGAACTCATGGCCATTGCTGCACCGCAGCGTTCCGATTTCGATTGGATCTAGGGGGGAAGGGATATCGGCAAATGGACGAAAACACTCAGGGCAGCAAAGAACTTTAGTGGCGGCAAGATGCATCTGACCGATCTCTCCGGAGGACGCTTCCTAATCACCCACCGCCAGCTCTAAACGTGATGAAATACCCCATGGGAGGCCCGAAGATTCGGGCTACACGAAAGTGCCACAGAAAAATGATTCGATCGACTTGAAAGCCTGCGGCCACCGCGATGTCCTTTATCCGCACGAGGGACGTCGACATATTCAGGTCCGCATAACCGGTCGCAGCGAGAATCCTGGCCTGGAATTCGGGACTCCAGAGGTGAAGCAACGGCCACTTCGTGTGCGGCTCAATCGGGTATCGAAGCTCAGGAACCTGAAGGACGAGGTACCCGCCCGGCCTTATTACACGGGCGATCTCAACAAAGAATGCAGATTGGTTCTCGATGTGCTCGACGAGGGATATCGCCAGGACCACATCGACACTTTTGGTCAAGATCGGAAGACGCTCCGCCATTGCCTGGATCCGAGGGATACTCAGTTCGGTGAAGTGGATGAGCGCTTGGCGATCTTCGTCCAGACCAACTAGTCGGTGGTTCCCCCGTAATAATGCCGTTAGGCCGCCGTGTCCACACCCCATATCGACAATCACGCGCCCCTCTCGAAATGATGACCTTGCGAGCGAGCGAACCAAGGATGCGTACCTTTCGTTCCGGGCGTGATAGAAGCCGATGGCCTGGAGGAATCTGACGATCGTGACGTACCAGGCAGTGATGCCGCCCCGCTTGGAAGAAGAGACTCGCCCGGAAGCAGAGTCACGCAACCGCAGACCTCTCAAGCTCGAGATCTGAGCCGACAGTGTGGAGAACTCCCCTCGGAATTGGCTCCGCGCTCATCGCTAGAATCGGCTCTGAAGCCCCGACAATCATCTCTCCAAAGTTGTCGATGTAAAGCGTGTAATATTGCCCGTTCGTCTGGAAGTCCCGATACATGTGTAGAGACTGTCCGTCCGAGAGCATGAAGTTGAGACCGGTGAATCCCCCGTGCTTCTCTATCGCCTCTTCGCGGACGGCACGGGTCGCCCGTGCCACGTCCTCGTGAGATCGATCCTCTATGTGATTCAATAGTGATTGGAACAACACCTGAGAGTCGATCTGGCCCTTCTCTCCCGGATCGTTCACGAGAGACCCGTTATGCTGGAACGCCCACGTGACACCGTCGCGCTCGTCGATGAAGGGATGTGAGTATTTCTGAGCCACGAGTCCCGTCAGACTTGCCCTTCTCAGGTGGCCCATCACAATCAACGATTGCCCGGGTGTGCGTTCGATGTTCAGCTTCGCGATTTTCCACGCGGTCCCGTAATATTTCGAGGCATCAGCCGCGGAACCAGTGTCCCGAGCGTGATATTGCAGGTCTCCATTCTTGAAGCACACGAGGCCCCATCCGTCTTTGTGACCGCGCTCATCCGGTGCGCCGATCGGACACATCCCTTGCGTGGCTAAGTTGGCGAACTCCTCGAACAGGTCGTAATAAACGGGCCCCCGGCTAACGACACCCATCATCCGACACATGGCACGAGCGAACCCTCCGATCGTATATGAACGTCCTCCACCCTTTCGCATCAAATCACCCGAAAAGTCACAAAGCCCGCGTTGGCTCTTCCTCCGGCCGAACCGGGACCGCGAGTCCGTCGATCGGACCAGAATCGGGCCCGAAGAGGTGCCGGAGGTCCAATCCAGCGTCGGGTTTCCGGAGTCAATTGCTACCCGGGGGCCACTCGATGATGACCCAAGTGGTGGGGACGCGGACAGATCCATACGCGACTCGCTGCTCGACGCGAAGCCCATCGAACCACAAGCCCATACTCCCCGCGCCGGTCAGGCCTGGAAACTCGTAAAGGCCCAACGCGGTCACGGCAAACGACTGCGTTAGCCAAAAGTACTGGCCCTTGGCCGGCACGGTGGGCGAGTCCACGTTCAGGTCAGCAATAACAAGCCTCCCGGGAACGAGCTTGAGATCAAACCCGGTTCGGCTCCCTGCCGTGGCCGATTCGAGTACGGTCCCGACAAGACCGAACGGCCACAAGATGACCGGCAAATCGAGGATTGTCCCAGCGCTCGGATCGTCGACGCGAATGCGGTATGAGACCTCGTAGACACCCGGACTTAGCTGTGCGTAGGGACCGAACCAGAAGTTGGAGGTCTCGTTCGGGGAATGGCGAAGCGCGCTGTCATCTTCGGCCAACGGGTCGGCGACCCGAGAGCCGCCCGTGACGATGACCGATGAATCCTCGTACGTCCGGGTGAAGGGAGTGAACAATGCCAAGGCAGGCGACCCACGCTGGAGGAGGACGGCGCCATCGCCCGAGCCGACAACGCCGAACCCATCGGTGCGGTTCGCCCAATCGTAAATCACCGCGGCTTCGTTCGGACGTGTCCCGTAGTCCGCGAGAACGTAATCGACGGAGGCCATCAGGGCGCCCATCGTCGAATTGAACGAAGTGCCCGGAGGATGCAACGTACCGATCGGGATGAAGAAAGCGTTCGGCCGGTTGGAAACGAGAGGAAAGAGGTTGTTCTGTGTCAGGACCGAAGCGGACGCGGGAATGAGGGAGTACAGGGAATCGACCGCCCGTTCGTGATAGCCAATCCACGGGAATCCGCCAACGGGGTATGTCGCGAAACCGACAGGCCCCAGTGGACTGGCAACGACGAGTAGTACAATCGTCGTCGTCAGGGAGGCGGGGGGAAGGACTGTCCGAATCGAAATCGACCGCGCTCTCGCAAAGATCGGTCGGGTGTGCGAACGAAACCAATCAAAGGTTCGCGAAGGCCTCGCAATGCCGATCACCGTGCCGTAAAAGATGAACGGGAGCACAAACGCGGGATATTGGTCTCCGAGACTGTAGAATGGCGGATTGTTACTTAGAAGCGCCACCACCATCCAAGGGACACAGAAGAATAGAGCGTGGAGGGACCGAGCGGGCATGAATAGGACAGGGCCAAACAGCGCGAGGATGTACCAAATCTTCAACGGCGCGTCGTAGCTCAACGCTGCGAACGCGTGGACCGGATTCGTAATGATCCGAACCGGGACATCGAGCAATCCCGAGGCACCAAGGACACTCCAGTACCCGGAACCCCCGGAGACTCCAGAGAAGTACGGATTTCGGGGATTCAACGCCAGCTCCACGGCCCTCCCGAGCACCAGCCACACGCTCGCGAGTCCCAAGAGAAAGAGGAGCGAGCGCCTCTCCTTGCTGTCGACCGAGTTGTGCAGCTTCTTGAGTGACCAGACAGAGGACAATAGAAAGCCCAAAGCGAGTGCGGCGACGAGGAACGATGCCGCCTCGATCGTCGACAGGGCGAGCGCCATGCTCACCAGGAAAACAGTCCACTCCCTCCGCTCGAAGAAGTACAGTCCGGTCAAGACGGCGAGCGGAAGAAACGCTTCTGGGTGAAAATCGTACCAATTGACGCCCTGCGTGGCCGGATGCAAGAGATACACAACGCCCAGAACAAACGCGATTCGTTCTGAATGGAGCACCCGCCGACCCAGGGCGTAGAGGGGTAGGGCGGCAAGTGCAATGGCCCAGGTCTGAAGCACGGTCAAGGTCAATGGCGAGGGAACGAGCGCATACGGGATGAGCAATAGGAGCAAGATCGGGCTGAAGTGCACACCAAAGACGCTTCCGGACGGATTGGAGGGCAGGTCGATTGTATTGAAGAAGAATCGTTGGTTGAATACGGTGGTGTACATCGATTGGTGATAGATGCCGAGGTCGTAGGCTTGAGCGTCGAGAGCGTAAACGCGTAGGGCGGTGAGAATGGAAAACACAACGCCATAGACTGTCGTCGCGACCAGGATTGAGCGGGTCCAAACGGATGTGCGCAACCATGCCGCCCAAATCGCATGGATCACGGCCGCTGGGCGATGCATCGTCCGCGCGAGTCGTGGGTGCACGGTCCAATCAACCTCGAGCCGAGCTAAAGGCTTCTGGTTCGCGATGCGAACCTTGTCGCCCATCTCGCAACCGCATCACATGAGTCGAGGACACGGCACAAGGAAACTGCCTGCGTTGGTCGCTCCCGCAAATTCCGGTCGGACCTGGGCGAGGCCAAGTGTCGGGTAAGTCGACCGCCCCGTTCCACCGACAAAACCGGATCAATCCGGCGGGAGTTTGCCAGGGGAAGACGACCTCAGAACCTGTCGATACAACTTGAGGTGCTCCGCCGCCACGACGTCCCACGTTGACGTTTGCGAACGCCGCAAAAGGCCTTCGCCGAGTTTCGTTGCGAGATCGGGCTCGCTCAGGATCCGTAGGATCGCCCGCGCGATCTCGCCCGATTCGGGGGCGACCTTCAAGCAATCGACCCCATCGACGAGTTCGCTGAACCGCGGAGTCTTGCTGCACACGAGCGGAACGCCATAGCCTGCGACATCGTGAACGATAGCGCTCACCTCGACGAACTGGTCCGTGTAGGGAAGGGCGAGTGCTGCGGCCTCCCGCATCAGCTCGGAGATCTCTTCGTCGCTGAGGAACTTCGTCAGAAATCGGACGTGGTCCGTGAGGGCCTCTGCTTGGACCCGTTCATGGAGCCCCAGGAGGTATCCCCGTTCCCTCTCGTGGACCACGGATCCGGCGATCGTAAGCCGAATGTCCGGGACTTTCCCCCTTAGGGTCCCGATGGCGCCGATCAGGGACTGAAGGCCTTTCTCGGGCCGAATGAAGCCGAAGAAGACGACGTGATGGGACGCCGCGCGACCACCCGCAACGGCCGAGACCTGTACGCTCCCCAGAGGAATCACGAAGACATCGTGAAGTCCGTACTCACCCTCGGCGGTCTTTCGCATTCCCTCACTGTGGACGACGAAGGCTGAGGCGAAACTGCCCGTCGCCTTCATCGACGACCGAAACGCGAGATGGAGGAGTCCTTTCATCCTCCGACCTTGAAGACTCTCTTCCGTCACGAGTCCGTGGAGGGTCACAACGACCGTCCCTCGAGGACGCAGGACGGCAGCGAGGAGCGGTAGGAGGAGGAGCGAGCGCGCGATGCTCCCGAACGTCCGGTACTCGAATTGGATGTGGTAGATATCCGCGTCCTCCCTGGCGAGCCGCCAGAGTAATCGTGCAAGCGGCTGATCGGCGGCGACGATCTTGCACCCCAGCCGCTCGAAAATCCGTCGGGCGGTGTACGTTCCCCCCGCCCGCCTCCGTGTCGACGCAATGGCTAAGATCTTCAGGGGGCACCACCGTCAGATCGGCCCAAGGTACGTTACGAGAACGTAATCGAAGTAGAAAGGTCCACCTCGCACACCGCTGCTTCGGAATTCCATGGAACCGGTTCCGGCGTCGGAGTACGAAAGAACAAAGGGCAACGCCAGCGGTTGCCACAGGTCTGGCGCGGAGAAGAACGAGGGATCCACCGTCCGGGAAACGATGTCCCGGCTCGCGGTGGCATTGAGGGACTGGGCAATCTCGAGTGTGATGTTCCCCCTCGAGGTCCGGCTCGCCTTCAGGTAGAAGGAGGCGTCGTACCGACCCGGCGCAAGATGGGCATATGGCCCGACCCAAAAGCCGTTGGGACTTGCATTCAACTCGTTGTAGAAGAATACGGTCCCGCTCTGGGACGTGGAATCCGGGATCACGATCCCTGACGTGTGGATCAGATCGCGATAGTCATACCGGTATTGAGTCGGCCCTTCGACCATCACGGGTCCACTGTACCCGCGGCCCAGCAGGATGACGCCGTCGCTCGACGCAAGGATGCCGTATTCGCCCGTTGACATCAGCTGCGGCAGCTCCGTACTCAGAGGTGTCTGGCTCCACACACGGAGGAAGTAGTCGGTTGTCCTTGTGTCCGCCAAGACGTAATCGATGGTTTCGTTTCCGCTCGGTCGGTAGAGGTAAACGTCAGAACGCCCGCTAACTTGCGGAAATAGGTTGTTTTGCGTCAGGACCGAAGCATGGGGCGGTATGAGGGCGATCACCTCGTGCAGAATCGCGTCGTGGGCGTTCGGTATCGGGAGCCCCTGTTCGTATGCGATTCCGGGGAGCGCCCCTTGCATGAGCGGGTTCAGGGGCGTCAGGAATGCGGACACCACGATTGCGCCCGCCAGGACCGCACGCGCGTTCCCCGGATTCCGGATTCGGCCGAATCCGTGGATCGCCGCGAAGATGAGGAAGACCGCTACGAACCCGCCCGCGTACTGATACCCGAATAGGTACCAAGTCACGGGGACTGGCAGAAGGGTGAACACAAACCACGGCAAGGAGACCACGCATTCTCGAAGGGCCAGGAATGGTACGAAGACCAGACTCCCGAACGACAGGAACCAAAAAGCCGCTCGGAACGCCCAGCTGTCCGGGGGGCTTCCGGACTGGAGGAAGCTCGAGAGCGTTGAACCGACGGACCGGCCTGAGCCGGCAAAGTACGCAGAGAGGGAGAGGATTGAGAAAAGGGAGGCCACCGACAAAACGAGCGTCGCGAAGAGGAGCAGTGCCCGCGGCCGATCAAGGTCCAAGCGAATCCGCAACGATAGACGACCGCCGTCGGCCGTTCTGCGGACGGACAATTGGCGAACAAGGTGGGCTAGCGCGATCGAACCGACTAAGACCGACGCGAAGTCAATGGTGAAGATCGAGAGGAGGAAGAAAACGGCGTACCACCTCCACCG
>Ga0137380_10006325_pt1 | contig 10565 bp, 11 predicted proteins | sample SagtaG_17_FD_104809 | JGI IMG/M metagenome (GOLD analysis project Ga0137380, IMG submission 104809) | Vadose zone soil microbial communities from Sagehorn Ranch, Mendocino, California, USA - Sage2_L_100_16 metaG | ecosystem: Environmental > Terrestrial > Soil > Vadose zone | place: USA... | reverse complement strand
CAGACAAGACAGAACACAACATCAAGATGTCAAAGGTAATTTCAAGATACCTAACACTATTGAGAGAAATGCATGATATTATCTGCAACGTTCAACTAGACGATAAGATGAAAGCATGGTTCAGGGAGATAGAGAAAGAGTATCATAAATTGGCAGATGAGAGAGGTGCAATAATCGAAAAGATAACACGGATCGAAAGAAATGAAGATGTGCATTTCCTCTTCGAAGATGCCGATTTTTCCATAGACACAATAAAGAAATTAATAAAGCAAGGGGAGAAAGACACAGAAAATATTTTAGCAACAAATTAGAATTATATGGATTCGTCTTTTTTAATTTCTACTGTCATAATACCATTAATTGCTTCTTCTATGGTACTTGGAGGTCTGCTTAGCATATCAATACTACAACTGCCTACAATAAGAAAAAATATGCGTATGCAAACAGAACAAGAAATCTATGCAAGGATAATGGAAGCTAGGATTAGACTCGAAAACACTGAAGTATTTACAAACATGGCAAAGGAAAGCCCAGTCTTTGCAGAACATTTTGGACTAGTCGATACTCCTGAGGAGTATTATACTGTAATGGCATTTGTTGATTTGATTGAATTCTTATTCAGACTAAACAAAGCAAAGATGGTGGATGCTGAGATTTGGTCTCGTTGGAAACTGTTCGCAAAAACAATGCTTACCATCCCAAAATTTAAGAAGGTATGGGTTAAAACAAAAGACATTCACAGTACTGAATTCAGAGATTTCATTGATTGCCTATGAGTATTTGGAGAGCACATCACAAACATCGGGGTTAGTGAGAACATAGAACAGAGAACTCTTTCAGATGTACAGGCTAAAATATATGCACAGATTAACTAATCTTATCATAACATTGATGTTTTCCTATACAGCTCACCCATACTAACTAACTACTTGTGTAAGCAATTCTTTATAAATTGACTAACCTTTATTATGGTTAGATAATGCCTGTCTTAAAAACGTCTTTGAAGAAAAATGATTTACAGGAAGGCAAGCTCTTAAGGGCTGAGTAATTTGACGATGTATCCCGACACTGTGGAAGAGATCAAGACAGGTACAGTCAAAAACGTACTAAATTCGTTCTACGAGCACGTAAGGACGTGTAAAATTTGCCATAGATACCTTAACGCCATATTGGAACACTCAGTAAAGAGTAAGGAGCAGTAGCAGTTGCACTTTGGTCCTTACTCCATAGGGGTTTAGGACTATTCCTTCTACGAATTATTATTACCGTTTGAATTCTAAATGTGTCGTTCATACTGGATACCACCGTCCACATCTTTAGAGTGAGTTCGATTAATTTCCTAAATAATGTGTATCGTTCATATTCTGGTCATACAGTTCTTTCTTGTTTCGAAGTGGTATGACGGTGAATTGCCTTGTAGCCATTAGTTTTATCGTCTCTTTTCAATATCTCAAAATTATCCTGAGATTATTTCTGTATCTGAAAGAAGGTAACAAACTAATCTCGAACCTGCAAAATCGGTCATATCCTCAGGCTCACGATATGTTTTGTTACTAAATTTGACCTCTAAACTATCGAAGTCTTTAACCCTTGACTGTATTTTATAGAACTTGATTTTTTCCTTTCTAGGAAGGATATTAGTTAAGTCGCCAACCCTGTTTAGCAATAACTCATATTTCGGCTTATTGTCAAGATATTACTCGTGATAATTTCTTGTTTTATCTTACCTCTTTTGTTCAAAGCTTATGGGACACTAGGTTACACGACACGAGTGCCTTACTATTCAACTTGAACACTCTCCTTGTCTTATTTGCCAATAGCAATTTTTTTCTCATTTGAAAGTTGACCTAGTGCTGCTCCTTTCAGGCGAGTCCCTGAAGTGAGCAAATAATATAATGAACTGTAATTAATTCTGGTATAATGTAAATGTTAGAATACAAAGACAACAACGAGAGAACAAAAAAAGATTACGCATCAGTAGCTAACATCTTAAACGCGATTTCTGATGATAAATCTTTAGTTATCTTCAATACCATTGCTATTAATAGCAATGACTTTCTTATAAGCAAAGTAAATCTTACCCGCAAGCAATATTATTCAAGAATATCTAATTTAACAAAATCTGATTTGATTAGTAGAAAGAATAAAAGTTATATCCTTACCTCGTTTGGTAAAATAGTTTATGACGCTCAAAAGAGAATTGAAATGGCTGCTGAAGACCATTGGAAGCTTAAGGCTATTGATTCTATTGAAAGGTTTGATAATCGTGGGTTACCAGCAGAAGAATTTAATAAAATCATTGACACCCTAATAGAGAATCAGCAAATCAAAGATACATTATTCGGAAGCCATCACCGGCAGCAGATTGCAACTATGGCTTCTCCCGAAATGAAAAAGAATAGCTTACAATGGTGAAAAGGATTCTGGTAGTTGATGACGAACACGACATTAATTTAACACTTAAGTTCGTTTTAGAGGGCAATGATTTCAAAGTTGATTCATTTACTAATCCTTTGGTGGCGTTACAGAATTTTAAGAGTGGCCTATACGACTTGGTTGTATTAGACGTCAAAATGCCAATAATGAATGGATTTGGTTTATCTCAGGCAATTAGGAAATTGGATGAAAAAGTGAAAATTTGTTTCTTGACAGCAGCTAGTGATGTCTATTATGAAGCCTTTGGAAAACAAGTATTTCCTAATATCGATGAAAAGTGCATTATTCATAAGCCTATTGAAAATGAATTATTGATAAAACAAATAAAATCAATTATGTGTTAGTGTTTTATTAATGCTAGTTCAAAATATACGATAGGACTACTTGTCTTCTTAGCAATAGATGCATTATTAGAAGTTAATAAAATTGCAACAAACAATGTTGCGGATGTGTTTAACGGGCAGGTCTTGATAATCCTACTCACAATTGTATCCTTTATTGCATTGATTTATGGTTCAGAAAAACTAAAACCAGAGGATCGATGGCAAATCTAAAGAGACAAAAGAGGACAGACACTCTTTGCACATGATTGATTCGAGCAAATCAACCACAAAATCCTCATCTTCATCTGGAATTACTTCAGATCATTATGAACAACAAGGAGGAGAAGAACAACGCCAAGTCACATTAACAAAAGCGTTGTCAATTTCACTTATGATATCAATAGGAATTGGATTGCATAACTTTGATGAATGTCTTGCAATAGGTGCAGCTGTTTTATTGGGAGAAGTGGCTTGAAGTACATTTCTAATATTAGGATTTACCATACACAACACTGCTGAAGGACTGGCGATAGTTACACCATTGGCCAAGGTGGGAATAGTTGGTATCCGCAAGATACTAATGATGCGCATAGTTGCCGGCGTACCAACAATAACAGGAGCATGGCTTGGAGGTTTCCTATACTCTCCTCTTGCTTCGATAATATTCTTATCTATAGGTGCCGGAGCAATATTTCAAGTTGTCTTTTCGATAACATATTGGATGTTAAACAATACGATTGTCACTAATTCAGGTGAAGATGGCAATAGAAAAATCATTCTGAAAGTAATTAACATACCTATTATTGTTGGCTTTTCATTTGGTATGTCCATAATGTATCTCACCAGCTTATTAGTATCATTATGATAACCCAGTAACTATAGCACATGAACGTTGATAGTTTAGTTTAACACGTTGACGTGTCCGTTGATAGTTTATAGCACATGAACGCTTCAATCGCAATCACTAGAAAGTGTTGATGCACTAACAACGGAAAAGGACTTCTAAACCCTATTTATCGTAGGTTTGTTATCATTCTGACACAGATTGGTAACTTATGCTGGGGGAGATGCACACAATAAAGGCGACAACACCGGTTCGACGACGGTGATGCGCAGTTGCATCAAGTGTTAAAAGTCCCGTACGCGATCTGTCACGGAGGTCTGAGTGTGTGGTTTGCTGTTGTTGATAATCTTTCAAACAGCTTGGTTCGTGGTCGTTGCAGGTTTGTGGCATTTTTGCTAACTACAATATGCTCTGCTTGACGATGCAACCGTAAGATGGCGAGATCTACTTCCATATCAGCTCCTACCTCTTTCTCCTCCTATTTCTTCAATCCTATCCTATGACAGCATTCTCTTTGTTGATGACAGATAAGCTATTGGTTATTTGTTTATGGAATATCCGAACCCAAGAGAAATAGAAGAACCAAAAGGGATACCAACGATTCATAACGTTCAAGCGGTATTGGTAACGAAGGTTCAGGAAGATAATACTGATTTTATCACACTCACTTAGAGGACTCCTTTCAAGAGAAGAGTTATCATATATATCATATATTCGATGGGTGGACTATAAAATATAATAATAGCCACTATGTACTAACATTAATGCAAGATAATGAGAACATAATCTTTGGAATATTAGCGGCTATTGTAGCCTCTATGCCTTTAGCAGCAGGCACAATTGAAACGGCATTAGCCCAAACAAATCCAGCAATTCCGCCAGCGGCAGATCAAGCGTCTGGTAAGGCAATTCCAACTAAAGGATCATCATCAATGTCAAATATGAATATGTCAAGTACAGCAACTGGCACAACAAATAAGACTACAATAACAAGAGATTCTGTCACTGTGCTTCTTGAAGGTAAAATAATACCAGGAAAAGGATTCATACATCTTTATGACTCAACTCCATACATGATAAATGCCGGACATGTAGCTTTGCATGTTCCTTGTGATAAAAATTCTAAACCTGATGTCAGTGTACTTCTCGGACCCGCTCCAAATTTCACTGCAGTGCAGCCAGATCTTATTAAGGAATTATCTAAGCCTGGCAATATGTGCCTGTATCACGCAGATATTAATTCAGATCCTCAGAAGAAAATTTATCAAACAGATGTTGCGCTGCAGAACCCTTCAAATCAGTCAATAACATTCCCAGCGAGTAGTTGTTCGGACCTGAAATCACAACTGGAAGTCCTAGTTCAGGATTAATGAGCCTTGATCTACTTTTCGCTACTATCGTCGCTATATTCTGACTCTTGTTCAGAATATAACGAACATTAGATAGCGCTAGACTGGTATTTAATTGACGTATTGGTATATCTTATGAACGATATTGTTGGAACGAAACTATTTTAGTTTCATTTCCGATCGGTGGTGAGATTGAACAGTATTTTCTTGGGTTAAACCGATGGAATTTTTCTGGTTTAATATGGTTTGAGTATGTAGTTGGATGAGATGATTGATTCTGGTATTCTTACAGATTCTACTTCTGATAAACCCAACGATGTTCCGCTACGATCGCAGCAGAGCACAGGTATGTATACACGAAATTGTTTGTCTGGTCCGTTAATTGTGAATTCTCTATATTGAGTCTTAAAAAGAGGATTATAAGGGTAATTAAGAGTGTGATTCGAAAGAAAACTAATAGAAGAGTAGAATATACACGGCGATAAATATATTCCCGATTTATTTATTTTCTCTTGATCTAAAGTGTTAATTAAGATTTCTGAAACTAGGTTGTTTATCCTAATACGTCTTTCTGGTCAAATGCATCTTTCTTTCCTTTGCTACGATTATGAGAATTATTATGATGAAGGCATACTCGAATAGCTCATTTACAATACTCATAGGATTTATTGATAATGCTCTTCCTCCTGTTAGGGGATTTGAAACTCTAGTTAAAGCCCAGATAATAACCAACACTACTGTTCCTCCAATTCCGACGTAATACCATGGCCTTCCCCATCTTTTAATCGTTAGCACCACCCAAAATAACTCGAATCCCTTGTAAGTCACAATCTTGAATCATAGCCTTTATCGAATACATGTATTGTCTGTGTGTTAATACTGTTCTTATGGTAAATATCGTATTAAGTATTAGCTGATTGGTTCGTTGTGAATATTAATTAACAAATCTACTATTATTACCACCTGACACCTGACACTATACTATCAAATACAACCACATCCTCTATTTGATCTCTTAAGCTGAAATCTGTGATTCGAACTTGAGAGTTGCCTATTCCCAGTAGTTTATCAATAACGTGTGCAGACAAGCTTGTCAATGCAGCCATAAGAGCAGTAATTATGAGAATCAAGGCAACATTTCGCATATGATGGTATGATAATGATCCTTCGTTATACCAGCCTTGTTTGGCAGGATAGTTCCTATGCTTATTTTTATTTGGAAATTTATTTCTTACCATCTAAATCGCCCGGAGCAGCTTGCCAACTGAAGAAATAAGCATTACTCTCTTTCAATGAGTCCATTGGGAGTGCTATTAATGTATATCCTACAAATGAGCAAGCAATAAAAGAAATGGGTTCATCACAATGTACGTAGCTTAGCAATGCATTGCAGATCATGTCCAGATCAGCTAACCCTAGTGAATGTTATCAGGACCTCCACTGGTATATTATTGGAATGCTATGTTTGTGCAACTGAAGAAGAATGACAATTCATCATCTGTTTCTTACATACAAAATCAACCGAGAGAAAAGCAGCAAAGGTGATGATAATATTGGTTCTTGAGGTTAAAAAACCCCGTCCTATGTGGGAAATTCTTTTTTCAACTCATCACACAGATGTCGGGTTGCTTTACATAATAACTTCTATTGCATTTCTCATGATGGGTGGTGCATTAGCTCTCGCAATCCGAACTGAACTATTTTTACCAGGGCAGCAGCTCATGGGAGCGAATGATTTTGCTCGAATCTTTACAGTGCATGGAACTAATATGCTGCTATTGTGGGTGATTCCGTTTGCAGCTGGTGTTGGAAACTATCTGGTTCCTATTATGGTTCGTTACAAAGATATGGCATGGCCAAAGCTGAATGCTGTTGCCTATTGGATGATTCCAGTGGCAGCTGCTCTAATATGGATAGGCTTTTCTGATACTGGATGGACTGCCTATCCCCCCATATTCTGTCAGTAAAGCGCCTGGCCCTGCAGCTGATATGTGGGTATTTGGAATGAAGATATTAGGAATATCCTCTATACTCGGTTCAATCAATTTTGTAATCACTATACTCAAAATGAAGCATCCAGATTTACCTATAATGAAAATGCCATTATTTGTATGGGCAGTTCTCATAACATCATTTATGGCGATTGTTTCAATGCCAACCTTCTCAGCGGACATGGTTATGATATATACTGATAGATTAGGAGTGTCTGGCTTCTTCAATCCAGCTATGGGTGGAGACCCAATAGCGTACCAGCATTTGTTCTGGTTCACGTTCCATCCAGAGGTATACATTTTTCTTATACCAGCTGTCGGTATGCTCTATGAAATTATACCCAAATTCTCTAGAAAACCAATTTTTAGCTATCAATCAGGGGTAGTTGCGTTCATATTATTAGGTGTAATTGGATTTGCATCTTGGGCACATCACATGTTTGCAACAGGTATTAGCTTTACGGAAAAGACAGTCTTTATGATAGGAACACTGGCTGCAGTGCCAGCTTCGGCTATGCATGTATTTAACTGGCTAGCTACCATGTGGGGTGGAAGAATCAAATTTGCATCGCCTATGCTTTTTGCGGTCGGTGCGATAATGCTCTTTTTTGCATCTGGAGCAGGAGGCGTAGTAAATACAGCGATTCCGTTAGACTTTATGACACATGACACCTACTTCGTGGTAGGTCACTTTCACCTTATGTTAATGGGAACTGTATCTTTAGCCTTTACAGGCTTCATCTATTATCTGTTCCCACTAATTACTGGCAGAATGTATTATGAAAGGGCAGCACAAATTCACTTTATACTAGCATTTGTGGCTATCATTTTGGTCTTTGTTATCCAGCATCTATTGGGATTATATGGAATGCCACGAAGGGTCTTTGACTACACGCCAATTTATGAGTTTATAATAATGAATCAGATTGCAACAATTGGTGCTTGGATAGTTGGGATCTCATATTCGATCATGTTAGCAAATCTGATAAAAAGTGCAGGATATGGCAAACTAGCAACGGAAGACCCATTCGAGATAGGAGAGATGTACTATGACTATGCAAGAAGAGAGCCTCATTATTAATTTGATCAAATTACAAATATTTAGTTTAAAAATAGATGCCTGTATTTCGATTGATAGCTTTCTAGGAAGTGTTTAGTTTGTTCCAGATCGCTCTACATATTCGTAGATTGGAAGGGTATTCCCTTTATTTTCTAAGAAGTTCAATCAAGCACACCACTACTATACTATTAAAAGTATAAAATAAAAGGCGAAGTGACATGATTAGGGAAACATCGTACTAGTCCTGCAATAGCTGACTAATTGCTGACAATTAAAAAACCAACAAATGGAAAATCTATCTATTATATATGATATGATATAAAAATTAGGTATAAAATTGCAGGATGCCCATATTAACTTTGACCGCAAAGTATCTTTTTCTATCTTTTACAGAGCAGCACTCTCAATTAGATTTATCAATTCATTATAGTGTTTGAATTTTCTGCCTTTACTAGTTATTGATATAAGTCCACCACTCTGTCGACATATCATCCGCTTTCCTTCTAACTCATCAAAATGGTTCATCATCTTATCGTAGGACAATCTGGAACTATGTTGTATGCGGGTAGGTCTTACAGCCTCATTATGCATCGTGTTATCTTCTATGGCGCAAAGTATTTCATAAAAAAGTTGGAGTTTATGTCTTTTTTCTTGTTTCAATCTCCATTTCCCTCCTCACTCCACCAGACATTGCATAATGTATAGCATAGACAAACAAAGCTAATCCTGTCAGTCGCGCAACTATTGATCCGATAAATGGAATTGAATCATTATCAAAATAGTTAATCATCAATGAATACTGTCCAAGCCAAAGTAATGCAAATGCAGCTGGTACATAGAGTAACTTAATATTGGCTCCCCTTACCAACGATACAATGGTACTCTTGAAAACGTAGCCAAGAATTATCATATCAAATATTTTCGTATAAAAGCTCAGATCTGCAAGTTCAACGTCATTGAGGAATGGCTGCACGAAAAGCGCAGATATGGTGACCATGAATGGAATCGAAATTACAATCATAGGTAAAATACTAATCAAAAGATCTCTGACTTTGGTAGGTATACTATAATGAATCAGTACCTTTGAGAGATCCTGATCAGTAGTAGCATAATCATCTTTACCCCAGCCAACACGATTTTTTAACATGTATGACAAGGCTATTAAAGCCAATGCTTCGGACTGGAGTGATAACTGCATCCAAAAGAATAGATGATATAATAGATAATTAGGGTAATAGATCAAGCTCAAGTGTTCACACACAAATGATGTCCCAAGAATTGCAAAACCCATTGGTAATCCGAGTAGGTATCTAAACCCAGAAAACTTGTATGATCTAAAAAAATAGAATGCAATTATGCAACACAAAGAAACAGATGCAATTGTTATTAAAAGACTGAATGGCAGTGCAACAGATCGATCCAGTAAAATAAACGTATTTAGTATATTCGGATCCTGCAGGGTCATTTAGACTTACATCACTACAATTTACATTTCCTGCAAGATAAAGATAAGCATTACTTCCTTCAAGGGAGTCCTGGAGATATGTCCTATGAGTGAGCAAGTGATAAAACAAAGTGTTGTGTATTCCTAACTAGTGTTATCATCGTTGACCCAATCACAGATGACAACCACGTCATCTGCAGTAGCATCAACTACAGTGAAGGGTTTTTCAATATATGAGAACACCACCCATAAGGTAGCAATACAATACCCGTCAGGTTGGAATAAACATGAAATACTAAATAATGATTTTACGGCGGTCGTAATGTTTCTTGTTCCTATTAAGCCAACTTTTTCAAGTAGGGAAGATTCAGAAATAATACTTCAAAAAATTAGAGATATGGTATATAATGAATCCTCCACTACAGTTGATCTCCGTATTAAAAGAAGTTTACCTGTCCACGACACTTCGGAGACACTACAAGCTATTACAAATGAACAAATACACCTATTGGCTATCTGCTTTGATAATGTCAATATTCTAGAAACATCATATGACAGAAAGATGGGAGAAATCCAGGCTTCAAAATTAATTTATACTTATACAGATCCATTAGAGAACCACAGAGACAAAAAGGGCATGAAAATTATTTCTTTACAAGGCCATAAAGAAATCGTCATAACTTATGGTTCTCAAAATCATGATTTTGATAAGTTCATATCAACTGTAGACAGCATGGTTGGTACATTTAGAATTATGGAACAACCATAATATTGTCTAGTATGCGATGCAGCCACCCATCTGATATATTGAGTATTGGTTATCCAATTCTGGAAACATACCTTTGGGGCCGTCTCAAGAGGGAAAAAATCAAGATGCAGTTGTTGGCAGCTTTCGTGAAACTTTGACCTCAGATCATGGATGATGTTATCTTGCATCCTTTCCGTTTATAAGAACAGCTAAGATAATGTAGCACATATACCTAAGAGATCAGGTTTGTCCTTTTTTACTACTGTTCTGGTTATTATTGCTTTAGTATCTGCTGAAATTTTTAGATTCTTTGTACCTCAACATATAATTTAAAAGACCTATGCAATTGTAGGGCACACATTAAGGCTCT
>Ga0137380_10006324_pt1 | contig 10565 bp, 7 predicted proteins | sample SagtaG_17_FD_104809 | JGI IMG/M metagenome (GOLD analysis project Ga0137380, IMG submission 104809) | Vadose zone soil microbial communities from Sagehorn Ranch, Mendocino, California, USA - Sage2_L_100_16 metaG | ecosystem: Environmental > Terrestrial > Soil > Vadose zone | place: USA... | reverse complement strand
GCGCCAGAAGTGATCCAGGGCCAGCGCGCCCGGCCACCCGCCGACGTGCACGCCTGGGGAACCACCGTGGGCTATGCCGCGCGCGGCGAGCCGGTGTACGGAACAGGCGGATATGACGTCGTGTTCTGCCGGATCCTGCGTGCCGAAGTCAGCCTGGACGGAATCCCCGCCGCGCTGTGCCCGCTGGTCGCCGGGGCGCTGTCGCGCCAGCCTGAGCAGCGGCCGAGCGCGGCGTGGCTTGCGGGCGAAGCCGCCCGGCTTAACCTCGAGGTGCCAGCTGCGCCGCCAGCAAGCGGGCCGTCGGTGCTGGCTAAGGGCGGGCCGGTGACCGTTCCCGTGCCGACGGGCTCCCAGGCGCCGGTCCGGCAGCGGATCGCTTACCAGCGCCCAGAGGAAGTTGCCGACCTCCTTCCCGCGGTCCGGTACGCGCCAGTACGCAGGACGGCACACGCTAGCCGACGGAAGGCAACGGCAGTCCGTGCCTCGCGCCGGCCCCATCCGATGCTGGCTTTCGCGGCGCTGGTCATGGCAGTGAGCACCAGCTTTCTCCTGCCGCTAGCTGGCACTGTCACGGTCGCGGCGCTGCTAACCCTCCTCAGGGCGGGCAGCAAGGTGCGAAGGGGGCTGGCGCGACGCGGCGCCGGCGGGTCGCGGGCGCGGGACAAGCTCCCGCTCGTCTTGTCAATCCCGTGGGTGCTGCTGAAGTCGATCGCAGAGACGGCCCTACTCGCTCCCCTGCTGCTGACGGCCGCCGGCGTGGCCGTCGTCGCCGGGACAATCGCTGCCCGCGACTCTTACATGCTCCCGGCCTGGACCGCCCTCGCGGCGACCTACACGGCCCTGAGCTGCATCGGCCCGCGGTCGCGGCCTGCGCGCCGTCAATTGAACCGGGTCCTCGACGCCATCGCTTCATCTCCGCTGGCCGCGGCCACGACGATGCTCACGCTGAGCCTGCTCGCCGTCACCATCGCGGGCCTGGCCATCGCCAAGACACCGCCCCTGTGGCCACTCCACGGCCTGCACGGCATGCACGTCCGCCTTCCCGGACTGAACCGGGCAAGCCTCCACGGCTAGCAGCAGGCTTCCTGGCGGATCCTCGCTCGGACTTGGTCCACGCCACAGCTCAGCACGCTGGTGGTGGGCGCTGACCTTCTCAGGATTGAGGAGCGGCGGAGTGCCGGCGCCGGGTGGCTGGGTGGGGTTCATGGAGCGGGTGAAGCCGCGGGCCCTGCGGCCCGGTGACGGCCGTCATATCGACGTCCTCGCCGGCGTCGGCTGCGGAGCTTGACCGGCTCGTCGCCTGTCTCCGTGGCCGGGGTTACGCGGTGCGGGTGGCCGACGGCGTGCCGGACCGGGCTGGTCATTTCGCCGGCAGCCCGGAGCGGCGGGCGCCGGCATGCTTGGCATGTTCGCCGACCGTGGAGTGTCGCTGGTCATGCCTGCTACTGGGGGCACGGGCGCGAGTCACCTGGTGGATCTGCCGGACTACGAGCTGATCCGCGCGCACCCCGAAGTTGTTCACCGGATTCAGCGACCCCTCGGTGCTGAACAACTCGATACTGGCTGCCGCGGGCCCGCCGAGCGTCTTCGGTGCGGGTTTCAGTTCTTCGGCTGGCCTGACGTCGATGAGCCGACCGAGTCGGCGTTCTGGCGGATGGTAAGCGGGCAGGTCACCGGAAAGGAGGTGACGGGCGCGGACTGGCGCGTGTACCGGGCCGAGGGCTCTGTCATTTCCGGCCCCGTCGTGGGCGGAAGCCTGTGGGCCATGCTTGCCCTGGCCGGAACCCGCTGGATGCCGCCCACGTCGGGAGCCATCTTGCTGCTCGAAGACTTCATGGGAACCTTCGATGACGTGGATCGCAGGCTCACGCACCTGCGGCTGGCCGGCGTCTTCGATGACATCGCCGCCCTCGTGATAGGTGCGCCTGCTGACTGGGAGCCCGAAGACGCCCCCGATGCCAGCGCCGACGAGCTCGTCCTGCCTCTCCGAAGCTCGTCGCGTTCGCCTGCGAGGCCAGGCAGGACGCCGGGGCGGTCATCGATCAGCTCGTAGACCCAGCCATTGCGGCTGAGGTCACCGAGACCGTCGCTATGTCACATCTCCTCAGGGTCTCACCAGCGCCGCGAAGCTAACCGACTGGGGCACGACGGGAATTTCGACAATTGCGAGTTGGAGAATGGCAGCACGCCAGCTTGGGGTGCTCACAGCCCGAACGCGGACCGCAGACTGGTGTATCCGCGGGTGGTGGCGAGCAGGGCCAGGCCGAGCAGGTCTTCGGCGGTGCCGAGCAGGCCCAGGTGGTTGAAGTACGATCCCGACCGGGTGCCCGGCTTGGTGTGGGGCACAGCACCAGCGTGGCGACGCGCGACCAGCGAAGGCACAAGGGCGACTCCACATGTCCTGCAGAAACGGACAATCTGCGCTCGCCGATCCTCGAACCGCGCGCAGCAGTCAGCCGAGCCTAGTCGGCAGGGAGGATGGGAGTGAGCTTCCGGCCCTGCTTCCGGGTGTTTGACCTGGTGCGGGCGTAGGGTCGGTGGCCTGGGTCCGGGCCTGACCTTTTAATCCGCTGACGCCGCTGGTTGTCTTGCGAAACGACCTGTCGGCCGGGTCCCAGGTATAGCGGCACCCACTGGCGGTGCCGTCCTGGTTCACCCCTAGCCTGGGCTAGAGGCCAGGGGTCCCAGTCCGGCGGCCAGCGGGTGAGTGCCATCCCTCAACCACGAAAGGGATGACCTTGTCTATCGTAAAGACCCCTGCCATTACCGGCGGCGTGGACACCCATTCCGGCACCCATGTCGCGGCCGCCCTGGACGGTATCGGCGGGCACGCCCGCCGATCGGCTGAGCCGACGGATTTACATCCCTGGCACCCGATCCCGCTGATCTGGTCTTACGCGGTGGGCTATCGGCGGCGCGACGGATTCGGCAGGATCAGGAATGAGCTCCATCAGATGCAGATCGGTTGCGGAGCCGTGCAAGAGGCGCTCGGGGAGAGCGCGATTAGCGCGGAAGGCGGCCTGGCCTCGCACCCAGCCGCCTTCCGCTGTGTGGCTACAGGCGGACCGGACCGGTTGCCCGGATGATGATCTCAGCGGCGGCCGGCGGCTTGTTCCGCACGCACCTGCCGCCTGACTTCGCCCCGATGAGCACGATGCTGAGCTGATACTTGCCGCGGCCGGTGATGCCCGCGTACGCGCCGGTGCCGTGCCCGATCGTGTATGTGCCGTGCTGGTTGACGAGGCCCAGGCAGGTCTTCGGGTTGAAGGTCTGCGGCCCCTTGCCAGGCGAGTGGGTCACCTTGAACGACCCGTTGGCGAACTTGAAAGTGTCGGCCTTGTTGCCCTGGACGTCCACCGCGCGGGCGGTGAACGCCCCATAGGCGATGACCACCTCGCGGTTCGACGTCGTCGATGTGGATACGAGCTGGAAATGCTCGGTACCCGAGAGCGCCGGGTGGGTGCTCGCGCCAGCCACCCCGGCCCCGCCTGCCGCCGCCATGGCGATCAGGCCAGTTGCGATGCCCAGCATCTTGCGCATGGTTCTCCTCCTTATGGAACGGGACGTTGTCGCACCGAACATCCCTGTGCCACTGATCGAACCTTGGCCGGCCTCGCCAAGCGTCGGGGAACAACCCCGATCCTTAAGGCTGGCGGGCGATATCGCTGGCCTCCAGGCGATGGGCCATGGCCGAGCGCAGCTCTCGGCGGGAGCGGATGGCCAGCTTGGCGAAGATGTGTTCCATGTGGGTCTCGACCGTGCTGACCGACACGAACAGCGTGCGGGCGATCTCGGCATTGGTCGCGCCGTCGGCGGCCAGGGCGGCCACGCGTTGCTCCTGCGCCGTCAGTCGGCGGGGGTCGGAGCGCTGGCTGCGTCGCCGGCCGCCGGCCACCCGCAGCTCCTGGCGCGCCTGGCCGGCCAGCCATTCCGCCCCGGCCGCTTCGGCAAGGTCGGCGGCTTGGGCTAGCGGTGGCCTGGCGCGCTGGAGGTGACCGGACCGCCGCAGGAAGCGTCCATACTCCAGCAATGTCTCTAGGCGCTCCAGCGGCAGGTCAACCTCACGGTGCAGGCTCATCGCCTGCTGGAATAGGGCATCGGCCTGTGCCTGGTCGCCTGCGGCCTCTGCGATCAGGGCGCGCCCGGACGCTGCCGCGATCCGCGGCCAGCGGCACGGCAGGCTGGCCGCACTGCTCTCGAGCCAGCCGATGACCCGCAGAGCGTCCGCCGTGCGGCCGAACCTGACGTAGGCGGCAGCGGCGTGGCCCGCCCAGGGCACGGCGCACGGCTCGCCAAGCCCGACCCGGGCACTCAGCGCTTCCATGCGCTCGTATATTCCGCAAGCCTCGGCAAGCCGGCCTTCCGCCATGCAGCGCCAGGCCCGGCCGTAGTCCAGCCACAGCGAAGCCGGCCAGATGGCCAGCGCGGTCACGATCGCCTCGACCCGGCGGGCTAGCTCGTCGCACTCGTCCAGGTGCCCGGTGAACAGTGCCAGGTTGTGGCGGCACATCTCGGCCAGCGGGCCGGCCAGCGGGACCAGGTCCGAGAGCCTGGCGGCCCGCTCGGCCATAGCGGCCGCCTCGTCAAGCCGCAGCATCCGCATCAGCGTGTCGATGAAGCTCACCAGCGTCGAGACCTCTTGTTCGACCATGCCGAGCTGCTCGGCCCTCTGCAGCGCGGCGCGGTGGAAGCGCTCGGAGTCGGACAGCCGCTCGACGTACCTGGCGATCGTCGGGTACGCGTCGGCGGCGAGGGCCACGACAGTTCGGGACGCCTGGGTGCCTCGCGCCTCGGCCGCGCGCGCCTCGGCCGCGCATTCGTCCACGCCGCTGGGATCCCCCGTGAGAAGCGCTGCCCCAGCCCACGAGGCTTCGGCCTGGTGGCGGATCTCGGGGTCGCAGGCCTGCGCGATCTCCCGGGCGCGGCTGTTCACCACGACCGACTCGGCCGGGCCGTCCACCAGCCAGGCCACGCGGCTGTAGGCGAGCAGCGTCTCTACGGCGAAGGCCGGATCGCTCTGCCTGACCAGTTCCACGCATTCGTCGATCCGGCGCCTGCCGGCCTCGAACGAACCCTGGTACACCAGCGCCCGGGCCATGGTCCGGAGTACCCTGGCCCGGATCATCAGCGGCACATCAGGCAAGCCGAGCACTCGTTCACAGGTATCTATGGCGTCTGCGGGCCGTCCGCCGGCGGCCATGGTCTCGGCAAGGTCGCTCAGCAGCTCCGGGCTGGCGTGATCGCCCGCCAGTGTCACCGCCGACTCGAGGACGCTGACCGCGCTCCCCAGCGCCCCCCTGTCGCGCGCGGCCCGCCCGACCCTGGTCAGCACCGCGATGGCGGCCGCGTCGCCAGCCAGGTCGGCCTTGACGGCGTGTCCCACCGCCTCCTCGGCCAGCCCGCGGCCGACGAGCAGCGAGAACGCGCGGGCGTGGAACCTCGCCCGGATCGTGCTGCCGAGATCGTCGTAGAGCGCCTGACGGAACAGGGGGTGAACGAACTCGGCGCCGCCAGCACTGCTCGGGCGTACCAGCCCGCCGCGCTCTAGCGCATCGAGGGCTTCGTCGCCGTCGTGGTGATCCAGGCTCGCGAGCCCGACGGCCAGGTCCGGGCGGAAGCGTGTCCCGAACACCGCCGCGGCGCGTGCACACCTCAGGCCAGCCGAAGGGAGGCCGGCGAAGCGAGCGAGCAGCAACTGGCCGTGGAGCCTGGGCCGCACGCCAGCTCGGGTCTGCGGGAGGTCATCGCCATGCGCGATGGCGGCGGCGACCTGCTCGAGCAGCAGCGGATTGCCGGCGCAAAGCCCGGCCGCCCGCTCGACCTCGGCAGCGGTCAGCGACCGGCCGGCCCGATCGGCGAGCAAGGCTGCCGTGCCTGCCCTGGAAAGAGGATCGAGCCGTTCGATCGACGCGAAGCCCGCCTGGGCGAGTGCCTCGGCGACCTGCCGGCCCGAGGTCGGCCACGGACGGAGCGTCGCGACAACCGCGACAGGAAGCCCTGCTATCCGCCGGCACAGGAAGGAAAGCAACGCGAGCGAGTCGGGGTCGGACCAGTGCACGTCGTCGAGCGCCAGCAACGCGGGCTTGGGCGCGGACTGTTCCAGCCAGCGCCGCACCGCGTAGAACCGCGCCGCCCGCAGGTCCGGGCCGGAAGGATCGCCTGGCCCGCCGAACGCCTCACTGCCGCCGAGGCCGCCGACGGCCTGGGCAAGAAGCCCGAACGGCAGCGCCATCTCCATCGCCTCGCCCCGGCCCAGGCCGGTCGAGAACGCCCACTGGCTGGCCAGCGAGCACGCGTTCTCCAGCGTGCTCGACTTCCCGAGTCCCGGCTCGGCCAGTACGAACAGCGTGCCCGCGTGACCCTCACGTGCCTGATCAAGCAACCGGGCGGCGGCATCAAGCACGCTCTCTCGCTCGAGCAGACGTTTCACTCCCGCCTCCGGTTAGCTCTCATGCGACGCGGACGATGCACAGCACCAAGTGTGCGGTCCTGCCGCCCGGCCGGCTAGAGCCAGCCAGGTCGATGAAGATCGGGGAACGTCCTGGATGCTCGGCACCCCTGTGTGCGGTTCGATGCCGACCATGGAGGCTGGCAGGAGCGGTCGGTCATGACTCCGGCCGCGCGGTGGGACGACGGGCAAGCTGGGCCGACGACGCGTACCATTCGCCTCGTCCTGGACCTGGACGCCGACGGCGAGACGGCGCGCGGCACGATCGGGCCTGCCGACGGGTCGCGCCCGATCGGCTTCCACGGATGGATCGGCCTCATGAGCGCGATAACCGACCTATGCCCCCAAACTGGCCACGGCTCAGGCGCTGCGAAGCCCCAGTAGCCCACCAGCGACCTGCCGTGTCCCTGCGGCTTCGGGAGACCCCGGTGACGGCGACCCGACGCCGAGGTCCGGCGCGGACCGCGCGGACTGGCCCCCGGATGCGACTGCCCGGGACCGCCTGGCACGCGCCGAGACCGCCGCACGGCACCTCACCGCGACCGTGCAGCGCATTTCGAGGCGCACCCTGCGCGCCGCCGGGCATCCGTGGCTCCAACGCCGACCTCGCCGCACTGGCACGCGCACTGGCCACCGCAACCGACCTGGCCGCGACGTGACGAAACTACGGCGACATCCGGACGCGCGGACCAGAGCTGATCCGCGCGTCCGGGCACATTGCCCGCCCCCCACCGCGGCATCGCGCTGCCGCGAGCACGCGCCATTCTCCAGCCGCCGCTTCGCCAAGTCAGGCACCCGCGTACCGCCTGCGCAAAAGCCGACGATGGATATCACCGTCCGTCACGAACAGCCCGCTCGCGTGTGCACCCTATGGCTCGTTATGTACTGATCACCAGTGCCAGTGGCTGACGGTCTATGGTGTGCAGAATCGCCTGATCTGCGCGCCGGTCGGCTCAGTCCCGGCGTTGGAGGTCAGTAGCGCGCTTGCGGGTGCTGTGCTGGCCGCGCCGTGCCGGCAGGGACCGGACGCGGAATCGGTGTTGCCCGCGTGTCAGCGCACGATCATTCTGACCCGGCGGTCGCCGGCATCGGTGAAGGCCAGACGGTGACGGTGGGCCGCGAGCCTGATGATGCCGTTGATGGTGGCCTGGGTGCCGGGCCCGCCATCGCCCGGGCCGCCGGTGCCGCCGCCGACGATCGAGTAGAGGTGGTGCGCGGTCATGGGAACGCCGTAGAAGGTGCCGGTCCTGGCCGCGATGACCCGGATCTTGTTGACGCTGGCGTCGTAGAAGATCAGGTTGCCCGCGCTGTCGGTCGTCAGGGCGCTCGGCCAGATGTCCGCGGCGAGGGCGGGCGTGCCGTCGGCGCTGGGGCCCGGTTTCCCGGTGCCGGCGACCGTGTAGATGTCACCGGCCTTCATCGGGACGCCGAAGAACGTCCCGGTCGCGGCGGCGATCATCCGGATCCGGTACGGATCCGAGATCAGCAGCCCGCGGGAGCCGTCCGGGACAAGGGCATCGATCTGCTCGAAGCGGGCGTCGCGCGCCGGGCCGCCATCGCCGCGGATGCCCTGCAGGCTGCCCGCGATGTTGTAGATGTCGCCGGCGGTCATCTTGATGCCGTAGAAGGTGCCGGTGTGTTCTGCCACGACCCTGATCTTTACCTGCGAGCCGAGGACGGCGCCGAGCACGACGTTGCCGTTGTGGTCGATGCAGACCGCGCTCGGCTCAAGCCCGGCCTTGCGGGCCGGGCCGCCGTTACCTGAGCTCTGAGGGCTGCCGTCGCCGGCGATCAGGTAAATATGGCCGGCTCGCATCGAGCGCCCGTAGAACCGTCCGGCGCGCGCGGCCACCACCAGGATGCGGTCGTTCCCGAAGTCTGCGATCACCAGGTTTCCGTGGCCATCGGCCGCCATGCTGGAGACGGAACGGAGCCCTGCCTTGCGGGCCGGACCGCCCATGCCGGAGAACCTCGCCTTGCCGTTGCCGGCGATCCGGTACAGGTTCCCGGCCGTCATGGCCTGGCCGAAGAAGACTCCGGAGCGCGCGGCCACCAGCCGGACGGTCGTGCTGCCGCAGAAAGGGTGGGCGGGTTTGCACGAGGAAACCGCCAGGTTGCCGCGGTCAAAAGTGACGGCCCGATCGGGAATGAACTGGGCCCGGATGGCAAGGCCGCCCGTGCCGGACGACCAGACCTGGCCGTTCCCCGCGATCACATACAGGTGCCGGGCGAGCATGCGCACCCCGTAGAAGGTGCCGGTGCGGGCGGCGACCACGCGCAGCAGCCTGGTGTGCCGGGCGGCGATGACGATGTTGCCCGCGCTGTCGACCGCCACGGCGCGCGGCTGGCCCAGCATCGCCGAGGTTGCCAGCCCGCCGTTCCGCGTGCTGGTCCCGCCGCCCGCCACAGTGTAGATGTCACCGGCAGTCATCGCCTGGCCGTAGAACCGGCCCGTCCGGGCGGCGACCACGCGCGCCCGCCCGGCGATATCGGCCACGACCAGGTTGCCCGCACGGTCGACGGCCACCCCGTACGGCGCCAGCGCCGCCGTCCTGGCAGGCACGCCGTCGCCCCCGCTGGTGCCGCCGCCAGCGGCCGTGTAGACATCCCCGGCCGTCATCGCCTGGCCGTAGAACCGGCCCGTCGAGACCGCCACGACCCGCACCCGCCCGGCGGCCGGGTCGGCCACCAGCAGGTTCCCCGCCGCGTCAACCGCGACGCCGAGCGGGGTCATGGCGGCGCTCGTCGCTGGCACCCCGTCCTGGGTGCTCGAACCGCCGCCCGCCACCGTGTAAATGTCGCCCGCGGTCATGGCCCGCCCGTACAACGTGCCCGTCCTGGCCGCCACCACGCGCAGGACGGCCCGGCCCGCAATCACGATGTTCCCCGCATGATCGACCAGCACGGCGACCGTGTCGATGGCGGCAGCGGTCGCGGGCACCCCGTCCTGCGTGCTCGAGCCGCCGCCCGCCACCGTGTAGATATCGCCGGCCTTCATGGCCTGCCCGTAGAAGGTGCCCGAGGCGGCCGCCGCCACGCGCACTCTCCCCCCGTCGGCGACCAGCAGGTTGCCCGACCCGTCGACCGCCACATCGTCCAGCTCTTCGGTCTGCGCCTTCGCGGCCGGGCCGCCGTCGCCGGCCAAACCTTGCTGCCCGACTCCGACCGGCGTCGTCAGCCGGCCGGTCCGCAGGCTGACCGCGCGGACCAGGCCGCCGTTGTCGTCCCGCCCGACGCTTATGCCGGCCGTCTCCAGGTCGGTGAAGTACACGTGCCCGCCGGCGAAGCTGACCCCGCACCCGTCCCTGGCCAAAGCCAGCCCGCACAGGTTGACCGACACTCTCCTGGCCGACGCCGGCCCGCCGACGCCTCCGGCGATCGTCGACACCGTCCCGGCGGACGCGGCCGGCCCGGGCGCGCGACCGGCGCCCGCGCCCGCACGGGACTCCTGGGACAAGACAGCATGGTGGCGCGCGGACAGCTGGGCAGCGCGGACCGCGCCGACCGCGTATCCCGGCGCGACCGCTCCGGCTGTGCCGGCCAGGCCGGCCGTGGTGATGACGATGCCCGTCGTCGCGGCTGACGCGAGCCCGAAACGCCTGCTCATGATCCGTGCCTCCGCGAGCAGCCCCCGGCCCGCCATGCGCCGCATCGCGCCCATGACACCCACCACGATCCTTGGTCCGGGTGCACAACCAGGCCAGCGCCTGGTCCGGCGGCGCGCCATTTATGAATCTACTTCCTGTTCATATGTCGCGCCAGGGCCCCGTCCAGTTGACGCCGGGCTGAGCCGGCCCGGCTCGCCGGGATAGTCCCGAGCGCCCGCCGGCATCCTGGCGCCTTCCGCTGCGGATGTCGCCGGGCCAGCCGGTGGCCGCGTCGATGCCTCAGTCGCCCCTGCCCAGCAAGCCATTGGAAATGGCGGCCGGAACGGCTATCGGTTGAACCGTCCAGGAGTTCCGGACTCTCCGGGCTCGCCGGGCGGTTCGGAGCGGGCCCTGCTGGCGAGCGGCGCCCGCATGGTGCGAAGATTCGGGGCGTAACAGGCTGCGGCTCCGGGTCGAGCGCTCTTGCTGTCGGGCGGGCGCGGGATGGATGTGGCGTGCCACACAGGTTT